>ERZ1066135.942-NODE-942-length-12515-cov-8.019583_pt1 | contig 12515 bp, 13 predicted proteins | sample MGYA00382782_ERZ1066135 | MGnify/ENA primary metagenome ERZ1066135 (study PRJEB33369, sample SAMEA5778365) | biofilm metagenome | biome: Industrial cooling water; feature: Water cooling tower basin; material: Biofilm | place: United Arab Emirates | collected...
TCGGGTACGCCACGAGGCCCCGCCCCGAGCGCGTCCCGCAGGCCCCGCTGTGGCGCGCGCTGCTCACGACCGCGGCGCGCTGGGGCGAGCTGACGCGCGTGACGTGGCTCGACCTGGACGCAGACCAACGGGCGCTGACGCTTCGGGCCGCGACGACCAAGTCGGGGCGAGCGCGCGTGATCCCGCTGCCGCAGTCGCTGGTCGATGAGCTACTGGCCCTGCGCGCCGTTCACCAGCGTGTGCGCATGCGGCTGGCGCAGCCTGCGGACCGGGTGTTCCTGTCACCGGACGGCGCGGACTGGGCCGAGTACACGACGAACGGACGCCGGCTGCTGCGCCGCGTGCTCGATCGCGCCGGTATCGCGCGCCGCGACGCGCTGGGGCGGGTCGTCGACATTCACGCGCTCAGGCACACCGCCGCCACCGGCATGGCCCGACGTGGTGTTCCCTTGGTCGTCGCGCAACGGGTGCTCGGGCATGCGTCGCCGGAGATGACGGCCCGGGTCTACACGCACCTCGGGCTGGAAGACTTGCGCGGGGCGGTTGAGGGCGTGAGCGCCGCGCCCCAGCGCTTACGCGAGGCGGGTGCCTGAATCCGTCATTCACTGGTAGCGTGGCCGACCTACTCAAGGAGTACTCGCCATGCAGATCAAAGTCACCGCATCCCTCTTGCTCGTGTTGGGCTTCGTTACTGGCATCGTCTGGCTCTTCGCGTCCCGTGCCGAGGCACGACTTGCGCCGCTGCCCCAGCTGAGTGCGTCGGCGCTTCCCGCACCTCGCAGCATGGTCGTGTTCGACTCGGTCACTATGGCGACGACGCCGGGATCGCCGTTCGTCGTGCTGCCGCCCGGGGGCTCGGTGACGATCGCCACCGTTCCCACGAACCGATGGCTGGTCATCACCGACTACGATCAAAGTCGCGGCTACAACGTCGACTTGGCGGAGGACTTGGCTGGCGTCATCACAGTGAAGCGGCAAGAGATGATCGACGATGAGGGAGGCAGCAATGTGACGGCTGACCGCTTCCACTCCTCGGTCGGCCTGAGCTTCGCGCCCGGCAGCCAGGTCGTGCTTCGGAACAGGAACAACTCGAATGTGGGCATGAGCTTCCACCTCGCCGGGTACTGGGTCGCTCCGTAGTCGCAGCTCGCGTTCGCGGACCTCCGTTCCACATGGACATCCGATGACGTTCTGCGCTCTCGCCCCCTGCTTCGCGTTCATCGAAGCCGGTGCGCTTCTCATCGCCGCGGCGTTCGTCGCCTTCGGCCTGTTCGCGGCCCTGCTCGTGTGGAGCCTGATTTGGGTGCACGACGACGCCGAGGCGCGCGGCAAGCCAGGGTGGTTGGTCGCCGCGCTCGCGTTCTTCCTCTCGTGGCCAGTGAGCCTGCTCGTCTGGTACGTGCTTCGGCCCGAGTTGCCGCCAGGACGCACTCATCGCCGGCGGTTCTGACCAGCAGCGCCGGATTAGGCGACCAACCGCCGCGCTCCAAGCACAACCCAAGCACACCGCGCCTTCCCTTTCAGCGCCCCGAACGAGCCCTGATGCCCCCGTCGCCGCACCAACCCGCGGCGCACGGGGACCACAGATGGACGCGCAGATCGCGACGGGGCCGTACACGGCCGATATCGGGGACGGGCAAGAGACCGTCGAGACGCTCGCGGGTGTGCAGTACACGATGCGGGCCAGGGTTCGCGGCATCCGCTCCAGCGCGGAGTGGTATCGGCGGATGCGCCGCGGCAACGGGGCGAAGGTGCGCGACGCGGCGGGGAAGGTGGTCGCGAACGTGTCGTACAACGGGAGGTTGTGGTGGGCGAGTTGGGCGCGGGAGGAGAACGGGGCGGCGTAGAGGCGAGGCTCGCCCAACGCGCGGGATTGCCGGCCTGACCCGCAACTGACACAGGCCGGTGCAGCATCGCCTAGCAGTCGGCTGTCAAGAGCTGAACGCCCAGTCGAACGCCGGACTTGTGCAGAAACTCTACGTAGGACTCGAGCAGCTTGAGGTCCAAGAGCCATCGCGCGCTTACTGCAAGACCCTGGCGATTGGACACTCGCGTCATCTGGTCCAACCGAGCAAGCGAACCGCGCAGTCGGGCCAACTCCTCATCTGATGCGAACACACGAACATATGTGTAATCGCCACCCCTGTTCAGGCCACTTTCGCAATTGAAATGATCATTGATTGAGAAGATGTCTACAGCTGTCGACTCGTCGATATGTTCTTCGCTTGCCGAAGCCCTGGGGTCAAATGACTGCCTAAGCACGACACTTGCGGCTTCACGAATCCGTGCCAGCTGCTGAGCGTACCACACCTCTTGTTCTTGGTCGCATTCCCTTGCATCCACTAGTTCATCGTCCCATCGCTTGCGGAGCAAGTCCTCGCATGCCGGGGTGGCATCGCGGCAGAACCCGAGCGTCTCAACACGCCACCGATGGGCGCCGAGATCCCGGTACTTGAAGGACATTTTCTTCATCGAGGAACGCGTGCGTTGTCCGGTCGAGGCCAACACCCAATAATCCTATCCTCGCTCAGCGATGTGCGCTCGATCACGTTGCGCACTCCCTCGTACCGCACGCCGATCGAGAACACCGAGTCGATCACGCACAGCGGCAGGCTCGCGTAGCCGTACTCCTCGGCGACTTCGATGGGGCCGGAGCTGGCGAGGGCGGCGCGGCAGGCGGCGACGAGGCCGGGGAGATCGTTGGGGTTGGCGAGCGGCATGGGAGCGTGAAACGTCAGATGGTCGCGGGGTGCACGCTTCGGCAGGTCGTGTGTCGGCCACCGTCGGCCTCAACGTATCCGTTGCTCGGCGACTGTCTCCGAAGCCGCCGCCGAGGTCGACGCCGTGGTGAACGGGCCGTGTGGGCCAACCACAGCTAGTGCAACGTGCACCCCGACTTCGTTAGTGCAACATGCGCCGAGGGCCTAGTACGTACGTGAGAGCGAGGGCTGCGGCGAGCAGAAGCGCAACGGTGAAGCAGGTTCTCGCGACGCGGTACAGATCCACGATGAACGAATTGCGTTGTCCGAGCGACGAAGTGGCCGCAATGTAACTATTTATTAAGCTCTTAGTCAGATCGTCCTGTCTCAGGGATACTTCCTGCTGGGAGATGTCGATTTCCATGTCGGCGTGGACATCGTACGCAGCCAAGAGCACCGCAATGGCTGACGTGAGAAGGGCTACTGAACATGCACAGGCAACGCGAGTCCATGGTGAACTCGCGGCCGGTGAGCTGAACACGGCAACTCCAAGGAGCGTTAGGACAACCGAGCATAGGGTAAGCAGCACCTTGTACTTCTCGTACACGGCGACGCGCCGACGCAATTCTGATTCGAACAATGCCTGCACAACGGTGAGAACCCGCTCTAGGTCCACCGCAGTATCAAGGTTCAGTGGGGCACGCCCTGGCACCTCGCTGCGACCAAGACGGACCCCGCTGTAGCTGTACTCAAACCCACAGCATCGCAAGAGCGCGAATACGAATGCCGCCTCGGTGGACCTCCGGAGCTCGAGCAGACAATCTAGGATTCGCTGCATTAAGCGCACCTATGCCTCGGACACGATTGATGTAGCGGTACGTGGCTCGGTCCCGCGACCCGTGAACACTTGCAGAAACGTATCCCCGATGGAGGTGACCCCGGCCTGGTCAAGCCATGCCCACTGTCCATTCGGATTGACCTCTAGAAAATACCACGAGCCGCTAAAGTCAATGACGAAATCCAGCGCCGCGAATCGGAGCCCATAATAGTTCAGGAGCGAGTGGACGAGGCACGAAACTGGTTCGGGAAGCTCCACGCGCGCATAGTGGACGTGCAACATGTTGTCCCTTCTAATGTCGCATATCTGTTTACCGTTCGGACCGACTCGCTTTAGGGCTACCGCATGCACGATCCCGTCAAGGACTGTGACCCGGACATCGGCCATCTTGTCAATGTACTGCTGGAACAGGGTCGGGCAGTTGCCGAGACTTTCAGCTGCCTCAAGATCTCTCCGATCCACTAGGTTTGTGTAGATAAGCGAGAAATCTCCGCCGCCGTTCTCGCCGACTTGGCCGTCACTTATTGGCTTAGCCACAACATGACCACCATTCTGATCGTAGAACTCCAACGCCTGTTCAAGTGAGTTGGTCAGAATCGTGTCTGGGACCTTAAGTCCAAGCCTTCGCGCAGATGTCAGTTGCTCAATCTTCTGCGACGCGCGCGCATTTGCCGTAGGATGATTAATCCACTTTGTTGGCGAAACATGGGCCAAGAACCCTTCTAGAGCCTCAGTGTGCTCACGTAGCGTAAAGGCTCGCTCTGCACTACCCGGAGTTCCGGGAAACGCAATTCTCTCTGGCCGTCGATACCAAACATTGGTCACACAGCTAGCTTCGATACAGTTGCTGCCGAGCAGCAACTCCGCACGTCCCGGACGGTAGGACACACTGCCATGCTCGATATACCGATCGGTGTCGATTCTGCACCACTGCACACAACTATCTGCAAGCCGTGCGGTCAAGTAGTCCGCCGTTGCGTCAAGGCTGTTTGTCAGGATCAAGTTCATCGGCGCACTGCCCCGCGTTGGGCCTTGTGAAAATCATCGTCGCCGGTCTCCCGAACCGCGGTGGCAGTCTTCGTCCCGAGCGACACGACGCTTAGCGCGCGCGTCGAACGGTGGTCGAGGAGCCCCACATCCGAATCGCCTTGCTCGAACCCAGCTTTTGTCTGAGTGCACGTGCCAGACGAAACTTCTGTCTCTTTCGGGTTCGCTTCTTCTCGATACCTGAGGATAAATGCCATTTGGGTCATGGCCGCGTCTCCCTAGGAATGGATCGAACGAAGTCGGCGCAACGATCGCCATCGGCGGCCTCCTGTCGAACCTCGGTGATGGTTCTGGTTCCCGCACGGGCTCGTTGGCGTGCATCCGACAGTTCGGGGGGATGACGCTCGTCTAACTCGATTCGCGGCTCTTCCATAGGCTCGCGGTAGCGAAGCAGAAAGGCACTTGCGTGAGGCGGGTTGCGCTCGGATTTTTCCATGACTTCGGTCCGGCTCCTCTCAGAAGGTTGCGATGTGGAGCGTCTGCATCGGCTACCGGCCGTCCACCCGCTCGGTGTGTGTTTCGCGTTCGGACCGCAGAGTAGGCATCCTCTGCAAACCTCCGAAACAACGTACCGGAACTCACGCTCCGCGCAAGAGGTTGAGATAGCTCGCGCATGCGGTGCAGCGCCAATCTCATAGTGGGGCCGCTCCGCACTCTGTCGACCAGCGGGGGTGTTGGAAGCTGATCCGCCAAGGACTCGCCGTTCGCGATACTGTACTCCCCGCGCCCTGACGCATCCGTCGGCGCACAGCCGATCGCAGTGCCATTACTTGGTCGGCGTTGCGACTTGGCAGCCGTCGCGCTGGAACTGATTGGCCAGTGCGACCGCCTTCGGCACGGACGGCCGTGGGGTTAGCCTACGGCCAGGGCGCGCGCCCCCTCGTTACCAACCTCGACCACCGCGACTCTCCGACCGCCGCTCGCCTACTCGTGCCGTCCCCGGGGGCGCCGCCGTGAACGATGGCCCACTCGTGGGAGCGGGCACGCTTGGCATCTGCACCTCTCGTAGTCGGTTGGTTCGTCGACGGCATTTGCCACCCTCCTGTGCCTGAACATGACCCCCACGCCCGAACAACTCGCCCGCCAGGCGATCGACGCAGCGCTCGCGGCCGCCGGCTGGCTCGTCCAGGACCGCCTGGAGGCGAACCTCCACGCCGGGCGTGGCGTGGCGGTGCGGGAGTTCAAGTTGGAGCGGGGCCACGGGTTCGCGGACTACCTGCTGTTCGTCGATGGCCGCGCCGTCGGAGTCCTCGAAGCCAAGAAGGGTGGGGAGCCACTCCGCGCCCACGAGCGTCAGGCCGAGCGCTACTCAGACGGACTCCCCGCGACACTCGACGCGCCTGTGAAGCCCCTGCCGTTCCTATACCTCAGCAACGGCGCCGAGACCCTGTTCGCCAACCTGCTCGACCCGGACACCCGCACGCGCGAGGTGTTCGCCGTCCACCAGCCGGAAACACTGGCGGAGTGGCTACACGCCGAGACCCTGCATCATTGGGTGCAGTCGACTGGCGCGTACACCGCAGCCGACGACACGAAGCCGTCGACGCTGCGTGCGCGACTACGGGCGCTGCCCGAGCTGCAACGAGGTCGCCTCTACCCGAACCAGATCCAGGCGATCACCAACCTCGAACGCTCGTTCCGCGACAATCGCCCGCGGGCGCTGGTGCAGATGGCCACCGGCTCGGGCAAGACCATCACCGCCGTGTCGGCGATCTACCGGCTGATCAAGTTCGGCGGTGCGCGGCGCGTGCTGTTCCTCGTCGACCGGACCAACCTCGGCGAGCAGGCCGAGAAGGAGTTCCAAGCCTTCCGGTCGCCGGACGACAACCGCAAGTTCACCGAGCTGTACAACGTCCAGCGGCTGACCACGCAGACCATCGGCGCATCGACCAAGGTCGTCATCACGACGATCCAGCGCCTCTACTCGATGCTCCGCGGCGAGCAGGACTTCGATGCAGCGAACGAGGATGGTTCGCCGTTCGCGGGCGCGGCGGCTCCGGCCGAGGCCTTGCCCGTCGCGTACAACCGCGCCATCCCGCCCGAGTTCTTCGACGTGATCTTCGTCGACGAGTGCCACCGATCGATCTACTCGCTCTGGCGGCAGGCTCTGGAGTACTTCGACGCCTTCCTCGTGGGGCTCACAGCGACGCCGGCCGCGCACACGTACGGGTTCTTCCGCCAGAACCTGGTGATGGAGTACGGACACGAGGAAGCGGTCGCCGACGGCGTCAACGTCGACTTCGAGGTCTACCGCATCCGCACCAAGATCACCGAGCAAGGCGGCAAGATCGAGGCCACCGGCGAGCCGGTTCTGGGCGTGCGCGACCGTCGCACGCGCAAGACCCGTTGGCAGGCGCCGGACGAGCCGGTCACCTACGCGGCAACCGACCTCGACCGTGCCGTGGTTGCTCGTGACCAGCTCCGCACCGTCGTGTGCGCCTTCCGCGATCGGCTCTTCACTGAGATCTTCCCGGGCCGGACCGAAGTCCCGAAGACGCTGGTCTTCTGCAAGGACGACAACCACGCCGAGGATGTTGTCGACGTGCTCCGCGAGGAGTTCGCCAAGGGCAACGAGTTCTGCCAGAAGATCACGTACAAGGTCCAGGGCAAGAAGCCAGCGGACCTGATCCAGGAGTTCCGCAACAGCTACTACCCGCGCATCGCGGTCACCGTCGACCTCGTCGCAACCGGCACCGACATCAAGCCGATCGAGGTCGTGGTGTTTCTGCGGACGGTCAAGAGCCGTGTCCTGTTCGAGCAGATGAAGGGGCGCGGCGTTCGCGTCATCGACCCCAACGACCTGCGCGCAGTCACGCCGGACGCCAAGGCGAAAACGCACTTCGTGATCGTCGACTGCGTCGGCGTGACCGAGCAGGGGGACCTCGCGGACACTCAGCCGCTCGAACGCTGCAAGACGGTCCCGCTGCAGTCCCTTCTCGAACAGGTGGCGTTCGGGAGCATCGACCCCGGCGTGATGTCGTCCGTCGCCAGTCGCTTGGCGCGGCTGGACCGTCAGTTCGACGGGATCCAACGAGACCGGCTGCTCAAGAAGTCCGGCGGCGTGCCGTTGTCCGCGATCAGCCACGGGATCGTGGAGGCGCTCGACCCGGACGTGCAGGAGGCCGAGGCGCGCCAGCGCCATGGCGTGCCGGCGGACGCGACGCCGACGGACGATCAGCTTCGTGAAGCCCGAGAGCGGCTGTTGCGCAAGGCCGCGGAGCCGATCGCGAAGAACCCCGACTTCCGTCGCGCGCTCGTCGACGCGCGCCGCGAGCTCGAGCAGATGATCGACGAGGTCAGCAAGGACGAACTGCTCGGCGCGGGCATGTCCGCGGACGCGCAGGCCAGGGCCAAGGCGCTGGTGCGCACGTTCGAGCAGTTCCTCGCCGAGAAGCGCGACGAGATCGCAGCGCTCCAGGTCTTCTACTCGGTCCCGCACCAGCGCCGGCTGCGCTACGAGGACATCAAGGCGCTCGCCGAGGCGATCAAGGCGCCGCCTCTGTCGTGCACGCCCGAGCGGCTGTGGCACGCCTACGAGGTGCTGGAGCGAAGCCGCGTGCGCGGCGCGTCAGGTCAGCGGCTGCTGACGGACCTTGTGTCGCTCGTGCGGTTCGCGCTCAACAAGGAGAACGAGCTGGTGCCGTTCGCCGACGGCATCAAGGCGCGGTTCGCGGAGTGGATTGGCCAACAGGGTGGGCGGTTCACCGCGGAGCAGGTGCGGTGGCTCGAGATGATCCGTGAGCAAGTCGCCACGAGCGTCGAGATCACCATCGACGACTTCGACGAAGTGCCGTTCGTGCAGGAAGGCGGGCTCGGGCGAGCGCAGCAGGTGTTCGGCGGCAAATTGGCGGATGTTCTGCATGAAGTGAACGAGGTGCTGGCGGCATGAATGCTCCGGGGTGGCGAACGCTGTCAGTTGGGCAACTCGCAGCCGATGAGGCTGGTGCGCTGACTGATGGCCCGTTCGGGTCGAACCTCAAGTCTGAGCACTACACCGACTCCGGGCCGCGTGTCGTGCGCCTGCAGAACATCGGTTGCGGGGTCTTCGTCGACGAGCGCGCGCACATTTCGGGCGAACGTTTTCAGCGGCTCTCGAAACACACGGTGAAAAGCGGCGACGTGCTCGTCGCGATGCTTGGCGATCGACTACCGCGAGCATGTCTGGCTCCTGAGGCACTCGGGCCGGCGATCGTCAAGGCGGACTGTGCCCGTCTGCGAGTGAATGAAGCCGTGGCTTCAAGTCGCTTCGTGATGCATCTGCTCAACTCGCCCGTGGCGCACAAGGCGGCTGCCGATCTTGTCCACGGCGTTGGCCGTCCAAGGCTTGGCCTCGGCATACTCCGTTCGCTTGAGTTGCCGGTAGCCGATCGTCTCGAGCAGGATCGCATTGTCGCCGCGATCGAGTCCCACTTCTCCCGCCTCGACGCCGCTACGGCGACCCTGGAGCGCGTGCAGCGCAACCTTGAGCGCTACCGCGCCTCCGTGCTTAAGGCCGCCGTCGAAGGCCGACTAGTCCCGACCGAAGCCGAACTCGCGCGGAAGGAGGGTCGCAGCTACGAGCCCGCCTCCGTCCTGCTGAAGCGCATCCTCGCCGAGCGCCGCCGCCGCTGGGAGGAAGCCGAACTCGCCAAGCTGAAGGCCAAGGGCAAGGCGCCGACCGACGACCGCTGGAAGGCGCGCTATGTCGAGCCCGTGGAACCCGATACCGCTGGGCTGCCCGTTCTGCCCGAGGGCTGGTGCTGGGCGAGCCCAGGGCAGTTCTTCGCGTGGACGAGCGGATCATTCCTACCGAAGAAGGCGCAACGCGGCGGGTCGATTCCTGTCCTCGGTGGAAACGGCGTCAGTGGCAGTCATGACGAGGCTCTCGTCTTGACGCCGACGATCGTCGTAGGGCGTGTCGGCGCTCACTGCGGCAACATTCACGTCACCGACGGCGCGGTCTGGATCACCGATAACGCCATCTACGCCGCTGAAGGGTGCGAGTACGCCGTGCTTCCGTTCTGGCGCATAGTGATGTCCACGCAAAACCTCAACGCCAACGCTGGCGGCACGGGCCAACCATACGTCAACCAAAACCACCTGAACGACCTCGTCGTCCCGCTCGCGCCGGAGTCCGAGCAACACCGAATCGTGCAAGAAGTAGACAGACTCCTATCTCAGGCCAACTGCATCGCACTAGCATGCCAATCAAGCGCGACCCGATGCGCGCGCCTTCTCCAGTCAATCCTCAAATGGGCGTTCGAGGGCCGCCTGGTGAACGCTGATCTAGACGGTGTGTTGAGCATCGCGTCGTCGCAGTCATGAGCGAGCTTCGTGTGAGCGGCGGCGACCGCATCTGTCGGTACCTCGCGGTACCGGCCTCCAACATCCACACGCCGCAGTTCGTCGCGCACCTTGGATCCCTCGGCATCAAGTTGCCGGACACGTTTCCTCTGGGGGCAATCGTCGCTCGTGGCTGGATCAGGCCCAGGTACCGCATTCCGATTCCGTCGGAAGCGCTGCTTGCATGGACCAACTTCCCGGTCAACCCGCGCGAGGGATCGGATCGTTGTCCCGAGGAGCACTCGTGGGGGTTCGGGGTGTGGGACGCGGCGACTTCGATGTGGCCGGACCGAGAGCGACCGGTCGAGAAACTCTGGCAGCACTGGCTCGACGACCCGGACAGCGAACTTGGCCAGATCGCGCGCTCGAACGCGATCGACCCGAGTGACGTCTCGGCTGTGCCCTCAGTACTTCGACACCCTCGACATCAGCAGGAGGTCCGTCCGTGGGTCGACTTCTTCGCCGACTGGCAGGCGTACCACTGGGCCGAACTGCTGGAGCGCGCGCGCTTCACCGCATTTGTCGGCACCGGGCACGGCGACCACTGCGCCGCGCAATGCCGTCGGCACGCCGATCACTTCGAGCAGTCCGCGCTCGACTTGAGTCGGCGGTGGGAGGAACGCAGTTCGGTTCACGGTTGGATCTCCAGCTACAGAACGATTCTCGCGAACTGCATGCACCGAGAGTCTTTCCGACACGATGCGCGTCTTGGCGCTCGCGCATGGGCGCAGCAGCATGGGCTCGACGCCGAGACGATCCGGCTCGGCCTTCGCGACACACTGCTCACCCTGTGGAGCGGATGGCACGATCGCCCGCCGCTGGGGAGCAGCCCGTTGCTGCTGCGTCTGCAAGAAGACATCCAGTTTGCGACGGAGCTGCTCGAGGACCTGACGGACCAGCCAGTCGACCCTTTCGATGAGTTCTGGTTCTCGAATGATCGTGAGCGCCGTGAGTGGGCGCAGCTCGTCGAAGCGCTGCCATACGAGGAGTGGGTCGCACGTCGGGATTTCCCCGGCAGGACGGCGCACTACCAGAAGGAATTCCCTGAGTCCCTCCGGCACGGCAAGGGCCAGCTAGCTCTGTTACTGGCCCAGCACTGGCCATCTTGCGCGCCGTTGCGCCGATTCTGCCTCGCATGGATGCGCCTTCATGGTGAGCTGAGCGGCCGCAATCGGGATCTGCCGGCGGCGGCCACTATCAAGACCAACGAACGCATCGAGCAGTTCAACTTGATCGCGCTTCACACGGAGCGAGTCCTGCGATTCGTCGACGACCACATGCATACCGGCCGTTCGAAGCAGCCGCGTTCCAACGACGTCGTCGTAGCAGCCATCCTTCGATCTGTTGCGGTGGTGGCCCCGAGTGCGGTCGTCATCGAGCAGTGGGTGAAGGATGAAGTTCGCGAACGGACCGCATTACACGCCATGCCACCAGCGAGTGACGCGATCTGCACCCCGAGCAGCGTGGGCACGGGTGACTCGAATGCCGACTCGGTCATCGCGGCGCACTTGAATGCCCTGATCGCGCGGAACTATGCCGCGCATCATGACTACCTCGACGACGCACTGATCTATCCCAACCGCGACGGGACCAAGCCGCACGCGGGAGCCCTGCTGCTCTCTAGTTGCCTGCTCGTTGTGATCGCCGCCCTGCTCTCCTTGCCTCCAGACGGCACCGCCAAACCATGATCGAAGCCAGCCACCGTCTCGTCCAGAAGCTCTGGAGCTACTGCCAAGTCCTCCGCGACGACGGCCTCAGCTACCAGGACTACCTGGAGCAGTTGACCTTCCTGCTGTTCCTCAAGATGGCCGACGAGCGCGAGAAGCTCACTGGCGAGAAGCAGCCGATCCCCAAGGGCCACCGATGGTCGGACCTCACCGGCGCGCAGATGGAGGGCAGCAAGCTCGAACAGCACTACCGTGAGACGCTGCGCGTGCTCGGCCAAGAAGGCGGCATGCTCGGCCTGATCTTCCGCAAGGCGCAGAACAAGATCCAAGACCCAGCGAAGCTGCGGCAGCTCATCGTCGAGCTCATCGGCAAGGAGGAGTGGCTCAGCCTCACGTCGGACGTGAAGGGTGATGCCTACGAAGGCTTGCTTGAACGCAACGCCCAGGACGTGAAGGGTGGCGCTGGGCAGTACTTCACGCCGCGCCCGCTGATCGACGCCATGGTCGAGTGCGTCGTGCCCAAGCCCGGCGAGATCGTCGCCGACCCCGCCTGCGGCACCGGCGGGTTCCTGCTCGCCGCGCACAACTTCCTCGCGCGCACCTACAAGCTCGACCGAGACCAGAAGAAGCACCTCCGCTACAAGGCGCTGCGCGGCGTCGAGCTGGTGGACGGCGTCTCGCGCCTGTGTGCGATGAACTTGCTGCTGCACGGAGTGGGGCCGACCGACGACGAGCACGAACCGCCGCTGGCCACCGAGGATGCGCTGCGGACCGAGCCGAAGGATCACGCGGACGTGGTGCTCACCAACCCGCCGTTTGGCAAGAAGTCGAGCATCACGGTCGTCAACGAGGACGGCGACACCGACAAGGAGTCGCTCACCTACAACAGGCCGGACTTCTGGACGACGACCTCCAACAAGCAGCTCAACTTCGTCCAGCACG
>ERZ1066135.943-NODE-943-length-12503-cov-6.597927_pt1 | contig 12503 bp, 10 predicted proteins | sample MGYA00382782_ERZ1066135 | MGnify/ENA primary metagenome ERZ1066135 (study PRJEB33369, sample SAMEA5778365) | biofilm metagenome | biome: Industrial cooling water; feature: Water cooling tower basin; material: Biofilm | place: United Arab Emirates | collected...
AAGTCCGACCGTCCGGAACTCGGCGCTGCCAAGATCATCATCTCCGGCGGCCGCGCGCTCGGCTCGAAGGAGAACTTCGCCAAGGTGATCGAGCCCGTCGCCGACAAGCTCGGCGCCGCCATGGGCGCCTCGCGCGCCGCGGTCGACGCCGGCTACGCGCCGAACGACTGGCAGGTCGGGCAGACCGGCAAGATCGTCGCGCCCAGCCTCTACGTGGCCTGCGGCATCAGCGGCGCGATCCAGCACCTGGCCGGCATGAAGGACTCCAAGGTCATCGTCGCGATCAACAAGGACCCGGAGGCGCCGATCTTCAGCGTCGCCGACTACGGGCTCGAGGCCGACCTGTTCGAGGCCGTGCCCGAACTCGTCAAGCAGCTGTAAGAGGACGCGCACATGAGCTACGTCGCCCCCGTCAAGGACATGCTGTTCGACATGCAGCATCTCGCCGGCCTCGAGCAGGTCGCCGCGCTGCCCGGCTTCGAGGAGGCCGGCCTCGACACCGCCCAGGCGGTGCTGGAGGAATGCGCCAAGTTCAACGAGGGCGTCGTCGCGCCGCTGAACTGGGAGGGCGACAAGAACCCCTCGTCGTGGAAGGACGGCAAGGTCACGACCACCCCCGGCTTCAAAGACGCCTTCCGCCAGTTCGCCGAAGCCGGCTGGCAGGGCCTGCAGCATCCGGCCGAGTTCGACGGCCAGGGTTTGCCGAAGACCATCGGCGCGGCCTGCATGGAGATGCTCAACAGCGCCAACCTCAGCTTCGCGCTGTGCCCGCTGCTGACCGACGGCGCGATCGAGGCGCTGCTCGTCGCCGGCTCGGCCGAGCAGCAGCAGACGTTCATCCCGAAGATGATCTCCGGCGCGTGGACCGGCACGATGAACCTTACCGAGCCGCAGGCCGGCAGCGACCTCGCGCTGGTGCGCACCCGCGCCGAGCCGCAGGGCGACGGCAGCTACAAGCTCTTCGGCACCAAGATCTTCATCACCTACGGTGAGCACGACCTGGCCGAGAACATCGTCCACATGGTGCTCGCCCGCGTGGCCGGCGCGCCGGAGGGCGTGAAGGGCATCTCGCTGTTCATCGTGCCCAAGTTCCTGGCCGACGGTACGCGCAACGACGTGCACTGCGTGTCCATCGAGCACAAGCTCGGCATCAAGGCCAGCCCGACCGCCGTGCTGCAGTTCGGCGACCATGGCGGCGCGATCGGAACCTTGATCGGCCAGGAGAACCGCGGCCTCGAGTACATGTTCATCATGATGAACGCGGCGCGCTACGCGGTCGGCGTGCAGGGCATTGCGGTGTCCGAGCGCGCCTACCAGAAGGCCGCGGCCTACGCCAAGGACCGCGTGCAGAGCCGCCCGGTCGACGGCTCACTGCCGGCAAGCGCCGCCATCGTCCACCACCCCGACGTCAAGCGCATGCTGATGACGATGCGCGCGCTGACCGAGGGCTGCCGCGCGATGGCGCTGACGGCCGCCGCGGCCTACGACGCCGCGCACGCCCACCCGGACGAAGCGCAGCGCAAGCAGCACCAGGCCTTCTACGAGTTCATGGTGCCGCTGGTGAAGGGCTACGCGACCGAGGCCAGCCTGGAGGTCACCTCGCTCGGCGTGCAGGTGCACGGCGGCATGGGCTTCATCGAGGAGACCGGCGCCGCGCAGCACTACCGCGATGCGCGCATCCTGACGATCTACGAGGGCACGACGGCGATCCAGGCCAACGACCTGGTCGGCCGCAAGACCGCGCGCGACGGCGGCGCCACCGCCAAGGCCATCGCGCGGCAGATCGCCGCCACCGAGGCCGAGCTGTCGGACCGCTCTAGCGCCGCCGCACGCTCGACGCTCAAGCGCCTGAAGGCCGCGCGCGAGGCCTTCGAGCAGGTGGTCGATTTCGTCGCCGCGCAGACCAAGCGCAACCCCAATGCCGTGTTCGCCGGCTCGGTGCCTTACCTGATGCTGGCCGGCAACCTGATGGCCGGTTGGCAGATGGCGCGCGCGCTGATGGTGGCCGAGGACCGTACCGCCGCCGGCGAGGACGTGGCGTTCATGAACGCCAAGGTCGCGACCGCACGCTTCTACGCCGAGCACATCCTGGCCCGTGCCCCGAGCCTGCGCGATGCGATCCTCGAAGGCGCCGAATCGGTGATGGCGCTTTCGCTCGAGGCGTTCTGACGCCGGCTGCGCGGAACTGCCGCCGCGGTTACCGTCGCGGGCCGGTGTCTCAGGCCGGCTCGACCGTCGCGTCCGCATCGCAACCGTGGCCGGCAGCGATCCAGCGGGCCACGGCGCGTCGCCACCATGCCGGGCGGCCGGTCCGCTCCGCGGTCGTCAGCAGGCCGCAGACGTAGCGCTGCGCCGCCTCGTCCCAGCCGACCAGCCGGCAGGCACCGCGCCGGCGCAGCGTCAGCAGCCGGCCGGCGGGGCAGGGTTCGGCCAGGCAGCACACGCCGCAGCCGTTGCAGCGGCCGCCGAGCGGCGGCTTCGGCGGCGCGGCCGGGTGAATCTCGATGAACTGCGGGCGCATCCGCCCGAGTATCCGGTCGAGCGCACAGGGGGAAACCCCGATCAGCGGCGGGTAAAGACCGCTGTCGGACTGACTGCCGCGGGCGGTACGGTACCGCCGAGATCAAGGGCCGATGATGTCGCGGTGCATCGGTGCGAGCAGGGCCATCACTCGGTTCTGCAAGGCGTAGGGAACGCCCTCGCGCTCCATGGCGAGGTACAGCGCCTCGGCCAAGGCATTGAATTGAAGCTCGGTGATGCCCATGCCGTTGTGCGAGGTTTTCATGTCCCGTCCGCTGTAGCGGCAGGGGCCGCCGGTCGCCTCGCAGACCTGTTCGATCAGCAGGGTGCGCAGACGCGGCATGTTGGCGTTCGCGAAGCTGGGCGCGATGCGTCCGTCGGTGCCGACAACGCCGAGGAAGGTGTCGATCACCTTGCCGATCGCCGGCAGGCCGCCAAGCTGTTCGTACAGCGAGGGGGGCGCTGCGCCGGCGCTTGAGGCCGAGCCGGCATGCAGTCCCAGGGCCAGAGTCCATGCCGTCAGGACGACCGCCGAACGTTGCTTCCATCGGTAAGTGCGCATCTCAATACCCCAGCTGGAAAGAAAGGTAGACCCCGCGCTGATCGCTGCGGTTGAGCGGGGTCGTGGCGTTGCCCGAGACGATCGGACCGACATTGGCGTAGGCCAAAGTCACCGAAGCATGTTTGGTGGGTGCCCATGCGGCGAACAGGCTGTGGGCATCGTCCTCGCGGTCCAGGGCGAGGTTGCGCGGCTTGCTGCGGAACTCGACACCGACGGCCAAGTCGCGCCTCAGCAACCACGCGATGGACCCCTCGAACTGCGCCTCGCGGCTGTCGCCGAGTTCGCCCCCGAAACCCGCCAGACCGAACTGGTTGGCGCGTGTGAATCTCACCGTGCCGTTGAGCAGGACGCTGCGAGCGAGCAGCAGCTTGCTGGCGGCGATGTAATACTCCACGTCGCTGTTGCGGCGCGCGCCCACGTCGGTGGCTTTGCGCAGGCCGGCTCCCTCCAGGCCCTGGATGCCGCGGTTGCGCTTGTGCTGAATCCCGACCGAAACCTGCGGCCACGGTTGATCCTGGTCGAGGACGGCGTCACCGAACAGCCGCAGCTTCAGCCCGTGGCTGTCCATCTCGATGCGAGCGCCCTCCAGCGCACCCCCGGTCTCGTCCAGTCGCAGTCGGGCGTAGGACCACTCCAGCCGGTTGAAGAGCCCCAGGCTCACGCCGGGGCTCGTGAGCCGGTAGTCCCTGGTCATGAAGGTGGTGTGGCGCGCCTGGATGCCGAAGCTGTCCCGTGTGCCCAGGCCGCCGATCAGGGCCCAGGTGCTCAGGCCCCCGCCGCCCGCACCGTCGAGGGCGCTGACCCCCCCGGTGAGGAGCAGACGGCCTCGATCCGGCGCCGTGAATGCCGCGGCCTTGGAAGGTGCGATGAGCACCAGCAGGCTGACCAAAGTCAGGCTCGAGATTGTAAATTTCATGTGAATGGATTTATTAAAATTGGTTTATATATTCTTTGGTATTTACAACATATAGTTCTTCACGCACAGAAGATGGCGTCTGGATTATCTTGCTTCATTGGAGATTTTTTATAAGGGTCATACCTGATCCGTCTCACCCGCCGTGCGGGGGGCGCCGAAGCAGGGTGGAGGAACTTCCGCCCGTGACGCGTCCAGGATCGACACGCCCCCCCGAGACGCCGACCTTCGTCCTCGTTTGGAGGCTCACGAAGAGAGGCCGAATGCCGACGTATGCGGCATGCGGGCCATACCCTAGGCCATGTGACGGTCACTCGATCGGGACTCGAGCGAATAAAAAAGCCGCCCGAAGGCGGCATTTCGTTTCGCGAGGATCGGGCTTCAGACGGCGAAATCCTCGAGTTTTCGCCCGCCGGCGATCGCCGCTTTCAGCCAGTTGGGCTGCAGACCGCGGCCGCTCCAGGTATTGCCGGTCGCCTCGTCACGATACTTGGGCGGGACCTTCCTGCCGGCCGTGGCGCTGGCCTTGGCGGGTTTCGTGGATCGGCCGCCGGATTTGCCGCCGCCGAGTTCGGCCAAAGTGACACCATAGTCGTCCATCAAGGCCTTGATCCTGGCCACGGCGTCGGCGCGCTCGGCCTTGCGGGCTTGTTCGATCTGTTCCTGCAGTGCAGCAGCCTGTTTTTCGAGTTCGGCCTGCTGGGTCACGAGTTCTTGGTATGTGGGCATGGTGTCGCGACCTCCGGGCTGGTTGGACTCGATACGATGAGATGAACGTCTTATTCTAGCCCTTAAGAATTGAAACGGCCGCCCGGAGGCGGCCGAAAAGCTCGTACCGACCCGTGGGCGATTATTTGTAGCTGGTGCGGTCGAGTGCCTGCTGAACCCGCACCGAATTCAGACCGACGGTCGAGATCGGGATCAAATCGGCCTTGAAAGGGCCCATCGCGTCGAGCGCGGGATTCGCGAGCTTGACGCTCGGCACCGCCGGGTACTCGTTGTTGCCGTTCGCGAAGTAAGTCTGGGCCGAATCGCCGGCCAGGTATTCGAGGAACTCGAGCGCCGCTTCGCGGTTCCTGGCGTTCTTGGCCACGCCGGCGCCGGAGATGTTGACGTGGGTGCCCCAGGTCGCTTGGTTGGGAAAGACGACGCCGACCTTCTCGACGACGGCCCGGTCCTCGGGTTTGCTCGATCGCATCAGCCGCGCCAGGTAGTAGGTGTTGGTGATCGCCACACCGCACTCGCCGCTGGCCACGGCCTTGATCTGGTCGGTGTCGCCGCCCTTGGGGTCGCGCGCCATATTGGCGACGACGCCCTTGAGCCAGGCTTCGGTCTTGGCGGCGCCGAGATGCTCGTAGACCGAGCCGAACAGCGACAGGTTGTAGGGGTGCGAGCCCGAGCGCGTGCAGACCTTGCCCTTGTTCTTGGGGTCCGCGAGTTCCTCGTAGGTGTCGACGTCGGCGCGCTGCACGCTGCCCTTGGCGTAGACGATCACGCGGGCACGCGTCGAGAAGCCGTACCACTGGGCACCGGCGCCGTCGTCCTTGCCGCGCAGCTGCACCGGGATGCGGCGGTCGAGCAGCTTGGACTTGACCGGCTGGAACAGGCCGTCGATCTCGGCGCGCCACAGCCGGGCGGCGTCGACCAGCAGCACCACGTCGGCCGGGCTCGATGCGCCTTCGCTGCGCAGCCGGGCCAGGATGCCGGCGTCGTCGGCGTCGACACGGTTGATCTTGATGCCGGTGGCCTTGGTGAAGTCGGCGTACAGCGCCTCGTCGGTCTGGTAATGGCGGGCCGAGTAGAGGTTGAGCACCTGCTCCTGGGCACTCGCGCTCCAGGCGGCGCCGAGGCTCGCGATCAGCAGGGCGGCACGGGTGAGGACATTGGGGACGGACATGAGGGCTCCTGGCATTTCGAAGATCGTGATGCCAAGAAGTATAGACACAAACGAGAATGATTCGCGTATGCGTATCGGTCGGGCCACCAAGGGCCGCCTGCACGGCCCGATGGCGAACCGGACGAGGGCGCAGCCGTATCAGGCCGCCGGAGGCACGTAGCCTGCCGGTTGCTCGGCGCCCGCGCCGAAGAAGTAGTTCTCCATCTGCCGCGCGAGGTACTGGCGGGCACGGGCGTCGGCGAGGTTGAGGCGGTTCTCGTTGACCAGCATGGTTTGGTGCTTGAGCCAGGCGGCCCAGGCCTCCTTGCTGACGTTGTCGTAGATGCGCTTGCCGAGCTCGCCGGGGTAGGGCGCGAAGTCCAGGCCGTCGGCCTCCTTCTTCAGCATCACGCAGTGCACGGTGCGGGCCATCTCGAAACTCCTGTGGGGAAAGGCGAAGCTCAGCCGAGCTTCTTGACCAGCACCTGCGAGCGCCGGTCCCAGTTGTACTTGCGCTTGCGCGCCTCGGGCAGCTTGTCGGCATCGGCCGGCTGGAAGCCGCGCTTGATGAACCAGTGCATCGTCCGCGTGGTGAGCACGAAGATGCTGTCCAGCCCCTGCGAGCGCGCTCGCTGCTCGATGCGCTTCAGGATGCGCTCGCCGTCGCCCTGACCCTGCACGTTGTTGCTGACGGTGAGCGCCGCCATTTCGCCGGTGCGCGCCTCGGGGTAGGGGTAGAGCGCGGCGCAGCCGAAGATCACGCCGTCGTGCTCGATCACCGTGTAGTGGCCGATGTCGCGCTCGATCTCGGTGCGGTCGCGCTTGACCAGCGTGCCGTCGCGCTCGAAGGGCTCGATCAGCTGCAGGATGCCGCCGATGTCGTCGGCCGTCGCCTCGCGCAGGCTCTCGAGCTTCTCGTCGACCACCATCGTGCCGATGCCGTCGTGGGTGTAGACCTCCTGAAGCAGCGCGCCGTCGACCGCGAAGGGCAGGATGTGCGAGCGCTCGACGCCGCCCTCGCAGGCCTTGACGCAGTGGCGCAGGTAGAAGGCCGCATCGGTCGGCTGGGCCGGGTCGGGCAGCGCGGCGATCAGGCGGCGCGCGTCGGCCAGCGCCAGCTCGGTGTCGATCGGGCTGTCGGGGTCGGCCTGGTTCTCGCGGATGCCCGGCACCTCGGTCAGGAACATCAGCTTGTCGGCCTGCAGCGCGATCGCGGCGCTGGTGGCCACGTCCTCCATCGTCAGGTTGAAGGCCTCGCCGGTCGGCGAGAAGCCGAAGGGCGACAGCAGCACCACCGCGCCGATGTCGATCGCCTTGCGGATCGCCGCCGCGTCGACCTTGCGCACCAGGCCGCTCTGCATGAAGTCGATGCCGTCGACGATGCCGACCGGCCGCGCGGTCAGGAAGTTGCCCGAGACCACGCGCACCGTCGCGTTGGCCATCGGCGTGTTCGGCAGCCCCTGCGAAAACGCCGCCTCGATCTCGAAGCGCAGCTGGCCGGCGGCCTCCTGGGCGCTGTCGAGCGCCACCGCGTCGGTGATGCGCAGGCCGTGGCTGAAGCGCTCCGGGTGGCCCTTGGCGCGCAGCTGCTCGCTGACCTGCGGGCGGAAGCCGTGCACCAGCACCAGCTTGATGCCCATCGCGTGCAGGATGGCCAGGTCCTGCACGAAGCCGTTGAGCTTGCCGGCGGCGATGCCCTCGCCGGCCATCGCCACCACGAAGGTCTTGCCGCGGTAGGCGTGGATGTAGGGCGCGACCGAGCGGAACCAGGGCACGAAGGTGTGGGGGAAGACGAGGTCCATGCGGGCTGGGCTGAGGCTGGCGCGATTGTGACGCAGCGAAGCTCGTTCAAGCTTGACTTGTCACGGGCGGCCGCCCAGCATCTTTGCTCCCTCTCAAAGGAGCGAACCATGGACCCCTTCACGACCAATGGCGCGTTCAGCTGGGCCGAGCTGACGACCCCCGACCCGGCTGCGGCCACCGCGTTCTACGGCAAGCTGTTCGGCTGGTCCTTCGAGACCATGGACATGGGAACCGGCCCCTACCGTGTCATCCAGGTCGGCGGCGCCGGCGTCGGCGGCGTGATGGCGCCACCGCCCGGCGCACCGCCGATGCCGCCGCACTGGGGCTCGTACGTCACGGTGGCGAAGTGCGATGACACGGTGGCGCAGTGCACCGCGCTCGGCGGCACGGTGCTGGTGCCGCCGATGGACATCCCCGGCGTCGGCCGCATGGCGGTGCTGCAGGACCCGCAAGGCGCCGTCATCAACGTGATCAGCTACCTCGCGCCGCAGGATTGAGGGGCCGGGCCGGGGCACGATAATCCGCGCTCCGTGCCCCTGCCCACCGCCCACCCCGTTCCCCCGATCGTCTACCCCGAGTCGCTGCCGGTTTCGGCCCGCCGCGCCGAGATCGCCCAGGCGATCCGCGAGCACCCGGTGGTCATCGTCTGCGGCGAGACCGGCTCGGGCAAGACCACGCAGTTGCCCAAGATCGCGCTCGAACTCGGGCGCGGCTGGGGCGCCGGTGGCCGCGGGCTGATCGGCCACACGCAGCCGCGGCGCATCGCCGCGTCGAGCGTGGCCAAGCGCATCGCCGAGGAGCTGAACTCGCCGCTCGGCGAGGTGGTCGGCTACAAGGTCCGCTTCCAGGACCGCCTGCAGCGCGGCGCCTCGGTCAAGCTGATGACCGACGGCATCCTGCTCGCCGAGACGCAGACCGATCCGCTGCTCAAGGCCTACGACACGATCATCGTCGACGAGGCGCACGAGCGCAGCCTGAACATCGACTTCCTGCTCGGCCACCTGAAGCAGATCCTGCAGGGACCGAAACCGAAGCGGCCCGACCTGAAGGTGATCGTGACCTCGGCGACGATCGATGCCGATCGCTTCGCGAAGCACTTCGAAGGCAAGCTCGGCCCGGCGCCGGTGATCCAGGTCAGTGGGCGGCTGTTCCCGGTCGAGCAGCGCTGGCGCCCCTTCGAGGAGTCGCGGGAGCATGACCTCAACGACGCGATCGCCGATGCCGTCGACGAACTCTGGCGCGAAGGCTCCGGCGACATCCTCGTCTTCCTGCCCGGCGAACGCGAGATCCGCGAGGCTGCGGACCACCTGCGCAAGCACCTGCTGCAGCAACACCGCGGCGGCCCGCAGCCCGACATCCTGCCGCTGTTCGCTCGGCTGTCGCAGGAGGAGCAGGACCGTGTGTTCCAGGCCGGCAACGGCCGTCGCATCGTGCTCGCGACCAACGTCGCCGAGACCTCGCTCACGGTGCCCGGCATCCGCTACGTCGTCGACGCCGGCACCGCGCGCGTCAAGCGCTACAGCTACCGCAACAAGGTCGAGCAGCTGCAGGTCGAGCCGATCAGCCAGGCCGCGGCCAACCAGCGCGCCGGGCGTTGCGGGCGCGTCGCCGACGGCATCTGCATCCGGCTCTACGACGAAAAGGACTACGCCGGTCGCGCCCGCTTCACCGACCCCGAGATCCTGCGTTCATCGCTCGCCGGCGTGATCCTGCGCATGAAGGCGCTGGGCCTCGGGACGGTGGAGCAGTTTCCGTTTCTCGAACCACCGCCCAACAAGGCGATCGCCGACGGCTACGCGCTGCTGAACGAGCTGGGCGCGACCGACGACGACAACGAGCTCACGCCCATCGGCCATGAGCTGGCGAAACTGCCGCTGGACCCGCGCGTCGGCCGCATGATCCTCGCGGCGCGCGACCGCCAGGCGCTGGCCGAGGTGCTGGTGATCGCCAGCGCCTTGAGCGTGCAGGACGTGCGCGACCGGCCGCTCGAGGCCCAGCAGGCCGCCGATGCGAAGCACAAGCTCTTCGACGACGAGAAGTCGGAGTTCATGGGTTATCTGAAGCTGTGGAAGTGGTTGGAAGAAGGGCGGGGGCACGCCAATCCCGTTCGCCCTGAGCTTGTCGAAGGGCCAGCGCAAAACCGCGAGAGGGCTTCGACAAGCTCAGCCCGAGCGGGACCGGGTGCGACGACACCGACCCACAAGCTCTCCAACCGCCAGCAGGAACAACGCCTGCGCGAGCACTTCGTCAGCCCGCGCCGCGTGCGCGAGTGGCGCGACATCCACTCGCAGCTCCACACCGTCGTCGCAGAGCATGGCTGGCGGCTGAACGGCAGCCCGGCGACCTACGAACAGATCCACCTAGCGATGCTGGCCGGCCTCTTGGGTAACGTCGGTTGCAAGAGCGACGACGAAGACTGGTACCTCGGCGCGCGCGGCATCAAGTTCTGGCGCCACCCGGGCGCGCACCTCAGCAAGAAGCCGGGCCGCTGGCTGATCGCGGCCGAGCTGGTCGAGACCACGCGGTTGTTCGGTCGCTCGCTCGCCGCGATCGAGCCGCAGTGGATTCCTGGCGTGGCCGGCCACCTGCTCAAGAAGCAGTTGCTCGAGCCGCACTGGGAGAAGAAGGCCGCCGAGGTCGTGGCGCTGGAGCGCGCGACGCTCTACGGCATCGTCGTCTACAACAACAAACGCGTGAACTTCGGCAACGTCGACCCGGTGGCGGCGCGCGAGATCTTCATCCGTGAGGCACTGGTGAACGGTGAATGGGATACCAAGCTGCCTTTCGTCTCCCACAACGCCAAGCTGATCGCGCAGGTCGAGGAGCTGGAGCACAAGTCGCGCCGCCAGGACGTGCTGGTCGACGACGAGTTGATCTTTGCCTTCTACGACCAGCAGCTGCCCAAGGACGTGCACTCCGGCGCGAGCCTGGAGCGCTGGTATCGCGACGAGCTCAAGCGCCAGCCCAAGCTGCTGATGCTCAGCAAGGACGAGCTGATGCGCCACGAGGCCGCAGGCATCACGACCGCAGCCTTCCCGAAGACGATCCGCCTCGGCGGCATCGGCTGCAGCGTGAGCTACCTGCACGAGCCCGGCGACGCCAAGGATGGCCTGACCGTCACCGTGCCGATCTATGCGTTGAACCAGGTCAATGAAGAGCGCTGCGAGTGGCTCGTTCCCGGCTTGCTGAAGGACAAGGTGTTGGCACTCGTGAAGAGCCTGCACCAGCGCCCGCGCTCGCGCCTGGTGCCGCTGCCCGACTACGCGGCCGAGTTCTGCGAGCTGACGCCGTTCGCGCAAGGCGCCTTGATCGACACCTTGCTCAAGGCCGTGCGCGAGCGCACCCAGCTCGCGGTGCAGCGGGGCGACTTCAAGCTCGAGACGCTGCAGCCCCACCTGTTCATGAACTTCCGCGTCGTCGGCGACGACGGCCGCCAGCTCGGCATGGGGCGCCACCTGCCGACGCTGAAGGCGGAGCTGGGCGCGCAGGCGAGGTCGGCGTTCCAGGCCTTGGCGGCGCTGAAGTTGGGGAAGGTCGAAGAGCCCTCACCCCAGCCCTCTCCCGCCAGCGGGAGAGGGGGCCGGCCCGTCCCTCTCCCTCTCCCGCTTGCGGGAGAGGGTCGGGGTGAGGGCGGCGGCGTCGCATCCGCCAAGTACACCGCCTGGACCTTCGGCGAACTCCCCGAGCTGATGGAGATCCGGCGCGGCGCGCAAAGCCTGGTCGGCTTCCCGGCGCTGATCGACAAGGGCGTGCATGTCGAGATCGAGGTCTTCGACGAGCCGACGGTCGCCGCTTCGAGGCACCACGCCGGCCTGCGGCGGCTGGTCGCGCTGCAACTCAAGGAGCCGCTGAAGTACCTCGAGAAGAACATCCCCGACCTGACGCGCATGGCGGTGGCCTACATGGCACTCGGCGGCACGACCGAAGAGCTGCGCCAGCAGATCATCGACGTCGCCGTGGACCGCGCCTTCCTCGCCGAGCCGCTGCCCACCGACGCGCCGGCTTTCACCAAGCGCGTCGATGAAGGCCGCGCGCGGCTCAACCTGATCGCCCAGGACGTTGCGCGGCAAGCTGGCGTGGTGCTGGCCGAGCAGGCCGTCGCGGTGCGCAAGCTCAAGGATGCAAGGCCTGCGAAGGAGGTCGCCGACGACGTGGCGGCCCAGCTCGCGCGTCTGGTGCCCAAGCGCTTCCTGATCGACACCCCGTGGCCCGCGCTGCAGCACCTGCCGCGTTACCTGAAGGCGGTCACGCTGCGCCTCGACAAGTGGCGCGCCGACCCGGCCCGCGACGCCGCGCGCCTGGCCGAGCTGAGGCCGCTGGAGCAGCGCTTCCTGCGGCGGCTCGCCGACCTGAAGGGCGCCGGCGACGCCCGCCTCGACGAGTTCCGCTGGTTGCTCGAGGAACTGCGCGTCAGCCTGTTCGCCCAGGAACTGCGCACGCCGCAGCCGGTGAGCGTGAAGCGTTTGCAGAAGGCGTGGGAGCAGATCGAGCGCTGACTACAATCGTGGCTCAGTCGGGGCGTAGCGCAGCCTGGTAGCGCAACTGGTTTGGGACCAGTAGGTCGCGAGTTCGAATCCCGCCGCCCCGACCATCTTTCCCTCGGGCGCCAGGCCCGCCGCGGCCGTCCGCTCACTGCCCGTAGCTCAACTGGATAGAGCACCAGCCTTCTAAGCTGGGGGTCGGGGGTTCGAGTCCCTCCGGGCAGGCCATCCGGTGATCCCGGACGGTCCCGCAAAGCGCACGCGATGGCCCGACAGCCCGGTGGCTGTCGCGGGAGTTGTCGCCGCACGCACCCGGTCACGCCGGCGCCTGCGAGCGCTGCGCATTCC
>ERZ1066135.948-NODE-948-length-12457-cov-6.666022_pt1 | contig 12457 bp, 8 predicted proteins | sample MGYA00382782_ERZ1066135 | MGnify/ENA primary metagenome ERZ1066135 (study PRJEB33369, sample SAMEA5778365) | biofilm metagenome | biome: Industrial cooling water; feature: Water cooling tower basin; material: Biofilm | place: United Arab Emirates | collected...
GATTTCACGGTGAAGATTTGGCGGCGTTGTGATGCAAACCAGATCAACGTCGGACCGCTCGACGGTCTCCCGCCAATTGTCTGTAAAGTGTTCTGCCCCCGATTCGTCCGCGACCGCCTTCGCATTCTCGAGACTTCCGCTGGCGATCGAGACGATCCGTGCGGCCTCGCACGCCTGAAAAGCGGGTATCTGAACCCGGCGGGCAAAGCCTGTCCCGATAAATCCGACTCCGACACTTTCTGCCATTCCGGTCACGCTCCGGCCGCCCACACGGCGGCTGTTTCACGAGCAAAATCATTAAATGACCGCGGCTCATGTCCGAGGATCGCCGCCAACTCATCGAGTTCCTGCCCGGTCGCCGCGAGGCCATGCCTTTGGAAGTGCTCGTACATCAACCGGAAATCGAAGGCCATCCAATCCGGGAGCATTTGCCTCGCCTGTGCCTCCCAAGCATCCATGTCGTCGCCGCCGTAAATCACCTGCTTACCGAGTGCATCCGACCAGATCTCTGCCGTCCGTTTGCCGGTCAAAGCCTCGGGCCCGGCGATGTGGAACTCTTTCCCATCGTATTCGGAGCCCAATAAACACGAGGCCGCTGCCTCCGCAATATCGCGAACGTCCACTCGCGAGACGCCTGCACTCCCGATCGGCTGAGGATAAACACCGAAGCCCGCGATGACGTCCTTGAACCACAGATCGTTCTGAAAAAAATTGTTCGGCCGAAGGATAGAATACGCGATTCCCGATCGCTTGATGGCAAATTCGATCGGCATTTTCGAACCGAAGTGAGGCAGGTGCGGTACTGCCTCGATCGAAGGTACGGACAGATAAACGATCTTTCTAACACCGCCGAGCGTTGCACCGTTGACGGCCATAAGGCCCTGATTTGTCTCCGTCTGGCTGACCGCGTTGAGTAGAAATACAGCATCCTTGCCGGTGAAGGCCGTTCGAATCGTCTCAGGGCTTTGAAGGTCACCGATGACAGCTTCAACACCGGCAGGCAGCCGTTCCGCACTCGCGGCATTACGCGTCAAGACGAAGACCTTCGCGCCCCGCCCTACAAGCTCATCAACAACCGCGGAGCCGACTGTGCCGGTCCCACCCGTTACCAAAATGTTCATCCATTACTCCTGTTATTGTTTGATGATACACCTGATCGGACAAAGAAAAAACCGGGTCCCATGCCCGGTCTTTGCGAACGCAAATGCTTAAGTTCTAGTTGCTTCCCATCTCGAGGCTCGGTGCGGTCGCTTTGCGGCGCTTTCCATATTTTAGGAAATGCTCGTAAGCCTCGCGGTCGTCCTTGGACATCTCAACGATCTCGGCACCGACCAGGAATCGCTCCGTCGAGAGGTGAACACCGACCTTTTCGTATCTGCGGCCGATCAGCTTCATTCGGACCTTTCCGTTCGGCAGGTCGATCTCTGCATTGAGCCGACGATCCTGGCCGACAAGGTAGTTCTCACGAACGCGGATCGACTGAACAATGAACCCAACACCTGTACGGCTGATGTCGTAGGTCTCCCCGCTGATGTGCATATTCTCTTGCTGCCGGCCGAGCCCGCCGGTGGTAAAAACCGGTTCAAAGGTGATCTTGATCGGGAGGTTGTGCTTTCGCCTGAGCGAATGCGAAGCCTCGGTGAACAGTCCGGTTATCTTTTCGGCAATTGCTCGTAACATTTTCTGTTTTCCTTCGCGTCTTGCGAACGCGATCAAATGGAGCAGTTCAAGAGTTCAGCATCGGTCATGTTCGAGTGGCCTCAAGGGCCGCCGAACCGTTCCCGTTACTCGCGGAGCGGCTTTCCGCCATTGTCCCTGCCGGTCACCTTCGACAACCCGGCCGACGACGGTTCGAGCAGGTATGAATTCCTGCCGGTCTTCCCGTAGGCAGCCGGCGTCGCGGTCGCGAAATAGCTCTTTCCGCTGTCGATCAATGCAATGCGATAAACGTATCCGGTCGAGTCCGAAGAAAGGATGTCGTCGGGTATGTACCCAAGCTCGATCAATTTCCCCGCCTCGGCGAAATTGCCGTTGTTCTGCAGCGAATAGGCTAGCTGGGCTTTCGAAACACGTTCAAGCATCTTCTTCGCTTCGTCCTGCCGAACGTCAATGCGGAGTTCGTAAAAGTAGTTCTTCCCTTCCTTTTTGATGCGGGCCTCGGTCACTTCATCGGCGGCGAGGATCTGCCAATAACCGTTGACCTTCCGGAGCCTGATCTCCTGCATTTGCGGTTCGGCACCTGCCTCTTCGGGAAGTGCGGCCGTGACGGTAGCGGATTCGCCCGAGATTATCTCGCCGTTGATACGGACATCCGCCGGAACCGCTTTGGCGATATCCTCAAGGTCCACGGCAAATTCACGAAGCTCATCATCTGTAAGCCCCTCGATCGCGGGTTTGAGGTTCGTCAGGTGGATCGCTTCGCGGTACCGCTTTTCCTTGAGCCGTTCGTAAAAGGCCTTTACGGTCTCGGCCGGCGAGCCTGGTTCGATCTCGATCCTCGGGCCTGTCGAGGTCTCAACAGAACTCGCATTAGCGCTGGCGGCCGTCGTCGCGTTAGACGTTGCTGCATTCGCGGTTTCTGAAGCCTCCGCGGAACAGCCAGCACCGGCTACCGTGTTAATCAGCAGCACTGCCAAAACAGAGATTTGCGAGAGCGCCTTGGTCACGCCTTTTGGTTCGAACATTCGCATCGAAATTGGGGCCGCGGTCTTGCCGCGAAGAGGCCCATGGGTGGGCAACCTTGCCTCGTAAACTGCGTGCCCGAGGCAAGAAAAGGAAAGACACGCTAACCGGTAGTATAGCGTGTCCCTGTGGAAAAAGTAAGTATTTATTTACAGATAAAGGGATTAAACGCCCTTTTTCACTCGTTTTCTGCCGATTTTTGCCCCGCAAACACCTTCTCGCGGCCGACAAGGTAGAGGAAAACGGCAAGCAGTATGAACGGAACCATCGCCAAAAGGTCGGCGTAGGAGCCTCCGTAGAACGGATTTGCTGCTTTTGCCCATTCGTTGACGCCCTCCGTCAGGCCGCTCAAATAGACCGCCGAAAGGGCCACAAGAATGCCTGCAAGAGCTCCGCCGGCGATGTACCCCGAGGCCAAGAGCACGCCCGAACTCTTGTCCGTTTCCGCGACGAACTCCTCTTCGGTCAGGTCCTTTTCCGCAAACTTCCGCTTCAAATACTTATCGACTGCCCAGCGGACCATGCCGCCGACAAAGATCGGCGACGAAGCCGAGATCGGCAAATAGAGCCCGACAGCGAACGCCAACGAGGAGATGCCGCAAAGCTCGAGCGTAACGGAGATCATCACGCCTAGAATAACGAGTGCCCATGGAAGTTGCTGGCTAAGGATCCCCTGGATGATATAGCTCATAAGCGTCGCCTTCGGTGCCCGGTATTTCTCGACAGACTGCATTACCGGGTCACCATTGGCATCGACTCCGGTCTGAACTTCGGTGATGACGCCGTTGATGCCGGGATCGACCAAATAGGCCGGCCTGCCCGTCATCCCAACGAGGTATTTACCGGCCGGGCCGCGGCTTGTGTCCGTGTTATGCCATACACGATAGTTCGCCGTGTCTCGCTCGCCGTAAAAACCTCCTGCCCGTTCGGCACGCAGCTCACCGCCCTCGCGTACAAGTTCCTGCTCCGGCACCTGAAATCCCGCTGCAAAGGTGTTCGGTGCAACCGGCATATATACCGACGATGATTCGTTGAGCTGAATGAGGATCGGGCCTAGTAGTAGTGCCGACGAAAGTGCCCCAACGAGGATAGCCGTCTGTTGCTTCCAAGGCGTGCCGCCGACCCAGAAGCCGGTCTTGAGGTCCTGCGAGGTCGTACCGCCATTTGAAGCCGCGATGCAGACGATGCCGCCGACCGACAGTGCGGTGACGAAATACGGATCCGGATTCGTCCAGCCGAGCACCAGAAACGCCAGCGAAGTAAAAAGCAGCGTCGCCACGGTCATTCCGGAGATCGGATTTGAGGACGAGCCGATCTCGCCCGTCAGCCTCGACGATACCGTTACGAAAAGGAAGCCGAGAATGATTATCAGAACCGCCCCGAGGATGTTCATCTTCAGCGTTGGGAGTAGCGTGATGACGACGATCAGGGCCAGAATGCCGACGACCACCCACTTGAGCGAGATGTCCTGCTCGGTCCGCGGCAGAGCAGAATCGTCGCCGTTCTTGTTGTTTGCCCGCTTTGCCTGAAAGTCCGCAATGCCGCCGCGGATGCCGCCCCAAATGGTCGGTAGCGAACGGATGAGCGAAATGATGCCGCCGGCCGTGACGGCACCGGCACCGATATAGAGAATGTACTCGCTCTGGATGCTGCCGGCACCTTCGATCGGCATATCCTTGATCAGCGTCGTTGCCGGTGCGAGCGGTTCGGAGAGGCTATCGCCGAAGAATCGGATCATCGGGATGAGCACCCAGTATGCCAAAGCTCCACCCGCGAACATTATCCCTGCGATCCGCGGCCCGATTATGTAGCCGACGCCGAGCAGTGCCGGATTATTCTCAAGCGAGACGCTGCCGCCGCGGAAGGGCTCGCCGAAAAGCTTCTCGGGATATTCCTTCCAGCCGCTGAAGACCTTCATCACCGTGTTGTAAAGAAAGCCGATGCCGAAGCCTGCGGCGATGATCAGCCCGCCCTTTGCCGCGGTCGAATCGCCCGCCTTTGCGATCTCGGAGTGTTGCTTTGACTCTTCGCTGGCCGAGGCGATGAGTACCTGTGCGCAGGCCGTGCCCTCGGGATATTTGAGCAGGCCATGCTGATCGCGGATGAGTGCACGGCGAAGCGGGATCATCATCAAAATGCCGAGCAGCCCGCCGAGCACGGCGACCATCGTCACCCGCCAGACCTCAAGATCAAAGCCGAGTATCAGTATCGCCGGCATCGTTACGCCGATCCCGAACGCGATGGATTCGCCCGCCGAGCCGGTCGTTTGGACGATATTGTGCTCGAGGATCGTCGCGTCTCTCGCACCTAGCTTAGAAAGCAGCCGGAAAAGCGTGACCGAAATGACCGCAACCGGGATCGACGCCGAGACCGTCAGCCCAACCTTGAGCACCAGATAAAGCGACGACGCCCCAAACAAAATGCCGAGCAGAACGCCGACGACGAGCGGCCCCGGCGTCAGCTCACGCAGCGTCGTGACCGAATCCGGAATATACGGGCGAAAGTTTTCGAGAAATGGGTTTTTCATAGGCGACTTTGATGGGAGTTGCACAGAATTTACGCCCAAACACCCGAAAATGCAACGGGTTCGGGCGGCCGCGGCGTGATTTTGCGGCGTCTGCGGCCGGTTTATTGACGTCTCTGAACGATTCCACGACGTGTTGGAACGATTCCAACGCCCGATAAAACCATTCCAACGGCCGTAGAAATCTTTCAAATCCCTCTGAAATCCACTAAACTAGCCGATATTTCCTCAGCGGAGCATTAAACATCCTATGAAAATCTCATTTGCCTGCCGGTACCAGACGCTCGGACGGCTCGTCACTCGTCACTCGTCACTCGCCACTAAAGCTCCCCTCCTTACGAAGGAGGGGTGGCAGCCGCTTCGGCTGACGGGGTGGTTCTCTCTCGCTCTGTTGTTATTCGTTTCATCTCTTACCGCACAGGTGCCGACGCCGAAGGATGTGCTCGGCTTTACGCCGGGTGACGACCGAAAGCTCGCGAGTTGGGCACAGGTCGTCGATTACTTCAAAAAGCTCGACGCCGCCAGCGACAGAATGACGTTCGCAGAGATCGGCAAGTCCACGATGGGCGCTCCGTTTACATATGCGACGATCAGCTCGCCGGAGAATCTCAAAAAGCTCGACCACTACCGTGAGATCAACGACAAACTCGCCGATCCGCGAAAAATCGATGGAGCGCGGACACTCTTGTCCGCATCGCCGGTTCCTCCGGCGAAAAAGGGTTCGAACGCCGAAGCGGCGTCCGTGCGGACAGGAGTGTCCGCGCTCCTGGCCGAAGGCAAGACCATCGTCCTTATCACCTTCGGAATTCATTCAACCGAGGTCGGCTCGACGCTTTCATCCATGCTGATCGCCCATGAACTCGTTAGTTCCAACGACGCGCGGATCAAGAACATTCTCGACAACACGATCATCCTCCTCGTGCCGTCGCTGAACCCCGACGGCGTGGACATCGTTAAGAATTGGTACGACAAAACGCTCGGCACGCCCTACGAGGGCACGAACCCGCCGGAGCTTTATCACAAGTACGTCGGCCACGATAACAACCGCGACTGGTACGCCTTTACGCAGGTCGAAACGCAGTTGACGGTCGATAAGATCCACAACGTCTGGCATCCGCAGATCGTGCTCGATGTGCATCAGCAGGGCATCTACGGCGCGCGGCAATTCCTGCCGCCTTACATGCCGCCGGTTGAGCCGAACGTGCCGCCGCAGATCGTCGAGGGCTTTACGGAACTCGGGAACTACATGGCCGGCGACCTCCGCAAGAAGGGCTTGCAGGGCATCACGACCAACACGACCTACGACGCCTGGACACCAGCCCGCGCCTATTCGCACTATCACGGCGGCGTGCGAATTCTATCAGAGACCGCGTCCGCACGGCTCGCAACGCCTGTGAATGTTAAGTTTGAGGAACTCCGCGGCTCGTCCGGCGGGCTCGACGCCAAGAAGGAATCGCCAAACTTCGGCCCCGTCTGGAAAGGCGGCGAATGGAAACTCCGCAACATCACCGACTACATGACCGCCACAGCGTTCAGCCTCCTGGACCACGCCGCCAACAACCGCGAGAAATGGCTGTCGAGGTTCTACGAGATCGGGAAGGAGGCAGTGCGGCCGAGGAAGGATGGTGAAGTATTCGCGTATATATTAAGACCTGCCAAAGATGCTCCGGTAGGGTCGAAGAATGATCGAGATCTGACATATACACTGTACAAGGGCATTGGATTCGATAGGGTGAGTCATATCTTGTCTCGGGCAGGAGTTGAAACCGTTGAGCCTCTGTCTTTCATCGCGGATGGAGTCAGGTATCCAGATGGTACGACTGTTATTAGGCTTGACCAGCCCTACGGCGGCTTCGCCAAAGCATTGCTGGAAAGGCAGTCTTACCCGGATTTGAAGGATGCAGAAGGAAACCCGATCGCCCCGTACGATGTGACCGCCCACTCGTTGTCTCTTCTTATGAGCGTCGATGCCGTTCCAGTGAAAGCACCCTTCACATACGAACTGCCAAAAGGAGGTATCGGAGTCGGCTCAGCGAGCGGCTGTGGCTGCACCAATCAGCCACGCTTCGCCACTTATAAGTCATTCGTTCCATCAATGGACGAGGGTTGGACGCGATGGATCTTCGAGGGTAAAGGACTTTTTTTCTGTTGCGCGCGGTTCTCAAGTATCGGTAATGCAGAGATATCGGTCGGCATCGACCGAACCACACGGTCGATCCTGTTCCCCGACCAATCCGCCAATCAGATCCTGAATGGTTATGCGAAGGACTCGATGCCGGATGAGTATGTGGGGGGCGTCGGGAAAGAGGGCGTTGAGAATCTGAAGCAGTTTGTCGAGGCGGGCGGGACGCTCGTGTTCCTGAACGAATCGTCGAATTTTGCGATCGAGCAGTTCAACTTGCCCGTAAAGAACATCACAAAGGGCCTAAACCGTAAGGATTTCTACATACCCGGCTCGATCCTCCGCACCGAGCTCGACCTCTCGCACCCGATCGCCAAAGGGATGCCACAGCAATCGATCGCATGGTTCGAAGACTCGCCTACTTTCGAGATCGAATCGGCAGCTATCTGCTCGGCGGGATCGACGGCCCCTAACTCCCCTCCTTACGAAGGAGGGGTGGCAGCCGTTTCGGCTGACGGGGTGGTTCACCCGTTGGTCGAGCGCGGGCCTTCAGAGAACCACCCCCCGGCTGAAGCCGTACCCCTCCTTCGTAAGGAGGGGAACCCCTTTGCTCGCGTCATCGCCCGTTATCCGTCCGATCCGAAGCAGATACTGCTCTCCGGCTGGGCGCTCGGGCAGGACAAGATAGCCGGTAAGGCGGCGCTCGTTGAGGTCACGATGGGCAAAGGCAAAATAATCCTCTTCGGCTTCCGCCCGCAGTACCGCGGCCAGTCATTGGCGACCTTCCCGCTGCTCTTCAACGCCATCTCGCAGTAAGGCAATAAAGGCCCGGCGGCGAACCCGGGCCTTTCAATTTTCATCTCATTGTCGTAAACTGGCGTTCCGCCGATGCGTTCGGCGGGCCATTTCGGCTCCACAAAGTTTTGGGGGCGACAGGCTTCGACAGGGGCTTGTATAGATCTTTGAGTGCACGCCGGGCTTGCTTGTTAGCTCGTTAAAAAAACACGCAAAACACAAATGCTAATCAAGAATTAGCTCTCGCTGCCTAATTAACCTTAGCTACAGCGATGTCCCGCGGGAAGTTCGCCTGATGCGACCCGTTGGGGCATAACCCAGTTCAGGCTCGGGCACGTCCTCCGCCTGCGGACGAGTCTTAAATTTAGCCGGGTATGCCATTGGGGAGGTCTTGTCGGCTCACCTGCTCTCCGGTGGCGAGATGAAGTGAACCGACTAAGCGTGTAGATCTCACTGGTCGCAACCTTTGGATGCGGGTTCGATTCCCGCCGCCTCCACCATTTCTATGAACATGAATCGAAGGGAATTTGCCGGCCTGCTCCTCGCGGGCGGGGCATTCCCTTCTTTTGCTGCCTCCCCCGGGCAAACGCCCGAACCAAAGTCCATCCACACATGGCTCGACTCGGACAAAAAGCAGATCTACGCCTATGACATCGAGGTAAAGATCACCGACTTTCCGCGCAACGCGGACAAGCGATGGCTCTATTATTTCTCGCTTCAGGTGAACTTTACCGAGTACGACGAATGGTCGCACGGAGGCATTCAATGGGCGGGTGCGAAGGAGTTTCGCGAAAATAACAATAAAGGCATCAATTGGGGCGGCGGTTCCAATTGGTCCGGCTACGGCGGGCTTGGAGTTAACAATACGCCCTTCACTTGGGAAACCGGACGCTGGTATCGTTATCGGGTTTGGCGGCTTAGCAAAGCGGCGGACGGACTTTGGCGGTGGCTCTTTACAGTGAAGGATCTTCGAACTGACAAAGAAAGGCGCTTTGGAACCATCCGGACACGGTCCGAGTGGATCAAAAACGCCGTCGTCTTCACCGAGACGGGCTATGGCGTAAAGTGCGATACTGACCGGACACGCGTTGAGTGGCGAAATCCGATCATTCGATGTACAACGCCGGGCGAGTTCACCCCGAACCGGGGAACCGCGAACTACAACGGCAACTGCGGAAGCAACCCGAGCACGGATCAGGGCATTTTTATTGCCGGAAACCCGCCCCATTGGTTTCATTCGACAACCGTAAGACGGCAGACCAAGCCCGATACCCGCTTGTGGGGATGATCTCCTGCGGAACGGCCTAAGAATATTTCAACGATTATGAGAAACGTTCGACCGCTTCTCCGTACCGCGACCCTCGCAGGGGTCTGTATTGGGATCGCGGCCGTTCAGCTTTCGACCGCTCAATCGACGGTAACTGAATTCCGCTCAGAGGTTCGACGCTATGCGGATCTTTCCGGGGCAGAGGTCGCGGCCATGGAGAAGGGCGAGATTGTGGTCAAGCGTGTAAAGACCGCTAAGGACCAGGACGTTGCCGTCTTCGGGATCGTTAAGATCGCCGAGCGTCGGCCGGTTACGATGGCCGAGTTTCGCGAGAGCTTTTCGCAGCGGGGAAACAAAGAGATGGAAGGTAAAGGACGGTTTTCCGATCTGCCGAACATCTCCGACCTCGCGACGCTTGAGCTCGAGGATCGTGATTTTGACGAACTACGGAAATGCCGCATCGGCGATTGCGACATTAATATGTCCTCAAAATGGATCGGGCGGTTCAGCACGGAGATCGACTGGAGCAAAGCGGATCATCGTCAAAAAGCGACCGAACTTTTCCGGTCGATGATGCTGGAATATGCGTCGGAATACGCTTTGAAGGGAGCAACTTCGCTCGGCACACATGCAAACCGGAAAGAGCCGCTCGATCTGGCGAGGGCTCAAAACGAATTGCTCAAAGGGCTCCCGCTCGTGGACATATTCGGCATCGGTTTGCGGAAATATATGCAGGAGTTTCCAGTGGCGAGACTATCGGGCATTCAAAGTGAACTGCACTGGTCGGCGGTCGATTTCGGCCTGAACCCGACAGTTGTATTGACCCACGCCGCAACCTTTACGAGCGGAATAGCTGGAAACGACTCACATTTCGTCCTGACGCGTCAGTTCTACTCTTCGCGTTATCTTGACGCCTCGATCTCACTGACCGCGCTTCTCCGAATTCCGAACGGCGAGGCAGTTGAAAGCTATATCGTCTTTACAGACCGTTCGAGGTCAGATGCCCTCGGCGGAGTACTCGGCGGGGTTGCCCGCACGGCGGTCGAAGCCGAGGCCGTTGATCGTGTCCGTCGTTTATTTGAAACATCGTCTGCTCGGCTCGCTAAGCCGGAAGCAGAGCAGCGGCCGTTCGATGTTGTTGTCGAAGCAGAACCGCAAAGTTGGGCCGGCTGGCTGCGGGCAAATTGGTTACTGGCAGCAGCGGCATTGCTTGTGCTTCTCGGGCTCGGAAGTTTTTTGCTGCGGCGACGGTGAGGGCGGAAGCTCTTAGGCGACTTAGTCTTCTATGATGAAATTTACGTCGCTGAGATCTTGTTCGGCCGTGACAACACGAGACGCGATCGAGCGGTTGCGGCTCCGAACCTCGACGAAATAAGTTTGACCGGCTGCGAGTCCCTCGATGGCAAAGTAGCCGAACGAATTTGTTCGCGTTGCGACAATCGCCCCTTCCGCATTCATGAACTGGAGCGAAAGGTTGCCGATCCCGTTTCCGCTGACGCCCGTAACGCGTCCGCTGACGCTAACGCGTGCCGAGGTAGGAGCGAGCCCGATGGTGAATTCGGTCGCCGAGATAGTCTCGGCACCGGTGAAACCGGACTCTCGTACTCGAATTCGGCCGCTATATGTTGGCAGATATGGGACGCTCCAATCGTATGAACCGGTGTTTGCGACGCCGGAGGCGATTACCGTGTCGAACGAGACTCCACCGTTGGTCGAAAGCTCGATCGTGACGTTGCTATTAAAGTCTCCGCCGTTCGACCAGGTTATCGGCTGCGTAGAGCCAACGACAACATAACCGCCGCTTGGAAGCGCATTGAACAGGAGCGAATCGTCGTCGTCAGGAAGCACGGTATAGAGCAGCCGGTTCGGGCTTCCCTCGCCTGCGCTTTGAACGAGGTCCGGCGACGAACGTTCGACGAGCGAGTCCGTAACGGTCGAAGGCGTAAGCCACGCCTGCGTGCCGAGCAAACGTGCGGCGTGGCCGGCGACGTGCGGAGCCGCCATCGACGTACCATTTTTATAGACGGCAGCATTGTCGTCGCTGATGCCCGCAGAAAGGACCAAGTGCCCCGGTGCAAAGATATCCACGCACGGGCCATAGTTCGAATAGCTCGGGCGGACGTCATTGCTGGTTGTTGCTCCGACGGTAATGGCCGCCGATGCCCGAGCGGGCGAGTAATTGCAGGCGTCCGCACCGTTGTTCGATGCGGAAACGACGTAGGTTATACCCGAAGCCACGGAAGCATTTATTGCCTCATCAAGCACGTTGATCAATGCGTTGGTCGTTACGCTGATGTTCACAACGGCCGGGTCGATCCGGTTCGTTGTCAGCCATTCGACAGCGTCCATCAAGCCGATAACAGAGCCACCACCGCTGCAATTGAGAACGCGCACCGAATGGAGCTGAACGCCCTTCGCAACGCCATAGTTCGTCCCCCCAACAGTGCCGGCAACGTGTGAGCCGTGCCCAAAGCAATCGTTCCCATTCTGTCCGTCGCCGATGGCGTCGAAGGCGAAGCTTGTCCGGCCGATGAATTCCGAATGTGTGTACCGTATGCCGCTGTCAACTACGTAAACGTTTACGCCGGCGCCGGTCGCCGAGTAGTGGTAGTTTCCCCGAAGCGGCAAAAGGCGTTGGTCGATCCGGTCCAAGCCCCAGGGCGCATTCGTTTGGGTGAAGGAAGCGTAGATCGGAATATCAGGCTGAATGGACTTGATCCGTAGATCACCAGCAAGAGCTTTAAGATCGATCCTAGCTCCTTCGATAACGACGGCCTTGACGGTTCGCGAATAGGTGTGTGAAAGTCTTCCGCCTGAAAGGCCGGCGATCTCCTGGCCGAGCGATACGACTTCAGCCTGATCGAACTCGCCCGAAAACTGCGTCGGCTCCAATTGGATAATGTAGCGGTCGTTCGCGTCAACGGCCAAAGCCGCGTTGGCGGACGCAAGCGTCACCAACGCGGCGATCAGGCCACAACTAAGGAGAACAAACGAGTGGGAGAGTATTTGTGGGAGTCTCATATTCCGGAATGGTGGGAGTCAGTCCAGATCTACGAATATCGGCGGA
>ERZ1066135.954-NODE-954-length-12415-cov-7.699272_pt1 | contig 12415 bp, 12 predicted proteins | sample MGYA00382782_ERZ1066135 | MGnify/ENA primary metagenome ERZ1066135 (study PRJEB33369, sample SAMEA5778365) | biofilm metagenome | biome: Industrial cooling water; feature: Water cooling tower basin; material: Biofilm | place: United Arab Emirates | collected...
GTCGAGGCGTAGCGACGCGTTCGAGCTCATGGCCGGATCATCCTTTCGACATCGGGCGGTCGGAACGCCGCTCGGCTCGATTCTCTCAGCCGCGGCGCCTTCCTGCCGGCGCCGGCTCAACGGGCGCGGCGCGGCGCGGCGACAATCGCCACGCACTTGCCGACCGTGACGAACGAACCCGCGATGACCGACGACACCCTGCTCGACGCGATCGAGATCGAAACCGGCGACGCGCCGACCGCCAGCCTGATCGTGCTGCACGGCCTCGGTGCCGACGGCAGCGACTTCGTGCCGGTCTGCGAGGCGCTGGACCTCGACGACCTCGGCCCGCTGCGCTTCGTGCTGCCGCACGCGCCGGTGCGGCCGGTGACGATCAACGGCGGCTACCGCATGCGCGCCTGGTTCGACATCCTCGGCACCCCGATCGACCGCCGCGAGGACGAGGCCGGACTGCGCGCCTCGATGGCGTTGGTCGAGGCGCTGATCGGCCGCGAACGCGCGCGCGGTGTGGCCGCCTCGCGCATCGTGCTGATGGGTTTCTCGCAGGGCTGCGCGATGACGCTTTTGTCCGGCCTGCGCCACGCCGAGCGGCTCGGCGGCCTGGCCGGGCTGTCGGGCTACCTGCCGCTGGCTGCCGCCACCGCCGCCGAGCGCCACCCGGCCAATGCCGCGACGCCGGTGTTCCTGGCGCACGGCCGCGACGACGACATCGTGCCGATCACGCGTGCCGCCGCGGCGCGCGACGCGCTGGTCGCGCTGGGCCAGCCGGTCGAGTGGCACGAGTACGCGATGCCGCACTCGGTCTGCGCCGAGGAGGTGGCGGACCTGAACCGCTGGCTGCGGCGCGTGCTGGCCTGAGCGGCCGCGCGGCGCAGCCGGCGGCTTACTTCTACTTCTTCGCCAGCGCGCCGATCACCAGCGCCAGCACCCCGGCGCCGAGCAGGCCGTAGCCTATCGTCGGCGTGGGCTTCTTCGTTTCGGTCGTGGTGATCTCCAGCGAGCCGAGCTTGGCCACGGTCTCTTGCTTGTCGAAGCTGAGCACGCCGGCCGAGATCAGCCCGCCGGCCACGAGCAGAAGGACGCCGACGACGAGGGCGAAGGTGCGCATGGGGGCTCCTGGGGTGGGATGGCGCGAGTGTGCCGCGTCGGCGCCTCAGCCGCGCAACAAGTCGTGCGCCCAGTGCGCCGCGGCGAGCAGCCGGGCGTCGTCGCCGTGGCGGCCGACCAGCTGCAGGCCGACCGGCAGGCCGCCGGCGCCGCGCGCGAACGGCAGGTGCACGCAGGGCAGGCCGAGCAGCGACCAGGCGCGGCAGAACAGCGGGTCGCCGGTGCCGTCGATGGTCGGTGCCTCGCCGGTGGTGCTGGGGGCGAGCAGCACGTCGTGGGCGTCGAACAATGTGTCGATGCGGCGGCGCCAGGACTCGGCAGCGGCGAGGTGGCGCGCATGGGCCTCGGCCGGGATCGCCAGCCCGGCGGCCAGCATCGCCTGCAGCCCGGGGCTGAGCGCGGCGTGGTGCTGCAGCCGCTCGTGGCTCAGCGAGCGCGCGGCCTCGTGCAGCATCACGTCCTTCTGCAGCGCGACCAGGGTGTCGAAGCCCTCGGGCAGCGCGACGTCCTCGCAGCGCGCGGCGCGGGGCGCGAGCTGCGCCACGGCGAAGGACCAGGCGGCGCGGGTGTCGGGGCCGGCCTGCGGCCAGTCGGGCGTGGGCGCGAGGCCGAGGCGCGGCGCGGCGGCGTCGGCGCCGACCCAGGCGGCGAGGCGCGCGTCGCCGCTCAGCACCGCGCCGAGCAGCGCCACGTCGCGCACGCTGCGGCCGAAGCCGCCGACGGTGTCGCAGCTCTCCGACTGCAGCTTGACGCCGGCGCGCGGCACGCGGCCGAGGCTGGGCTTGTAGCCGACCACGCCGCAGTAGGCGGCCGGGCGGACGATCGAGCCGGCCGTTTGGGTACCCAGCGCCAGCGGCAGCATGAAGTCGGCCACCGCCGCGGCCGAGCCGCTCGACGACCCGCCGGGCGTGCGCATCGCATCGTGCGGGTTGCGCGTCACGCCGGGCTGCATCGTGGCGAGCTCGGTCGTCACCGTCTTGCCCACGAGCACGGCGCCGGCCTCGCGGCACAGCGCCACCGCGGCGGCGTCGGCGGCCGGGCGGTGGCCGGCGTAGACCGGCGTGCCGTAGGCGGTCGGCAGGTCGGCGGTGTCGAGCAGGTCCTTCACGCCGAAGGGCAGGCCGTGCAGCGGGCCGCGCCAGGGGCCGGCGTCGAGCGCGCGCGCCTGCGCCAGCGCCGCGTCGGCGTCGAGCTGCACGAAGGCGCGCACGGCCGGCTCGCGCGCCTCGATGCGCTCGAGGCAGCTGCGCAGCAGGTCCTCGGCGCGCAGCGCGCGGCGCGCCAGCCGCTCGGCGGCCTGCCAGGCGTCGAGGCGGTGCGGCGGCGTCGTCACAGCGCGAAGTCGTAATCGACCGTCAGCGGCGCGTGGTCGGAGAAGCGCTGGGCCTTGTAGACCGACACCTCGCGTGCGGTCGCCGCCAGCGCCGGCGTGGCGAGCTGGACGTCGATGCGCCAGCCGACGTTCTTGGCCCAGGCCTCGCCGCGGTTGCTCCACCAGGTGTAGGCCTCGCCGCCGCCGTCGGGGCGCAGCCGGCGGTGCACGTCGACCAGGCCGAGCTCGTCGAGCGCCTTCGTCATCCAGGCGCGCTCCTCCGGCAGGAAGCCGCTGTTCTTCTGGTTGCCCTTCCAGTTCTTCAGGTCGATCTCCTGGTGGGCGATGTTGACGTCGCCGACCAGGATGAACTCGCGCCCGGCCTTCAGGCGCTGCAGCTGCGGGTAGAACAGATCGAGGAAGCGGAACTTGGCCTGCTGTCGCTCGTCGGAGCTCGAGCCGCTGGGGAAGTAGCAGCTGACGATGCTGAGCTTGCGCTGGGGCGTGTCGAAGCGCGCCTCGACGTAGCGGCCCTCGGCGTCGAACTCGGGCGCGCCGAAGCCGACGATCACCTCGCTCGGCTCATGCCGCGTGTACAGGCCCACGCCCGAGTAGCCCTTCTTCTCGGCGCAATGGAAGTGGCCGCGCAGACCGGCCACGGTCTCGAAGCGGCCTGCGAGGTCGCTCGCCTGGGCTTTGAGCTCCTGCACCCCCATACAATCGATTTCACCCTGAGCCGCCCACTCGATCCAGCCCTTGCCGGCTGCCGAGCGGATGCCGTTGAGGTTCAGTGACACCAGACGCAAGCGAGCCTCCCGACGATGACGCAAGCCCCCGCGACCGACGCGCTGGCGCAGGACTTCGTGGCCTTCGCGGTCGAGGCCGGCGTGCTGCGCTTCGGGGAATTCAAGACCAAGGCCGGGCGGCTCTCGCCCTATTTCTTCAACGCCGGCCTGTTCGACGACGGCGCCAAGCTCGGCCGCCTCGCGGAATTCTATGCACGCCGCCTGATCGCCTCGGGCCCGGCCTTCGACCTGCTGTTCGGCCCGGCCTACAAGGGCATCACGCTGGCCGCGGCGGTGGCCGTCGAGCTGGCGCGCCGCGGCCGCAACCTGCCCTACGCCTACAACCGCAAGGAAGCCAAGGACCACGGCGAGGGCGGCACCCTGGTCGGCGCGCCGATGCGCGGCCGCGTGCTCGTGATCGACGACGTGATCTCGGCCGGCACCTCGGTGCGCGAATCGCTGGCGATCATCCATGCGGCCGGCGCCCAGCCGGCCGGCGTGGCGATCGCGCTGGACCGCCAGGAGCGCGCCACCGAGCCCGGCGCCGACGGCGCCGTGCGTGACGCCGATCACTCCGCGGTCCAATTCGTGCAGCGCGAGCTCGGTTTGCCGGTCTGCGCCATTGCGACGCTGGGCGACTTGCTGCAGTATCTGGCGGCCCAGTCCGATCCGGCGCTCGCGCAGCATCTGCCGCGCGTGCAGGCCTACCGCGATCGCTACGGGGTTTGAGCGTCACGAAGGGGTGGTCGAGATGGGTTCGGTGTCGTCGTTCGGTGCAGTCGCCATGGCCGCGGTGCTGGGCCTGCCGGCGGCCGCCTGGGCGCAGCCCCTCAACCTCAAGGAAGGCGCGGCGATCTTCACCTGCACCAACGCCGCCGGCCGCAAGCTCACCGCCGACCGGCCGATCGTCGAATGCAACGACCGCGAGCAGCGTGTGCTCAACAAGGACGGCTCGCTGCGCATGGTGCTGCAGCCCAGCCTGACCGCCGACGAACGCGCCGCCAAGGAAGAGGCCGAAAGGCGCAAGGCCCAGGAGCACGCCGCCAAGCTCGACGCGGTGCGCCGCGACCGCAACCTCAAGTCGCGCTACCCCGACGAACTCGCGCACGACAAGGCGCGCGAGGCGGCGCTCGACACCGCGCGCTCGTCGATCCGCTCGTCCGAGCAGCGCCTGGCCGAGCTGGAAAAGAGCCGCAAGCCGCTGGAGGCCGAAGCCGAGTTCTACCAGGGCAGATCGCTGCCCCTCAAGCTCAAGCGCGACATCGAATCGATCGACGTCAGCATCGCGGCACAACGCGAGCTGGTGATGACCCAGCAGTCGGAGATCGTGCGCATCAACGCGCTGTACGACGCCGAGCGGGCGCGGCTGCGCCAGCTGTGGGCCGGCGCCGAGCCGGGTTCGCTCGGACCGCTGCCGCAGTCGGCGCACGCCACGGCGCAGCCGCCGGCGGCCGCGCCCAAGCCGCGCTGAGCGCGGCTCAGCCCAGCTTCTTCTTCAGCAGCTCGTTGACCTGGGCCGGGTTGGCCTTGCCCTTGCTCGCCTTCATCGCCTGGCCGACCAGCGCGTTGAAGGCCTTGTCCTTGCCGGCGCGGTATTCGTCGACCGACTTGGGGTTGGCGGCCAGCACCTCGTCGAGGATGCGGTCGAGCTCGCCGGCGTCGGACATCTGCTTCAGGCCCTTGGCGGCGATGATCGAGTCGACGTAGTCCAGCGCGCTGTCGTACATCGTTCCGGGACGATGGGTCAGCTCAGCGAAAACGGTCTTGCCGGCTGAATTCGAGATCGTGCCGTCTGTAACTCGGCTGAGCAAAGCCGCCAGATTGCGTGGCGGCACGAACTCCGCGAACTCCTCGAACGAGTAGTCTTCAACTGCATTCAACCACTTTGAAACTTCACCCATCAGCCAGTTAGCGGCCAGTTTGGGCGGTACGCCGGCGGTCGTGAGTGCCTTGTAGTACCGCGCGAACGCGAGGCTCTGCGTCATCATCGCCGCGTCGTAGGCGGCCAGGCCGTCGTCGCGCTCGAAGCGTGCGGCCATCACGCGCGGCAGCTCGGGCATCTCGCCCTTCACCCGCTCGATCCACGTCGGCTCGATCACCAGCGGCGGCAAATCCGGATCGGGGAAGTAGCGGTAGTCGTGCGCGTCTTCCTTGCTGCGCATGCTGCGCGTCTCGCCCGAATCGGGGTCGAACAGCACGGTGGCCTGCTGGATGGCGAGGCCGTCCTCGAGCTGGTCGATCTGCCACTGGATCTCGAAGTCGATCGCCTGCTGCAGGAAGCGGAAGCTGTTGAGGTTCTTGATTTCGCGGCGCGTGCCGAAGGGCGCGCCGGGGCGGCGCACCGAGACGTTGGCGTCGCAGCGGAAGCTCCCCTCCTGCATGTTGCCGTCGCAGATGCCCAGCCACACGACCAGCGCGTGCAGCGCCTTCGCGTACTCGACGGCCTCCTTGCTGGAGCGCATGTCGGGCTCGGAGACGATCTCCAGCAGCGGCGTGCCGGCGCGGTTGAGGTCGATGCCGCTGCAGCCGTCGAAGGCGTCGTGGACCGACTTGCCGGCGTCCTCTTCGAGGTGGGCGCGGGTCAGCCGCACCTTGTGCTCGGCGCCGTCGAACACGAAGAGCACCGCGCCGCCCTGCACCACCGGCAGCTCGTACTGGCTGATCTGGTAGCCCTTCGGCAGGTCGGGGTAGAAGTAGTTCTTGCGCGCGAAGATCGACAGCCCCGCGATCTGCCCGCCGACCGCCAGGCCGAAGCGGATCGCGCGCTCGACCGCGCCGCGGTTCATCACCGGCAGCGTGCCGGGCAGCGCGAGGTCGACCGCGCAGGCCTGGGTGTTGGGCTCGGCGCCGAAGGCGGTGCTCGCGCCGGAGAAGATCTTCGAGGCCGTGGACAGCTGGGTGTGGGTCTCGAGGCCGATGACGACCTCGTAGCCGCGGATCATGACGACCCCTCGTCCGACGGATGCGTCGGCCGGTCCCCATGGGCCACCTGGGGCCCCTTCGTGGCCCTTGGGACGCGGGCCGGCTTGGGAGCGGCCCGGCGCTCGGCCCGCCATTCGCATCTCATACCCATGCTGTTTTCTCCGCCGGTGCGCGGGTGTGGAAGTCGGTCGCCTGCTGGAAGGCGTGCGCGGCGTGAAGCAGCTGGGCCTCCTGCCAGTAGTTGCCGATCAGCTGCAGGCCGACCGGCAGGCCGCCGGCGTTGTCGTCGTAAGCGAAGCCGGCCGGCACGCTCATGCCCGGCAGCCCCGCCAGGCTGGCCGGCAGCGTGAAGATGTCGGTCAGGTACTCGGCCACCGGGTCGGTCTGCGAGCCGAGCGGGCGCGCGACGGTCGGCGTCACCGGACCGGCGATCAGGTCGCAGTGCGCGAAGGCGGCCTGGAAGTCGTCGGCGATCATGCGGCGCAGCTTCTGCGCCTGCAGGTAGTAGGCGTCGTAGTAGCCGTGCGAGAGCACGTAGGTGCCGATCATGATGCGGCGCTTGACCTCGGCGCCGAAGCCCTCGCTGCGGCTCTTGCGGTACATGTCGAGCAGGTCGCCGTGGTGGGCCGCTCGGTGGCCGTACCTCACGCCGTCGTAGCGGCTCAGGTTCGAGCTCGCCTCGGCCGGCGCGATGATGTAGTAGACGGGGATCGACAGCTCGGTGCGCGGCAGGCTCACGTCGACCAGCGTCGCGCCGAGCTTCTCGCATTCGGCCAGCGCGGCGCGCACCGCCTGCGCCACGTCGGCCGCGACGCCGGCGCCGAAGAACTCGCGCGGCAGCCCGATGCGCAGGCCTTTCAGGGGCTGCGCGACGCCCGCGCCCTCGCGCGGCGCGCGGATCGCGGCGGCGAAGTCGGGCACCGGCTGCCGCGCGCTCGTCGCGTCGCGCTCGTCGAAGCCGCTCATCGCGCCGAGCAGCAGCGCGCAGTCTTCGGCGCTGCGGGCGATCGGCCCGGCCTGGTCGAGGCTGGAGGCGAAGGCGATCATGCCGTAGCGCGAGCAGCGTCCGTAGGTCGGCTTGATGCCGGTCACGCCGCACAGCGCGGCCGGCTGCCGCACCGAGCCGCCGGTGTCGGTGCCGGTGGCGCCGGGCAGCAGCCGCGCCGCGACCGCCGCCGCCGAGCCGCCGGACGAGCCGCCGGGGATGCGGCCGCGGTCCCAGGGGTTGCGCACCGGCCGCACCGCGGAGTTCTCGTTGCTGCCGCCCATCGCGAACTCGTCGCAGTTGAGCTTGCCCAGCGTCACGGTGCCGGCCGCCGCGAGCTTGGCGACGACGGTGGCGTCGAAGGGCGAGCGGTAGCCGGCGAGCATCTTCGACGCCGCGGTGCTCGGCAAGCCGGCGGTGACGAACACGTCCTTGTGCGCGATCGGCACGCCGTCGAGCGGCCCGCGGGCGCGGCCGGCGGCGCGGCGCGCGTCGGCCTCGCGCGCCTGCTGCAGTGCCGGGGCAGGGTCGTGGGCCAGGAAGGTGCCGAGATGTTCGTGGGTGGCAAGCCGCGCAAGCAGATGCGTCGTCAGCGCCTCGCTCGAGACGCGGCCGGCGCCCAGCGCCGCGGCGAGTTCGGCGACGCCGAGCCTGTGCAGTTCGCTCATCCGGCCCTCACTCGATGACGCGCGGCACGAGGTAGAGCCCGTCCTCGACGGCCGGTGCGCTGCGCTGGTGGGCGGCGCGGTCGACCGTCTCGGTGACCGCGTCGTCGCGCAGCCGCAGCGCCACCTGCTGCACCGCCGACAGCGGCGTGTACAGAGGCTCGACGCCGGTGGTGTCGACCGCGCGCATGCGCTCGACGATGTCGAAGAAGCCGTTGAGCTGGCCGAGCATCGCGGCCTGTTCGGCCTCGCTCAGTTCGAGCCGCGCGAGCAGGGCGATGCGGCGCACGTCGTGGGGGGTCAGGGCCATGGTCCGGGGGTGGGCGCGAGGGCTTGGGCAGGGGGCTCGCGGCGGCGCCGCGTCACCTTCGGCAACCGACTTTTACAGCGTTCGTCGAGGGGTCCTAAGGTATTATCTTCGGTTAATTGCACCCGTTCGTAAGGCCGGGTCCGCGCCTTCGATCCTGCCCCGTACGCACCCGCCCCGACACCCGGCGACGCAGCGCCGAAGCCCGGCCTCCCGCTGCAGCGCCACGCCGACACGCCACGACATGTTCGCCTCCCTGCGACGCTATTTCTCCACCGACCTGGCCATCGACCTCGGCACCGCCAACACGCTGATCTACGTGCGCGGCAAGGGCATCGTCCTCGACGAGCCCTCGGTGGTCGCGATCCGCCACGAAGGCGGCCCCAACGGCAAGAAGACGATCCAGGCGGTCGGGCACGAGGCCAAGGCCATGCTCGGCAAGGTGCCCGGCAACATCGAGGCGATCCGCCCGATGAAGGACGGCGTGATCGCCGACTTCACCGTCACCGAACAGATGCTCAAGCAGTTCATCAGGATGGTGCACCCGCGCAGCGTCTTGAAGCCGAGCCCGCGCATCATCATCTGCGTGCCCTGCGGCTCCACCCAGGTCGAGCGCCGCGCGATCCGCGAGTCGGCGCTCGGCGCCGGCGCCTCCGAGGTCTACCTGATCGAGGAGCCGATGGCCGCGGCGATCGGCGCGGGGCTGCCGGTCAGCGAGGCCTCGGGCTCGATGGTGGTCGACATCGGCGGCGGCACCACCGAGGTCGGCGTCATCTCGCTCGGCGGCATGGTCTACAAGGGCAGCGTGCGCGTCGGCGGCGACAAGTTCGACGAAGCCATCATCAACTACATCCGCCGCAACTACGGCATGCTGATCGGCGAGCCCACCGCCGAGGCGATCAAGAAGCAGATCGGCTCGGCCTTCCCGGGCTCCGAGGTGCGCGAGATGGAGGTCAAGGGCCGCAACCTCTCCGAGGGCGTGCCGCGCAGCTTCACGATCAGCAGCAACGAGATCCTCGAGGCGCTGACCGACCCGCTGAACAACATCGTCAGCTCGGTCAAGAACGCGCTCGAACAGACGCCGCCGGAACTCGGCGCCGACATCGCCGAGCGCGGCATGATGCTGACCGGCGGCGGCGCGCTGCTGCGCGACCTCGACCGCCTGCTGGCCGAGGAGACCGGGCTGCCGGTGCTGGTCGCCGAAGACCCGCTGACCTGCGTGGTGCGCGGCTGCGGCATGGCGCTCGAGCGCATGGAGCGCCTGGGCGGCATCTTCACCTCCGAGTGAGCCGCCGCACGACTGTCCGCCCTTGCGGCCGGCGCGTGCCCCGCCGGCCCGGCCCCGCCGCCGCGCTCCGCGAGCCATGCCGCTAGGCACCCTCGACCGCACGCCGCCGCCCTTCTTCAAGCAGGGCTTCTCGGCCCTGAGCAAGCTGCTGTTCTTCTCGGCCCTGGCGCTGTTCCTGATGGTCGCCGACACCCGCTTCACGCTGACCCAGCCGCTGCGCGCCTCGCTGGCCACCGCGCTGCACCCGGTCGAGCGCATGCTGCTGACGCCGCTGCAGGCGCTGGCGGTGGTGGGCGACTACTTCGCCGGCCTCGGCCGGGCGCGCGAGCGCGAGGAGGCCGCGCTGCGCCAGCTCGCCGCCCAGGCCGAACGGGCGTCGCGCGTCGAGCAGCAGCTGCAGGAGAACGCGCGGCTGCGCGAGCTGCTCGGCCTGCGCGCGCAGTTCACTGTCCGCACCGAGGCGGCCGAAGTGCTCTACGAAGCGGCCGACCCCTACACCCGCAAGATCGTCATCGACCGCGGCGCCACCCACGGCATCGTCGCGGCCTCGCCGGTGATCGACGCGGCCGGCGTGCTCGGCCAAGTCACGCGCGTCTACCCGCTGGCCTCCGAGGTGACGCTGCTGACCGACAAGGACGCCGCCATCCCGGTGCTCAACGTGCGCACCCAGGCGCGTGCGGTGGCCTACGGCGACCCGGGCGGCGTGGCCGCGGGGGCGGGCATGGAGCTGCGCTTCCTGTCGAACAACGCCGACGTCGAGGCCGGCGACCGGCTGCACACCTCGGGCGTCGACGGCGTCTACCCGCCGGGGCTGTCGGTGGCCGAGGTGGTGTCGGTCGAGCGGCGCGTCGGCGCGACCTTCGCCAAGGTCGTGCTCGCCCCGGCGGCCACGCCCGACAGCGCACGCCATGTGCTGGTGCTCGAGCCGCTGCAGCTGCAGATGCCGCCGCGGCCGGCCGAGCCGGCGGCCAGCGAGCCGGCCGGGCCGCGGCGCAAGGGCGTGGGGCGGGGATGAAGAGGAGCGCGCCATGATCATGCCGCTGACCCAGGAGCACGCGTCATGATCATGCCGCGTGGGTCCGACCAGCTGCTGCTGCCGGTCAACCCGCTGTTCATGTGGGGCTCGCTGCTGGCGGCGCTGGGCTTCAACCTGATCCCCTTCGGCCGCGTCGTGGCGATGCCCGACCTGCTGGCGCTGGCGCTGGTGTTCTGGAACGTGCACCAGCCGCGTCGCGTCGGCATCGGCGCGGCCTTCGCCTTCGGCCTGGCGATGGACGTGCACCAGGGCGCGCTGCTCGGCCAGCATGCGCTGGCCTACACCCTGCTGAGCTTCTTCGCGATCATGATCCACCGCCGCATGCGGTGGTTCGGCGTGCCGGCGCAGGCGCTGCACGTGCTGCCGTTGTTCGTCGCGGCGCACGCGGTCGCGGTGGTGGTGCGGCTGGCCGCCGGCGACGAATTCCCCGGCTGGAACCTGCTGTTCGCGCCGCTGCTCGAAGCGATGCTGTGGCCGCTGGCCGCGCTGCTGCTGCTGGCACCGCAGCGCCGCGCGCCGGACCGCGACGAAAATAGGCCGCTGTGATGACGACCACCCCCGTTGCGGCTGCGCCGCGCCCCCTCCAGGGGGCGCCGCTGGCGGCCCGGCGGAGCCGGATCCGCGGCGGCTGCGCGGTGATGCCGGCGGACCGCAACGGGTGGCGCATCGTCGACGGACGAGGCGCAAAGTGACCGAGCTCAAGAACCTCGACCTCGAGCTCAGCCGTTTCCGGCTGCGCGTGATCGCGGCGGCGCTGCTGGTGCTGCTGGGCTTCGGCCTGCTGGTGGCGCGGCTGGTCACGCTGCAGGTGGTGCGCCACGACGAGCTGTCGACCCGCGCCGAGAACAACCGCATCGCGGTGCTGCCGCTGGTGCCCAACCGGGGGCTGATCCTCGACCGCCACGGCGTCGTGCTGGCGAGCAACTACTCGGCCTACACGCTGGAGATCACGCCCTCGCAGGTCGAGGACCTCGACGCGACGATCGACGGGCTGGCCACGCTGGTGCGCATCGAGACGCGCGACCGCAAGCGCTTCCGCCGCATGCTCGAGGACGGCAAGAGCTTCGAGTCGGTGCCGATCCGCACCAAGCTCGACGACGAGGAGGTCGCGCGCTTCACCGCGCAGCGCTTCCGCTTCCCCGGCGTCGAGCTGAAGGCGCGGCTGTTCCGCCACTACCCCTACGGCGATCTGGCCAGCCACGTGATCGGCTACATCGGCCGCATCAACCAGGCCGAGAAGGCCGCGATCGACGAGACCGAGGACGCCGCCAACTACCAGGGCACCGACTACATCGGCAAGCTCGGCGTCGAGCAGAAGTACGAGGACGAGCTGCACGGCCGCACCGGCTTCGAGGAGGTCGAAACCAGCGCCGGCGGCCGCGCGGTGCGGCGCCTGCGCGCCAGCCCGCCGACGCCCGGCAACACGGTGCGGCTGTCGATCGACATCAAGCTGCAGGCCCTCGTCGAGCAGCTCTACGGCGAGCGCCGCGGCGCGCTGGTCGCGCTGGATCCGCGCAACGGCGAGGTGCTGGCCTTCGTCAGCAAGCCGACCTTCGACCCCAACCTGTTCGTCGACGGCATCGATGTCGAGAGCTGGAGGGAGCTCAACGAGAGCATCGACAAGCCGCTGCTGAACCGGGCCCTGCGCGGCACCTACCCACCGGGCTCGACCTTCAAGCCCTTCATGGCGATCGCCGCGCTGCAGAGCGGCAAGCGCACGCCGCAGCAGACCATCGTCGACAACGGCAGCTTCCTGTTCGGCAACCACCGCTTCCGCAGCCACGGCGACCACGGCCTGGGCGTGGTCGACATGAACCGCTCGATCGTCAAGTCGAGCAACGTCTACTACTACCAGCTCGCCGCCGACATGGGCGTGGACCTGATCCACGCCCAGCTCGAGCCCTTCGGCTTCGGCCGCAGGACCGGCATCGACCTGCACGGCGAGGTGACCGGCGTGCTGCCCTCGACCGACTGGAAGCGCCGCTACTACAAGAAGCCCGAGCAGCAG
>ERZ1066135.960-NODE-960-length-12351-cov-6.150862_pt1 | contig 12351 bp, 8 predicted proteins | sample MGYA00382782_ERZ1066135 | MGnify/ENA primary metagenome ERZ1066135 (study PRJEB33369, sample SAMEA5778365) | biofilm metagenome | biome: Industrial cooling water; feature: Water cooling tower basin; material: Biofilm | place: United Arab Emirates | collected...
GTCAACTACGTTGGGGCAGGCACGGTCGAGTTTCTGGTCTCGGATGTGGACCGCTCGTTCTATTTTCTCGAGATGAACACGCGGCTTCAGGTAGAACACCCCGTAACGGAGCTTGTAACGGGCGTGGACCTCGTCCGCGAGCAGATACGGGTTGCGGCAGGGTATCCGCTTTCGATCGAGCAGAAGGACGTCACGCTTCGCGGGCACGCCATCGAATGCCGCATCTATGCCGAAGACCCGGAAACGAACTTTATGCCCTCGCCCGGCGTGATCAAGCGGCTGCGCGTGCCGAGCGGGCCGGGCATCCGCGATGACGGCGGAGTTTATGAAGGCGGCGAGGTCTCGATTCACTACGACCCGATGATCTCGAAGTTTTGTGCCTATGGCCGCGACCGCATTGAGGCCATCGACCGGATGCGGCGTGCACTGCGGGAATATGAGGTGGCCGGGATAAAGACGACGCTGCCGTTCTTTCGCGAGGTGATGGAGGACGAAGAGTTCACGAGCGGCCGGCTAGATACAGGCTTTATCGGCCGCTTTAACGAACGCCGGAATCCGCCCGAACCCGACCAGGCCGAAACCGACATCGCCGCACTCGCCGCAGCCTTGGCTTACACCGGCTCAACGAAAGCCACTACACAAGCGTCCCCAACCCAACCGGGGATCAGCCGCTGGCGGCAAGCGGTGAAATAACCAACTGTCCTAGTAAACAAAAGAACGGCGGAAGTAAAACCCTCCGCCGTCTTTTCTTTTCATGCCGCTCCCGAAAGAGAGCGGGCGTTATTGCTTTGAACTACCGCGACTCGGCGACGAAGTCCACTCCGAAGAGGTCACCATCGAGCGAGACGACCCGCTGGCTTTCGCCAAAGCTCATCTTGCGGTTCCAGACCGAGACCTGATAGGTCTGCTCGACCTCGAGGCCCTCGACCGAGTAGTTGCCGAAGCTGTTGGTGTAAGCATAGGTGATCTCACCGGTCTGCAAGTTCATCACCGAGACGAGAACCTGTCCGATGCCCGTACCCTCAGCCGTCGTCACCCGACCCGAGATCGAAGCCGGAGCTGCCGTCGGGCCAACAAAAACATTGTCAAAGGTGCAGACGATCGTCTCGCCTTCCTCGGCGATGATGTTTGCCGTTGATGTCAAAAGGTTGACAGTTGTGTTCTGCAAGCCAGGAAACCCAGCCTGTCCGGTCTCTTGACAGGTTATCGCATTCAGGGACCAGTTCGTCGGCGTCCCGACCTCTGAGACCGGATATGGATTCGCAGGCCCGAATCCGTTCGTGATCAACTTCGTACCCGTCGACGGATTGTTCAACGTGTTAAGCGTGAAGAACGCATCTCCACTACCGTCGAAGTCGTACGCATTCGACTGGAAAGAGAAGTTCAGGTCTATCGGGTAGTTTTGGTTGTCAACTAAGGTCCGTTTAACGATCGTGACCTGAGCCGGAACAAAGACCGCATCCGCTGAAAGAGAACGATCCTGGTTACCACCCTGGCCGTTCAAATCGATGAGCCGCATATGATACGGCGAACCGGAGATGCCTCCCGCCGAATTTCCTTCGCCCCATTCTCCGCGCCATGCGACGTGCCCGCCCCAAGCGAGGACCGGATTTGGGACACTTGCTGTGAACGTCAACGTAATGCGGCGTTCTTCACCGCCGGCATACGGGACGTAAGCAATACTTTGAAGAGTTCCTCCCCACATCGTGAAAACACCATTGTTCGGCATTGTGGCTCGCGGTACGGGGAAATTCTGGATCTCCGGATCGACCGGAATTGTGATAGTCGTACTGTTTCCTGGAAGAAACGGATTGCAGTGTGATCCCGATACTGCGACACACGGATTTGCATTTGTCTCGGTCAGATTGTAAGTACCAAGATAGTCGATCGCGTGAACGCCGCTCTTCAAAACGTCGTAGCCGATCGTGACCGTGTGAACCGTGCCACCGGTCGGCAGATTCGAGAAGAGCATCCGGTAGGCGAGGTACTGAGTCTCTGCCCAATTTGAATTAGATGAACCGGCGTTACCCGTGACCCAACCTTCATTGCCGCCTACGACCAGGCAACCCGAACGCGGGTCGGTCGGAACCGTGCCGTTGCGGCACTGTTCAAGCGATGCTGCAGGGTTGTTGAGAAGTTCTTTTTGCGCTACCGCATCGGAACTGAAAAACGAGAACGCAGCGATAAATAATATCGCAATCCGCGTCAACGAAGACCTAAAGGGGTTGGGGAACCACATAATCTTACTCCTTAATGAAACCCATGACCACAAGCGAGTTGCTCCGAGCCCGGGAAAATATCACCGCACCGATCTCACCCAAACTAAAGTTCAGATACCTGGGGCACGGTGGAAAAACTAAAGCTATGAGATAGTGTTTAACACGTAAGTTACTCAATGTCAATGACTTTTTTGATCACGAACGGTGTGCAACCGATAGAGATCTCAAAGCCAATCTGCCAAAAACCGAGCCGCTGCAGAAAACCTCTTCGGCATCCGATCGTTGTAGATGGCAGGCCGGAAGGTGAAAATTTACAACGGTGGAATTACCCCCACTATACATCCAATAAGAACTTTCTCCACAAAAAAAATAAAACGGCGGGCAGATCGCTCTGCCCACCGCTTCGTGTTTCCCCCCAAGGAAACTCTTGGGAGTCAGTCCGGGGGTACGCCCCGAATTAGTTACGGAGCAACGAAGTCGACGCCGAAGAGGTCTTCAGTGGTCGTTACCGTTCTCTGATTGTTGATGAAGGTGTGCCGCCTGTGCGTCGCCGTCACCATATAGGTTTCTTCTGCTGTAAGATCGGCAACCGTGTAGTAACCGAAATTGTTCGTCATTGCCGAATATACTTCACCGGTCGAAAGGCTGACCACTTCAACGCGGGTGTAAGCAATACCTTCGCCTGTCGAGGTCAGAACGCGTCCCGAGATCGAAACCGGAGCCGACGACGGCCCGCTGAAAGCGTCAAAACAGAACGAGATATGGCTTACTCCAAAACCGCCGTTGTTCGGCGTAACAAAGTTGCCCGTATCGCCGATCGAGCCTGTTGGGCGATAATCATATCCGTTGGCGTTCGGACCGCCCTTTACGATCACGTAATAGATCAGTCGATCGATCTGGTTGATCGGGCTAAGCGACCACTGAGTCATCGCGGTACCCGTCGACGAGACATTAAGAAAGAGGTTGGGGTTCGGGGATAGACCGGTTGCACCAGCAGAGTAAACAACTCCGGAGCCGGGGGCAAACGCGAACGATCCGTTCGGTGAAGAGAAGTCGAGCTTCAATTCGCCAAAGTTCGGGTCGATCGTTGAACAACTTGGGTTACCAGAAAGAAAGATCGGCGAAGGTGCGATCTCAGCACGTGTCTCGATCTTGGTGCTCTTTGAATCTTCATCCGTGCTCTTGAACTGAGCGGCGGTCAAATTGACAAATACGAGTGTGCAGAGCATGAACGCTGCTGCTACCTTTGAAATTGTTCCATGGGGGAAACGCATAATTCTCTTTACTCCTTGATTGATCGATCTCCTCAGGAGACCGGGTTTGGCTTTTCTCTCTCGACCGGCCGGGGAGGTCTCCGATGAACTTCGGAGCCGGGGATTCCCGGCAGGGCTTTCGAGAAGGCCGCTAAACTGCTGAAATAAAAGCTATTACCGTTGTGTTTAACAAATTACTTTAGGTATGTCAACAAAAAATCAACATTCCAAAGTCCGGTATTCGCTAGATTCTTTTCAAATAATTTGCCCAAGAAAGCCGGAAAGCGGAACCGGTTGTGGTTGTTAGTACTACAACCCACAATATCTCGGACGTAAAATGCCTCTATTAGAGGACGCTTTTTATCGTTCCGTTTGCCTGAGTATAGTGCTATTTCAGACATTTTCCAAAAAAAGTTTGACTTATTTTTATGCAAAATGACCGATGCCGGACCCGTTCCCATAAACGCAGATCGGCCCGGAAAATGCAGAACGCCCCGGCCGAAGCCGAGGCGTTCCTATTTTTGAGAATCGGTCTGACCGAAACCGGTTATGGCCATTCGGTTCGCGGTGAAGCGACGAAATCGAGGCCGCTAATGTCTCCTTCCAGAGAGAAGGTCCGGGTAGCAGGTGCGAAGACGTGCCGCTTGCTTTCATTGACCGAGATCGAATAGAAGCCCTGGACCGGTATCCCGTCGAATACAAAGTATCCGAAGGAGTTCGTCGTCGCCGACCACTCTTCGCCCGTTGCTAGGTTTAGCAACGTTAGGCGTGAAAAGGTCAGAGCCGAGCCGTCGTCGGTAAGTACGCGGCCCATCACCGTCGCCCCGGCTGACGTCGGAGCGATCTGGCTGCTGGTGAAGGTGCAGGTGACCGATTCGCCTTCCTCGACAATGATATTCGCTGTCTTGGTGTTGAGGTCGGTCGTCGTGTTCTGGCTGTTCGGAAGGCCGCCGCCGGCAGTTTCGACGCAGTTGATCGAATTAAGCTGCCAGCCAAACTTCTGATCTTCTGTGACCGCGATCGTACTCGAGACGTTCTGAACGAAGACGTTTGCGTCCACGTAACGATCCTCGGGCGGAGCGTCGTTATCTACGAGCGTGAACGACGTTGCTCCAATATTGCTGGCCGTAAAGGTAAATGTATCGGTCGAGGCGGTCCCGCCCGTTGCCGTAAGCACCTGTTTGATTATGGTTACCGATCCGGGCGTTGGTGGCTGCGAATCGCCGAGCCAGGAGTAAAGCATCTTGTTCGGCGTAACGGTATCAAGCCCGCTGACAACGCCTGATGTCGAGTCAGCAAGAATGCGATTCTTTACGGTCGTCGGGCTTGCGGTCGGATTTGCCTGCAGATAAAGAGCTGCGGCACCCGCAACCATCGGCGAGGACATCGACGTGCCGCTCATGCCACGAATTGCCGTGTCGCTCGAATGGCCGAGCGAAGTGATGCCCGAACCCGGAGCGAAAAGATCGACACAGGTTCCCCAGTTCGAATACGAGGCCTTCGCGTCATCGCTACCCGTCGCGGCGACAACAAGTGCCGACGAAGCGCTCGATGGAGAATAGTTACAGGCGTCAAGGTTGCGATTCCCGGCGGCGACAACGTGCGTTACACCTGAAGCGACCGAGCTGTTGATGGCGCTGTCGAGCGTGCTCGAAACGGCGCTGACCCAAAGGCTCATGTTGACGACCGCCGGGTTTACGCGATTGTTCTTTACCCAGTTCACGCCGGTAATGATGTTTGAAACGAGTCCTGAGCCGCTGCACGAGAGCACGCGAACGCCGTAGACGTTTGCCTGCTTCGCAACGCCGTAGGTCGAACTTGCGACTGTTCCCGCCACGTGCGTACCGTGTCCGTGGCAGTCAATGCCGTTCTGGCCGTCGTTAACTGCGTCAAAAGCAACAGCAGCCCGTCCTCCAAAATCAACGTGGGTCGGACGGATGCCGCTATCAATCACATATACGTTCACACCTTGTCCCGTTTCGGCATAAGTAAATGCTCCGTTAAGCGGAAGGCCGCGTTGGTCGATGCGGTCAAGGCCCCAGTCCGCAGCAGACTGCACGCTACCGGCATAAGCGATCATGTCTTCTTCGACCAGCTTGACGCGCGGGTCGCGGCTGAGGCGTTCGGCGTCCTTGGCGGACATTTCGGCCGAGAAGCCCTGAACGGCGCTCTCCCAAACCTTATCGACTGCCGCGTTGTATTCGGCCGCGATATTGTGTGAAATGGCGCTCATTTCCGCTTCGGTAGAAAAACCCTGAACGGAGTCAGGCTCAAATACAACGATGTACCGCCCGGGGACGGAGTTTTCGTGCTTGATCAGTTTTTCAGACTTACCCGAGGTCTGTGGTGAGAGAACCAGGAGAGCCGACATGGCGGCTATGGCAACAACAAGGACAAGAGAGAGTCTTTTCATTTTTATTTGATCAGCTCCTAAAACTGAGATGGGGTATTTCGAGGTCTTGTTAAGTGGGGCTGTAGGATCGGCTCACAGAGTGTGAGGCAATTAAAAAGTTACAACATTACAAAACAAAATACAACAGTAATTTTTCAGAATGATAGGCCTTGTTTCGAAATGATCGAAATTCGGTCAAATTGAATCGAAATGTCTTACAAAAGCCGGCTGATTTGGTGTTATTTGACGTCGCAGAATAGAATGATGAAGGTCAAAAGAACATTTCGAGGGAATTATGGAAGAACTATTGGCAGGCTTGTCGGGGAAGGAAGTCGATCTGGTGATCGCATCGGGAGTTACGCTTAGGGGGAAAGTGAAGTCGGTCAGCGACGGCGTGGCAGTGATCGAGGACGAGGACGGGAAGACCTTTCACGTTTCGGTCGCTCATGTTGCCGCGTTCGGTGAAACGGCACATACGAACAGCCGGCCCGGTTTTATTGCCTAACCGTTCCCGCAAAATAAAAAGGCCGGAGGCTCAACGTCTCCGGCTTCTTTGCTGTTTAAAAAATCAGTTCTTACTTTGCTGCCGGCTGTGCGACCGGAAGATCAAGCCTGCGGAAGCCATCGATCCGCTTTTCCCAGTAACCCTTGAAAGGTGAATAAGTGATGCCCTTGCTTCGCGAGGCGTGGTAGAAACCATTCTCATCGGCGACGATGCCGATATGGCCGAGCTTGTTCAGGAAGACGAGAGTTCCGAAAACGAAGCGGTCATCGCCGGTCACCGGAGTCGACATCGCCCAAAGCGAACGGGCACTCGTGCGTTCAAATTCGATTCCGGAGTCACGGAAGACGGCCCAGACAAAGCCGGAGCAATCATAGGTGTTCGGGCCTTCGGATCCGTAACGATAGGGAATGCCGAGACGGCTGTTAATACCCTGAAGAATGAGATTCGAAGCGGCTCCGCCGTAAACCGTGCGGCGGGCGGCGGCCTTGTTCATCGCCGCAACTGGGCTCGATTCGCCGGTCTTCTTCACGAGCGGCTCTTCGCGGACGACGTTGATATCGTTGGTAAGTACGGGACGTTGTGAGGTGGAGCGGGTTACGGCCGGTTGGGTTTGCGGCTGTGCGGGCGGTTGGTTGATGGGCCGGCTAGAGACCGGTTTAACAACCCTCGGGCGATCCTGGCCAACAACTGTGGCGGACGCACAAATAACCAAACACACTGCAGACAACGCAAACCTAACCAATGAATTAAACTTCAAACCGTATATCTCCTAGATAGTATTTCTTGCAGAACGCGGTTGCAGTTGGCGTGTCGCCAAAAAAGGGGTCGCACAAGGCGAAGGTGAAAACAGGGTCGAACTCGACCGAGTAACGCGTTCAATTGTTCTTTTAGTAGTTCTTTTGAAGGCCAGCTTGATTGCAGGAAATGCGGGTCCTTTTCTGCCGACCAATCAATACCCTAACATTTTGCCGACAGGGATTGCAAGAGGGCTTACTCCGGACAGATCGGCGACCTCGAGCGGAAAAGCCGAAAAAGAAAAAAGCCCCGAGATTATCCCGGGGCTTTCATTCACTTAAAGCAAGGTCTCTTAAGCCGAGAAAGACGTTCCGCAGCCGCAGCCGCCGGTCGCGTTCGGGTTCTCGAACGTAAAGCCGGAGCCCATCATGTTCGATGTGTAATCGACAACGACACCATTGAGATATTGGGCCGAGAACATATCGACAAAGAGCTTGATGCCATGCTGGTCAAGCACGAAATCGCCCTGCCGCGAATCTTCCTCAATGTTGAGGCTGTACTGAAAGCCGGAACAGCCGCCGGGAACAACGCGTACGCGGAGCCCTGCCGTTTCGGGCAGATCTTCCTCGCCGGCCAAAAACTTTTTGATCTCGACCGAGGCGCTCTCGGTAACGTTCAAGTTTATTGAAGGTGCTGCAACTGCTGACATATTTTGAGTTCGTTTCTCCTAAAAGTTCTCTGAAGAACTCCAAATCCGGAATCCTTACAATATAGTAAATATTACATATTCCAGTTCGGAAAAACAAGCCCATAATGGGCGGTTACTTCTTACCGCAGCGGCCGAGCTGCCACGACCAGGTGACGGTCGAATTGTCGGGTCCGGTGAGTGTTTTCGTCCCGCCCATCACCTCGCCGGTCTCATCAACATATCGCTCACCGTGCCGGCCAGATTCAAGTTGCGCCGTTAGCGACAGCATCCCTTCGCCCAACTCCTGATTTGCGCTTTCGGTATCGAGCGGGCAGTTCGACTCGTCAACCTCGAAAAAGCGGCGCATATCTGTCTTGAACATCGGGGTTCGGAGGCCGAGCGAAATACTATAGTCACGTTGGCCGGCATTGACGTAAACATCGAAGCGGTCGGTCACGACCGAGGAGTATTTCTCTTCCTTGCCGTCACGAAATGAAACCGTATAACTGCCTTCGATCGGCCCGCAGCACGGGTCGCCATCGCGTTTGCCGCTGAAAATATCGCTACGGAGGCCGTTGACGTAGATCACGGCGGGCTTTGGAGCTACTCCCGCCGCAATTTCTTCATTCGTTCGCGGCGAGAGTTCAACATCGGCATTGTCGATCTCGATGATCTGCCGGAACCCATCGCCGGTCGAGTTGCCGTTGCTAGTTCGGGTACCTTTGACGACGATAGTTTGCCGCCGTTCGCGCTTGTAAGTGATGGTTCCGCCCCAGTCGGCGGTGCAGGGCTGCCAATCGCGGACCGGAACCGTCACCTGAGATGCCTTTAACGGGATCTTCGTGACGAAGTCGGCCACCCATTCGATGACCGAGAGCGGATCGATGGCCGTACCGAGGCCGAGCTTGACGATCTTGCCGATGTCTTTCTGGGCGTCGATCTTATCAAGAGCGAATTTCGCCCTGAGGTTTACCTTTTTCGGAAGCGGAACGACCGGCAGCCCTGTCAGGTCCGAAGGCTGCGGTTTACCGGTCAGCTTGATGGTGTTCTTGCCGTTTGCGTCGGTAACCTGCCGGCTGATGTCGCCGCGGTCGAGGGTGTCAACAAAAGTCGGAACAGAAGTGAAACGCTCGTAGCCCTTACCGGTCAATAGCACTTCCCAACTGACCGTAACACCCGCAAGCGGGCCGCCTTTCGGGATGCTGAATCCGATGTCGGATACGGTCGAAAGGGCAGTGCCGATGCAATTGACGAGTTCGGACTTGTTGATGTCCATCTCGACCTTGACGGTTACGTTCCGCACCTCGCCCGTTTTATTGCCTGATTGCTTCGTCCGAATGAGCGGCATTGGCTGTTCGAGTTCGAACGTTGCTTTGGCATTTAGAAACGCCATTATCGTTTTCGCCCACGCCAACGCGGCGTTGACGATGGAGGCTCCCTTTACGACCTGGCTGGCCTTTATCTTGTCGAGGGTATTGATGTCTTTTGAGAGCTCGTTGAAGGTTTTTACTGTGGTAACGACCTTTTTTCCGGTCTTGTAATACTTCTTTAGCGAGCCGAGGTCGGTAACCCAATCGCAGACACCGCGAGATGTTGCGGGGTTCCAACCTACCTTTACGAATTCAGAGCCCGGCTGCAGCGGCGGTGCGGGAGCTATCGCAAGTCCGGCCGAGTCCCCGGCGAGTTCCTCAAAACGCGTAAGAAGATCAAGAAGCAGCAGACGTTCGATGATCGAGGCCTGGATCATGTTCAGCTTGATAGCTTCAGGCGGCGAAGCGGCAAGGTCGCCATCGGTTCCGGCGATCCGGCTCATTTCGAAGAGCATACCGGCATTGAATTGAATATGCGGGTCTTTGGAGTCTCGCATCGCCCGGATGTCCGCCAGCATTCTTCGTCGGACCTCAGCTGCAGGCATATCGGTGCCATCGCCGGCGTATTTCGCGGCGAGCTTATTCAGCGACGTGCCGACACCGAGTCCGACACCGCGAAGCATACCGGCAACCTCGAAATCAAAGAATCCGATATCAAGGCCCGGGCCAGAACGCGGTTGGTAGAGAACCTTTCCGCGTTCATCCGAGATGCCGAAGCCGCCCTTTTGAAGGGCCGCGATGAGGAGCGGCAGGGCATCGTCCTCGAATTTTAGTATCTCGCGGGCAGTTTCTGCTCCCGACTTGAACGACGGGTTGTTGCCGATGATCGCTGCCTCGGGAAGGCCGTCCTCGGGAAAGTTCGAAAGCGGGTCGGAGTCGTCCTTGATCTCAGCCTTTTCAGCCTTAAGGGCAGAGAGCGGGAATATCCTCGGTTGTGCGGACGCCTCGAACATTGCAGCGACGAGGATCGCCGCTGCCGCGAAAATGGTTACTAAGCGCATTAATCTCCCTCCCCGGCTGATCCCGGCCGAACGTTCTGATCTATTTTAGCTTTGCGATGATCGCCGGCAGAGCTTTTTCGATGGCGGCCTTGACCGCATCGTTCGAGCTGCCCTTGACCTTTTCGGTTGCTGTTGCACTGGCGACGACGGTCTTGCGGTCCTGAGCATAAAGCGTAAGGGAGATGGTCGCCTCCGAATCACCGACTTTTGATGCCCCGCCGGTTCCGGTCACCTTGCCGAATAGCCCGCCGATCTTTGCACCGGTCGATTCCTTTGCTTTTTCGATGTCAACAGCGACGACATTGGCGAAATTGCCTGAGATCAGATCTGCCTGGGACGTGACAGCGTAGCCGGAAATGCCGGCAGCGGACAGCCGCGACGAAATAAGGCTGCGGAGTTCGTTCTGGTCGATCTTTGACGTGCTTCCGGAGAAGAAATCGATCGCAACCGTTTTCATCCCCTTGGAACCTCTGGCACCGGTTTCGTTCGCGACCGTGGTTATCGCGGTCGTATCGGCCGGGCCGCGTGAAGGACGCGTAAGCTCTGCATAGGAATCGACTTCGGTGAAACCCGCCGGCACCTCGAAAAGGCTCTGGTCGAGCGGCTGTTTTGAAAGCTCGATGATCTCGACACGCTGCGAACCTTGTTCCTTGCCGTTCTGGAAGATCTTGATCGTTCCATCAAGGAGAAAACCGGGGTCCTGAGCGGACCTTACGATCATACGCGGACGGCAGCCGCCGAGATCGTCAAATTCGGCTCGCGGGATCGGGCAGGTCTCTGATTCAAAGGTTAAATTGACGAACCAGCCTTCGCTTTCCATCCGGACGCGGTTCGCTCCATCGCAGGAATCGGCCGAGGTCTCTATCTCATTGACGTGCTTTAGCCAGCGTGCCGTCAGCCCAAATATTTGCTGCCGGCGGCCGGAATCGGTGACGGTTGATGAAACAGTCGCCGTGCCCTTGATGACCATTTTCTGTTTCGGCCGGCGGGCAAGTTTTTCGGGCGGAACCGAGCTCCAGTCGCGGTAATTGACAAAATAGGACTTGGTTTTGGGGTTGATCTGAACGTCCTGTTTCAGGTCGCACTGCGAGATCTCGATCATCGGCGGCATCATCTGCTCCATCATCGCTGCCATCTGCGCGTCGCCCGAGACGATCAGCTTAGACTCGCGCCGCTCCCGCACGCCTTTTGCGTAGGTCGTCACCTCGGAAGCAAACTCGTCTCCAAGGACCGTTCTCTGCGTGATCTTGTAATCTGCCAAGACGGCCGGGGCCGCCAGCAATAGTGTCAGAAAAAAGCTTATCGTTCGCCGCATGATCTTCTCCTGTAAACCTTTTTGAAAAATTGTGCTGTCTGAGCCGCGATAGGCCGGCCACGAAACTGTGGTACTTCAATACGCGTCGATTCGGGAGGAAACTACTAAGAAATTTTTGCAGGACTCGAAAAGCGGGAACATCGCCGATCTCAAACGGTTCAAAATGAATGCAAACGTGCAAAAAAAAACAGGCTGCGAAAGCAACCTGTTTACTCCAAAACGGCTAACTGACAAGCCTTCAATTATGAATCTATCAGCGTGAAGTTTGTTGGGTTGGGTGCGAACTTACCCAGTGCATTTAAGCCATTCGCCGTCTTTTTACCGAAAAACTGCGGATCATGCATTTGTTCGGGAGAAGATCTTGAGTTCGGGCTTCATTGCTTCGATCGAGACGTAGCGGGCAACCTCTTCGGCGACCTTGCGAATTGCTGCGGCCTGCGGCGATTCCGGTGCCGAGGCAACGACGGGCCGGCCGGTATCGCCGCCCTCGCGGACCTCGAGCCCGATCGGGATCTGCCCAAGGAAATTGAGCCCGTACTCGCCGGCAAGTTTTTCGCCGCCGCCTTTACCAAAGATCTCGTACTTCGTGCCGGTATCGGGTGCGATGAAATACGACATATTCTCAATGACGCCGAGAACCGGAACCGCTACTTGTTCAAACATCTTGACCGCCCGGCGGACATCAGAGAGCGAAACCTCCTGCGGGGTCGTGACGAGTACGGCACCCTGAACGGGCACGAGTTGAGCAAGCGAGAGTTGGACGTCGCCGGTGCCGGGCGGCATATCGACGATCAAGTAATCGAGCTCGCCCCAATTGACGTCGGTCAGGAACTGCCGCACAACGCCGTGGAGCATCGGGCCGCGAAGGATCAT
>ERZ1066135.962-NODE-962-length-12308-cov-6.648249_pt1 | contig 12308 bp, 8 predicted proteins | sample MGYA00382782_ERZ1066135 | MGnify/ENA primary metagenome ERZ1066135 (study PRJEB33369, sample SAMEA5778365) | biofilm metagenome | biome: Industrial cooling water; feature: Water cooling tower basin; material: Biofilm | place: United Arab Emirates | collected...
GACCTCAACAAGGACCAGGTCCGCATGGGCGTCGTCAAGAACATCACCGACTTCGGCGCGTTCATCGACCTCGGCGGCGTGGACGGCCTGCTGCACATCACCGACATGTCGTGGGGCCGCATCCAGCACCCGAACGAGATGGTCCAGATCGGGATGGAGCTCGAGATCAAGGTTCTCGACATCGATTGGGAGCGCGAGCGCATCTCGCTCGGCCTCAAGCAGCTGCAGCCGTACCCCTGGAAGGACGTCATCGAGAAGTACCCGGTCGGCACGCGCGTGGCCGGCAAGGTCGTCTCGATCACCAACTATGGGGCGTTCGTGGAGCTCGAGCCGGGCATCGAGGGCCTGGTGCACATCTCCGAGATGTCGTGGACGCGCAATGTCCGCCACCCCAGCAAGCTGGTGAGCATCGGCGAGACCATCGAGGCGGTGGTGCTCAAGGTCGATCCGACCGAGGAGAAGATCTCGCTCGGCATGAAGCAGACCGAGCAGGATCCGTGGATGGTGCTGCCGTACAAGTATCCGGTCGGCACGCGCATCGAGGGCAAGGTGCGCAACCTGACCTCGTTCGGCGCCTTCGTCGAGATCGAGGCCGGCATCGACGGGCTCATCCACATCTCGGACATGTCCTGGACCAAGCGCGTCCAGCACCCGTCCGAGGTCGTGAAGAAGGGTGACGCCGTCGCGGTGGTCATCCTGAACATCGACGCGGAGAACAAGCGGATCTCGCTCGGTCTCAAGCAGGCGGTCGAGGATCCGTGGCTCAAGATCGGCGAGAGCTATCCGGTCGGCATGACGCTCCGTGGCCACACGGTGCGTCTGATGGAGAAGGGCATCGTCGTGGACATCGGCAACGACATCGAGGGCTTCGTCCCGCTGTCGGCGCTGAACATCACGGGCCAGCCGAACCCGACGACGCCGGATCTGGCGTACGAGGGCATGCTGTTCGACCTCCGCATCGCGGAAGTCGATCCGATCCACCGCCGCATCATCCTCACGGTCGACGCGATCCCCACGGAGCAGCCGCCCCGCCCGGAGACGCCGTCCGTCGTGCACAGCGATGAGGAGCTGGACGCGCCCATCACGGACGAGTAACCCGTCCGCGAGAGCAACATCTGCGACGCCCCGGTCACTCACGGAGTGGCCGGGGCGTCGTCCGTCCAGGCCGGTGCTACTCGAGCACCAGTCGGGTCGTGCGGGTATGCACGCGTCCGGTGATCGCGTCGCGGAGCTCCACCTGGACCACGTACTCACCCGGCGGTGAGTCCCCGAGGTCGAGGGTCAGTCGCTCGACGAGCACGGGCGCGGCAGCCGTCGTGCGTGCGTAGCGGATCGCCACGCCATCGGCATTCCGGTCCACGCCGGCCACCGAGGCCAGGGCGCCCACCACGCGCGCGATCACCCCGGCGCCTGAGCCGCGGACGCGGCGCAGCTGGACCTGCACCTCGAATCGTGAAGCACCACCCTCACTCCCCAATTCGTAGGACTCCCACACCAGCGCGACACTGCGCTGGCCGCGGAGCGGACCGATCAGCGGCGCGACGCGCGCGTCCTCCCAGCGACGGGCGTCGGCGGCCTCGTCCAGTCTGGTCCCGAGCAGGACATCGCTGAGTCCGGCACCGCGCAGGGTGAATCCGGAGGCCGCATCATCGCGGAGGACGAGTGGGCTGGTCGCACGCCCCGCGGCGAGCAGTCCGTCGGCGGTGGTCTCCGCACGCCACAGGTAGTCGCCGGCGCGCACCCGCTTCGTCCAGCGGAGCTCGCCGTCGGCGGTCACCGGCGTGGACTCCCGGAACGCATCTGGCACCGAGCGCCCGAACAGCCACGTGGTGGCCGTGAGCGTGGTCCCGCGGGCGGCCAGGGCGCGCAGTTGCTCGACAGGGGCCCGCGTCGCGACGAAGAGCGTGACCGAGTCCGGACCCGCGCGGAACCGCACGAGCTGCGCGGGCATCGAGTCGATCTGCATCGTGGCGATGTTGTCGAAGCGCGCGGGTTGCGATTCGAACATGAACTCGTTGATCCGCTGATCGTCGAACGCGAGCGTGCGCAGGTTGGTGAACGCGAAGAGCAATCCGGCATCGTACACCCAGTACAGCGTGATGCTGGTGCCGCCGCCACCGTCCTGCTCGCTGCCCACCGTCAGGCGTCGTGACGCCATCGGATCGATGATCTCATCGCGCGAGCCGATCAGGCTCTGCATGCCACCGCCGCGGGGATCATACGTGAGCCGCACGATCGCATCGGGCGGTCCGTAGCGGAGGAACACCCGACCGCGGTCCGTGTCCACGCCGGCACGGCCGGTCGCGGGGTCGCCCCAGCGCAACTCCGCGTACGCGATCCGCGCGAGGAACTCCGTGCGCGGATCCTCATCATCCGTGGACCAGAGCGGGTCGGCGAGGAACCACTGGGCGGCCACGGCCCGCTCACGGGTCGCGGAGTCCAACGCGGCCAACTGCGCGATCTGCGGCGACGCGCTGATGCGCTCGATGCGATCCAGCATCCGTCGCTCGCTGGGGCGCATGGCCCCGAGCCCCCGGGTCAGTGCCTCACGCGCGCCGGGGATGTCGCGGCCGCGTGCCAGCGCGAGACCGAGCCCCATCCAGCCCCACGGATCCGCCGGTGCCTGGAGGCTGCGGTCACGCGCCAACCGCGCCAACTCCGTCCACCGCTCGCGACCCAGATAGAGGATCGCCAGCGCCCGATACGTCCGCTCGTCGGTCGGTGCACGATCGTATGCACGCCGCAGCCAGTGCTCGGCCCGGAGGTACGAGGCCTCGCCCGCGACCTCGAACGGCACCGCCGTCGTGTTGAAGAGCAGCTGGGTGATCGCGTGATAGTAGTCGCTCGGTCGCGGTTCCGTGCTCGGCGTGAATTCGAATCCGGTCCAGAGCCCCATCAACTGCACCACATTGCGAAGTGTATCGGCGCCGACCTCGCGGGTGATGCGACGGTGCGCCATGGTCTCATACGAGTTCCACAGCATGCGGCCGATGCTCAGCGCGGCATTGGCGTCGAGTTCGGCCGTCGGATGCTCGGCGAGCAGCGCGAGGATCTCGTCGGCGTAGCGCTCGGCGCGGGCGAGCATCGGGGTGCGGCCCACCAGGTCGACGAGGAACGCGCTGAGGGTCATCCGATACGTCAGCGAGTCCGGGGCGAGCTGGACCGCGCGACGCAAGGCGATGTCGGCGCGCTCACGCAGGGGCATCGGGACCAGTCCGGGGATCCGGGGCGACGCGTCGGCGCGCGTGGCCAGGGTCCACGCGACCTGTCCCAAGCGGTGCCACGCCGCAGCGTCGCTCGGCGTCCGGCGAACGCTGCGGTCAAGGGTGGCCAGCACGCGCTGTGAATCGGCCACCGCGCCGGCGGACAGGACGCCTGCCCCGTCGGGCGCCTGGGCCCCCAATCGCACACTGGCCGCGAACAACGCACAGAACACCAAACGATGCATGTGGATGGCTCGGGTCAAAGGGGAGCCACGGCTCGCACACCGGCCGGGCGTGGCGTACGGCGTGGCGGGGAGTATAGGAGTCCGCACGCGGCGGTGGCAAGGCGAGCGGGTCAGCTCGTGCCGGGGGCGCATCCGCACCGGTGCGCCATCGCAGGCGCTATCTTTCCCCACATGGCACCGACTGACAAACTCGACTTGCTTGCGCGACGGCGCGCCGAGGCAGAGCAGGGCGGCGGCGCGTCGCGCATCGACGCGCAGCACGCCAAGGGGAAGTTCACGGCACACGAGCGGCTCGACCTCTTGTTGGACGAGGGCTCGTTCACCGAGATCGATCGCTTCGTGACGCATCGCTCCCGCGACTTCGGTCTCGACCGGCAAACGTTCCTCGGCGACGGCGTCGTCACCGGCTTCGGGCGGATCCACGGGCGCCTGGTCTACGTGTTCTCGCAGGACTTCACGGTCCTCGGCGGCTCGCTCTCGGAGGCGCATGCGGGCAAGATCTGCAAGATCATGGACCTCGCCGTGCGCAACGGGGCACCGGTGATCGGGCTGAATGACTCGGGGGGGGCGCGGATCCAAGAGGGGGTGGATTCGCTCGGTGGCTACGCGGAGGTCTTCCTGCGCAACACGCTCGCCTCGGGCGTGGTCCCGCAGATCTCGGCCATCCTCGGGCCCTGTGCGGGCGGCGCGGTGTACTCGCCGGCGATCACGGACTTCGTGTACATGGTGCGCGGCACCTCATACATGTTCGTCACCGGGCCTAACGTGGTGAAGACGGTGACCCACGAGGATGTCACGATGGATCAGCTCGGCGGGGCCGACGTGCACGCCGGCACCTCTGGGGTCGCACACTTCGCGCACGACAACGAGCTGGCCTGTCTGGGCGCGATCCGCGAGCTGTTCCGCTACATCCCGCAGAACAACCTCGAGGAGCCACCGCGCGGCGCGGGCCGCGATCCGCGTGATCGCCAGGACGAAGCACTGCGCGAGATCGTCCCCGATTCCGCGAACAAGCCCTACGACATGCGAGAGGTGCTGCGGCGGGTCGTCGACGACGGGGAGTTCTACGAGGTCCAGCCCGACTACGCCGCGAACATCCTCGTTGGCTTCGCGCATCTCGGTGGGCACAGCGTCGGCATCGTCGCGAATCAGCCCGCCGTGCTCGCGGGGGTGCTCGACATCAACGCGTCGATCAAAGCGGCCCGCTTCATCCGCTTCTGCGATGCCTTCAACATCCCGCTCGTGACCTTCGAGGATGTGCCGGGGTTCCTGCCGGGCATCGGCCAGGAACATGCGGGCATCATCAAGCATGGCGCGAAGTTGCTCTATGCGTACTGCGAGGCGACGGTGCCGAAGCTGACCGTCATCACGCGCAAGGCCTACGGTGGCGCGTACGACGTCATGAGCTCGAAGCACATCCGCGGGGACTACAACGTCGCGTGGCCGACCGCCGAGATCGCGGTCATGGGGCCCAAAGGCGCCGTCGAGATCCTGTTCAAGAAGGAGATCGCGGAGGCCGATGATCCCACCGCCGCGATGGACCGGCGCGTGGCCGAGTACACCGAGAAGTTCGCGAACCCGTACGTCGCCGCGTCGCGCGGGTTCGTCGACGACATCATCGATCCGCGGGAGACCCGGCCCCGACTGATCGGTGCCCTCGAGGCGCTCCGCAGCAAGCGCGATCGGAACCCGGCGAAGAAGCACGGGAACATCCCCCTGTGAGCACCCTGCAGCGGGACCACACGGGCACGGGGCCGGAGCGGCCGATCCGCAAGTTGCTGATCGCCAATCGGGGCGAGATCGCGTTGCGCGTGATCCGCGCGTGCCGCGACCTGGGGATCGCCACGGTGGCGGTGTACTCCGATGCCGATGCGCGCGCGCCCTTCGTGCTGGCGGCCGACGAGGCGATCCGGCTCGGTCCGCCACCCTCCTCGGAGTCGTATCTCCGCGGGGAGCTGCTCATCGAGGTCGCCCAGCGCGTCGGGGCGCAGGCCATCCACCCCGGGTACGGCTTCTTGTCGGAACGGGCATGGTTCGCGCGGGCGGTCCGTGAGGCCGGCCTGATCTGGGTCGGACCGCCCGCCGAGGCGATCGAGGCCATGGGATCGAAGACCGCCGCACGGCAGCTCGCCATCGCGCACGGGGTGCCAGTGGTGCCGGGGACCGTCGAGCCGGTCCACGACGCGGCCGACGCGGTGCGACTGGCCGAGTCCTTCGGGTTCCCGGTGCTGCTCAAGGCCGTGGCCGGCGGCGGGGGCAAGGGCATGCGCGTGGTCCACGACGCGGCGAGTCTGCCTCTCGCGCTCGACTCGGCGCGTCGCGAGGCCCTGAATGCCTTCGGTGACGACGCCGTGTTCATCGAGAAGTTCATCGTGGGGCCGCGGCATGTCGAGATCCAGGTCCTCGCTGACGAGTATGGCCATGTGACGGCGCTCGGCGAGCGCGAGTGCTCCATCCAGCGGCGCCATCAGAAGATGATCGAAGAGGCCCCGTCGGTCGCGCTCACGTCCGAACTCCGCGCCCGCATGTGCCGCTCCGCGATCGCGGCCGCCAAGGCTGCGGGCTATGTCAACGCGGGGACCTGCGAGTTCCTGCTGGATGCGCAGGGGAATTACTACTTCCTCGAGATGAACACCCGCATCCAGGTCGAACATCCGGTGACGGAGTTCGTGACCGGCGTGGACCTGGTCCAGTGGCAGTTGCGCATCGCCCAGGGCGAGGCGCTGACCTTGCCGGAACTCGTCGAACCACGTGGCTGGGCGATCGAGTGCCGGATCACGTCGGAGGATCCGGCGAACGGGTTCCTCCCGTCGACGGGCCGTGTCGAGTATCTGCGGGTCCCCGCCGGTCCGGGCGTGCGCTGGGATGCCGGGATCGGGATCGGCACCGAGGTGGGCCTGCACTACGACCCGATGCTGGCCAAGCTCATCGTCCATGCCGAGACGCGGGCGCTGGCCATCGCGCGCATGCAACGCGCGTTGGCCGACCTCACCATCGTCGGCGTCGATACGTCGCGGGAGTTCCACCTGCGTATGATGGAGAACGCCGACTTCCGGCGCGGCGAGTTCGACATCCAGTGGTTGGAGCGGGAGTTGCCCGGCATCCTGGCGGCGTCCGCGCCCCAAGGGACCCTGGAGGTCGCGGCACTGGCGGCGGCCCTGCTCGCCCACCAAGAACGCATCCAGCCGCCAGTGACCGCGTCCACGGCGCCCACGCCGACGGCGGTGGAGTCGGCGTGGCAGCGGGCGGCACGGCAGGACGCCCTGCGCCGGTGAACCCGGAGGGATCGGCGAGGGCCCTGCACATCGAGCGGCTCGTGGCCGGTGGCGATGGACTGGCGCGCGACGAGGGCCGGGTGATCTTCGTGCCGCGGAGCGCGCCCGGCGAGGTCGTCGACGCCGTGCCGGTGCGTCGTGGCGGCGTGTGGCGCGCGTGGCCGACGCGCATCGTCGCCGCGGCACCCGAGCGCGTGCCGCCGCCCTGTGCACACTTCGACACCGACCGATGCGGCGGGTGTCAGTGGCAGCATCTCACGTACGAGGCGCAACGCCGCGCTAAGAGCGGTCTGATCGCGGAGGCCTTCGCGCGCATCGCGAAACGGTCCATCGACCCGCCGCTCGTCGAAGCGGCCGCGTCGCCGTGGCGCTATCGCCGGAAACTCACGCTGGCGATGCGGCGCCGCGATGGCGGTTGGCTCGCGGGGTTGCATCGCGCGGACGCGCCCGGAGTCATCATCCCCATCCGTGATTGCGCCATCACCGATTCCGCGGTGATGGCCGTGTGGCAGGCGGTCCTCGCGGCCCAGCGTCATCTGCCGCCCACGACGGAGGGGCGAGCGTCCGTGCGCCTGCACGACGATGGATCCGCGTCCTTCGTGTTCGAGGGTGGCGACCACTGGCCTGGTGCCGCGCGGTTCTTCGCCTCGGTGCCGGCGTTGCGCTCGCTCTGGTGGCACCCGATCCGCGGACATCGCCGCTGCTTGGCGCGGCGTGAGGTCGCCCAGCGCGACGATGCCTCGTTCGTGCAGGTGAATGCCGCCGTCTCCGCGGCGCTTCGCGATCATGTGGTGGCGCTCGTGGCCGACCTCTCGCCGGCCCACATCATCGAGGCCTACGCCGGGACGGGCGAGTTGGCGTGGCGCCTGTCCGAGCAGGGCGTCCGCGTGACCGCGATCGAGGCGGACGCCGACGCGGCCAAGGTCGCCGCCTCGCGGCTCGCGCCGCCCTCGACCGTTCTCACCGGGACGGTCGAGGCGCGCCTCCGCGAGGCGTTCCCCGCCGACGTGTTGCTGGTCAATCCGCCCCGCAGCGGGCTGCACGTCGCGGTGACGGAGACGCTCCGGGCCGCGCGCCCGGCGCCGCGCGCGGTCATCTACACCAGTTGTGATCCGGCCACGCTCGCCCGCGACGTCGCCCGCCTGCCCGGCTGGGCCGTGACCGCGCTGCGCGGCTTCGATATGTTCCCTCAGACGTCCCATGTCGAGACCGTGTGTCTCTTGCGCCCGGAGTCCCCTGCATGAAATACATCGTTGACCTGAATGGCCAGCGCGTTCCGGTGTCGATCAGCGATGCTGGCATCTCGGTCTCTGACCGTCCCGTCGTGGCCGAGCTGACGGCGATCGACGGCACGCCAGCGCGCATCCTGCGGGTGGGAGATCGGATCCATCGGGTGGTCGCACGCCGCAACGGGGCACGTGGGGCGCACGTGCTCTGGATCGACGGCTGGCGCTTCGAGGTCGAGGCATTGGACGAACGGACGCGTGCGATCCGCGACCGGGCTGCTGCGTCGGCGGCGCACAGCGGACCGTCGCCGATCGTGGCCCCGATGCCCGGGATGATCGTTCGCGTGCTCGGGGCGGTGGGGGACCGCGTCGTCGCCGGCACCCCGCTGGTGGTGATGGAAGCGATGAAGATGGAGAACGAACTGCGGGCGCCGGGCGACGGGACCGTCGCCGAGATCCTCGTGCGGCCAGGCATGGCCGTCGAGAAGGGGCAGGTCCTCGCGCGCCTGACCTAGACGCTCAGGACAGCGCCTCGTCCACGGCGCGGTGGACTTCGTCGAGTGTGAACGGCTTCTCGACGATCCGCCGTACCCGCGAGCCGATGCGCGCGTGATCCTCCGCATGCGGGAAGCCCGACATCCCGAGGATCGGGATCGTCGGCCACTCGCGCGCCACGATCTCGATGAGGCCGGGCCCGTCCAGGCGCGGCATCCGCATATCGGTGAGGATGAGGTGGACCGGGTCGCCGGGCGCTCGCAACCGCTCGAGCGCCTCCTGACCATCCTCCGCGAGCAGCGTGCGGTGGCCCCGGAGCGCGAACGCGCGCTGCAACGCGGAGCGGATCGCAGGATCGTCATCGACCACGAGGATGGAGCGCCGCCCCGGCGCGGATGCATGCGTTGCGGCACTGACGACGTCGCCCGACGGTAGCGCGATCGGCAAAAAGATCTCGAAGCGGCTCCCGAGTCCCTCGGTGCTCGCCGCTTCGATCACGCCGCCGAAGGCCGTGACGATGCCATAGACGATCGTGAGCCCGAGGCCCGTGCCGCGTCCGCCCGTCTTCGTCGTGAAGAAGGGCTCGAAGAGGCGCTGCAACACCTCGGGCGTCATCCCGGTGCCGTCGTCCTCGACGGACAGGATGGCGTGTGGGCCGGGCTTGAGGCCGACCAGTCGACGGGTGTCGTCGAGTGTCAGCGCGCGGCGTCGGAGGTCCACGCGGATCGTGCCTCCGGGTGCGGCGTCGCGGGCGTTGATGATGAGATTCATCAGCACCTGGCGCAACTGGTTCGCATCGGCCCGGACGGGCACGGGCTCGGGCGGCATGCTCACCTGCAGCGATGCGTGCCCGCCGACCAGCACGAGCACGGCGCGCTCCGTCTCGCGCAACACGGCACCCAGGTCGAGCAACACGGGGGCGGTCGACCGGTGCTGACTGACCGTCATCAACTGGCGCGTGAGCGCGGTGCCCAGCTCCACGGCGGTGAGGATCTCCTCGGTCGCCGCAGCGTCGTCCGGCAGGTCGCGTTGCAGCTGCACGTTCAGCTTGATCGCACTGAGGACGTGATTGAAATCGTGGGCGATCACGCTCGCGAAGCGGCCGATCGCCTCCATCTGACGCGCCTGACGCAGGCGCTCCTCCAGGTCCAACTGCGTCGTGACGTCGCGACCATTGAGGATGACACCGTCCACCGCGGGATCCATCAGCCGATTGATGGCGGTCGACTGCAGATTGGCCCACCCGCCGTCGGCGCGACGTACGCGCCAGGTCGAGGGCGGCGTCGCCCGTGTATCGCCACGCGCGAGAAGATCCTGGATGATCGCCGAGAACGCCTCGCGCTCATCCGGATGCAGGTACTCGTGCATCAGCGTGCCGACCACCGCCGACGGTGCGTAGCCGAGCACGCGCTCCACGCTGGGGCTGACGAACCGAAGGACGCCATCGGCGTCGGCGACCGCCACGATGTCCGAGGCACTCTCGACCAATGCGGCATATCGTGCATCGGAGTGCGCACGCGCCTCCAAGACATCGGCATGCTCACGATGGGCGATCCACTGTCGCAACAGCACCAGCACGAGCACGACCAGCATGCCGGCCAGCGCGACCAGGTCGGACAGGTCGTGCCAATGTGCCGTCGTGAGTAGCAGTCCGGCCGCCGCGCCGGCCGCGACGACGTACGGCGTGATCGACGGCACGTCCGACGCGGCGGCGGACCGGCGGGCCGGCCGGTGCTCCAAGTCGTGCAATTGCGCGGCCGGTGCCAGCAGACCGGCGACGGCACCGACCAGCCAGGCCAGCTCGGCGGTCAGGGGCGTCTGCGTCGCCACGTCGGCGAGGCGCACGGAGTAGACGAGATCGCCCGCCAAGGTCGCACCGAGCGCGATGGTGATGCAGGCCAAGGTCCGTAGGAGCACCGGGTCGGGACGGCGAAGCCACACCGCCGCCACGCAACACAGCGCAACGAACTGGGCGATGGGGAAGCCGAAGGCCGCGAGCCGGATCAATAGGCCGTCGGTCGCGGGCGGGACCACGCTCCGCATGACCAGCAGCCACAGCAAGAGCACGCCGGACACGATCAGGATGACCACATCCAGCGGCCACGCCCGATGCGGTGCGGTGGCCGGCCGGCTGGACGGAGCCATGAGGAGGGCCGCGGCGATCAGCGGTACATGGAGCAGGCCGAGGATCCCCGCGACGTCCGCCGCCGCAGTCGCCCCCGTCGCACGCAACCCGGCGTCCAGGAGGAGGGAGACGCCGAGGGTCAGCATGGCCGCGACGCCCAGTTGCCACGAGCGCTTGACCGCAGGCGGAAGGTCCGCCCTGCGGAGCACCTGCCAGCATCCGGTCGCCGTCGCGGCCGTCATCGCCATCCAGACGACCTCGTCCGACCACGGCCAGCGCTCGGCGCCAGGACGACCGAAGAGCAGCCAGAGGATGTAGGCTTTGGCCAACATCAAGCCGAACAGCGCAAACCCTCGACCCGTGGCGCTGAGGGGAAAGGACGAGGTCAGGCGCGAGCCACCGGTCGGCGAATGCACCACGGGAAGCTGGCGACCGACGCAGCGGGATGCCAGCCGCCGGGGCCGGGCCAGGCGGAGGGCGTTGGTCCGAGGGCACGAGGCCCCGTTACCCGTTGTCCCGCCACGGGTTAGGCGCTGTCCCCCCGTTGACTGTCGGGTGGGATGCGGATATTCTTCGAGTCTGTCCCGAAAACCAGCGAAACCTCTTTACCGATGAAGACCTACACCGCCACACCCAAGGACATCGACCAGCAGTGGTTCGTTGTCGATGCCGAGGGGCTCGTGCTCGGCCGCCTCGCCTCCCAGATCGCGAAGATCATCCGGGGGAAGCACAAGCCGATGTTCACGCCGCACATGGACACGGGTGACAATGTCATCGTGATCAACGCGTCGAAGGTGAAGGTCACTGGCCGCAAGGCGGAGCAGAAGACCTACTTCTCGCATACCGGCTACATGGGCCATGAGCGCCACACGCCGTTCGCGACCGTGCTGGCCAAGCACCCCGAGCGGGTCATCGAGAAGGCCGTGTTCGGCATGCTCCCGAAGACCACGCTGGCGCGCACCAGTCTGCGCCGGAAGCTCCGGGTGTACGCGGGTGCGGAGCATCCGCATGCCGCGCAGCAGCCCAAGCAGTTGACCCTCACCACCGAGACGAAGTGATGGACGCGACGAAGCACGCGATCGGCCGCCGCAAGGAAGCGGTGTGCCGGGTGTACCTGAGCCCGGGCTCGGGCAAGTGGGCCGTGAATGGCAAGACGCTCGGGGATTACTTCCCGCGTCCCACGCTCGTGTCGTCGATCCAGCAGCCGTTCACCGCGACCGACACGCTGGGCGCCTTCGACGTGAAGGCCACCTGCGAGGGCGGCGGGCTCACCGGTCAGGCCGGGGCGTTGCGCCTTGCCGTCGCCCGGGCGCTCGTCGAAGTCGACGCCGATCACAAGCCGAAGCTCCGCACCGCCGGACTGCTCACGCGCGATGCGCGTGCCGTCGAGCGCAAGAAGCCCGGTCGTCCCAAGGCGCGCAAGCGCTTCCAGTTCTCCAAGCGCTAGTCGCGCTTGGTGGTCCGAGCGGCTCGCGCGGCCGCGGGAGTGTGCACTCTCTCGGCCGCGTCCGCTCCATCTCTCAGTGCGTCTGAGCGCTCGCCGGGTGCCGGGTCTTCCGGTCGGTGGGTGCCGCGATGATGCACGACGTTCACAACCTCACCGAGCCACACCGTATGTCCATCTCGCTCGACGCCCTGCTCCAGGCCGGCGTCCACTTCGGCCACCAGACCCGCCGGTGGAACCCCAAGATGCGCCGCTTCATCTTCGCGGAGCGCAACGGGATCCACATCATCGACCT
>ERZ1066135.963-NODE-963-length-12292-cov-6.572853_pt1 | contig 12292 bp, 10 predicted proteins | sample MGYA00382782_ERZ1066135 | MGnify/ENA primary metagenome ERZ1066135 (study PRJEB33369, sample SAMEA5778365) | biofilm metagenome | biome: Industrial cooling water; feature: Water cooling tower basin; material: Biofilm | place: United Arab Emirates | collected...
GGTCGCGAACCGTCGTGGCCCTCACCGCGTTCACTGCAACATGCGCATCGTCGTCATTGGATCGGGATTCGGGGGGCTGAGCGCGGCGATCCGCCTGCAGGCGCAGGGGCATGACGTCGAGATCGTCGAGAAGCTGGACCAGCCGGGGGGGCGGGCCTATGTGTTCGCCCGGGACGGCTACACCTTCGATGCGGGCCCGACCATCATCACGGCCCCCTGGATGCTCGACGAGGTCTTCGCCCTCGGCGGCGGACGCACCGCGGACTACGTGGACCTGCGACGACTGGACCCGTACTACAACGTGCGCTTCGAGGACGGGTCGGTCTTCCACTACAACGGCGATGCGGCGCAGGTGCGCGCCGAGATCGCGCGCTTCAACCCCGGCGATCTGGCGGGCTATGCGCGCTTCATCCGCGATGTCGAGGACATCTTCCGCACCGGCATGGCGTTGATCGATACGCCCTTCGACCGCTTCGGGGCGATGCTGAAGGTGGTCCCCGACCTGGTGCGGTTGCGCGCCGACCGCTCGGTGGCGGCGTACGTGAATCGCTACATCCGCGATCCGCGGTTGCGGCAGGTGTTCTCGTTCCACCCGCTGCTGGTGGGGGGCAATCCGTTCCAGACCACGTCGATCTACGCGCTGATCCACAAGCTGGAGCAGGAGTGGGGCGTGTGGTTCGCGATGGGGGGCACGGGCGCGCTGGTCCGCGGCTTCGTGCGGCTCTTCGAGCAATTGGGGGGGCGGCTGCGTCTGGGCGCCGAGGTCGCGGCGATCGAGATCGCGCCCGGGACCCGGCGTGCGAGCGGGGTGCGCTTGGCGTCGGGTGAGGTGCTGCGCGCCGACGCGGTGGTGAGCAACGGCGATGTGGCCACGACATACAAGCGCTTGGTGCCGGCGTCGGTGCGGCGGACGTGGACCGATGCGAAGGTGGACCGGCAGCGCTACTCGATGTCGCTGTTCGTGCTGTACTTCGGCACGACGCGGCAGTACCCCGACATCGCCCACCACGAGATCCTCATGGGCCCGCGCTATCGCGAGTTGCTGGAGGACATCTTCGGGCGCAAGGTGCTGGCGCAGGATTTCTCGCTGTACCTGCACCGGCCGACGGCGACCGACCCCTCGCTGGCCCCGCCGGGACACGATGCGTGGTACGTCCTGGCCCCGGTGCCGCATCTGGGAGGCGAGACCGACTGGGCGACGATGGCGCCGCGCTACCGGGACGCGATCGTGGAGTACCTCGAGGCGCGCTATCTGCCGGGGTTGTCGTCGTGCATCACGAGCGAGTCGATCGTCGATCCGCGGTACTTCCGCGACACGCTCAATTCGCACTTGGGCTCGGCGTTCTCGCTCGAACCGGTGTTCTGGCAGTCGGCGTGGTTCCGGCCGCACAACCGCAGCGAGGACGTGACGAACCTGTACTTCGCCGGGGCGGGGACCCACCCGGGCGCGGGCTTGCCCGGGGTCATCAGCTCGGGGAAGATCGTCGCCGACGCGATCGGGCCAGCCGCCCGGGCGCGCGCATCGTGACGATGACCCTACCCGTTCGGATGGCGACAGCGTCGCGGCACGGGGCTAGTGTGTCAGGGATGCCCACGTCCCTCTGCGCGCCGCGTGGCCGGTGCTCGCCGCGATGAGCGTGTCGCTCACCGACCTCAGCGACGCGAGCGGCCGCGCATCGCCCACGGACGATGCGCGGCGCTGTGCGGACATCGTGCGGCAACATGCCCGGACCTTCGCCCTTGCGTCGAGCTTCCTGCCGCCCCCCAAGCGCCGCGCGGCATTCGCGCTCTACGCCTTTTGCCGGGTCGCGGACGACCTCGTGGACCGGGCGACCGTGAACTGCGACCGGACCATCGCCCGGCAACTGGAGAGCTACCACAGCGCGCTCGATGCGGCCGTGGCGGGGGCGCCGGCCGGGCCCGTGTTCCGTGAGTTGGCGCGTGCGGTGCACGGCTTCCAGGTCCCGGTGGCCGTGATGCACGAGCTGATCGACGGTGTGCGGCGCGATCTGAGCCCGGTGCGCTACGAGACCTGGGACGACCTCGCGGTGTACTGCGAAGGGGTGGCGAGCACGGTCGGCGAGATGTGCACCTTCGTGTTCGGCGTCCCCGCGGGGCCCGAGGCCCGGATGCGGGCGCTGCGCTATGCGCGCACGCTGGGGCTGGCGATGCAGCTGACGAACATCCTGCGTGATGTCGGCGAGGACGCCCGGCAAGGGCGCTGCTACCTGCCCGACGAGGATCTCGCGATGTTCGGCCTGACCCGTGACGACGTGTTGCACGACCGCGACCTGGCGCGCGATGAGCGCTGGCGGCCCTTCATGGCCTTCGAGATCGGGCGCGCGCGTGCGCTGTACCAGGCGGCCGCCCCGGGCATCTGGTTGCTCGCGCCCGATGCGCAGCGCTGTGCCTCGGCCTGCGCGTGGGGCTACGCGTCCATCCTGCACGCCATCGAGCGCCAGGACTACGACACCGTGCGGCAGCGTGCCGTGGTGCCCGCGTGGCGCAAGGCCGCGCTCCTCGTGGATGTCTGGCGGCACGGCAAGCGCATCGTGCCGGCGGACGCGATCGCCGATGGTCCCGTGATCGTGTGGGACCACGAGGCCCATATCCCGCAGAACGCCAAGATCCGGTTGGCGTGACCATCATGACCAACGCCACCACGTACCGATTCGATCACGTGGCCCGCACGATCCTCGGCGGCCATTTGGCACTCATCGCCTTCGCCACGGCGGCGATGGTGACGATCCTTGCCGGCGACTTCCCCGTGTGGATGCAGGGCGAATACACCGCCAAGGTGTATGCCTTCGGCTGGAAGTGGTCGGGCCAGGTGTACATCGTGCTGGGGATGCTCGCCGCACTGCTGCACTCGGCGCCGCGCTTCGGCTGGGGCCGCGCGCTCACGCTGTTCGCGGCGGCGTCCGGGGTGGCGCTGTTGTCGGAGCTCGGGGGCACGAATGTGGGGCTGCCGTTCGGCCCGTACCACTACACTCCGATGCTGGGCTACATGATCGCCGGGGACGTGCCGTACCCCATCCCGATCTCGTGGTACTACATGCTGTATTGCTGCCTGGCGTTCTGCGCCCGGCTGATGGTCACCGACGACCGCAACGCCACCAAGTGGCGCTGGGCGGCGGTGTCGGGCCTGTTCCTCACGGCGTGGGACGTGCCGATGGAGGTGCAGATGACGAACATCCAGCCCGCCCACTGGGTCTGGGACCTCGACAAGGTCCCGGCGTGGATCCCGGAGTGGCTGGGGGGGCCGCTGTTCCACGGCATGCCGCTCTCGAACTGGATCGGGTGGTACGTCACCGGTCTGGTGGTGAGCCGCCTGATGCTGGCGATCGTGCCGCCCACGCGGTGGCGATTGACCCTGGCCGGCACGATGTTCCCCGTCGTGCTCTATGCGACGAACGGGATCATGCCGATCGCGACCATCGCGCGGCACGGCTACGTGCTGGCGACGGTGCTCGGCGTGATCGCGATGGGGATCCCCGTGTGGCTCGCGTGGCGCGCGGCCCGGTCCCAGGTGACGGGCACCGCGCCGTCGGCGGGCGCCGCACCCCGTGCGGGGGTCCCGGCGCTGGGCGACTGAATCCGCTCCGGGCGCGCCCGGGCGTTAGATTACGAGAGACGCGTCGGCCTGCCCGGCGCGCGCGGCGCCTCCGCTCGCGAGGCGCCGTCCTTCCCTGTCGCAGTCCCTCCCGATGAACGTCGAGATCGAAACCACCCTCGCCGAAGGCGTCGAGCGCCGTATCCGCGTCTCCGTCCCGGTGTCCGAAGTCGCCGCCGCCACCGAGCGCGCGGCCCGTCGCTATGCCTCCGCCGCCCGTCTCCCTGGCTTCCGCGCTGGCAAGGCGCCGCTGGCGATGGTGCGCCGGCGCTTCGCGCAGGAGATCAAGCAGGAGACGATGGAGACCCTGCTCCGCGAGGCCTACGATGCGGTGATCGCCAAGGAGTCGTTGCAGCTCGCGGCCCAGCCGCACGCGCACGATGTCTCGCTCGAGGACGATGCGCCCTTCACGTTCGAGCTGCACTGCGAGGTGCGGCCTGAGATCGTGTTCTCGCAGGTGGACGGCTTCACGGTGACCCGCCCGGCGGCGACGGTGACCGAGGCGCATGTGCACGAGCAGCTGGACCGTCTGCGCGAGGACCGCGCGGCGTGGACCCCGTCGGATCAGAAGGCCAGCGAGGGCGACCTCGCGATCGTCATGCTCTCGGCGCAGGAGCCCGATGGCACGATGGCGGCGCCGACGGAGTACCGGATCGAGATCGGCAAGGGCCAGGCGATCCCCGGCGTGGAGGAGCTGATCACGCGCTGCGCCCCCGGTGAGACGCTGGAAGAGACGGTGAAGTGGCCCGAGGACTTCCCCGATGAGACGCAGGCCGGCAAGTCGAAGCCGGTGCGCGTCTCGGTGTTGGAAGTGAAGCGCCGCGAACTGCCCGCGCTCGACGATGCGTTCGCGCGCGAGATCGGGGACTTCGATTCAGCCGATGCGCTCGTGGCGGCGGTCCGTGCGGACATGACGGCGGCGGCGACCCGCGACGCCGATGCGGCCGTGCGGCAGGCCCTGCTCGACCACATCCTCGCGGCAAATCCCTTCCCGGTGCCGCCGAGCTGGGTGAAGCGTCTGCTGGGCATGTACATGGAGCAGTACCAGATCCCGGCGTCCGAGGGGCAGGCCTTCGCGAACGAGCTGACGCCGATGGCCGAGCGGCAGGTGCGCCGCGACCTCGCCGTCGAGACGCTCGCCGAGCGCGAGGGGTTGATGGCGACGGAGCAGGATGTGGACGACCGGGTGTCGGAGCTGGCGGCGAAGCGCGGCATCGATGCGGGCAAGCTCTACGCGCAGTTGCAGGGTGCGGGACGTCTGGCCGAGTTGGAGCGCAGCATCACCGAGGAGCGGGTCTTCGCGTGGCTGCTGGCGCGGAACACCGTGGTGCAAGGAGAGTAAGGATCCGTATGGCGATCATCCCGAACCCCTACGTCATCGAGCGGTCGAGCCGCGGCGAGAAGGCGTACGACGTGTATTCGCGGTTGTTGATGGACCGCATCATCTTCCTCGGTACGCCGATCAACGACGACGTGGCGAACATGATCATCGCCCAGTTGTTGTTCCTCGAGGCGGACAATCCGGGGCGGGACATCCACCTGTACATCAACTCGCCGGGCGGGTCGGTGTCGGCGGGGCTCGCGATCTACGACACGATGCAGTACCTGAAGTCGCCGGTGAACACGATCTGCATGGGACTGGCGGCGTCGATGGGGGCGTTCTTGCTCGGCGCCGGCGCGCCCGGCAAGCGCTCCGCGCTGCCGCACGCGCGCATCATGATCCACCAGCCGTCGGGCGGCACACAGGGCACGGCGGCGGACATCGAGATCCAGGCGCGGGAGATCCTCTATCTGCGTCGGCAGCTCAACGCGTTGTTCGCGCAGCACACCGGGCGCACGGTGGAGCAGATCGAGCGCGACATGGACCGGGACAACTTCATGTCGGCGGCCGAGGCGAAGAGTTACGGGTTGATCGACACGGTGCTCGTGCGGACCGAGGAGCCGGCGCCGGCGCTGGCGCGCGGGTGACGGGCGTCGTGCGGGCTGGCTTGACCGCGCGTCCGGCGCGGTGGTATCGTCTCGGGGGGGCGCGCGCGCCGCGCCCCGTCGTTCTCTCCGTCCGGTAGCCGTATGTCGCACGACAAGCATCTGCGCTGCTCATTCTGCGGCAAGTCGAAGGACTCGGTCCGGAAGTTCATCTCGGGGCCCTCGGTCTACATCTGCAACGAGTGCATCGCGCTCTGCAACGAGATCCTGGCCGAGGATGAGGAACGCGACGTCACGGAGGCGATCACGCAGGTCCCGACCCCGACCGAGATCAAGGGCGCGCTGGACCAGTACGTGATCGGGCAGGATGACGCGAAGAAGGCCTTGGCCGTCGCGGTGTACAACCACTACAAGCGCATCAATGCGGGCGTCGCCCGCGAGGACGAGGTCGAGCTCGACAAGTCCAACATCCTGCTGATGGGCCCGACGGGCGTGGGCAAGACGCTGCTCGCGCAGACCCTGGCGCGCATGCTCGACGTGCCGTTCACGATCGCGGACGCGACGACGCTCACCGAAGCCGGCTATGTGGGTGAGGATGTCGAGAACATCCTGGTGCGGCTGTTGCAGGCCGGCGATTTCAACGTGACGGACTGCGAGCGCGGCATCGTGTACATCGACGAGATCGACAAGATCGCGCGCAAGTCCGAGAACCCCAGCATCACGCGCGACGTGTCGGGCGAGGGCGTGCAGCAGGCGCTGCTGAAGATCCTCGAGGGCACGGTGGCCTCGGTCCCCCCGCAGGGCGGGCGCAAGCATCCGCAGCAGGAGTACATCCAGATCAACACCAAGGACGTGCTGTTCATCTGCGGCGGCGCGTTCGACGGGCTGGAGAAGATCATCGAGGCACGCGTGGGGCGTCGCGCGATCGGGTTCAGCTCGACGGGGCCGGCGGCGCTCACTCCTGGCGAATCCAAGAACCCGTTCGCCCACGTCGAACCGGAGGATCTGCTGCGCTTCGGGCTGATCCCGGAGCTGGTGGGCCGTCTGCCGGTGACCGTCCCGCTCGAAGGGCTGGACGAGGACGCGTTGGTGCGCATCCTCAAGGAACCGAAGAACGCCCTGCTGAAGCAGTACCAGCGCCTGTTCGCGCTCGAGGACACGCGCTTGACCTTCGACGATGCCGCGCTGCGGGCGATCGCGCAGAAGGCGATCAAGCGTGGCACCGGCGCGCGTGGGCTGCGGGCGATCCTCGAGGAGATCCTGCGCGACGTCATGTTCGACCTCCCCGGCCGCGACGATGTCGTCGAGGTGCGGGTCACCGAGGCCTGCGTCACGAACGGAGCGCCGCCGATGCTGGAGATCGCGCCCCGGAAGCAGCGGAAGGAAGCCTGACGCTCTCGCTGCGGCGCGAGCCGGACGTGCACGACGTCCCGGAGCGGCTCCCGACCCTGCCGCTTCGGGACGTCGTGCTCTATCCGTGGGCCCTGATGCCGCTGCTCGTGGGGCGGGCGGCCAGCCTGGCCGCCCTCGACGCGGTCGGCGCGGACGGCTACCTGCTCGTCGTGGCACAGCGCGACCCCGAGCTGCCCGAGCCCAGCGGCAGCGATGTGTTCCGTGTGGGGACGGTCGCGCGCGTGGTCCAGCGCAGTGTGCTGCCCAACGGGGCGACCCGCATCCTGCTCGAAGGGATCGCCCGGGTGCGCCTGACGCGCGTCGCCGTGCGAGGTGGCGTGATGCGGGGCACGATCGAGGCGTGGCCGCTCGGGGACGCCGGGCCCGATGGCGCGGCCGAAGCGGTGGTCCGGCAGGTGGTCGGGCTGTTCGATGAGTACATCGCCCTGCACCGACGGCTCCCCGACGAAGTCGCCCGACTGGCGCACGGCGACAGCGCGCTCGAGCGCCGCGGGTTCGCCGTGGCGTCCCATCTGGGCGTTCGGCTGGCCCAGCGACAGGCGTTCCTCGAAGCGCCCGACGTGCCCGCCCTGTTCGCGATGCTGGCGACGGCGCTGCGGGCGGAGATCGACCTGCAGCGGCTCGAGCGCAAGATCGAGGACGATGTGCGCGGCGCCGTGGTGCAGAACCAACGGGAGTTCTTCCTGCAGGAGCAGCTGAAGGCCATCCACCGCGAGCTGGGCGACGAGGACGGCGACGACCTGGCGGCCTTGGAGCGCGACCTGGCGCGACGCATGTTGCCGGACGCGGTGCGCGAGCGGGCCGAGCGCGAGCTGCGCCGGCTGCGCCGCATTCCGCCCAGCTCGCCCGAGTCCACCGTGGCGCGCGGGTTGTTGGAGTGGATCCTCGCGCTGCCGTGGGGCATCCGCACGGATGATGTGCTCGACCTGGCGCATGCGCGGGCGATCCTCGATGAGGAGCACCACGGCCTCGACGAGGTGAAGGAACGCCTGCTCGACCATCTGGCCGCGCTGACGTTGTCCGGCGGCCTGCGCGGCCCCCTGCTCTGCCTCGTGGGGCCACCTGGCGTGGGCAAGACCTCGCTGGGTCGCGCAGTGGCACGGGCGTTGGGGCGGCGCTTCGCGCGCATCGCGCTGGGCGGCGTGCGCGACGAAGCGGAGATCCGCGGCCATCGGCGGACCTACATCGGGGCGATGCCCGGCCGCATCCTCCAAGGGATGCGCCGCGCTGAGTCGATGAACCCGGTCTTCCTGCTCGATGAGATCGACAAGCTGGGGGCGGATTGGCGCGGGGACCCGGCCGCCGCGCTGCTGGAGGTGCTCGACCCCGAACAGCATCATGCGTTCAGCGATCATTACCTCGAGGTGGACTTCGACCTCTCGCAGGTGCTGTTCCTGACGACGGCGAACTCGCTGAGTGGGATCCCGGAGGCCCTGCGCGACCGGCTGGAGATCGTGCGCTTGCCTGGGTATCTCGACCCGGAGAAGCTCGCGATCGCGCGCCAGCACTTGATCCCGCGCCAGCTCACACAACACGGCAGCGGCCCGGCGACGGTGACCTGGGAGCCGGCTGCGTTGCCCCGCATCCTGCGCAGCTACACGCGTGAGGCCGGCGTGCGTGACCTCGAGCGGCGCATCGCCCGCATCGCCCGAAAATTGGCGCGGGCCCGCGTCGAAGCCGGGATCGCGACCACGACGGCACAGACGGTCCGTGTCGACGATCTGCCGGCGCTGCTGGGGGTCGCGCCGTACGACGACGATGAGTCGCAGACCGAGGACCGGGTGGGGGTCGCGGGTGGCCTCGCCTACACGGCGACCGGCGGCGAGCGGCTCGACGTGGAAGTCAGCGTGGTCCCGGGTCGCGGTCGACTGCAGCTGACCGGGACACTGGGCGACGTGATGAAGGAGTCAGCCAGCGCGGCCCTGAGCTTCATTCGTGCGCGCGCGGCCGTGCTGGGGGTCGCGACGGACTTCCATCGGACCAGCGACATCCACATCCACTTCCCCGCCGGGGCGACCCCCAAGGACGGCCCGTCGGCGGGCCTGGCGATCGTGGTGGCGCTGGTCAGTGCGCTCACCGGGCGTGCGGCCCGTGGCGATGTGGCACTGACGGGCGAGATCACGCTGCGGGGCCGCGTCCTGCCGATCGGGGGCCTCAAGGAGAAGAGCGTGGCCGCACTGCGGCATGGCGTGCGCGACCTCGTGATCCCGCAGGGCAACGCCCGCGAGCTGAGCGAGTTGCCGCCCGAGGTCGTGGCGGGGCTGCGCATCACGCCGGTGTCCAGCGCCGACGACGCCTTGGCGATCGCCCTGCGACCGGCGGTGGCGGTCGCGGCGGCATCGACGGGGAGCCGCCCCGCGGCCGCCACGCGTGCGGCCCAGCCCAGCGCCCTCCCGCCACAGTGATGACCGACGAACGCCCCAGGGACCCGCTCCCCATCCGCTCCGTCGAGTTCATCGGCGGCATGGCCACGCCCGGTGGCTGGCGGCCACCGGCCGAACTGCCGGAGATCGCGTTCAGTGGCCGGTCGAACGTGGGAAAGTCCACCATCCTCAATCGACTGGTGCGCCGCAAAGCGATGGCCCGCGTGTCGAACACGCCGGGGCGGACGCGGGAGATCAATTTCTTCCGGGTGAACGATGCCTTCGTCCTCGCCGACCTGCCGGGCTACGGCTACGCCCGGGTCAGCAAGGAAGCGAAGGCATTGTGGCAGCCGCTGATCGAGTCGTATCTGAGCGGTGGGCCGCCCCTGCGCGGTGTGGTGCAACTGCTGGACGCGCGGCACGACCCGACGGCGCTGGATCGCCAGATGCTGGACTATCTGGCGACGCTCGGTCTGCCGACCCTTGTGGTGCTGACGAAACTCGACAAACTTGGAGCGAGTGCGCGGGCCGGTCGTGCGGCCGCGCTGGCAGCAGAGCTGTCGCTGGACCCCGAGCAGTTGCTCGGCACCAGCGGAGTCACGGGTGAGGGGCGCGACACCCTCGCCGAGGCGATCCGCGACCTGATCGCGGCCCCGTCCCCGGAGGTCTGAGCGATGCAGTCCCGACGACGCGCGGCGGCGGCCGTGCCGATGTTCCTCGTCGCGTGTGCGACGGCCGGTGGCAATGCGGCGACCGAGGGCGTCGCGACGCCACGCCCGTCTGCTGCGACGTCGGCGATGGCGCCGGACACCACCGCGCTCATCCCCGCCGGCCTGGGCTCGTTGCGGCAGGAGGACATCGCGATGCGGCTGGTCGTGCAGGGGCTGCAGGTGCGTGTGATCCCGCTGGACGAGGGCTTCATCCGCACACTGTCGCCCGACAGCTACCGCACGCTGCACGACATCGGCCTGAGCAAGCGCGCCGAGATCGCGGAGATCGTGCGGCGCACCGGCGTGCCGTCGGTGTCGCTGTGGTACGTGTCGTTCTTCAATGTGCAACAGGGCGAGGCGCGGTACTCGGCGCAGGACGTCATCCTCACGACCATGGGGCGCGACTTCCGGCCCCTGGACATCCTGCCGCTCACGCCCGGCTTCGGGAATCAGCGCCTGCGGCAGCGGGAGCAGGCCCATGCGCTGTTCGTGTTCGACGGGGCGATCAACCCCAATCAGAACCTCTCGCTGACGCTCGAGGCGCAGACGGGAGGCGATTGGCGTGCCGTCGTGCAACGCGTGGAGCGGGAGCGGGCCCTGATCCGCTCGCGCGCGTCGTCCGGTCGTCGTCCGCCGCCGAGCGTCGACTGATGCCACTCCGACCGCTTCGCACGCTGCCTGCGTCGACCCTCGATGCGCTGGGCGCGTCGTGGATCGGCGGCCTGTCGGAGCAGTTGGCCGACCCCGCGACGGACCGCGCGCTGTGGTGTCGCCGCGCCTTGGCGGACCTCGCCTGGCCGCAGTACGCGGCGCACTGGGACGAGGCGGTGGCCGACCCCGCCGTGCCGATGGCGACGCGCCTCGCCCTGCTCGCGCTGGACCCCCGGCAGGTCACGCTGGAGCCCGAGTACTACGCGGACTGCGAGGTCGAGCGCTTCGCGCGGGTGAAGCCGCTGCTGTGGCTGTGGTACTCGTTCGACCGGCTGCCGATCGGCGGGCAACAGGTGTCGTTGGGGGTCGCGCTGCGGCGCATGCTCGCGGGGCATGTCTTCGCGCGCGTGGGACGCAATTTCAAGTGCTTCCAGCATGTGGAGCTGTCGTTCGGCTACAACATGGAGGTCGGCGACGACGTGGTCGTGCACCGGCATGTCCTGCTGGATGACCGCGGCGGTATCGTGCTGGGCGACCGCGTGTCGATCTCGGACTATGCGAACATCTACAGCCACACGCACAGCATCGTCGATCAGCAGGATGTGACGAATCTGCAGACGGTGCTGGAGGACGATGTGCGCATCACGTACCACGCGACGGTGCTGGCGGGCACGCGCGTGGCACGGCAGGGAATGGTCGGCGCGATGGCGCTGGCCACGAAGGACGTGCGGCCCTTCCACGTCAACGTGGGGATCCCGGCCAAGAGCATCCGCGTGAAGCCCAACGCACCACGCGCGCGCGATGTGCTGGTGCGGGAGGCCGACGAGCCGGGGACCGGCGCAGCGGGCTGAGCGGCCGTCGGATCCGCTGCCGCGGCGCCGCCGCGGCAGCTCTCAGCGCCGCAGCAGCGCGCGCAGGCGGGCGATCAAGGCGCGGGGGCGGAACGGCTTGGTGAGGTACTCCGTCGCACCGAACTCGAAGACACGGACCTCGCTGTCCTCATCGCCCTTGGCCGTCAGTACGATGACGGGCAGCGCTGCCGTCGCCGGCTTGGCGCGCAGCTGTTTGAGGACGCCGTAGCCATCGAGGCGCGGCAGATTGAGGTCGAGCACGATGATGTCCGGGGCCTCGCGGTCGACGGCGTCGAGGGCCTCCACCCCATCGACGGCCTCGTGCACGGTGAAGCCGTCGCGCACGAGCAGGTCGCGCACCACGCGGCGGAGCGGGGCTTCGTCCTCGACGAGCAGCACCGACGCCGATGCCTTGGCGGCCGGGGGATCGAAGCGGTCGTCGGCCACCAACTCGAAGTCGGCGGCGTCGAAGGCGGCGGCCCCCGGCGCGCCATGCAGGGTGCCGTCGCGTGAGCCGGAGGGCGGTGCGGGACGGCGAGGCGCTGGCGACGGCGGCGCGGCGCCCGCCGCGGACGGGCGAGGCGGGACCGCGGGCGTGATGGGCGGACGAGCAGCTGGCGCCCCGCGGACCGGCGCGGTGGGCGGGGTCACCGGGCGTGCCGGTGCGGGTGGTGCCCCAGCCGTCGACGGACGCGCCTCGGGAGCCGGTGCCGCGCGGCCGACCGGCGAGATCGGCTTCGCGACCCTGCGCGGCGGCGAGGAGGT
>ERZ1066135.964-NODE-964-length-12288-cov-6.443227_pt1 | contig 12288 bp, 11 predicted proteins | sample MGYA00382782_ERZ1066135 | MGnify/ENA primary metagenome ERZ1066135 (study PRJEB33369, sample SAMEA5778365) | biofilm metagenome | biome: Industrial cooling water; feature: Water cooling tower basin; material: Biofilm | place: United Arab Emirates | collected...
TGAACTCATCAGTCTCAATCCCTCGGTCATTACGGTGGACGGCGAGGGGCGGGTGCAGTCGATCCTGCCCGGTTCGACCGTGCTGCGGTGCCGGCAGCTCTTTGGCGCGCAGGCCGTGGTCGACCTGCCGGTGACCGTGCTCGACAAGCCGCTGGGGGTCGTGGTGGTATCGCGCCCGCCGCAGAGCGCCGACATCAATACGGTGATCGGTACGGTGACCGTCCGGGTGACGGGTCTGCTGGGCGAGAATGTTGGCGTGGCCGGTCAGAATGTCCGATTCCTTGTGCAGGCTGGTGGTGGGTTCGCCACGCCGGTCGATGTGGTCTCGGACGCCAATGGGCTGGCATCGACGACGTGGACGCTGGGAAGCCTGATCGGCACACAGACGATCCTGGCGACGGTCGAAGGCACGGCAGTGACGGCGTCGGTGTCGGCGCAGGGTGTGGCGCCGGTCAATGGGACCATCAGTGGCGTGGTGCGCTCGGCGACGACCGGCAACCCGATCGGCATCCCGGCCACCGTGTCGGTGCGGGCGGGTACGAATGTCACCACGGGGACCCCGGTGGCCTCGGTCACGACCGGCGCCAATGGCGTGTTCTCGTTCCCGGCCTTGCCGGCCGGCCCCTACACGGTGAGTGTCACGGCGACGGGGTATGTGGCCGGCTTGGTGAATGTGGCCGTGATCGCCGGACAGACCGTGAACGCGAACGTGCAGCTCTCGGCGGTGTTGCCGCCCGGCCAGGTGCGGATCGTGCTGCGCTGGGGGGCCGAGCCGCCCGATCTCGACGCGCGGCTGACGTTGCCCAATGGGCAGGTGATCGCGTACGACAACACCGGCAACTGCTTGGTGGCCCCCTTCGCCTGCCTGGACATCGACGTCGTGGACGGCAACGGGCCCGAGACGATCACCATCACTGAGGTGCAGGCGGGCGTCTATACCTTCGCGGTGGAGAACTTCTCGGCGCGAGGCCTGCCCTCGAACAATGACGGGCTGGCGCGGTCCGGCGCCGTGGTCGAGGTCTATCGCGGGAATGACCGTATCGCGACCTACGCGGTCCCGAACATCGCCGGCCGGGTCTGGACCGTGTTCTCGCTCAACGGCCAGACGCTGACGCCCATCAACACCATCAGCTCACCGGCGTTCGACCCGGCGGCGAACGGCGACCCGGCGAGCGCGAAGTCGAAGTAGCCGGATCGGCGCGCGGGCCGGGCGGGGGGGGATACCCGGCGGCCCGACCCGCCCGACAATACGGAACACGCGTGACGAGCGCCCTGCCTCCCAAGTTTGGGGGGCAGGGCGCTCTGCTCTGTTGGCCTGCAGTGCGTCGTTTTCTCAACCGAAGAGGGTCCAGCGGGCGCTTGAGCGGAGCGCGACCGTCCCCGAATCAACGATCGCGAAGCCAGTCCACCATCGCCTCGCCGAAGGCTGGGAGGTCGCTGGGGACGCGGGCGCTGATGATGTTCCCGTCCACGACCACGGGCGCGTCGACCCAGTCCGCCCCGGCATTCTGGATGTCGTCCCGGATGCCCACGGTCGAGGTCAGGCGACGTCCCTTGACGATGCCCGCCGAGATCAGGATCCACGGTCCGTGGCAGATGGTGGCGACGAGACCGCCTTCCGTATGGACCCTGCGCACGATGTCGAGCGCCGCTTGTGAGCGCCTGATCTTGTCTGGCGCCCAGCCGCCGGGCGCGAACACACCAGCCAATTTGGCTGTGGAAAAATCCTCTACACGTTTTGACGTCTTGCAGGGGTACCCGTGCTTTCCGAGGTAGAGGTTGTCACCTAGCCCGGCCAACGGGACGTCATACCCGGCGGCCTCAAGGCGCAGCTTGGGGTACCAGACCTCCAGATCCTCATATTCCGGGCCGACGAGCATGAGCACCGTGCCCTTCGAGGCGATCGAGGTGTCGTTATGCGATTCCTGCATATGTTTTCAACTCGTTGGATGAATGTGATTGCCTTATGATGTTATAAAATGGTAGTTTACAACAATACAGCTAAGTTGCATTGTACGCGCATTTCATCGGCAATTTGACTGCATATGGCCTGAGTACGGCGTGGACATCTTCCTGTAGACACGAGTCGCGTAATTCAAGTCTGAGCTTATCAACACTGCTTGCCGCGAATGTTGAAAACTTAACGCATCGCGCAGTAGCCGGTATTGTGGAAAACCGGGTGTGTGGATAACTGGTCGAGGTTGATCAGTCGCCGGCACTTATCAATGTGAATAGTAACCGAAGGACACGTATATATGACATTTCGTCACGACTCGGATGGCCCGACGAAACGTGCTCTACCCCACTCCATCTGACAGGGTCTGGCCCCCACTCTGGACATCTCCGGGGTGCAGGCACAGATTGACCCATCCTGAACCGGCCATCTGCGTCGGGGGGTGCCATCGTGGGATCATCCGCTGTGCCGTCCGTTGCGGTGCCGTCTGTGCCCGATCGCGAGTTGCAAGCCTCGCGGCGGCTCCTGCGCGTCAGTGAGTGGGAGCTGCAGCAGCTCTTGCTGGACATCCATGACGGGCCGGTCCAGGCGATGTATGCGGCGCTGTCGCAGCTCGACCTGCTGACCCGCGCCCTCGACCTGCCCGAGGGGCAGGGGCGCCACGATGCGCTCGCGCGGGCCGACCGCATCCGCTTGCTCCTTGAGAATGGGCTGCGCGAGATCCGTTCGTTCATCGGCGCGATCCGGCCCCCGCACTTCGAGACCCAGTCCCTCGAGGACCTGATCGAGTCCTTCGCGGTCCAGCACGAAACGACCACCGACACCTCGGTGCATCTCCATATCGCGCGCGGTCTGCCTGATATAGAAGTGTCGACGAAGATCGCGCTGTATCGGGTCGTCCAGGAGGCCCTCTCCAACGCCTACCGGCACGGTGGGGCCCGGCGCGTCGACATCCGCATCGGGCTCCGGCATACCATTGCGGGACCCGAGCTGCGACTCTCGATCACCGACAACGGGGCGGGCTTCGAGATCGGCGAGCCGACGAACGACGGGCACTTCGGGCTCCGGGGCATGCAGGACCGGGTCGAGATGATCGGCGGCCAGTTCTCGCTCGTCAGTACGGTAGGGCGCGGCACCAGCATCATGCTCGACGTCCCGCTCGCCCCACGAACCACCACGTCACCCAGTCTATGAAACATCCCATCCGCGTGGTCCTCGCCGACGACCATGAGCTGGTCCTTGAAGGTCTTCGGACCATGCTTGACGCCGAGTCCGACATCAAGGTGCTGGGCACCGCGCACACGGGTGAGGCGGCGTTGGAGATGGTCAGGCGCCTGCAGCCCGACGTCGCCGTGCTGGATCTGGAGTTGGGTGGGCTTTCGGGTCTGGCGACACTGGAGAAGATCCGCGGCGAGAAGCTTCCGGTGCGTGTCCTCGTCCTCACGGCGTATTCCGACGGCGGGTCCATGCGGCAGGCCTTGGAGCTCGGGGCCGATGGATATGCCCTCAAGACCGAGCCACCGCAGCAGACCGTCGCCTCGATCCGGCAGGTGCATCGGGGGCAGTTGGTGTTCCCGCTGGCGGCAAAGCGCTGGTTGCTCGGTCGGTCAGGACTGCCCGACCCGGGCAAATTGACCGACCGCGAACAGGCCGTCTTGGCCTTGGTCGCCGAAGGGGAGACCAACGCGGCCATCGCCACCAAGCTCCGCGTGAGCGAGAACACGGTGAAGTTCCACCTGCAGAATCTCTATCTGAAGCTCGGTGTGTCGAACCGCACCGAAGCCGCGGCCCGCTATCTCAAGGAGCGCTCCGCGCGGCGCTGAGGGCGGGTCGGCCCGCCGTCGCGGGGTGGGCGAATACCCCCCGTCGAGGACCCTGCTCAGCTCGCCGTCGCGGGAAAGACGCCGTCGCGCTTCTGCTGCTGGAAGCCCATCGCCCGAAGCCGAGAGATGCGGACCGCCATGGGAGGGTGCGTGGCGAAGAGGTCGGCGAAGGCCCCTTCGCGTTCATCGAGGCGCCGACCCAGCGGGTCCGTGATGCACAAGTGCGCGACGCCCGCCTTGATGCTCGTGGTCGGGGTGTGGGCCTGATGCACCTTCGACAGCGCTGAGGCCAGGGCCAGCGGGTTGCGGGTGAACTGGGCGGCCATGGCGTCGGCGAGGTACTCCCGTTGCCGGCTCACCCACATCGACAGGAGCTGGAGCACCAGCGGTGCCAGCATCCACGAGAGCACCCAGATCACGCCGAGCACGATGAGGACGGGGCCAGCCCCCTTGCCGCCCCGGCCCGAGCTGCGGCCCGCGCCGCCGCCGCCGCGCGAACCGAAGCGGAGCCCGCTCCGCAGCATCCGCCCGATCCCGTCTCGCATCAACAGGACGGCGCCGACGAGCGCGGCGAGCAGGGTCATGAGCTGCGTGTCGAGACTCTTGATGTGGCCCAGCTCGTGCGCGATCACGCCCTGGAGTTCGTCGCGGTCGAGCGTGCGCAGGAGCCCGGTGGTCACCGCGACATGTGAGCGCTCGGGGGTCAGGCCAGTGGCGAAGGCATTGGGGTCGGGATCCTCGATGATCCACAGCGTCGGCATGGGCAGGGACGCCGCGATCACCATCTCTTCGACGACGTTGACGTAGCGCACCTGGTCCTCACCCTCAGGGTGCAGCAGCTGCCAAGCGCCCGCCGACCAGAGCACGCGCTCGGCCCCGTTGCGACGGACGAAGATCACCATGCCGGCGGCGATCAGGGTGAGCGCGATCCCCAGCAGCGGAACGCGCGGGGTCCAGGCCAGCGCCGCGTCGGGGCGTTCGCTGGCCATCCACAGCAGCAGGTCCGCGCCGAAGCCGAGCCAGAAGAAGAAGGCCATGAACAGCGTGACCACCCAGCGCGAGCGTCGCCGGTTGGCGTCCTGCTGCGCGAAGAGGTTGGTCTGCTCGAAGTCCGACACGGTGCCGCGGCGTGGACTGCGGCCGGCGTCAGGCGCTACCCGAGCCGAAATCGACCTTCGGCACGGCGCGCTCGGTCGGGTCCTCGATCTCCCACAGCTCTGCGGGCTGGGCCTTGGCCCATGGCGCCACCAGGTTGGTGGGGAACTGCTGCTGCTTGGTGTTGTAGTGTGTCGCCGTGTCGTTGTAGGCCTGCCGCGAGAACGCGATCTTGTTCTCGGTCGAGGCGAGCTCTTCCTGGAGTGCGCGCAGATTCCCGGTGGCCTTGAGGTCGGGGTAGGCCTCGACGACCGCCATCAGGCGACCGAGGGCCCCGCTCAATTGTCCCTCGGCGGCGGCCGCGGCGGCGACGTGCTGCGGATCGGCGCCCGCGATGGCGCGAATGGCGCTGTTCCGCGCCGCGATCACGGCCTCGAGCGTCTCGCGCTCGAAGGTCATGGCCCCCTTCGCCGTCTCGATGAGGTTGGGGATCAGGTCGTGCCGCCGTTTGAGCTGCACGTCGATCTGCTTCCAGGCGTTGAGGGTCTGGTTCTTGAGGGCGATGAGCGCGTTGTACGCGCCGATGAACCAGAAGAGGATTGCCGCAGCGACTACGAGGAGCAGCACAAGGGCGGGCATCGGCGGGTCCGGTGGAAGGAGGAGTGCCCTACAATATGGAACGGGGCGGCCTCGTTGGAGAGGCCGCCCCGTCGCGCCGCGCCGCGCCGGGTGGCGCCGCGCTACTGCTGGTACTCGATGGTCTCGGTGCGCTTGCCCTTGTCCATCAGCCAGGTCGCCGGCAGGGCGAACAGCGGCGTCAGGAAGATGCCCAGCAGGATGTTGATCCACGTGAGGGCCGCGTAGTAGCCGCCAAGACCGAGACTGGCCCAGAGGGTGCCGAGCACGCCGTTCGCTTCCATGACTGAGTTCGGGCGAAAGTGCAGAGGAGAGGCCGGACGCGATGCTCGCATTCCAGCGGACTGCCCTGTAACGTAGCGACCATGGGGGATCGTGCCAAGTCTGCGTCGGCCCTGCGCACGGCCGTGCGCGCGTCGATCGTGCGGGGGGACCGGGTGGTACTGGCCGTCTCGGGCGGCCGCGACTCGATGGTCCTGCTCGACGCCGTCGCCCGGTGGCGCCGACCCGAGCTCTGTGCGGTCGCGACCTTCGACCACGGGACCGGGGCGGCCGCGCGTGCGGCGGTCGAGCTGGTGGAAGTGTCCGCTCAGTCGCTGGGGATCCCGCTCGAGGTCGGCTACGGGCAGGGCTTGCGGCGCACCGAGGCCGTGTGGCGCGCCGCCCGATGGGATTTCCTCCACGCCGTCGCCGAGCAGCACGACGCTCGCGTCGCGACCGCGCACACGCAGGACGATCAGGTCGAGACCGTGTTCATGCGCCTGCTGCGTGGCAGTGGCGTCCGCGGCCTGGCGGGCCTCTACGCCGTGAGCGATGTCGCGCGTCCGCTGCTGGGGCTCACGCGCGCGGCCGTGGCGGAGTACGCCGCGTTGCACGGGGTCCCGTTCCTGGAGGACCCGAGTAATCGCTCGCGGCAGCCCCTGCGGAACCGCGTCCGTCTCGATCATCTGCCGGCGTTCGAGCGACAGCACCCAGGCTTCGCGGCGGAACTCCTGGCGCTGGCCCGGCGCTCAGCGTTATGGCGGGAGGATGTGGAGGAGTTGGCGTCGACCGCGCGCCCACGCGTGGAGGGGCGCGAGGTCTTCGCCGACGCCAGCGTGCTGCGGGCGATGCCCCTGGAGGCGTTGCGGCACGTCTGGCCGGCGCTGGCGGCTCGCGTGGGTGTGGTGCTCGACCGGCGGGGAACCGAACGCGCCGCCGCGTTTACACTCCAGGGGATGGTCGGGGCGTGGGTGCCGTTGGCGGGTGGGCACGAGCTGCGGCGGTATGCAGCGGCGTTCGCGCTGCGTGCCGGACCACGCGTGGTGTCGCTGACGGCGCCGCCGGCCGATGATGAGTGATCGTGCCCCGGCGACCTGCCGGAGCACCTGACGAGGGGGTATCTTTCACGAATGGCTCCAAACGCACCGAAGAACGGGTCGGACTGGCGGCGGATGTCGAAGTCGCTGTCGCTCTGGATCCTGCTGTTGATGATCCCGGTCGCCCTGTACCAGCTCAGCGGCGGTCGCGCTGAGCAGGCGGTCGAGATCTCCTACTCCGAGTACGCGCAGCAGTTGGAGCGCGACAACCTCGCCACGGCCGTCATCGAAGGCGGGCGCTCGGTGATGGGGGAGTTCCGCGAGCCGATCACCGTGGGGCAGCGGCAGGTGAAGAAGTTCACCACCAAGCTGCTGGTGGCCAATTCGGACGACGAGGTCGCACGGCTCCGGGCGGCGAACGTGCTGCTCGAGGCGCGGGAGGAGCGGGTGTCGTTCGGGGCCATCCTCCTGCAGCTGCTGCCTTGGATCCTGATCATCGGATTCTGGATCTTCTTCATGCGCCAGATGCAGTCGGGCGGGAACAAGGCGTTCTCGTTCGGCAAGTCGAAGGCGAAGCTGCTGTCCGGCGACACGCCCAAGATCACCTTCGCCGATGTGGCGGGGGCCGATGAGGCGAAGGTCGAGTTGCAGGAGATCATCGAGTTCCTCAAGGACCCGCAGAAGTTCACCAAGTTGGGTGGCCGGCTGCCCAAGGGCGCGCTGCTGGTGGGGCCACCGGGCACGGGCAAGACGCTGCTGGCCAAGGCGGTCGCCGGGGAGGCGGGGCGTCCCTTCTTCTCGATGTCGGGCTCTGACTTCGTCGAGATGTTCGTGGGCGTCGGCGCGAGCCGGGTGCGCGACCTCTTCGAGCAGGGCAAGGCGCAGGCCCCGTGCATCATCTTCATCGACGAGATCGACGCCGTGGGTCGGCACCGCGGGGCGGGCCTCGGCGGTGGGCACGATGAGCGCGAGCAGACGCTGAACCAGTTGCTGGTCGAGATGGATGGCTTCGAGTCGAACGAAGGCGTCATCCTCATCGCGGCGACGAACCGGCCGGACGTGCTGGATCCGGCCTTGCTGCGCCCGGGACGCTTCGACCGGCAGATCGTGGTCGATGCCCCGGACCTGCGCGGGCGCGAGGGCATCCTCAAGGTGCACTTGCGTGGCAAGCCGATCGCGGACGATGTGAATGTCACGACGATCGCCCGCGGCACGCCAGGCATGTCGGGGGCTGATCTGGCGAATCTCGTGAATGAGGCCGCGTTGCTCGCGGCGCGTCGCGGGCAGGACAAGCTCTACATGCCCGACTTCGAGGACGCCAAGGACCGGGTGCTGCTCGGGGCCGAGCGCAAGTCCTTGGTGATGCGCGAGGAGGAGCGCCGCCTGACGGCGTATCACGAGGCCGGGCATGCGGTGTGCGCGCTCAAGGTCACGGGCAACGACCCCCTGCACAAGGTGACGATCGTGCCCCGCGGGCGTGCGCTCGGTGTCGCCTTCACGATGCCCGAGGAGGACCGGGTGTCGGTGACGCGGCAGCAGATCGAAGCCCGCCTCGCGATGGCCTACGGCGGCCGCGTGGCCGAGGAGTTGATCTTCGGCCGTGACAAGGTGACGACGGGGGCGTCGAGCGACATCCAGCAGGCGACGGGGATCGCGCGGCGGTTCGTGTCGCAGTGGGGCTTCTCAGATGCCGTGGGGCCGATCCTCGTGGGCGACAACGAACAGGAGATGTTCCTGGGCCGCGAGCTGACGAGCCGCCGCGAGGTGTCCGAGCGGACCTCGCAGCTGGTGGACACCGAGGTGGCGCGCGTGATCAACGAGGCGTACCAGAAGGCCCGGCAGGTGCTCACGGAGCACGCGGATCTGCTGCACGCGTTGGCGAACGCGCTCTTGGAGCGCGAGACGCTGAGTCGCGACGAGATCGATACAATCGTGCGTGGGGAGCCACTCCCGCCGCGGTTCGTGCCGCCCTCGAACAGCCCGCCGTCGGCGGTGCTCGCGGCGCCGGCCGCCGACGGGCGTCGCGTCCCGCCGCCGCTGCTGGGTGGCCCCGAAGTCGCGCCCGCCTAGGGCGAGGGCGTCACCGTCCGACCGGCGCCGCTTGTTCGCGACAGGCGGCGCCGGTTATTTTTTGACGCTATGCCTTTTCCCGACCTCGCGGACCGCGTGACCGAGGTCCGCGAGCGGATCGCCGCGGCGGTCCGTCGTGGAGGGCATGCGCAGGTGGTCACGTTGTGCGCCGTCACGAAGACCTTCGGGGCCGACGCGGTGCGTGCCGCGTATGCCGCCGGCGTGCGGGATGTCGCGGAGAACAAGGTGCAGGAGGCCGTCGGCAAGCAGGCGGAGGTGACGGAGCCGGTGCGCTGGCATCTCATCGGGCACCTGCAGCGCAACAAGGTGAAGGCACTGGGTTCGTTCGCGGTGTTCCACGCGCTCGACAGTGGCCGACTCGCCGACGCGATCGACGCGTGGGCGCGTGGGGCGGGGCGGGTCATGCCGGTGTTGGTGCAGGTCAACGTGAGTGGTGAGGCGAGCAAGGGGGGCTGGTCGCTGCGGGAGTTGCCGGCCGAGGCGGCGCGGCTGCGTCAGCTGCCGGGACTGCGGGTGGATGGCGTGATGACGATGGCGCCGTTCGACGCGCCCGAGGCGACGCTGCGTGCCTGCTTCGGTGGTGCGCGGGCGGCGCGGACGATCCTCCGGGACGCAGGACATCCCGCGGAGGCGCTGTCGATGGGGATGTCGCAGGACTACGAGATCGCCGTCGAGGAGGGGGCCACCCTGGTCCGCCTGGGCACCACACTGTTCGGAGCGCGAGACTGATGCACGACGAGTCCTTCCATCTCACGCCGGTCGATGTGCGGCGCTTCGACTTCGGGTCGGCGCTGCGTGGCTACGACCGCGCCCGTGTGGATCAGTTCCGCGACCAGGTGGCGGAGGAGCTGGAGCGCCTCGCGCGGGTGAACCAGGAGCTGGAGGCCAAGGCGCGCAGCTTCCACGAGCAGCTCCGAGCGTTCCGGGAGCGCGACAAGGCCTTGAACGAGGCGCTGGTGTCGGCGCAGCAGCTGCGGGGCGAGATCCGGGAGCAGGCTGAGCGCGAAGCCCAGCTGCTGCTCCGCGAGGCGCGTGCCGACGCGGACCGGGTGATCGATGAGGCGCGCGCCGAGGTGCGTCGCTTGCATGCGGAGTGCGATGCACTGGAGCGCACGCGCCGCTCGTCCATCGCGCAGATGCGGGCGTTGCTGTCGCGGCAGTTGCTGGAGCTCGACGCGGCCGAGCAGGCGACGCCGGGTGTGTCGGGCGAGCGCGTGGAGCGTGAGTCGCCGGCGGTCGCGCCGGCGCCGGCGGTCGCGTCGGCGCCGCCGGCGGCCGTGGCCGCGCCGTCCGTTGCGGCCGTGCCCGTGTCGCCACCAACGCTTGGGTCCGCGGCGCCGTCGTCCGCCACCCCCGGGTCGCCCGCCGAGGTCGCCGCGCCCGCACCGTCGCCCACGCGCAGCTCGGGCCCATCGTGGCTCGATCCCTCGGTGGACGAGTGAGCATGCGCGGGGCGGCGGCGGTCGTCGAGCAGCGCGAGGCGATCGCCCTGGCGGTCGCGGCGATCCGTGCCCGGAGCCAGCTGGTGCCCGAGGCCGCCCTGATCCTCGGCACCGGGTTGGGCGCGCTGGCCGCGGAGATCACCGACGCCGTGAGCATCCCCTACGACGCGATCCCCGGGTTCCCGCTGTCCACGGTGGAGTCGCACGACGGACGCCTGCTCCTCGGCACCTTGGCGGGCCGCCGCGTCGTGGCGATGCAGGGGCGCTTCCATCGCTACGAGGGCTATTCGCTGCAGGAGGTCACGTTCCCGGTGCGCGTGATGCACGCGTTGGGTGCGCCCATCCTGATCGTGTCGAACGCCAGTGGGGGCATGCACCCGTTGTGGGCGCTCGGCGATGTGATGCTGATCGCCGACCACATCAATCTGCAGGGCGACAATCCGCTGATCGGTGCGAACGACGACGCGGCAGGACCGCGCTTCCCCGACATGTCGGACCCCTACGATGTGGCGCTGCGTGCGGCCGCGCGTGCCGTGGCGCTCGCGGCCGGGGTGACGTTGCGCGAGGGCGTGTATGTGGCGGTGACGGGTCCCTGTCTCGAGACGCGCGCCGAGTACCGCATGCTGCGGCTGCTGGGCGCGGACGTGGTCGGGATGTCGACGGTCCCGGAGGTGATCGTGGCGCGGCATGTGGGGATGCGGGTGTTGGGGCTCTCGATCATCACGGACCGCTGCCTGCCCGATGCGTTGGAGCCGGTGACCTTGGCGTCGGTGGTGGCCGTCGCGACGGCGGCGGAGCCCGCCTTGGGGATGATCGTGCGGGGGGTCCTGGAGCGTGCACTGTGAGTGAGACGATGCGATATCCGCTGCTGCCGGCCGACGCGCCGCCCGCCGCGATGGAAGAGGCACAGCTGGCGCGCTGGGACGCCGAGCGCCTGTTCGAGACGGCGCAGGCCGCGCGGGCCGGCGGGCGCCCCTTCGTGTTCTTCGAGGGCCCGCCGACGGCGAACGGGCGTCCGGGCATCCATCATGTGTTCGCGCGGACCATCAAAGACCTCGTGTGTCGTCACCGCGCGATGCAGGGGTATCACGTCCCCCGCAAGGCCGGGTGGGACACGCATGGGCTGCCGGTCGAGATCGAGGTCGAGAAGCAGCTGGGCATCAGCGGCAAGCAGGACATCGAGCGCCTCGGCGTGGCGACCTTCAACCAGCGCTGCCGCGAGAGTGTCTTCACGTATCGCGAAGAGTGGGAGCGCTTGTCGGCGCGCATGGCCTATTGGCTGGACTATGCGCAGCCCTACGTCACGTTCTCGAACGACTATGTCGAGAGCGTGTGGTGGGCGCTGCGCACGCTGTACGACAAGGACCTGCTCTTCCGCGGACACAAGATCCTGCCGTACTGTGCGCGGTGCGGCACGGCGTTGTCGAGCCACGAGGTGGCGCAGGGCTACGAGGACGTCGAGGACCCCTCGGTGTACGTCGCGCTCGATCTGGACGAGCATCCGGCGGGCGTGCGGCGGCGCATCCTGGTGTGGACGACCACGCCGTGGACGTTGGTGTCGAACACTGCGCTCGCGGTGCACCCGGAGCTCGAGTACCTCGAGGTGCACAAGGTCGGTCGTCCCGAGTGGACGCTGCTGCTGGCGGAGGCCCGCTGTGCGGCGGTGCTCGGCGAGGGCTGGACGGAGCGCTGGACGGTGGTCGCACGCCGGCGCGGCAGCGAGTTGGTCGGGGCACGGTATCAGCGGCCGCTGGACTGGGTGACATTCCCCGACGCCGGTGAGCGGCAGGTGATCGTCGGCGAGGAGTTCGTCTCAGCGGACGACGGCTCGGGGATCGTGCACCTCTCGCCGGCCTTCGGCGCCGACGACTACGCGGCGGGGCAGCGCCATGGATTGGCCTTCGTGCAACCGGTGGATGCGCAGGGACGCTTCCCCGAATCGTTGCCGG
>ERZ1066135.966-NODE-966-length-12245-cov-5.776948_pt1 | contig 12245 bp, 9 predicted proteins | sample MGYA00382782_ERZ1066135 | MGnify/ENA primary metagenome ERZ1066135 (study PRJEB33369, sample SAMEA5778365) | biofilm metagenome | biome: Industrial cooling water; feature: Water cooling tower basin; material: Biofilm | place: United Arab Emirates | collected...
GCGGCGTGACGACCGGCCTGTGGAACGCCAAGCACCTGGGCGAGCACACCGCGCTGATCGGCACGCCGTTCTACGCGCCGGTCGAGCAGTTCGGCGGCGAGTCGCCCGACGTGCAGTCGGACATCTACAACCTCGCGACGGTGCTGTTCGAGTGCGCGACGGGCGTGCTGCCCTGGCCGGGGGCGACGATGCTCGAAGTGTTCCAGGCCAAGCTCGACAAGCACGCGCCCTCGATGCGCAAGCGCGCTCCGAAGATCGACGTCGCGCCCGAACTCGAAAAGGCCATCGTGCAGGGCCTGCTGGCGGACCGCCGGCAGCGCTACGCCACGGCGGCCGAGTTCCGCGACGCGCTGGCGGCTGTCGAGCTGTGATGCACGCGCGCTGAGGCGCGCTGCGTCGGAAGGAAATTCCGACGCTCCGAGCGCGGGCGGATGCAGGTTCACTGCGGCGCGCCGCGCGGTCGATACGGCCGGACGCGTCCCACTGCGACGCGTTTCCTATGCCGTCGAACCAGCTTCACCGGCGCCGCGTGCGCGCAGGCTTTTCCCTCGTCGAAGTCAGCGTCGCCATGTGCGTCATGGTGGTCGCGCTGAGCGCGCTGGTGAGCTCCCTGGTGGCGTCCTCGGGGATGCACCGCGTGAGCTCGGAGACCGCCATCGCGCAGCGCGCGGCGGTCCAGCTGCTCGAGCAGATGCAGGGCGCGCCCTTCGAAGAGATCTACCGCGCCTACAACGCCAGCACCGCGGACAACGGAGCGCTCACCATCGCGCCTCCCGGCGCGAACTTCGCGGTCGCCGGACTGGACCCTGCGCCGGGCGACGCGGACGGCATGTGCGGCGAGGTCCAGTTCCCCGACGCCGATGTGGCCGGCGTGCGCCAGCTGCGTGAGGACGCCGTCGACGGCGACCTGGGCATGCCCGGCGACCTCGATCGCGACGGCGTGGTCGACGCCGCCAACCACAGCGCCGACTACGTGCTCTTGCCCGTGCGCATCCTGGTGCGTTGGCGCGGAGTCAGCGGCGTGCGCGAACTCGAACTGGAGAGCGTGCTGTGCGAACGCTGAAGCGCGCCGCGAGCCGCGCACGCGCCGGTCTCACGCTGCTCGAACTGGCCATCGCGGCGGTCATCGTCGCGATGATGTTCGGCGCCGTGGCGATCACGGTGCTGCGCGCCGATGGCGCGTACCGCGAGGCCGAACTCGGCGCGGAGGTCGAGCGCGACAGCGAGCGGGCGCTCGAGCGCGTGGCGCGCGAGTTCATGGACGCGGCGCGCACCAGCGTCACGCTCACGCCGGCCGCGCCGCTCCAGGGCACGTCGATCTCCTACCGCCGCGCCACCGGCTGGGGCGGCGGCGCGCTGCAGCTCAGTCCCACGCGCCGCATCCGCTTCGAACTCGATCCGGCGGAGCTCGCCGACGGGCTCGACAACGACGGCGACGGGCTCGTGGACGAGGGGCGCGTGGTGCTCGCCACCGACGTGGTCGGCGGCGGCACGCAGGCGGTGCTCGTCACGGGCGTGGCCGCGTTGACCCAGGGCGAGCTCGACAACGGCGCCGACGACAACGGCGACGGGCGCATCGACGAGCCCGGCTTCTTCGCTGAGTTCGACGCGGCGACGTCGACGCTGTTCCTGAGCCTGACGCTGGCGACGCGCGCGGGCGACGGACGTGTCGTCACGCGGGCTGCGCAGCTTTCCGTGAGGATTCGCAATGGTTGATGCAGCACTTCGCGCACGCAGCACCCGGCGCGGTTCGGCGCTGATCGTCGCGCTCATCGCGGTCATGGTGATCTCCGCGCTCGCCGCGGCGATGCTGATCGGCGGCTCGAGCCGCGATCGCGAGCGCGACCACTCGCTCGACGCCGTGCGCGCGCTCTACGTCGCCGAAGCCGGCATGTCGACGGCGCTCGCGGCTGCCGCAGCGGGCACGCTGGCGAGCATCGGCTCGCAGGGAGCTCCGAGCGCGTTCGGCGGCGGCGAGTTCTGGGTGGCCGCTGTCGACAACGGCGACCGCACGGCGACGATCACCGCCTGGGGCCGTTACGGCGGCTCGCTGCGCAGCACGCAAGCGATGCTCGAGACGCAGGGCGCCGGCATCTACGACTACGCCTGTTTCGCGGGCAATTCGAGCGGCGATCCTGGCTACGACATGCGCTTTGGAGGCACGGGCGCATCCGCTGACGTCGTCAGCGGCAACGTGTACAGCGGCGGGAACGTCGTCATCGCCGGCGCCGCGACGATCAGCGGCGAGGTGCGCGCCAGCGGCACGGTCAGCGCCGTGTCGAGCGCGACGCCGAGCGAGCCGGAGACGGGCGTCGGCGTGCCGATCCCCGATCTCGCGGCGATGAACTACGCGGTCAACCACGACTACAACGTGGCGAGCATGTTCGCCTCGGCGACGTGGCGCTCCAACGCGCTGGGCGGCAGCGCGTTCCAATTGCCCGAGTCGAGCCCGGCGCACATCTTCCGCAAGAACCCCAGCGACCGCGCGACCGACAACGCTGGCACCGCGAAGGACGACTACTACCTCGAGGATCCCTACGAGAGCGTGAACGGCAGCTCGACGATCGCCGCCACGTCGGCGACGCGCATCTCGCTCAGCGGCGTCGGCGGCAAGCCCGGTCCGTCGGGTTCGAACAAGGTCTACTACATCGACGGCAACCTGTGGGTGCACAACCGCAGCATCTTCTCGTTCGCGTTGACCAGCACCGCAACGCAACCTGCGCGCATCACGCTGGTCGTCAAGGGCAACATCTACTTCTCCGACAACATCCTCTACCGCAACCCGGCCACCGACGGCGTTGCGTTCGTGGCGCTGAAGGACGCCGCGCACACCGACAGCGGCAACATCTACTTCGGCGACCCGACGTTCGGCACGCTCGAACGCATGGACGCCTTCATGTACGCCGAGAACAACTTCTACGACAACAACCTCTCGGCCAGCGGTTCGGCGCGGGTGACGGTGAACGGGAACATGACGGCCGGCAACCAGGTGCGCATCAACCGCGACTTCGGCGGCGTGCACTCCAAGTTGACGGTGAACTACGACGGGCGCTTGGTGAACGGCGACATCAGTTTGCCCGGCCTGCCGGGCTTCCAGTTCGGCAGCACCGCCTGGGAGCTGCGCGGTTGGCGCGAAGTGGACAGCCAGCCCTGATTCCTGGTCTCCATGCGCCATCACGTTGAGAACGACGCGCCCGCGGCGGGCGGCCTCGCGCCTGGAGTCGGGCGCGCGTGGTGCGCGCCGCGGCGCTCGTTCGCGGCCCGTGAGCTGGCGCGAGCCTGACCGCGATGGTGTCGCGTTCGACGCAGCGTTGGTCCGCACTCGCCGGGCTCGTCGCGCTCGTGGTGTTGATCGCGGTGATCGCGTTGCCCTCCGAGCGCCGCGCGCCCGAGGTCGCCTCGCCGCTCGTGGACCCGCTGGTGTTCGCGGAGCTCGTCGAGATCGTCTCGCCGCCTGAGACGGGCGAACCGCTCGAGCTCGAACCGCGGATTGCGGCGGCCCGCGCGCTCGGAGAAGCAGGCGCAGTCGCCGCGATCGCGCTGGAGTGCGGGCTCGAGACCTGGCCCGAGGTGGAGACCGCCGCCGACGGCGAACCCGTGCACAGCGAGGCGCACCAACTGCGGGCGCCCGTGCTGCGCGCCTTGATCGAGTCCTGCCCGCCCGAGCGGCGGCTGCAGCATTTCGCCGCACTCGGACGCGGCGCCTCGGTGGACGTGCGCCGCGTGATGTTCGTGTGGATCGGCGCGATCGAAGCGCCCGCGGCGCTCACCACGCTGCTCGCGCTCGCCGAAGGCGTCGAGCCGATCCAGTGGCAGCGCGACTACATCGCGCGGCCGTTCGAGTTCGCACTCGCGGCGCGTGTTGCGGCGCGGCCTGACGCGCTGGTGGAGCTGCGTGGTCGACTGCGCGAACTCGCGCCCGAGGTCGCGGCGCTCGCCGCCCGCGCCTGCGCCAGCGTCGGGACCAAGCCTGCGCTCGAATTCGCGCTGGACACCCTCGGGCGCGCGGACGATTACGACCTGGCCCTGCTCGCAGCGCTGGCCCGCGGTCCGCAGCGTTCGGCCTGCGTCGTCGACCCCGCAGCGCTCGAACGGCTCGGGCGCCGGCTCGAAGACTCCGATCCCAACCTGCGGCGCGCGGCGATCGACGCCTGCGGAGCGCTGGCGTACCTCGGCGCGCTCGAGCCGCTGGTGGAGATCCTCGAGCATCCCGATCCCGTGCTCGCGCAGGCTGCGCACCGCGCGCTCGTCGCGCTCGCGCGGGCGGACCACGGCCGCGATGCGCGCGCCTGGCGCCTGTGGGTGCGCGAGGAGCAACGCTGGCGCACGTCGCGCTGGGACACGCTGCTCGAGGAACTGCTCTCGACCGCGCCGGGCCGCGCGGCGCGCGCCGTGAGAGAGCTCGCGGCCCATCCGCTGCAACGCGACGAAGCCGCGGAGCAGCTCGCAGAACTCGTCGAGCTCGGCACGGCGCCCCAGGCGCTGCTGCTCGACGCGCTCGTGTCGCTGCGTTCGGCGCGCGCGCTGCCGGGCTTGATAGCCCTGCTCGAATCCGACGACGCCGCGCTCGCGGAGCGTGCGCACCGCGCGCTGATCGAGCAGACCGGTCTGGAGCTCGACGCCGATCCGCGCAACTGGGAGCGGCTGCTGCGGCGCTGAGCCCGGCGACAAGTTCGCGCAGCGCCGCTACCGTGGCCGCCACGATGGGCCGCGAAGATCTCTACGCCGCAGTCGCGCCGTTTCCGGCGCAGTTCAACCTGTGCGACTACTTCCTCGAGCGCAATTTGCGCGAGGGGCGCGCCGCCAAGACGGCGCTGATCTGCGGCGCGGAGCGGCGCACCTACGGCCAAGTGGCCGAGCGCGTGCGCAAGCTCGCCGCGGCGTTCCGGCGCGCGGGGCTGCGAGCGGAAGAGCGCGTGCTGATCGTGCTGCCGGACGGCTTCGAGTTCGTCGAGAGCTGGTTCGCGACGCTGCGCGCCGGCGGCGTGTTCGCGATGGTCAACCCGCTGATGAAGCGCGAGCAGTTCGAGTACTACCTCGCGTACACCAAGGCGCGCATCGTCGTGACGCACAGCGAGGTGCTCCCCGAGCTCGCCGAAGCGGCGCGCGCGAGCGAGACCTGCGAGAGCGTGTTCGTCGTCGGGCCCGACTCCGGCGGCTTCACGCCGTACGAGAGCGCGCTCGCGGCCGAAGCCGCGGACAGCCCGCTCGCGCGCATGGCGCCGACCGGTCCCGACGACTTGGCGGGGTGGTTGTTCACGTCGGGCTCGACGGGTCATCCCAAGGCTTGTGTGCACGCGCACTCGGACTTCGCCTACAACACCGAGACCTACGCGCTGCGCGTCGCGGGTTACCGCGAGAGCGATGTGTGCCTGAGCGTGCCCAAGTTGTTCTTCGGCTACGCGACGGGCACGAACCTTATGTTCCCGTTCCGCGTCGGCGCGACGGCGGTGTTGTTCCCCGGCCGCGCGACGGCGGACGAGCTGCTCGACCAGATCGCCGCGCACCGCCCGACCTTCCTCACGGGCGTGCCGACGATGTTCAACAACCTGCTGCGCAGCGAGCGCATCGCCGCTGCGGACCTCTCGAGCCTGCGCATCGCGCTTTCGGCGGGCGAAGCGTTGCCCGCGCAGCTCTACAGCGAGTGGAAGCAGCGCACGGGCGTCGAAATCCTCGACGGAATCGGCTCGGCCGAGATGTTCCACATCTACATCTCGAACTACCCCGGCGACGTGAAGCTCGGCTCGCTGGGGCGCATCGTGCCCGGCTACGAGGCGCAGGTGGTCGACGTCGAGGGCCGCGAGGTTCCGCACGGCGAGCCCGGTCGGTTGCGCGTCCGCGGCGGTTCGACGGCGCTGTGCTACTGGGCGGACAAACGCAAGTCGCGCGAGACGTTCCAGGGCGAGTGGTGCACCTCGGCGGACATCTTCCGGCGCGACGCGCAGGGCTATTTCTTCTACGAAGGCCGCGACGACGACCTGCTCAAGGTCAGCGGCATCTTCGTCTCGCCGCTCGAGATCGAAAACGTGCTGCTCGCGCATCCGAGCGTGGCCGAGACCTGCGTCGTGGGCAACGAAGACGAGGAAGGCCTGACCAAGCCGCTCGCGTTCGTCGTTCCGCGCGCGGGCTTCGAGGCCGGTGACGCGCTCGCCGCGCAGCTCAAAGCGCACTGCAAGGAACACATGGCGCCGTACAAGTACCCGCGTTGGTTCGAGTGGCGCGCGAGCTTGCCCAAGAACGACCGCGGCAAGGTGGCGCGCAAGGATTTGAAGGCCGAGTTGGCGGCGCGCCGCGCGCGCTGAGGAGATTCGACATGAAGCCTTTCCAGCTTGGACTGTTCGCGCTGTCGCTCGCGCTCACCTGTTCGTGCGCGGCGAGCGGCGGCGCGCGCGAGTCCGCGCCCATCTCGGCCGAAGCCGCGCGCGGCGTGCGCCTGTTCCGCGGCGACGGACGCGCCGCGAGTTGGGCCGAGCTCGTCGACGCGGCCTGCGCGGCGGACGTCGTGTTCGTCGGCGAGAACCACGGCCACGCGCTCGGGCTCGCCAGCGCCGCCGCCTTGTTCGACGACGTGCTCGCGCGCGAACCGCGGGCCGCGCTCGCGCTGGAGTTCTTCGAGCGCGACGAGCAGGTGCACCTGGACGACTACCTGAGCGGAGTGACCGACTCCGAGCAGTTCGCGCGCGCCAGCGGACGTTCGAGCGGCAACTATCCGCCGGGTCATCGTGCGATGGTCGAGGCCGCCAAACGCGCCGGCCGTCCGGTGCACGCGGCCAACGCGCCGCGGCGCTACGTGTCGCTGGCGCGCCGCGAGGGCTACGAGTTCCTGCGCCAGCTTTCCGACGAGCAGCGCCGGCTGTTCGACCTTCCGCTGTCGCTCGCGGGCGGACGTTACCGCACCGATTTCGACGCCGTGATGACTCCCGCGGGCACGCCGGCGTCACCCGAACAGCAGGAGCGGCTCGACGCGGTGTTCCGTTCGCAGCAGATGTGGGACTGGACCATGGCGGACAGCGTGGCGCGCGCGTTGTTCGCCGGCGAGCGGCCCGTCGTGCACGTGGTGGGGAATTTCCACGTGAACTACGGCGGCGGAACGCTCCAGGCGCTCGAGCGCAAGCTGCCGGGCGTGCGCACGCTGGTGGTCTCGTTCGTGACCGCGCACGCGGGCGCGCTCGACGAGGCGCACCGCGGGCGCGGTGACTTCGTCGTCTACGTCGGTCCGTAGGCCCTACGCACAACGGCGCCTCAACTCTGGGCGCAAGGGGGTGCGCCGCGCGCTGCGCGCTTTCGAGTACCGTAGTGAGCCTGCGCCGACGCTGAGGCGCCGGAACTGCCGCCATGCGAGTCTCCGAATGGATGTCGACGGACCTCGTCAAGGTGCGCGCGAGCGACCTGCTCGACGCGGCCATCATCGCCATGGACCGCCACGCCGTGCGGCATGTGCTGGTGTACGACCACGAGCGCTGCGTGGGGGTGCTCTCCGACCGCGATCTGCTGGAGGCGACCGGTTGGTCGACGCTGCGCGCGCGGCACGCGGCGCCCGATCAGCAGTACGCGCGCGACTTGATGAGCACGAACCTCGAGCTGATCGGCCGCGACGAGCCGCTGTCGGACGCGTGCTGGCGCATGTTCGAGCGGCGCGTCGGCTGCTTGCCCGTGGTCGACGAGCGCGAGCGCGTGGTCGGCGTGGTGAGCGAGCGCGACGCGTTGCGCGCGCACCAGCACTTGCGCAAAACCGCGGGCGACGACGTGCTGCTCGATCCTCCGCTGACGCACGTCATGTCGCGCGAGCTGGTCACGCTCGACGTCGCGACCAGCGTGCGCGAGGCCTACGCGCGCTCGCGCGAACTCGGCCTGCGGCACCTGTTCGTCGGTTCGGACGGCTGGCTCGTGGGCATGGTCTCCGACCGCGACCTGCGCCAGTGCATCGGCCGCGGCGACGCCGAGCGTCGCAAGCTCGGCGACATCATGGTGAACGATCCGGTGTTCCTCCCGCCCGACGCACGGCTGGGCGCGGCGGTCGATCTGCTGCTCGAGTACCGTTTCTCGAGTGTTCCGGTGCTCGAGGCGCGCAAGCTGGTCGGTCTCGTGACGATCGCCAACGTGCTCGCGCGGCTGGCGCGTTTCCTCGAGAGCCGTCAGGGGCCCGCGTCCTCCGGCTAACGCCGCGCGGCGCGCCGGGCGAGCAGCGAGAGCGCCATCGCGCCCGCCAGCCAGTAAGCACCTTCCGCGATGCGCGTGGGCACGAAGCTCTTGCCCTCGATCAAGTACACGACCAGCGCGAGCAGGAACACGTCGAGCATGCTCCAGCGTGAGAAACGCGCCGTCCATGCCGCCGAGCCGCGCGCGCGAGCCGCGAGTGCGAGCAGGGGAGCGACGACCACGAACGCTGCGACGGACACGGCTGGGGCCCAGGCGGCCCAGTCGAGCTGGAACAGCGAGTGCGCCATGCTCGTCACGCTCACGCGGTTGCTCGAGAGCCAGAAGCTGTCGATGGCGAGGAACGGCGTGACGACCGCGGCGAGGTGCGCGCCGGCGGCGAGCCACAGCAGCCCTGTTCGACGTCGCGCGGGCAAGCTCGGTGCTTGAAGGCCGGCCTGCGCGGCGAGCGCTTCGCCGCACAGCATGCTGATCAGAACTGCGGCGAGAAAACACGGCAGTCCCGCCAGGGCGCGCGCGTCGACGAAGAACTGGCCGCCCGTGAGCCCCAGCAGCAGGCACACGATGAACACGTCGAGCAGCGACCACTTGCCGAAACGCTCGACGAAGGCGAGGCGCTCGTGCGCGCGCTGCGGTGCGTAGCGGCCGCGCCACACGTTCCACAGCACGTACAGCTTGGCGAACGGGAACAGGATCGAGAACGCCACCACGAGCGCGGCGAGCGCGTACAGCCCCGCGTCCCACATGAGCGCGACCGAGCGCGGCAGGCTGTAGAGCTTGGGGTTCTCGAGCACCGCGTCGGTCTCGAGGAAGGGCAGGAACAGCGCTGCGACGTTCAAGGCGAACGAAGTCGCCAGGGCGGCGCCGATCCAACGCCCGCGCTTCACCGCCGGTCCTGGTTGAAGTTCGCCATCGCTCCCCACGCAGCGAAGCTACGAAGTGCGCGCCGCGGGTTCACGCCCCCGCGACGTCGCCGGCGCAACGAACTTTCCAGAGCGGGGCTCTACGGCGCGGTTTCGAAGCGCAAGCCCGCGGAGAGCGCGCTGTTTCCCACCGCGCCCGGGTCGCGCGCCCAAACCTGCGTGTGCACGCTCGTGCCGGGCGAGAGCAGCTCGGGCGCCGGCGCGCCGCCGAGTTGTCCGTGCGCGAAGGCGTTGAAGTCGAGCACGTGCATTCCGCTGCAGTCGTCGCCGCTCGCGGCGCCGCCCGAGGTCGTCGCCGGCGTGCGGCGGCGCGGCGCGGCGGTGCACAAATAGCCGCCCTGGAACGGCGCTGCGTCCGGGCCGGTGAGCGAGTAGATCCACAGGCCTGACTTTCGGTTGCGCATGTTCGCGCACACGACGTCGAAGCCCGAGGTCGCGCTCGCGCTCGGCGCGCCGTTGAAGCTGAGCCGGGGCGCGCAGCCCAGGCTGTTCAGTTTGGGCGTGCAGTACGTGCTCGGCGCCGCGCCCAGATCGATACGCAGCGCGAACGCGTCGTAGTCGCCGCTCGCGTTGGTCGAGCCGGCGATCGTCAAGCGCTCTCCCGGGCCTGCGGCCGCGACGACGCCGATGTCATCGCCGCCCAGATCGAACACGTCCTCGCTGACCAGCTCGCCCGCCGAGTCGAACTGCAGCACCGCGATGTCGCGGTTCCCAACCCCGCCCATCACGCTCACCCAGGCTTGGCCTGCGCTGCCGATGTGGAGCGCCTGCGGCTGGTCGAAGCTCGTGGCGCCGCCGGCCCAGGTCTCGAGCGACAGCAACGCGCCGCCGCCGTCGACGCGCAGGATCACGGTGTCCATGTCGCTCTGGGTGTCGAAACGCCGGCCTGCGCACCAGATCACGCCATCGGGCGCTGCGGCGACCTTGCGAATCTCGTCCATGCCGCTCGGGCCCGAATTCGCGCTCACATAGAGCTTCCAGTCGAGCGCTCCGTCCGCGGGATCGAACTGCGCCAGGGCCATGTCGTTCGCGCTCGGCGACACGAGCCGCCGGCCGCCGACCGCGATCCGTCCGCTGGGCGTGATGCACAACGACGCTCCGTGGCTCTGCTGCGGCACGAGTTCGTCGAGCGTCGAGCGCCACAACTCGTTGCCCGCGGCGTCGTAGCGCCACAGCGTGAGCGCGCCGTTGAAACTCGAGCCGCGCTGTCCGCAGGCGACGATCGAGTCGTCGGGCAGCAAAGCGACGTCCGTGACCCACGTGCCGCCGAAGCCGCCGCCGGTCAGCGTGCGTTGCCACTCCAGCGCGCCGCTGTTCGAGAAGCGCGCCAAGTGGCCGCCGGCGCCCTTCGATCCGGCGCCGATCACTGCGCCGTTCGAGAGCCGCGCCAGCGCACGGAAGCTCACCGCCGTTCCTCCGACGCCCTGCGAAGCGGCGAACCACTGCTGGGTCCCGCCAGGGGAGAACTTGCGCAGCGTCGCGTCGTGGTTGATGTGGCCGATCGCCGTCTCGCGTCGGTCGTAGCCGGCGACGAACAGCTCGCCGTTCGGCGCGGTGAGCATGGCGGTCACGGCGTCGTTGAAGCCGTAGGTGTCCCACTCCGCGAGCCACGCGAACGCGCCCGCATCCGTGTGCTTGACGAGCCGCACATCCAGGTTGTTCGGCGTGTTGCCCGGGATCGCCTGGGCGAGGTACACCGAGCCGTCGGGCCCGACGGCGAGCATCTGCGTGAACTCGTCGCCCGAGTTGTCGGGCTGCGTGGCGCTCCACTCGAGAGATGCTTGGGCGCGTGCGCTCATGGCCAGCAAACCGGTTGCGAGCGTGCTGCGGACGAGGACGGCGCAAGGGGATGCGAACAGGGCTGCGAGCGGGGACTTCACGTGGAGTTCTCCTGACTGCGTTTCGCGCGGAGTGCGTGGCTGCGCCCACGCTGAGTCGTCGGGGCCGCGCGGCCTGCGGAGGCGCACGTAGCCTCGCGGCGCCCCGAGAACTGCGCAAGTCGCTGCTGGTGCTGTTGGGTGCGCAATCGGCGTCCGGCGCCGACGCGCTCTTCAGCGCGGTTTCGCCGCCAAGTACTGCGTCGGCCAGGCCGCGTCGTCGTAGCCGTACTGCGCGCCGGCGCGCAGCGTGAAGTACGGGTCGGCGAGGTGCGCGCGCGCGACGGCGCACAGGTCGGCGCGTCCGGCGGCGAGGATCGAGTTGACGTGGTCGGGGCTCATCACGCCGCCGACGGTCATCACGGGCACGAGCGCTTCGAAGCGGATGCGCTCGGCGAAGCCCACTTGGTACATGCGGCCGTACTCGGGTTTCGAGCGCGGCGAGTTGCCCGCCGAGGAGACGTCGATGAGGTCGCAGCCCGCGGCCTTGAGCGCCTTGGAGAGTTCGACGGCTTCCGCGAGCGTGAAGCCGCCTTCGTCGTCGAGCCAGTCGCTCGCCGAAATGCGTGCGGCCAGCGGCTTGTGCGAAGGCCACACGCGGCGCACGGCCTCGACGACCTCGAGCGGAAAGCGCATGCGGTTCTCGAGCGAACCGCCGTAGGCGTCGGCGCGTCGGTTGGCGAGCGGCGAGAGGAAGCTCGAGAGCAAGTAGCCGTGCGCGAGGTGGACTTCGACGAGGTCGAAACCCGCGCGCTCGCAGCGCCGCGCCGCCGCCACGAACGCGTCGCGCACCGCGTCCATGTCGGCGCGCGTCATCTCGCGCGGCGCGGGCCAGCCGTCGTTGAAGGGTTCCGCGCTCGGGCCGAGCGTCGTCCAGGCGCGCGCGTCGCGCAGCGGATCGTCGCCTTCCCAGGGCAGGTTGCACGAGCCCTTGCGGCCCGCGTGCGCGAGCTGCATTCCGATCGCCGCCTGCGAGTGCGTGTGCACGAAATCGACGATGCGCCGCCACGCTTGCTCGTGCGCGTCGTTCCACATGCCCGTGCAACCCAGCGTGATGCGCCCATCCGCGGTCACGTCGGTGGCTTCCGTCATCACCAGACCGGCGCCGCCGACCGCGCGGCTGCCCAGGTGCACGAGGTGCCAGTCGTTCGGCGTTCCGTCGACCGCCGAGTACTGGCACATGGCGGAGACCGCGACGCGGTTGCGCAGCCGCAGGTTGCGCAGCTGCAGCGGCGTGAACATCGGCGCGGGCGCCGGCTTGGAGGAGCGCTGGGGGGCGCCGTTCGAG
>ERZ1066135.967-NODE-967-length-12241-cov-14.623174_pt1 | contig 12241 bp, 13 predicted proteins | sample MGYA00382782_ERZ1066135 | MGnify/ENA primary metagenome ERZ1066135 (study PRJEB33369, sample SAMEA5778365) | biofilm metagenome | biome: Industrial cooling water; feature: Water cooling tower basin; material: Biofilm | place: United Arab Emirates | collected...
TATTTTCGTGATGTCATCGTATCCTCATTTGAATGCCCTCACTGTGGAAATCGAAACAACGAACTCATGAATTCGGCTACCATATCTGAAAATGGTATTAAGCTTGAACTCTGTGTGAAAGATGAAAAGGATTTGAAGCGGCAGCTTGTTGTGTCAGACTACTGTAGTTTGGCGGTACCGAGTCTTGACTTTTCGATCGACCCACCTGGCTCATCCGGAGGTTATCTCACAACTGTCGAAGGCGTTCTAGGTCGTTGGAAGGAGGGTTTCCAAGCAATGTTGAAATGTGACGAGTTGAAAACCCAGCACGAAAAATTAGAAATGCTGATCAATAAGTTGGATGCCTTTCTGGAATTGTCCGAAACTTTTACTCTAATTCTTGACGATCCCTCTGGCGGTAGCTTTGTGGAGCGCTATGAATTGGAGGATTCTTCAGTGACACAAGTCGATTACAAAAGGAACGCCGAACAACAAGCGGCCCTAGGTATTATTGCCGATGTATCTCCGACTGAAGATATTGATCCATCTCTCATCTCCTTCAATGAGGTCTGCCCCGCCTGCAGCAAGCCATGTGAAGCTCGTATGCATCCTATAGACATTCCTCATTTCAAGGAAGTCATCATTATGGCCACTTGTTGCGAGCATTGTGGCTACAAATCTAGTGAAGTTCGAACGGGAGGCCCCATCGAGCCTCTAGGACGCAAGATCATTCTGAAAGTCGAGTCATTGGAAGATATGTCACGTGATGTATTGAAAAGCTCGAGTTGCTCGGTATTTATTCCTGAGATTGACCTGCATCTCGGAACTGGCACTTTAGGTGGTCGGTTTACTACACTGGAAGGTCTTTTGGATGAAGTGAAAGATGAACTGATAAATAAGGTGCCATTCTGTCTGGGCGATTCGGCTGATGCTTCAAGGAAAGAAAAGTTGAACTCAATTGTCGCATCGCTGGATGACATCATGGGGGGAAAACGACAGTGTACAGTAATTTTAGACGATCCTCTTGGACGCAGCTACTTGCAAAGTCTGTATGCTCCCGATCCAGATCCTCAAATTACTGAGGAAGAATATGAACGCTCGTTTGAGCAAAACGAAGAATTCGGTTTAAATGATGCGGTTTTTGATAACTACTAATTCAGCTCTTCAATTGTTATGCGCATCAATGATTTTCTTTCATGTTCCGTTAATAAACAACTATCATTCGTTTTCAAACGCTCATATATTCCATAGAAAAATGGAGAAAAGCTCTTGATATCTGAATGTTTGGCCATAGGGATCAAATACGATCTCTTAGCCTTCTGTGGGAAATCGTCCTCGATCCCATGTTGTGATATTACAGATTTTAATAGGCCTCTACCGTCGATTGAGGCAACTCCCCAAAAATATGACAATGCTTGATTAGGGTGTAACAGATAAAGCGCATCTAAAAAACAGCATACACCGCTCAGCTGTATCAACATGTCATTTCCTATCTGGTCTGTTTTGATAATGTCTTCAAGGCAACAAGTAACAATCGGATGAACAATCGGTAACAAAGACAGTAGCAGTAAAGAGTTGACTTTGAACAGACTACATCGAAGAAACATGAATACATAAAAAGTAACAACTGGGATAGAAGTCTTCACAAGTTCAACTAACCTCTCTTGTATCAAAAGCCAGAATGCCTGAATAGACTCTTCAGGCGAGCAAATAGCAATGTATGATAATTTTTTGAGGATTTGAATCCTAGCACCCATATCACTCTCTTTAGATGTAAATAAATTAGAAGTCAATCCAGGAACAAGCGAGTCCACCAAAAACCGTAGACAGGCCGTTTCCTTAATTAAGGCATCTGATACAAGAGGAATCAAGCAGGTTCTCAATGTTTGAGAGCCGAATATCATATCTGTGTCAACGACTATACCAATTAAAGCACTGTTTTCGATGCATCTGACATTAGATTCCTCTAGGAAAGTGAACAGCTTCATTGCTAAGTCGGTGAATATAACGTTATTTCTAGATAAGGCTGTCAATTGACATATGGATACTCCTGAGACAATGTCGGGATAATGAACGGTGAGAAAATGCATTCACCTATTGTCTTCTTGACGCGATCAGAGCATTTGGAAAGGTGACTAAAAAAATAAAATAGCTCTGAGCTGATCATGAAACCAGCTCGGTCCCGTTCCGGTATTGCCTGAAAGTCTTCCAATGGCGGAGCCCATTCATAGCTTAGTAGAGAAGATTTTTGTAGCGAGGAGGCCGATATTTCCCAAAGTCTTTTAAGGTGTTCCTAAATTGTGAGAAACAAATCATACGAATTCAATGTCAGAGAATGACAGCTCGTTGAAGTCCAATTCAAGTTGCCATCTGATCAAAATATGAGCGATCATCTTCAGCTTGGATGGTGATGAAAGAAAGTCTTTAAGGATGCTCATGAAAACCGTTTTTCCGATCTTATAGTCAGCTACTGAATCTGCAAACTCTAAGAGCGCAGTTATTCCGGGTCTATTAATTAGCCATCAAAATAAATGTTGAATGGTACAGATTTGAGGTGTCGTTTCTTATGTTCTTGTAAACTCTGAATATCTTTAGCATGTTATCTTCACCCATATCAGTCAGATGCATTCTCAATAAGCCATCTTGTATCTTCGAAACAACCAATCGCTTGCCGTAAACGCCTAATAAACATTCGACAAATAGATCCGAAGGAGCTTGGGCAGCACAAACGAGGGGCTCTCTAAAATATTTTTCACTCGAGGTATTGGTATATATATGGCAGAGCATGCACTTGACAATGCTCAGATAAAACGAAACATGCTCAATTGATTTCGCTTCAACTTTGTGAAGTACATATTTCATAACTTTTGACATGTAGCACTCTATTTCCCAGGAATGTTTCAGGGCCTTCTGCAAACAAAATTCCCACATTTCCATCAAAAAACTGACTTTGCAGTTGTGCAATTCAAGGCACAGTTTCTGCCATTCCCAAATTTCTAATAAATATATAGTGTCTGATCTAAAAGCAATTGAAGGCGTCTCGCTCATGAAATATGAAACAAGGTTTCCAAATTCAGTAACTTGCTGGTATTTTTCATGTTTCAATACACTAATAATTGCAGGTGAAATCCTAAGTATACAGGCGGGAGTTCTAGAAATGATGGATATAGATCTCTGTAGAAAAGTATACGCGTTTGCGGAATTTGTATATAATGCAATTCTACCAGCAAGATTCAGTATATTTCCGGCCATAATCTGATACTGTTCATTCTCAACAATCAAAAGATTATCTGAGAGCGAAATCAAGGCATCAAAACATGCTTGAGCATTTAGAGAGTTACTACTATCGAACCTCCACATTTCGCCGAGGTATAATATAGCTTCGACAATATCGGTCAATTGGGAGACATTGTGACGTTGAAGTTCATTCTTCATCAGATAGGCACCAGCCAAATGAGAAAGATTCAATATCATCTTTGCCGCGTAGGCAGTCTTGGTTCTCAGAAATTCGGAGAAGATTTTTGAGATTTCGTCAGTCCTTGCTGCTAATAATATAATATTGGTCAAAGTCAGATCGAGAGAAAATGACTGCTCGACATTGAAGCTTACATCTGAGAAGTAATTAAATAATTGCATAAGGGCTTTGATCCTTTGAAAATCGTTGTTACATATTGCGGACCCTAAACTCTCATTTATGCATTTATCGAGTATCACTGAATCAATATTCACCAACCAATGGCCAAAGTGAACCATAGCTGCATTGCCATCAAGAAAATGCAGTATACTTTGCCTGATAATTGTGTGTCTGGAATCTGACCCTAAATGTTTCTGAATTGGGAGAAATTCACAGATTTTTTTGAGCGAGTATAATTGATCCTCTTCAATGTTTTGAGCCTTGTGTAAAGATATTTCTAATTTCTCGGTGAATTTGCGCAGCTTTATATCATCAATCGATGGCGACGGTTCATTAACAGCTAAGATATATAGAGTATCTGAAAGCATGCAGAACAATTCAGGTTTCGAATCAAAATACTCGATCATTAATTTCGACATCAACCCAAAAAAAAACTGAAGACCGATCGGTTCACTAAATTTCTTGGAAAGCTCGTTGGAAGTTACTGCAATGTGGCACAACATGCTACACGCTTCTAGGTTATGGCTCTAAAAAGTAAATTCTGGAAATTAGTACGTATTCTTCGGCGAACAAAGTTTCAAGTAGCGGTTTTAGATAAAGACTGGCGATTCCAGGTTCATATATTTTTAAATTCTCAATGGAAAACTTCAATATCATCAAGTTATTTTCCAGGCTTGTTTGTTCAGTGAGAGCAATCAAAGCCGTCCATACTATATAAAGATCAACTATTTCGAAGAATTGGTTTGCTGGCAGTAAAATTGCACTACCACAAAGTTCGTATGAGGAATACACAGACCTAATGATTTTTTCGATAATGGATGGAAGGATCTTAGCCGACAAATCTCCGTTATCAAGGATGCAGGCCAAAATTTTGAAAAAATGGCCGCATTCAGGCAGATTCATTAGGCTTTCTTCCATTGATTTCAGCAACGAAGCCTTGAATAATGCAACATGCTCATCAATGGCAGGATTCAACCAACTATAAAACCTTCGGGTCAGAGACATATCCTTTCGAGTGAGCACATGAAGCATCATTTGAATCATTCCCACTTTAAGTTCCTTCGACAAATCGGCATTCTCCAGCAAAAAATTTGTACTGATATAATCGAGGGTGCCTCGTGTTACAATCAGATTGGAGTCTTCTAGACCAGCCTTCGAAAAATGGAAAAACTGCTGGAGTTCTAATTGAATGCCGAGATGAAACAGACAGTTCATTTTTCTCTGCTGTCTAAGTGCTAAGTAATAAATGCAGTTGGATCTTCGGGGCGGAGTTGAGACAAATACAAAAGTGAACGCCTTAACATACTCCTCAGATGAGTACTTGTTTTCAATCATGATCATTAGGTCTAGTACTTGATCAATTTGGTCGGATGCCTCCTCTAAACCAGGAATCATCGCAGCGATGAGAGCCGGCAGGACGTCAGTTAATGACTCGCATGACGGTAGGAAATACTCTCTTATAATTTTCAAATATGATTCGCGGACTGAGGTAGACGAATACTCAAAGAACGGTAATAACCCAAACAGATAGTGGTATGCATCCGTGACTAATCCTTCCTGCCCTATGATCCCCAATATAGAGTCATACAGATCAAGTGTTTTTGCATGAACTCCAGATGGCAGAGCGGGATTCAAACACTGCGCAAGCCTCTTTCCTAGAACCTCTTTGCAAGGGATTACTTTATATTGCTTGTAGGAGATAATGATCTATCATTAGAACGTACACCAAATAATTAGTACTTTTTGAAGTTTAGAAAGAAATGAAATGAAGTCTGCCCATTCATTGATGCTTTCGAAAGTCTGCAGGACTTTCTCAATGCTTTGAGTGTACTTGCGGTATTTGGAATCGGAGTCGACAATGGAAAAATTCATCAGAAAATCATTTATTTGAATTAGTCTTTACGTAGATTTTTCTTTACGATGTGAATTCCAGTCTGATCGACTATGAACAATTCAAGATGGTCGCCGGTGTAAATGTCGCGCTCGGCGGCAGAAATGAAGGCATTTTCCAATATTTGAATGGCATTCTCTAGAGTAATCTCGGGCGAGTAATCAAGTCGATTCTGACCTTTGATCTAGACATAGGTAATCATAAAAAATGAAAATACCGTCGAGTCCAAGAAAGGCTGCATCAATGGAGCCGATGAACCGGACACTCTAAACGGCTCAATTTCGAAAGATCCTACTGGGTCGTAGCTATAAACAGCTCCCGCTCCTTTCTCATCGATTCCTGCCAGAATTGGAAAAGTGTAGTATGGGAAAAATCTTCGGCTATACAAAATGTAAGAAACTAACTTGGCTAGAGAATGAATATCTGGTTCAACCCCATTTGACGCGAGATAATCCTAGAATGAATGGATTTAAGTACTGCAATTTCATTCTTAAGAGCCTTGACCAGCATTCGACCGTCTGCTTGGAACCCAGTGATGCAAATAAAACCGTTCTTTGTCCTATTTATTAGCTAAGCATTTTTGTACAGCTGATAAACCTTGGAAGAATTTCTCGAATTAATAAGATATCCTTCAGAGAGGCGCGTATCACCGCCAATTATGCAGAAGTCGGGACCAGAAATTGCGGCACAGGTACTACAAATTATAATCGTGAAATACAATACCCGCCGTTGTCAGAATATGGATCGAAATTGGACATTGTCCAGGGTTGATGATTTGTCTCGGTATTGAGGGAAGCGCAAATAAAGTTGGCGTGGGTATCATGAAAAATGAGAAACTGCTCTCAAACGTGCGTAAAACTTTTGTGCCTGCAGCTGGCTGTGGTTTTGAACCCACAGAGACAGCACGGCATCATCGAACCCATATGATCAGCCTTATCAAACAAGCGTTGCTGGATTCCTCTTTGTCGTTGGGCGAAGTAGACGTCATCGCATTCACCAAGGGGCCAGGAATGGCGGTTCCATTAATATCAATGAGCATCGTTGCGCGAACCATTGCATTACTGTGGAATAAGCCTTTGAGTGCAGTAAATCACTGTGTGGCACATATTGAGATGGGCCGCCTCATCACTAGAGCCGACAATCCCGTCGTTCTTTACGCTAGCGGAGGTAACACTCAAGTAATTGCATACTGCAATAAAAGGTACACAATATTCGGTGAAACACTCGATATTGCAGTTGGCAATTTTCTTGATCGTGTCGCTCGCCTCTTGAATATATCTAATGATCCCAGTCCTGGCTATAATATCGAGCAGATGGCTTCTCGCGGGACTAACTTCATATCTGACCTACCATATAACGTAAAAGGAATGGATATTTCGTTGTCCGGATTGTTGGCTAAAATTGAAGCCATACACAGTCATCATAAAACCGAGGATATTTGTTACAGTGTCCAAGAAGTCGTCTTTTCGATGATGACAGAGATAACGGAGAGAGTGATGTCTCACGTTGATAGCCAAGAATTGTTGTTAGTGGGTGGTGTTGGTTGCAACATTAGACTGCAAAAAATGTTGAATGACATGTGCATCCAGAGAAACGCCAAGACCTTTTCAATGGACGATAGGTTTTGTATTGATAACGGAGCGATGATCGCACATGTTGGGTTGTTACAACAGAAGGAAGGAATTGAATTCAACTTAAAAGACACTGCTGTAACTCAACGCTTTAGAACAGATTCAGTTTTTATTAAATGGCGATATTAGTTGCTCATGTACTCTTGATATAATTTGGAGACATCATCAGAACTAATAAATCGCCATCCGGTTTTTTCAATCACGTACACTAGACAATAAAGAGATGATATGTGGTACCATTGACTGATCCTCCGCTATAAGCATCCCGATGGGCGGCATGAAATATTGCTTTTCTTGCGACCTTGATGCCTTCTTCGAAATTGTATTCGCAAACATTCTCGGCATCTAACACACCATATGCAAACGTTGATCCAGATCCAACAGAAAACAATGTTCCCTCCAATCTTGAACCATCGCTATCAACGTAATAAAGATGAGGCCCAGTATTATCCCAACCAGCAATCATAGTCCCCTAAATTTAGTTTTGTGAATAATTTGTACCATGGACAATCCCATTCCTTTATATTGTGCTATCATATTGGCTAGCAATTTAGACGCAGCTGATACGGAAATACGATGTCCATTCTTCAGTTCATACAGACGACACTGTATACCAAGATTTCTTTCCCAGAAAAGACAGTCGGCAGCTCCACCAGCCATAGTGCCCAGTAAATATGAATTAATTTCAATGACTTTTTTGACGGTCTGCGATGCAACATACTGACCAGACGTGGCTCTCGAATCCACGGCGACAACTATCCCATCTTTACAGACAAAGGCCAAGGTTGTTGTACCATGATAATATTTGATACATTTTTTGGAAACTCTATCGTTCAGTTCGGCAACCAATTCAAGGGCCTAAAAATAAATGCAATGCACATACTGGTTTAGACGAACTACATGGAGGAATTTGGAACTCCATTGGTGAAAATTTACTATAACTCGGCATGTTCAGGGGCTAAGGTGTCCGAAGTATCATTCTTAAAGTGGAGAGGGTTGGGGTCCGGAGAGGTATCGCTAGAAGCAGTAGTTGATTTTTCGTCGAATGATTTTTTAAGCAAGATTGCTTTCTCCTGCCAGCTTCTAAATGTGTCGTATTGCTCAGTTAAATTGAGGGTGCGTGTATTTGTTTTGAAGTTCTCGATCATCAATTTCAATTCACCAGAACTACTGTCCAAAAAATGTCCTCGTGTGCTGTCTATTTCCAAATCGGAGATTAAGTCCAGTGTTTTTCTATAGGATGTTATCTTCTCTTCTATGTCCCTTTTTAATTTAATAGCATCCTTCATTAACTCTTCATCATTCCCCAAAGGCGTGGAGTCGAAATCGGCGATTGCGGCTTTCACTTTATCGGAGACAAGTGAAAAAGAGTTTTTGATGCTGTCATCAATTATATCTTCAAAAACTTTCTGCGCCATAACATCACCCGCCCAAAAATGAAACGCTTCAAGTTCATTTTTAACAAAAGAACGCCTTTTTTCTGCCACTTCAGCATTCTTGAACACCTTGATAACCTCTTTTGCCGATGTTGTATGATGGGTCTTAATTTCCGAGAAATAGTCATAAACTTTGGACACTTTAACTTGGACACCACAGGATACAGAGGCTTCTACGATATTTGCATTCAAGATACTGCAAGACAGAGAGCACATGGAAGGGGAATCGGACTCAATTTCATATTCAAAGAGTTTTCTGCAATTAGAATTTGAAAAAGTACTTGTCATTTTTTAAGATCACAACTTTTGAGCTGTTCAATATCTCAAACTGACTATTATATGCGGCGGGCAGTTTTTCTGTTACATTTGCAATAGTTTTCCGCGATTCTTCTACCCATTAATACTATGGAAGTACCGTTATTGCCGCTGTAAAGAATTATATCGACCGGGTTGTCTAAAAGGGTGGTCAAAAATAACTTGTTTCTAGAGTTTAGGAATGACGCAGCTAATCTCGTTGCACCTTTAACAGTAGAGTCATCAGCGGCAAGGCTGAATAATACTTTCACTGATAAAGAATTGCGGAAATAGTTGCGAATGGAAGGAATAATAGATGAACCTCCTATAAGCACGATCCCCTCGACTTCACTAATGGCTATATTTTGCCGTTTGATCAAATTTTCAATTTGGGATGATATGTTGGCATAATTGGCCGTCAAGACATTATCAAGATCTTTCCTTAAGTATTTTACAGGTTCGTTGCCAAATAAATCGGTAGCATCAACCTAACATAAATATATATTCTGAATAAATACTGCCATTGTAAACGCTTCGTTAGAAGTAAGTTTGTGTTTGAGATTTGAAGCAGACGGGTGGATATAGCGTGTCGAAAATAGATCAGAACTATTTGATTTTCCAGCTCCCTTGACTATAAGTTCAGAGCAAGCTACATCCACATTTTGACCGGACATGTATTTGCTATGCAGCTGACCAAGATGGGTGATCATGAATTTTTGGCCGTGCTGATAGAACTTAATCAACGAGAACCTGCTTTCTAAATACCCTATGTCGCCGATTAAGAGATGCTTCGTTTCGGTTATTTCGTTTAGTGATCCGTATTGATAAGCAGCGCATGAACCAGAAAATGATAACTTTACATTGGTGAAGCCCCCAAGTTCTGCAGCATGCTGAATAAAATTGAGTTGATCAAAATTGAAATCTTGAGAATACTACGGTATCATTTTAAAATTGTACTGCAACAACGCTGGAGTCAATATTGGATGCACTGTCCAGATTTTTTACCAGATACTCTGTGCATAAAGACTTCAAATAGGAAAAATACAGCGCGGCGAGAGAAAACAGACTGTATGATTGGTCATTAAGGATCAACTTTGAACTCCACGGATCTGGGTGTTCCTGAAGTATTTGGACAATTGAGATAGAATTGGTCTCATTTTTTTGCCACAACTCGAATGCTTTTTGGCCTAGCACAAACTTATTTCCGTTCATTCCAACAAATGATGGTATTAATGAGCTAGATACTTCATCGGTCACATAGTCGATTTGCTTGGGCCTTTTTGAAGATATGACCGAAATTTTAGTTTTGTACCCTAAATCTATCCCGACTGCAATTTTTGCATTGGACGACCCCATCACAGAGTCTGGAAAACCCGACAACCATGAAAGTACCGAAAATGACACACATACTAGATTCATCATTTTAATCCAGGGCCTGTCTGATCAAAAATAAATCGATTTCCGCATTTGGCGCATTCGGCGAATAGTTTACAATAAACCGAGAGACATTTAGGGCATGCATAAAATACATCGGCCTGATTGCCATGGCAGATGCATAGCGGTTTACGTAACTCTAACAAATTACTAGAGTTAACGGCCTGGCAGAACGACAACTGATTTGATTCGTAAAAGACGTGAAAGGTTTTGACTTGTGGGTTGTCAACCATCCCATTCCAACAAAAGTTAACAAAAATGTCAATCGTACTATTTGGGAAAGTAAGAAAACAATCAACAACGCCAATTTCTATTGAAGAATTTTCCTGCAGAAGTATATCAACGACGACAAAGCCATTGTCCCCATTTTTTATAAATTTTTTAGTATAACAAAAGGCAGAAATGAGGCATTCGTATGAACTTTGGCATAAAAAAGCATTTCCATCGTTGCCAATTTGTTGATTAGTAAAAGTCCACATGTGCTCCCCATATTTTGTCTGAATATAGTTTAAAAGAAAATCCTTAGGGATAGCTCGATTGAAATAAAAAACGACCAGTTTAACCATACAGACAAGACAGCCCCAGTTCAACTACGATTGGGATAAAATACTTAGCAGCATCTAAAACAATACAAAACCAATTTCGGCCGGAGCCAGTTTTGATGTCTTCCAGTTAAACAGATAGTAATTCAGCTTCCCGTCACCCGGAGCAAAGCCCAGCTCATTGAACGTATCTTGATTGCTCATGACGTCAAGGACATTAAAAACATCAAAACCCAAGCGCTCACATTGGCACAATGCCCCTCCAAGCAGTTCTACTAGAGAATTCTTGTCTGGAGAAAAGTAATAGAAAAGATACGCGACATTGATCGTAATGTTTTTCTCCAGTACGGTTGTAGGAACAGAATAAAAGGATATGAAATCAGTTATTTGGCCCTTCTTTTTCTTGATAAAAGAATAAATTATGCCTTCACGAGGAATGAAGTAGTGTAGAAACTCATGAACCGAAAATATTGGATGCAGCTTAAAGTTTGAAGTATAGGCATTCAATTTCGCTACAACATCCTCCGCATCTTCCATTCTTAAAGCTTCCAACGATATTTGGCTGAAATTTTTGTAAATGTTACTAAAAGTTTGATGTGGCGAACAGAACCCACTACTCACTAGTTTTCTTTGATTCAAAGGCATGTGATAGTAAGTGGCTGTACAAATAGGCTGAGGAATTTTGACACCAGCCGTGTATATGGCCTGATATATACCCACCAAGTTGACTCTTCTAGTGACCTCCTTGATTAAAAGTGGGGCAAGTCGCTTGGAGCGCCATTCTCGATGTACGCAAAGAAAATTGACTTCCGCGGTCTTCAAACGCCTATATATTAGACAAAAACGAAATGTACGAATCACGAACTGACAGCTCAATAGGAACTGCTGAGATGAAGCCGACAAGTTTATCTGATTCTAAGCATCTTATTGACACGTACCAGTCTGGATGCATCGATGGCCCCATCAAGGCCCATTTCAAAAAATCGATCTGGTAATGAAAACGAAATAGTTCATCATTATCTTCCACGTAATGATCCCTAAGGAGACAATAGACTTCTTGAACTTGGTTGACTGCTTCAAAATCAACGACCGACCATCTCAGACCTTCAGGCAAGTCTATTGGATTATTTAATTGATCTGATTGAGGCGGTGATGAGATGGGGCCATTTTCTTGGGAACACATATCTTTCTCTACAAGTTAAATAGGATATACATTACCATTCTGAGGTACGGGCTGAGTTGACCAGAATTTGTGCTCCTTCTTCACGTCCTGCACGGGCTGTTCAAAAAGCGAAAGTAAGAGTTTTTTAACATTCGCAGGCAGATCCTTTGAACCATCTTTGTTGTCTCGCTCCATTAGTTTCCAGGGGTAATTGATGCTGAATCTGTGTCAAGAGGAA
>ERZ1066135.969-NODE-969-length-12233-cov-6.902119_pt1 | contig 12233 bp, 11 predicted proteins | sample MGYA00382782_ERZ1066135 | MGnify/ENA primary metagenome ERZ1066135 (study PRJEB33369, sample SAMEA5778365) | biofilm metagenome | biome: Industrial cooling water; feature: Water cooling tower basin; material: Biofilm | place: United Arab Emirates | collected...
GTGCGCGTGCCCAAGGACGGCGAGCGCTACTTCGCACTGGTGAAGGTCGACCTGGTCAACGGCATCACGGCCGAGGAGAACAAGCAGAAGATCATGTTCGAGAACCTGACGCCGCTTTTCCCCAAGGAGGCGTTCAAGCTCGAGCGTGACATCAAGGCCGAGGAGAACATCACCAGCCGCATCATCGACCTGATCGCCCCGATCGGCAAAGGCCAGCGCGCGCTGCTGGTGGCGCAGCCCAAGACCGGCAAGACGGTGATGATGCAGCACCTGGCGCACGCGATCGTGGCCAACCACCCCGAGGTGCACCTGATCGTGCTGCTGGTCGACGAGCGCCCCGAGGAGGTGACCGAGATGCTGCGCACCGTGCGCGGCGAGGTCATCAGCTCGACCTTCGACGAACCGGCGGCGCGCCACGTGCAGGTCGCCGAGATGGTGATCGAGCGCGCCAAGCGCCTGGTCGAGCTGAAGAAGGACGTGGTGATCCTGCTGGACTCGATCACCCGCCTGGCGCGTGCCTACAACAACGTGCTGCCGTCCTCGGGCAAGGTGCTGACCGGCGGCGTCGACGCCAACGCGCTGCAGCGGCCCAAGCGCTTCTTCGGCGCGGCGCGCAACGTCGAGGAAGGCGGCTCGCTCACCATCATCGGCACCGCGCTGATCGACACCGGCAGCCGCATGGACGAGGTGATCTACGAGGAGTTCAAGGGCACCGGCAACTGCGAGATCCACCTCGACCGCCGCATGGCCGAAAAGCGCGTCTACCCCTCGATCCTGATCAACAAGAGCGGCACGCGGCGCGAGGAACTGCTGCTCAAGCCCGAGATCCTGCAGAAGAGCTGGATCCTGCGGAAACTCCTCTACCCGATGGACGAGATCGAGGCGATGGAGTTCATCCTCGACAAGATGAAGTCGACCAAGAACAACCTCGACTTCTTCGACATGATGCGCCGGGGCGGGTGAGATGGCATAATCGCTGGCTTTCGCGCAAGCGAGCCCGGTGGAAAGTGCGCGGCATGGTGCGGCGTGGCTCCCCCAAGCAACCGGCCAAGGCATCGAGATGAAACAAGGCATCCACCCCAACTACCGCGACATCTGCTTCGTGGACCTGTCCAACGGCTTCAAGTTCGTGACGCGCTCGTGCGCGCAGACGAAGGAGATGGTCAAGATGGACGACGGACGCGAGCTGCCGCTGTTCAAGCTCGAGTCCACCAGCGAGTCGCACCCCTTCTACACCGGCACCCAGAAGAGCGTCGATTCGCTCGGCGGCCGGGTCGAGAAGTTCCGCAACAAGTTCGCGCACGTCGGCCTCAAGAAGTGAGCCGGGGCCGCGAGACGCACGAAGGGCAGCCGAGGCTGCCCTTTTTGTTGGCCGCGCGCATCGGCGGCGGCGCGGGCCGCACCGGGCGCTGCCCGCACCAAGGGGGCTTGCGGCAAGATGCCGCCCTGTCGCCCCGAGCCCGCCCCGCTTGAACCCGCCCACCCCCGCCCTCGTCGCGCAGCGCGCCGCCCAGCGGCTGCCGCGCCTGGCACTGCTGCTGTTCTGCGCCGCCTACGTGCTGCCCGGCCTGTTCGGCCGCGACCCATGGCGCAACGCCGACCTCATCGCCTACGGCTACATGGCCGGCCTGGCGCGCGGCGGCGACCCGTTCGCGCCGAGCATCGCCGGCCTGCCGGCCGAGGGCGCGCTGCTGCCCTACTGGCTCGGCGCCGCGGCGATCCACCTGCTCGGCGGGCTGCTCGACCCGGCGCTGGCCGCGCGCCTGCCCTTCGGCCTGCTGCTGGCCGGCGTGCTGGCGCTGACCTGGTACAGCACCTACCACCTGGCCCGCACCGAGGCGGCCCAGCCGCTGCCCTTCGCCTTCGGGGGCGAGGCCCGGCCGATCGACTACGCGCGCGCCATCGCCGACGGCGCGCTGCTCGCACTGATCGCCTCGCTCGGCCTGCTGCAACTCGGCCACGAGACGACGCCGGAGCTGGTGCAGCTGTTCGGCACCGCGCTCTTCATGTACGCGATGGCGGCGAGCCCGTGGCGGCTCGCGGCGGCCCGTACGGCGGTGCTGACCGCGCTGCCGGTGCTGGCCGCCAGCGGCGCGCCGTCGATCGCGCTGGCGCTGGCGCTGGCCGGCACCGTGGTGAGCCTGCGCTCGAGCTACCCGCAGGCACGCGCCTTCGCGGCCTGGATCGGGGCCGCGGCGGCGCTCGCGGCGGCCATCGCCACGCTGCTCGGCGCCTGGGCCTGGCGCGTCTCGCCGCCGAGCGCGCCGTGGGACGCGCTGAGGCTGCTGGTCTGGTTCGCCTGGCCGGCCTGGGCACTGGCGGCGTGGACGCTGTGGCGCTGGCGCGGCCATGCGATGCACCGCCACATCGCGGTGCCGGCGACGATGCTGCTCGTCGTCCTGGCGGGGTGGCTGGCGCTGCGTGCCTCCGACCGCCTGCTGATGCTCGCGCTGCCGCCGCTGGCGGTGCTCGCCGCCTTCGCGCTGCCCACCTTCAAGCGCGGCATGGCCGCGGCGATCGACTGGTTCTCGGTGGCCTTCTTCAGCATCGGCGCGGTCGCGATCTGGGTCGTCTACGCCTCGCTGCAACTCGGCGTGCCGGCCAAGCCGGCGGCCAACGTGGTCAAGCTCGCCCCCGGCTACCCCGGCGGCTACTCGACGCTCGCGCTGGTGCTGGCGCTGGCCGGGACGATCGCCTGGCTGCTGCTGGTGCGCTGGCGCACCGGCCGCCACCAGCCGGCGCTGTGGAAGAGCCTGGTGCTGCCGGCCGGCGGCGTGACGCTGTGGTGGCTGCTGCTGATGACGCTGATGCTGCCGGTGCTGGACTACGCGCGCAGCTACCGGCCGCTGGTCGAGCGGCTGGCGCCGCATGTCGCCGGCGCGGGCTGCGTCTCGACGGTCGACCTCGAGCTCGCCCAGCTCGCCGCCCTCGAGGTGCATGGCGGCTGGCGCATCGAGCCGGGCGGCGCCGCCGACCGGCCGCGCTGCGACGTCCTGCTCGCCCGCGTGCGCACGCGCACCCCCGACGCGCAGCTCGTCCGCCCCGGCTGGGCGCTGCTGGCGCGCGAGCGCCGGCCGACCGACCGCGACGAGCAGACCGCCGTCTACCGCCGCGGGGCGCCGTCACGGTGAGTGCCGCAGGCTGGCCGGCGGCGCGCATCGCGCGGCAGGCCTCGTCGATCCTGGTCGGCCAGGTCGCGGTGATCGGCTACGCGGTGGCCGATACCGTGATGACCGGCCGCCACGACAGCGCCGGCCTCGCGGCCCTGGCCGTCGGCGGCGCGATCTACATCTGCGTCTACCTCGGACTCACCGGCGTGCTGCAGGCGCTGATCCCGGTGGTCGGGCACCACCACGGCGCCGGCGACGCCGAAGGCGTGCGGCGCAGCTTCCAGCAGGGCTGCTGGCTGGCGCTCGCGCTGGCCCTGCCCGGCATGGCGCTGCTGCTGTGGCCCGGGCCGCTGCTGGCGCTGACGCGCAGCGAGCCGGCGGTGGCCGAAGGCGCCCGCGACTACCTCTACTGGCTCGCCTGGGCGCTGCCGCCGGGGCTGCTGTTCCGCGTCTACGGCGCCTTCAACCAGGGCCTGTCGCGGCCCTGGTCGGTGACGCTGCTGCAACTGCTGGCGCTGGCGGCCAAGCTGCCGCTGAACGCCTGGCTGATCTTCGGCGGCTTCGGCGTGCCGGCGCTCGGCGTGGCCGGCTGCGCGCTGGCGACGCTGATCGTGCAGGGCCTGCTCGCGACCGCCTCGCTCGCGACGCTGGCGGCGCACCCGTCCTACCGTCCGCTGCGGCTCTACGCCGGCTGGCCGGCGCCGCGCTGGGCCGCGCAGAAGGAACTGCTGCGTTTGGGGGTGCCGACCGCCGCGGCGCTGTTCTTCAACATCACCGGCTTCGCGCTGATGGCGGTGTTCATCGCGCGCTTCGGCACCACGCCGCTGGCCGGCCACCAGATCGCCGCCAACCTGGCCAGCGTGGTCTACATGCTGCCGCTGTCGATCGGCATCGCGACCTCGGCGCTGACGGCCCAGGCGCTCGGCGCCGGTGACCCGGCGCGCGCCCGCCGCACATGGCGCCAGGGCCTGGTGCTGGCGCTGGGGCTGGTGACGCTGGCGGGGCTCGCGCTGGCCCTGCTGCGCGAACCGCTGACCCGCGCCTACAGCGGCGACGCCGCGGTGCAGGCGATGGCCGCCCACCTGCTGCTGTTCGTCGCCGCGACGCAGGCCTTCGACGCGCTGCAATGCGTGGCCGGCCAGGCGCTGCGCGCCTACCGCGTCGCGCTGGCGCCGGCGCTGACCTACGGCGTGGGGCTGTGGGGCGTCGGCCTCGGCGGCGGTGTCCTGCTGGCCTACGACAGCCCGAGCGGCTGGCCCTCGGCCCTCTCGGGCCCGGCGGCCTTCTGGTTCGCCAACGGGGCGGCGCTGCTGCTGGTCGGCGCGGTGCTGCTGGTGATGCTGCTGCGCACCTCGGCCCCCGAGCCTTCGCGCTGAGTCCCCGCCGGTGCAGCCGCGGGGTCGGGCCGCATGCGCGCCGCGGGTAAAACGAGCCGGAAGGTCGAGCCTTTGCCGGGTTCGCTCTGGATGTCGAGCTCGCCGCCGTGGCGCTGCACCACATGCTTGACGATCGACAGGCCCAGACCGGTGCCGCCGGTCTCGCGCGAGCGGCTGCCGTCGACGCGGTAGAAGCGTTCGGTGAGGCGCGGGAGGTGCTCGCGCTCGATGCCGGGGCCGGTGTCACGCACCGAGAACTCACCCGCACCGCCGTTGAGGAGACGCCAGCCGATGTCGATGCGGCCGCCGTCGGGCGTGTAGCGCACCGCGTTGCCGACCAGGTTGCCCATCGCGCTGAGCAACTCGGTCTCGGCGCCGGCGATCTGCACGTCGCCGTCGGAGACGATCGCGAGCACGTGGCGGCCGGCCGAGAGCATCCGGGCGTCGGCCTCGACCTGCCGCAGCAGCTTGGCGGCAGGCACCCAGCGGTCGGCCGCCGGGCGCGGGCTGCCTTCGAGATTGGCCAGCGTCAGCAGGTCGGACACCAGCGTCTGCATCCTCGTGGTCTGCTGATTCATCAGCAGCAGCACGCGCTTGCGTTCGACCTCGGTGAGCTGCAGCGCCGCCATCGTCTCGATGAAGCCGGCCAGCACCGTCAGCGGCGTGCGGATTTCGTGCGAGACGTTGGCGACGAAGTCGCGCCGCATCGCGTCGGCGCGCTCGCGCTCGGTGATGTCCTGCGAAAGCACCAGCTTCATGCCCTCGCCGTAGTCGCGCACCAGCACCGACAGCAGGCCCAGGCCGCGCGGGTCGGGGAACTGCACCGGCTGAGCGTAATCGTTCCCCTGCAGGTAGGCCACGAAGGCCGGCGCACGCACGAGGTTGGTGATGCGCTGCAGACGGTCGCGCTGCGGGTCGAGACCGAAGTGGGTCGCGGCGACCGAATTGCACCAGTCGATCTGGCCCTTGTCGTCGAGCATCAGCACGCCGTTCGGCGAAGCTTCGATGGCCTCGAGGAAGCGCTCCAGCCGCGCCTGCTGCTGCACCGCCTGATGCTCGCGGGCGCGCAGACTGCGCTCCATCCGGTAGCCCAGCTCACCCCAGAAGCCGGCATCGCGCGGCGCGTCGTCGTCCTGCGAGCCACGCAGCCAGGTCATCAGCCGCACGCCGCGCAGGGTATCGAACACCGCCAGCACGCCGACCGCCAGGCCGCCCCCGATCAGCACGCTGACGACCGGCGCATGCACCGGGTTGCCGAGCAGGTAGCCGACGAAGCCGCCGGCCAGCATCGCGACGAAACCGGCAAGCAGGCGGGGAAGCAGCCAGGTCATGCCACCACCTTAGCCGCGCTGGCCCGTCGCGCCAAGCGCGCCGCCGCGAGCGCTCAGGCCGACACCGCCGCCACCTGCTGGGTGAGACGGTAGCCGGCGCCGCGCACCGTTTCGATCATCGTCGAACAGCCCACCGGCGCGAGCGCCTCGCGCAGCCGCTTGACGTGCACGTCGACCGTACGCTCCTCGATGAACACATGGTCGCCCCACACGCGGTCGAGCAGCTGGGCGCGCGAGTGCACGCGCTCCGGGTGCGTCATCAGGAAGTGCAGCAGCCGGAACTCGGTCGGGCCGATCTTGACCTCGTGCTCGCCGCGTGCGACCCGCCGCGTCGACGGGTCGAGCCGAAGCGGCCCGAGCTCGACCGCGCTGTCGAGCGCCTCGGGCGCCTTGCGGCGCAGCACCGCGCGGATGCGCGCCATCAGCTCGTGGGTCGAGAAGGGCTTGGTCAGGGAATCGTCGGCCCCGGCGTCCAGGCCGGCGACCTTGTCGCCCTCGTCGGCGCGCGCGGTCAGCATGATGACCGGCAGCTCCTTGGTGCGCGCGTCGCCGCGCCAGCGCTTGGCGAGCTGCAGCCCCGACTGGCCCGGCAGCATCCAGTCCAGGATCACCAGGTTGGGCAGAACACGGTCGATCTCGAACTGCGCCTGGTCGGCGCTGGCCGCGATCGTGACCTCGTAGCCCGCATGCCGCAGGTTGATCGAGATCAGCTCGGCGATCGCCGACTCGTCCTCCACCACCAGCACTCGGCTCATCGACGGCTCCTCACTGAACAGGCGCGGCGGATCATCGGACCATCGACTCCACGGCCTCGACCGGGTTGTGCCGCACGTCGGTACCCTTGACGATGTAGATGATCTGCTCGGCCAGGTTCTTGGCGTGGTCGCCGACGCGCTCGATCGCCTTGGCGACGAACACCAGGTCGATGCTCGACGAGATGGTGCGCGGGTCTTCCATCATGAAGGTGATCAGCTTGCGCATCAGGCCCTCGAACTCCTGGTCGATCTGGTCGTCCTGCTTCAGCACCTCGACCGCCTTGTCGACATCGAGCCGCGCGAAGGCGTCGAGCGCCTTGCGCAGCAGGCTGGTGGCGAGCGTGGCCTCGAAGGCCACGTCGGACACCGGCAGCCTCAGCCGGCTCGACACGCCGGTGTTGACCAGCCGCTGCACGGTGCGGGCGATGCGCGCCGCCTCGTCGCCGACGCGCTCGAGGTTGCCGATGGTCTTGCTGACGGCGATCAGCAGGCGAAGATCGCGCGCCGTCGGCTGGCGCCGGGCGATGATGCTGGAGAGCTCGCGGTCGATGTCCAGTTCCATCTGGTTGACCTTGTCCTCCTGGGCCAGCACCTGAGAAGCGGTTTCGTTGCTGAAATTGGCCAGCGCGTACATCGCCTGCGCCACCTGGGCCTCGACCAGGCCGCCCATCTCGAGCACGCGGGTCGAAATGCCGCTGAGTTCGCTGTCGAACTGGGTCGAGAGGTGTTTGTCGCTCATTCTTTGCTCCGTTGGCGGCCCATGTAGTGACTTCGGCCGCTGCGCTTAACTTCGCTGCGCGAAGTTAGCCTGCGTCGCTACATCACCGGCAGGTTCAGCCGAACCTGCCGGTGATGTAGTCCTCGGTGTCCTTCTTCTTCGGCTTCATGAACAGCTCCGAGGTCGGGCCGAACTCGATCAGGTCGCCCAGGTACATGTAGGCGGTGTAGTCGGAGCAGCGTGCCGCCTGCTGCATGTTGTGCGTGACGATCACCACCGTGTAGTCGACCTTGAGCTCGTGGATCAGCTCCTCGATCTTGCCGGTGCTGATGGGGTCGAGCGCCGAGCAGGGCTCGTCGAGCAGCAGCACCTCGGGCTTGATCGCGATGCCGCGCGCGATGCACAAGCGCTGCTGCTGGCCGCCGGAGAGGCCCGCACCGCTCTGGTTGAGCTTGTCCTTGACCTCGTTCCACAGCGCCGCCTTCTTCAGCGCCCACTCCACCCGCTCGTCCATCTCGACGCGCGGCAGCGTCTCGAACAGCTTCACGCCGAAGGCGATGTTGTCGTAGATCGACATCGGGAAGGGCGTAGGCTTCTGGAACACCATGCCGATCTTGGCGCGGATCAGCGACACGTCCTCCTTGGACTTCAGGATGTTCTGCCCGTCGAGCAGGATCTGGCCTTCGGCGCGCTGCTCGGGGTAGAGCTCGAACATGCGGTTGAAGCAGCGCAGCAGCGTGCTCTTGCCGCAACCCGAAGGGCCGATGAAGGCGGTGACCTTGCGGTCCGGGATGTCGAGATTGATGTTCTTCAGGGCCAGAAAGTGGCCGTAATAGAAGTTGAGGTTGCGCACCGAGAGCTTGGGCTTCTCGGTGACCGGCAGTTCGACCTTGGCGTCCATCGGCAGGGCTCCTTGTCGTTCGCTCAATGTTTGTTGCGGAACAGCACGCGCGCCATGATGTTGAGCGCGAGCACACCGATCGTGATCAGGAACACCCCGGCCCAGGCGAGCTTTTGCCAGTTCTCGTAGGGGCTGAGCGCGAACTTGAAGATCGTCACCGGCAGGCTCGCCATCGGCGTGGCCAGGTTGGTGGTCCAGAACTGGTTCGAAAGCGCCGTGAACAGCAGCGGCGCCGTCTCGCCGGCGATGCGCGCCAGCGCCAGCAGCACGCCGGTGATGACGCCGGCGCGCGCCGCCTTCAGCGTCACCGTCATGATCACCTTCCACTTCGGCGTGCCCAGGGCGTAGGCCGCCTCGCGCAGCGCGCTCGGGATCAGCGTCAGCATGTTCTCGGTGGTGCGGATCACCACCGGGATCACGATCAGCGCCAGCGCCAGCACGCCGGCCCAGCCGGAAAAGCTGCGGAACTGCGCGACCACGACCGAGTAGATGAACAGGCCGATCACGATCGACGGCGCCGACAGCAGGATGTCGTTGATGAAGCGCGTGGCACTGCCGAGCCAGCCCTTCTGGCCGTACTCGGCCAGGTAGACGCCGGCCATGATGCCGATCGGCGTGCCGATCGCGGTGGCGAGCGAGACCATCAGCAGCGAGCCGAAGATCGCGTTGGCCAAGCCGCCCGTCTCGGCCTGCGGCGGCGGGGTCATCTCGGTGAAGAGCGACAGCGCCAGCCCGCCGACGCCGAGCCGCACCGTCTCGATCAGGATCCAGATCAGCCAGAACAGGCCGAAGGACATGGCCGCCAGCGACAGCACCAGCGCGATCGCGTTGACGCGCTTGCGTGCACGGTGCTTGCTCAGGCGCTGCGAATGCAGCGCGGTGGACGCGGGGCTGGTCATGGCGCTCACGAACGGCTCCCTTCACCCTTCTTGAGCTGCATCAGCAGCAGCTTGGAACACGACAGCACGACGAAGGTGATGAAGAACAGCACCAGGCCGAGGTAGATCAGCGAAGCCTGGTGCAGGCCCTCGTTGGCCTCGGCGAACTCGTTGGCCAGCGCCGAGGCGATGCTGTTGGCCGCCTCGAACATCGACAGCGAACTGAGCTGGTTGAAGTTGCCGATCACAAAGGTGACGGCCATCGTCTCGCCGAGCGCGCGGCCCAGCCCCAGCATGATGCCGCCGACGACGCCGGTCTTGGTGTAGGGCAGCACGACCTTCCAGACCACCTCCCAGGTGGTCGAGCCCAGGCCGTAGGCCGATTCCTTCAACAGCGGCGGCGTGATCTCGAAGACGTCGCGCATCACCGAGGCGATGAAGGGAATGATCATGATCGCCAGGATGATCCCGGCCGACAGGATGCCGATGCCCACCGGCGGCCCGCTGAACAGCGCCCCGAGCACCGGCACACCACCGAACCACGCCTGCAGCGGCTGCTGCACGTAGGTGGCGAGGATCGGTGCGAACACCAGCAGGCCCCACATGCCGTAGACGATCGACGGCACCGCCGCCAGCAGCTCGACCGCGGTGCCCAGCGGCCGCTTGAGCCACTTAGGCGAAAGCTCGGTCAGGAACAGCGCGATGCCGAAGCTCACCGGCACGGCGATCACGAGGGCGACCAACGAGGTCATGATCGTGCCGTAGATCATGACCAGGCCGCCGTACTGGTCCTGCACCGGGTCCCATTCGCTGCGCCACAGGAAGCTCAGTCCGTAGGTGCTGATCGACGGCCACGCGCCGACGACCAGCGAGGCGATGATCGCAGCCAGGATCGCCAGCGTGAAGATCGCCGCCCCGTGGGCGAGGAAGGAGAACAGCTTGTCGATCCACGGCGAGGTGCGGCGCGCGGCCGGCGGCCCGCCTTGGGGTTCCGAGCGCTCCAGCGGCATCTTGTCGTCGGGGTTGTAGGGGCTGGCGGGCAGTGTAGCGGCCATGACCTCTCCTGCAGGCATGTGAAAGCGGGGCGGGCCGGGCCCCGGCCTCACCCCGCTTCCCGGGCCCTCGCGGCCCCGGGATCGTCGCGTCTTACTTGAACGCGATCGCCTTGCCGGCGCCGTCCTTGATGTTGTCGGTCCACTGCTTGCGCACGAGGTTCTTCACGCTCTCGGGCAGCGGCACGTACTCGAGGTCCGAGGCCATCTTGTCGCCGTTCATATAGGCCCAGTCGAAGAACTTCAGGGCGTTGGCGGCGTTGACCGGCTTGTCCTGGTTCTTGTACATCAGGATGAAGGTCGCACCGCTGATCGGCCAGCTGTCCTTGCCCGGCTGCTCGGTCAGCACCTGGTAGAAGCTCTTGTCCCACTGGGCACCGGCGGCGGCGGCCTTGAAGGCGGCTTCGTCGGGGTTGACGTACTGACCATCCAGATTCTTCATCTGCACATGCGACATCTTGTTGGTCTTGGCGTAGGCGTACTCGACGTAGCCGATCGAGTTCGGCAGGCGCTGCACGAAGGCCGACACGCCCTCGTTGCCCTTGCCGCCGGCGCCGGTCGGCCAGTTGACCGCGGTGCCCTCGCCGGCCTTGGCCTTCCACTCGGCGTTGACCTTCGAGAGGTAGTTGGTGAACAGGAAGGTCGTGCCCGAGCCGTCGGCGCGGCGCACCGGGGCGATCGCGGCATCGGGCAGCGGCACACCCGGGTTCAGCGCGGTCAGCGCCGGGTCGTTCCACTTGGTGATCTTGCCGAGGTAGATGTCGCCCAGCACCTGGCCGGTCATCTTGATCTGCCCCGGGGTGATGCCCTTGATGTTGACCACCGGCACGACGCCGCCGATCACGGTCGGGAACTGGACCATGCCTTCCTTGGCGAGCTCGTCGTCCTTCAGCGGCGCGTCGGTGGCGCCGAAGTCGACCGTCTTGGCCTTGATCTGGCGGATGCCGGCACCGGAGCCGACCGACTGGTAGTTGATGCGGGCACCCGTGGCCTTGTTGTAGGCATCGGCCCACTTGGCGTAGACCGGGGCCGGGAAGGTGGCGCCGGCGCCGGTGATTTCCTGGGCCGCGGCGAGGCCGGTGGTGGCGGCGAACGCTGCGCCGATCAGACCGGCGCGAAGCATGGTGACATTCATGAGAGCAACCCTTTCGGCTTGGAGAAGAACACGACAGCTCACGACTCTAGGCAGGCTTTGTGACATTGCCGTGAAAACCGGCGCCGGCGCGCCTGCGGGCATTTCGATGACAGTCCATTTCATGGAAGCGTCACCGAAATGTCATGGCCGGCTCCTAAGCTGTGCGCCGGCCTGAATCGTGCCGGCTGCGGGCCGGGCTTTCGGGCATCCCATACCAAGGAGTTCGCATGAACCGTTCCGCCCTGCTGCTCGTCACCACCGCCGCCTGGCTGGCCCTGGCCGGCTGCGCGTCGACCCCGGCGCCGGCCACGATCGCCGACACCGCCGCCAAGACGCCGTCGCTGTCGACGCTCAACAAGCTCATCGCCGATGCCGGCCTGACCGACACCCTGCGCGGCGCCGGCCCCTACACCGTGTTCGCCCCGACCGACGAGGCCTTCAAGGCCGTGCCGGCCAAGACCATGGAGTCGCTCGCCAAGGACAAGGCGCAACTCAAGGCGGTGCTGATGTACCACGTGCTGCCGGGCAAGGTCGCCGCGGCCGACATCAAGAGCGGCAAGGCCAAGACCGCCCAGGGCGCCGATTTGCAGATCGCCAAGGCGGGCGGCTTCGTCACCGTCGAGGAAGCGCTCGTGACCCAGGCCGACGTGCCGGCGGCCAACGGCGTCGTTCACGTCATCGACCGCGTGCTGATGCCGCCGCCGGCCAAGAAGTGAGCCCATGCCGGGCCGGCTGCGGCCGGCCTGGACCGAGGCGAGGGGCCATCGGGCGGGTTGCGACCCGCCTTGATTTTTCCTTATATTTCTATAATCATTTGATTATGGAAGAAAATGAAGCGATCCAAGCCCTGAGTGCGCTGGCCCAGCCGGCGCGTCTGCGGATCTTTCGCGCGCTGGTGGTCGCCGGGCCCGTGGGCATGACACCGGGCCGTCTGGCCGAAGCACTGGGCGTGCCCGCGCCGACGCTGTCCTTCCACC
>ERZ1066135.971-NODE-971-length-12188-cov-6.354241_pt1 | contig 12188 bp, 8 predicted proteins | sample MGYA00382782_ERZ1066135 | MGnify/ENA primary metagenome ERZ1066135 (study PRJEB33369, sample SAMEA5778365) | biofilm metagenome | biome: Industrial cooling water; feature: Water cooling tower basin; material: Biofilm | place: United Arab Emirates | collected...
CGTGGAGTCAGGCTGGGTTGAGCCCGGGCCAGGCGGCCAAGGCGCGCCTCGCTGGAGCGGGCGCCATCGCGTTGCGTGTCGTCGACGAGAGCGGCGCTCCGGTCGAGCCGTACCGCCTGCGCCTGCGCTTTCGCAACGTGCCCTTTCAGCCCGACACCTTCGAGTTGCGCCGGGCGGACGCCGAAGCGCCTGCGAATGGCGTCTACAGCGCGATTGTGCCCGGTGACTGCAGCGTGATCGTCGAGGCCGCGGACTTTGCAGTCACGAGCGTCGACGTCGACGCGCTCGCGGCGGGCGAGACGCGTGCGGTGGAAGTGCGCATGTCGCGCGGCTCGACGGTGAGCGGCGCCGTGCTCGACGGGAGCGCGCCCGTGGCGAACGCACGGGTCGAACTCGTTCCGTTCGTACCCGAGCCGGACGACAAGCTGGGCGCGGGTTTTCAGAGCTACTTCCAGGCGCTTCAGGCTGCTCGCAACGACGCCCGCGAAGTGCGCTCGGACGGGGCCGGTCGCTTCGAGTTCGCGGGACTCGCCGCGGGGCGCTATGGACTGCGCGCGCACGTCAATCCGGGCCTGATCGCGAAGCTCGGGCCGATCGAATGCCCTGGCGCAACCGAAGGACTCGAGCTGCGCTTGCCGCCTTCGGGCACGCTGCGCGGTCGGCTCATCGGGCCCGAAGGCGCGAGTTTCGACAAGTTGCGACTCGAGTTCGTGCTCCAGGCTCGCGACGTCGATCCTTGGGCGATGCACGTGCGCATGCTGGACGGTCCAACGAACGAGATGCCGTTCGAGCTCAACGCCGCGACTGGGGAGTACCGCTTCGGACCCGTCGCGAGCGGCACGTATGCGGTTTCGCTCTCCGGCGGCGAATTCGTGCTTCCCAGCGGCTTCAACGGCTGGCTGACTTTGGACGGGCCGCAGATTCCGCTCGGAGAGGTCGAGCTCACGCGCGGCGTCGTCGAGCGCGACTTCGACGTGCGCGCCCAGTTCCCCGGCTGGCTCGAGCTCGATGTCTCACTCGATGGACGCCCCGCCGCGTCGTTGGTCGTCGAAGCGAGCACCGAGCTGTCCAGCGGACGCCGTGGCTCGACCCAAATGGGCGCGACGCTCGATGAGCGTGGCTTCGCGCGCTGCGGTCCGGCGTTCCCCGGTGCGTGGACCGTGCGTGTGCGACCGATCGACGCGAGCTGGAGTTGGTCGGCGCCGACGCCGGTGTCGGTCGCGCCCGGCGCCGTCGTGCGCGTGCGTTACGACGTGCAGCTCGTGCGCGGCGTGCTGCGCGTCGTCGACGCCACGAGCGGCGAAGCGCTGCGCGAGCACGCCATCTTTCTCTCGACGGCCGGCGGATCGTTGGTGCGGATGAGCACGAACACGTCGGGCGAAGTCGAGCTCACGTTGCCCGCAGGCAACTACGGCTTGCTCGATGCGCCGGCCGACGGCGATTGGCCGTACGACACGAAGGACGCAGCGCCCTTCGTGTGGCCTGCGCCGCAGGGCCAACCCCTCGAGCTGCGCCTGACGCGCGCGCCCAAGGGTGGTTGAGTTCCGCGCGCCCGGCGGCGCTGCTTACGGCGCCACGCGGAAGCGCAGCGCGTTGCTGCGGTTGCTGGCGAAGCTCGCGGCCGGGTCGCGGGCCCAGAATTGGCAGTAGACCTCCTCGCCGAGCGTGAGCGCGGGATCAAGCCCCGCGCGGATCGTCGCGTTGAAGTCGAGCGTGAACACGCCCGAGCAGTCCGACGTTGCGGCGTTGCCGCCCGAGTTCAGCAAGCCGGAGCGGCGGGTCGGAGAGGCGACGCACTTGAAGCCGCCTTGGTAGGGCGTCGCGAGCGGAGCGAAGCCGTACGACATCAGGCCGCTGCGCTGGCTGATCTGGTTCGTGCAGCTGATCCAGAAGGGCTGTGCGCTCGTGAGGCTGGCGGTGTTCTGCGCCGCGATGGACGGCGTGCAACCCAGGCTGTTCACCTTGGCTGTGCAGTAGCTCGTGTACGGCTGGTAGTTCGGGTCGTACGGAAACGGACCGATGTCGGCGCGCGTTCCATCGGGATCGAGCGGTGACGTCGGATCACCGGCGTCGATGCACGGCGAACTCGGCAGCAAGTGGAAGTCGTGGCCGAGAAAGTCGAAGCACTGAGGCGCGGCCTGAATCGAAGCGAGCGCGCCGCTCAGCATCGGGGCGACCGACTCGAACACGCAGTAGGAGCCCTCGGTGAAGGGTCCGAAGTCGAGCACGTTGTCATGGAGGATCGAGTTGCGCGCATCCAGCTCGCAGTAGGCGCCGCACGCGTTGGTGTCCGCCTTGAGACCGAACTCGAAGCCGGTGATCAGGCAGTGATTGGCCTCTCCGCCGTCGCCGTGGAAGCCTGCGTACGCCGCGCCGCCACCGAGCAAGATGCAGCGATTCATGGTCAGTCCTGGGCTGTCGACGGCCATGCCCGCCGGCGCTGCCCAGATGGTGAAACCCTCGAGCGTGGAGTTGTAGGCGAACGATACGTGGCGGACCGTCTTGAGCGTGTTCGCCGTCGCCGGTTCGATGCCGGTGACGAGCGCTCCGCCTGTGCTGCGGATGGTGAGCCGCTTCGCGGTGCTGAACGACTGGTACCTACCGGGTGCGACGAGCAGCGTGTCGCCCGGCAGCGTGCTCGCAGCGGCGATCGCGTCCCGGATCTGCCGGTAGGGTTGCGCCGCGGTGCCGTCGAAGGGCGCGACGGCGTTTGCGTCGACGAACCAGGTCGTCTGCGCTGCGGCTTGGCTGCTGAACAGAATCGACGCGAGAGCGAGCTTCGCAGGCGTGAGCATGTGCGACTCCGGTGGGTGGGGTCCGCGTCGGCCATCATGCCGCGGTTTGCGGAATCGGTTCAGCGCTTCGGACCAGCTTGCCTCCTTTTTCGTTCGGGGTTCGGCGCGCGGCGCTCTCGCCCGAGCCGCAAGTGTTCGACAGTGAACTCGGAATCCGCCGAAGCGGGCTGGCTCGCCGCGCTCGAGGCTCAACGCGCAGAGTGCTGCTGTGGCCGCGCAGCGGCGATTCCAGTTGCAACTCGGGACGAATGTTCCAACGCGCCCGAGCGGGAATAGGGAGTTCCGCTCGAGTCTGGAGATCGAACGAGCGCGTCGTCGAAGAACGCCGCGAACGACCCACGCCCCATGGGACTGCGCATCAACACCAACGTGAGCGCGCTCACCGCGCAGCGCAATCTCGCGAGCATCACCGGCCGTCTGCAGGGCAACTTCGCCCGGCTCTCGAGCGGGCTGCGCATCGTCAGCGCCGCTGACGACGCCGCTGGCCTGGCGATCTCCGAGCGCATGCGGGCGCAGGTGCGTTCGCTCACGGCCGCCAGCCGCGCGACGCAGGACGGCATCTCGCTGGCGCAGACCGCCGATGGCGCGCTGTCGGAGGTTTCGAACAACCTGATTCGGATGCGCGAGCTCGCGGTCCAGGCGTCGAACGGAACGCTCGCCACGACGGACCGCGGCGCGCTCGACGCCGAGTTCCAGGAGTTGATCGTCGAGATCGGGCGGGTCGCAGCGCAGACGACGTTCAACGGCGTGAACCTGCTCAACGGCGTCGCGACGACGCTCGACATCGTCGTCGGCGCCATGGCGGGCCAGACCGTGGCGGTCACGTTGCCCGACGCCAGCGCGTCGACCCTGGGCCTCGCGGGGATCGCGCTGTCGAGTGCGTCCGCGTCGCAGGCGGCGCTGAGTGCGATCGACACTGCGATCGACGACATCAGCCGCGCGCGTGGACGCTTCGGGGCCACGCAGAATCGCCTCGACAGCACGCTGCGCTCGATCTTGAACCAGCGCGACAACCTAGCCGCGTCCGAGTCGCGCATCCGCGACGTCGACATCGCGCTCGAAACAGCCGACCTCGCGCGCAACTCGATCCTGCAGCAGGCGGCGGTCTCGGTGCTCGCGCAGGCGAACCTTCAGCCGCAGCTCGCGCTGCGTTTGCTGGGGCTTTGAACGGCGCGCCCCGCGAGGCGCACGGCGACAACCGTGCACGGCGCGGGGCGCGCAGAGGAAAGCTCGAGCTTCGAGAGCTACTGGCAGAGCGCGAACGACAGCGCGTTCGAGAGGTTCGAGCCGCCGGGCGCTGGCGGATCGCGGAACCACGCCTGCGCGTAGACCAGATCCCCCGGGTTGAAGGGGGCGCCGAGCGCGCTGGGTTGTGACGCGACGAACGCGCGCCAATCCTGCGCGAAGGCGCCGTCGCAGGCGCCGGAGTTTCCGCCCGAGTTGAGCACGCCCATGCGTTGCGTCGGCGAGTTCACGCACAGCCGACTCGTGCCGCCGCCGAAGGGCGTGTCGCGCGGACCGCTGACGCCGTAGAAGAACAGGCCCGCGCGCTGGCCTTCCACGCTCGAGCACTGCAGTGTGAAGCCCGAGCTCGCCGAGGCGCTGGCGAGGCCGCTCGCCGCGATGGTGGGCGCGCACGCGTTCGTCGTCGTGCTCGAACTGCAGTAGCTCGCGCCGCTCGTGCAGCCTTCGAAGCGGAACACGGCGGAGCTGCCGCCTGTGATCTGCGCCGAGGCGATCACTGAGCCTGCGGGCGCCGTCGGGAGCGCGGGATACAAGGGGCCGGGCTGGCCCCAGGTGATCACCGCGCCGTCGCTGCGGCGCGCCATCGCGGCCGCTCCACCGGCGGAGATCGAGGTGTAAGTCAGCCCCGGCGGCAGCGGCGGGACCGTCGATTGCCCCGAGAAATCGAGGCCCCAGGCGAGCACCTGTCCGTTGCTCAGCAGCGCCATCGAGAACTCATCGCCTGCGGCGAGTTGAGCAAAGCTCGTCCCCGGCAGTGGCGCCGGCACGTCGAGTTGTCCGTGCTGGTTCTTGCCCCGAGCGTAGACGCGGCCGTTCGTCGCCCGCGCGAGCGTGTGATGTCGGCCGACGACCACTTCGACGTAGCGGTGCCCCGGCGGCGGCGCCGGCATGTTGAGTTGGCCGTAGGTGTTGTCGCCCCACAGCGCGAGCGTGCCGTCGCTGCGGATCGCCGCGGTGTGGTCGTGCTGCGCGGAGACTGCGATGTACGTCAAGCCCGGCGCAAGCGCCGGTGTGTTGCACTGTCCGCTCGAGTTGAGGCCCCAACACGAGATCTGACCGTCGCTGCGCAGCGCCGCGTTGTAGAAGCCTCCGACGCTCAGGTCCGTGAAGCGCACGCCCGCCGGCAACGTCGGGACGACCCCGGTCGGCCCCCAGCCGGAAGGCGTCGAGTAGATCTGTCCGTTGCTGTACAGCAGGGCTGTGTGCCCAAACAGCGCCGCTCGCTCGATCTGCACGCCCGCCGGAGTCGGCGGAAGGCCGCACTGCACGTAATCGTTGTTGCCGAAGCACACGACGCGCCCGTCGCTGCGCAGCGCGACGGTGTGCGAGTTGCCGGCATCGACGGCGACGTAACTCACTCCCGCTGGGAGCACCGGCACGATCCCGGCCGGATTCGAGAGTCCCCAGGCCACGATCTGGCCGTCGCTGCGCAAGGCCGCGCTGTTGTAGCCGCCCGCGGTGACGTCCACGTAGGTGACGCCGGGGGGCAGCGGCGGGAGGGTCCCGACGCCGTAGTTCGTCGCACCCCAGTGGCGCAGCTGGCCGTCGCTGCGCAGCGCGATCGTGTGGTACGTACCGGCCGCCACGTCGACGTACGTCACGCCAGGCGGTAGCGCCGGTGTCGAGACGTTGAGCTGCCCGTACTCGTTCTCGCCGCCCCAAGCTGCGATGGTTCCGTTGCTCCGCAGCGCCACCGTGTGCCCCGAGCCCACATCGACCTTCGTGTACGTCAATCCGGGCGGCAACGCGGGGACGTTGGTCTCGTTCCAGTAGTTCAAGCCCCAGGCCACGATCGTTCCGTTCGAGCGCAGCGCGCTCACGAAGCCCGTGCCGGCCGCGACATCGACGTAGCTCAGACCCGGTGGCAACGGGGGCGGCGTGATGTCGGTGAAGTAGGGGTCGCCCCACGCGCGCAGCAATCCGTCCGAGCCGAGCCCCAAGGTGAAACCGCCACCAGCCGAGAGCTTGGTGTACTGGACGCCCGGTGGGAGAGCGACGGGCGTGCAACCTCCCATGCCGTTCGCGCCCCAGCCGAAGCCGGCGCCGTTCAGGTCGATGGCGACCGTGTGGCTACTGCCGGCGGAAACCGCGCTGTAGGAACGCTCGAGGTCGCGTGTGTCGAACGCCGTTCCGCCGGTCGACATCCACACGCTCTGCGCCTGCGCACTCGCTGCTGCGCTCGCCAGCGCGGCCGCCGCCAGAACCACCGATCCAACGAAGTCGCTGGACATGTGCTGCCTCTCCTTCCTCGTGTCCGCGAACTCCGCCAATCCGCGTAGGAGCGAGGCTAACCGACAACTCGCGGCGACGCTCGGCGACCTCGGCGGAGAATATTCATGCGCCTCTTGACGCCCAAGACTTTCGAATTATTCTTGCCCGCCTTCGCCCGATGCAGAACCGCGACCGTCGCCGCGCCGCCATCCGCGAGCTTTTGCTCGAGGCGCCCGTCCACAGCCAGGAAGAGCTGCTCGAAAAGCTCGAGCGGCGCGGGCTCGGGGCGTCGCAGCCGGTGCTGTCGCGCGATCTGCGCGCGCTGAACGTCGCCAAGCGCGGCGGCGCGTACCAGATCGTCGAGGAAGAGCGCGTCACGCCGCTCGAGCAGCTGCGCAGCCTGCTGCGCTCGGTCGAGCCCGTTTCCGAGCTGCTGCTCATGACCTGTGAGCCGGGCGCGGCGAGCGCGGTGGCGCGCGCGCTCGAGTCCGAGGAGCTCGACGGGCTGCTCGGCACCATCGCCGGCGACGACACGGTGCTCGTCGCGGTCAAGTCCCAGGCGGCGGCGCAGCGCGTGCGCCGCCGCATCCAAGAGCTTCTCTAGAGACCCGTTTTTCGGGGCGGAGCCAATTCCATGCGCGTTTTGCTGGCCTATTCCGGTGGTCTCGACACGTCCTACCTCGTCGCGTGGCTGACGCGCGTCAAGGGCGCGCAGGTCACGACCTTGGCCGTCGACTGCGGCGGTTGGAGCGCGAACGAGCGCTCGGAGCTCGCGGCGCGCGCGCTGGCGCTCGGCGCCGTCGAGCACCGCTTCGCCGACGCGCGCGCCGAGATGTTCCAGCGCGTGATCCGCTGGCTCATCTCCGCCAACGTGCGCCGCGGCGGCGTGTACCCGCTGTCGGTGGGCGCGGAGCGCGGCCTGCAGGCCGAAATCCTCGCGCGCGAGGCCCAAATCTTCGGCTTCGACACCGTTGCGCACGGCTGCACGGCGGCCGGCAATGACCAAGTGCGTTTCGAGGCCGCGCTCGCCACGATCGCGCCGAACCTGTCCGTGCTCGCGCCGGTGCGCGACCTTGCTCCGAGCCGCGACGAGCAGCGCGCTTGGCTGCGCGAGCAGGGACTCCCTGTTCCGCCCGCGGGTGGGAAGTATTCGGTCAACCAGGGCCTGTGGGGCGTCACGATCGGCGGCGGCGAGCTGCACACCTCGAGCGAGCCCCTGCCCGAGGAAGCGTGGTACTGGACGCGCGGCGCGAGCGGTTCGGCGCGCATCACCGTCGAGTTCGAGCGCGGCGTGCCCGTGGCGCTCAACGGCGCGCGGCTCGACCCCGTCACGCTCGTCGAGCAGCTCAACCTCTCGGCGGGCGCGCTCGGCGTCGGCCGCGGTTATCACCTCGGCGACACGGTGCTGGGCATCAAGGGCCGCATCGCCTTCGAAGCGCCGGCCGCGGAGGTGCTGATCGAGGCGCACCGCGAGCTCGAGAAGCTCGTGCTCATCGAAGAGCAGCGCTTCTGGAAGGACCACCTCGGCGACATCTACGGCCGCCGCCTGCACTCGGGGCTGTTCCACGATCCGTTCCAGCGCAACCTCGAAGCGTTCTTCGAGTCGACGCAGGAGCACGTCAGCGGCGTCGTGAAGCTGCGCCTGCAGCCGGGTTCGGCGCTCGTCGAGGGCGTCGAGTCGCCCTTCAGCATGCTCAAGGCGAGCGACGCGAAGTACGGCGAACGCGCGAGCTCGCGCGCCACGCCCGAGGGCGCGCTCGGTTTGGCGCGCGCGCTGGCGGAGCCGGCGCGTTTGTTCCGGCGCGCGGGCGAAGCGGCGGTCCTGGAGGTGCGCCCGTGAAGCGTTGCCAAGTCGACAAGATCGCGTCGGTCACGCTGCGCCTGGGCCTCGACCGCAACCTCGTGCTCGGCGAGACGATTCCGGCCGAGTCGGGCACGGTCATCGCGGCGCGCGTGAAGAGCGCCAAAACCAGCTACAACACGCTCGAGGACGTGCACGGGCGCATGGTCGCGCTGCACCCCGGCGACGTGATCGTCGGCGCGCTCGGCCGGCGCGATGCGCTGTACGGCTACTCGGGGCATGTGCCCACGAAGGTCGCCGTCGGCGATGAACTGCAGTTGCTCAACCTGGGCGGCGTGATCGGCGCCGGCGCCGAAGCGACGGCCGCGAACGGCGAGCCCTTCCGGCTCGAAGTGCTCGGCGCCGTGCTCGAGTTCCCGTACCTCGCCACACGCGTCGGCGTGCCGGCGAACATCGCGCGCGCCGCGCTGCCGACGCAGCCGATGCCGACGCGCGCCGAGGGTCTGCCGCCCATGATCGTGCTTGTCGGCACGTGCATGGACGCCGGCAAGACCACCGCGGCTTCGATCCTGATCAGCGAGCTCACGCACAAGGGCCTGCGCGTCGCCGCGGGCAAATTGACCGGCGTTTCGCTGCGCCGCGACGTGCTGCAGATGCAGGACTGCGGCGCGGAGCCGGTCGCGGTGTTCACCGACTTCGGCGTCGTCACGACCGACGAACGTTCGGCGCCGCCCGCGGCGCACAGCCTGATCGCGCACGTCGCGCAAGCTGAGCCCGACTTGATCGTGCTCGAGATGGGCGACGGCCTGCTCGGCACGTACGGCGTGCACGGACTGCTCGCCGACGACGCGATCCGCGGCGGCATCGAGAGCGTGGTGCTGTGCGCGCAAGATCCGGTCGGCGCCTGGGGCGCGCAGGCTCTGCTGCGCGAGAAGTACGGCCTCGAGGTCGACGTCGTCTCGGGCCGCGTCACGGACTCGCCGGTCGGTCGGCGCTTCTGCAACGAGAAGCTCGGCCTCGCGGCGTTCAACGCGCTGCGCGAGGGCCGGCAGTTCGCCAACTGCGTGCTCGAGGCCCTCGCGAAGAAGGGCCTGGTCGACAACAAGCTCACGGCGCGCGGCGCGGGGCTGCTCGTTCCATGAGCCGCGAACAACTCGAACAGCAGGGCGTGGCGCGCACGCTGCGTGCGACGACGCCGACCTGGGTGTTCGGCGCGAAAGGTGTGCTCGCAGGCGAATTGCTGCGCCTGCTCGACCTGCACCCGACGCTCGAGCTGCGCGGCGCCGTGTCGCGCAGCGAACAGAGCGTGGACTCGGCGCATCCGCACCTGCAGACCTGCGCGAGCACGTGTTCGGCGGACGAAGCGCGCGCCGCGATCGGCGCTGCGCTGCGTGCCGGCGAGCGGCCCGCGGTGTTCCTCGCGTTGCCGCACGGCGAGTCGTGCGCGGCGTGGAGCGCGCTGCGCGCCGAACTCGGCGCGCTCGCCGAGCAGCTCTACCTCGTCGATCTCGCCGCGGACTACCGCCTCGTCGATCCCGCGCGTTACCGGCGCGCGTACGGCCACGCGCATCCCGACGCGGATGAGTTGCCGCGCTTCACCTACGGGCTGGTCGAGTTCCACCGCGCGGCGATCGCGAGTGCGCGCCGCGTGGCCGCGCCCGGCTGTTTCGCGACGGCTCTGCAGCTCGCCAGCGTGCCCGCCGCGCGCGGCAAGCTGCTCGATGCGACGCGGCCGTGGATCTTCCACGGCATCACGGGCTCGAGCGGCAGCGGAGCGGAGCCCAAGCCCGGCACGCACCATCCTTGGCGGCACGGGAACATGTGGGCCTACTCGCTCGGCGGCCATCGCCACGAGGCCGAGCTCGAGCAGGCGCTCGCCGCTTCGAGCCACACGCCGCCGCTGCACTTCGTCGCGCACTCCGGCCCGTTCGCGCGCGGCATCCATCTGACCTGCGCGCTGCCGCTGGCGCACAAGCTCAAGGCCGAGGAAGTGCGCTCGCACTACGTCGCGGCCTTCGACGGCTCGCCGTTCGTGTCCGTGCTCGAACTCGGGCGCGCGCCCGATCTGCGCTCGGTCTCTGGCTCCAACCGCGCGCTCGTCGGCCTCGACGTGCGCGGCGACGTGCTCACGGTGCTCGTGACGCTGGACAACATGGTCAAGGGCGGCGCTGGCCAAGCGCTGCAGTGCCTCAACCTCATGCTCGGCCTGCCGGAGACGGCGGGGTTGCCCCGGGCCGGACTCGGAGTGTGCTGATGAGCTTGCGTGAAATCGATGCGTACGCGCGCCTGCCTTTGCCCGTGGTCGCCGCCCAAGACAACGAGCTGATCCTCGAAGACGGCCGGCGTGTGCTCGACCTGTACGGCGGCCACTGCGTGAACACGCTCGGCGCCGGCGACGTGGGGCTCGCGCGTGTCCTCAGCCGCCAGTGGCACGAGCTGTCGTTCGCGACCAACTTGCTCGACCACGCTCCGCGGCGCGAGTTCCTCGCGGCTTTCGAGCCCAATTTGCCGCTCGCGCCGAGCGGTTGGCAGGTGTTCTGCACCAACAGCGGCGCCGAAGCGAACGAGAACGCGCTCAAGCTCGCGCTGGCCTTCACGCGGCGGCGCAAGGTCGTGTACTTCAAGGGCGCGTTCCACGGGCGCACCGCGGCCGCCGCGGCGGTCAGCGACACCAAGCTGCCGGCCTTTCCGAACGCACCCTTCGACGCGCTCAAGATTCCCTGGTCGCAGAGCGAGGTCGCGCAGTGGGCGATCGACGACAGCGTCGCGGCCGTGATCCTCGAGCCGTACCAGTCGCTGGCCGGGGTTACCGAACCGGCGCCAGGTTTCCTCGAGAAACTGCGCGAGCGCTGCGACCAGACCGGCGCGCTGCTCGTGTTCGACGAAGTGCAGACCGGCAGCGGTCGCCTGGGCTCGTTCTGGGCTGCGCAGCACTTCGGCGTCGTGCCCGACGTGTTCACGACCGCCAAGGGCGCCGCCGGCGGCATGCCGATCGGGCTCACGGTCGCGCAGACCAAGTTCGCCTCCGGCGTGCCGGGCAAGTTGTTCGGCTCGACCTTCGGCGGCGGTCCGCTCGCGCTCGCCGCCGCGGCGGAAGTGGCACGGCGCATCGCCGAGCCGGGCTTCCTCGCCAACGTGCGCGCGACGAGCGCGGCGCTCAAACAAGCAGCGCTGCGCGGACCGATCGTGCGCGTGCGCGGCGCGGGATTGCTGCTGGGCCTCGTCGTGAACTCCGACACGAGCGCCGCGGCCGTGCGCGACGCGCTGCTCGCGCAGGGCGTGCTCGTCGGCACGAGCGACGATCCCAAGGTGCTGCGCCTCTCGCCGGCGTTGACGCTGCGTCCGCACGAAGCCGAACGCCTCGCACGAGCTCTCGATTCGCTCACGGTGCGCGCATGAACGGCCTCTACCACCTCGGTGAACGCAGCGCCCGCGAGGTCGAGGCGCTCGTAGCGCGCGCGCTCGAGCTGCGCTCCGGCGCCGCGCCGCGCCGCTTCGACGGCAAGGCGCTGGGCCTCTTGTTCTTCAACCCGAGCTTGCGCACGCAGGCCTCGTTCCAACGCGCCGCAGGCAAGCTCGGGCTCGACTTGGTGCAACTCCAGGGCGGCGCCGGCGGCGTGTGGGGCATCGAGTGCGAAGACGGCGCGGTGATGGACGGCGCCAACGCCGAACACGTGCGCGAGGCCGCGCCCGTGCTGGGCCGCTTCGTCGACGTGCTGTGCATCCGCGCCTTCGCCGGCATCAAGTCGCTCGAGAGCGATCTGCGCGATCCGCTGCTCAACGGTTTCCGCCGCTTCGCGGGCGTGCCCGTCGTCAACATGGAGAGCGCGTTGTGGCATCCCTGCCAGGCGCTGGCCGACTGGGCGACTCTCGATCAGTACGAGATTCCGCAGCGCGCCAAGTTCGTGCTCACCTGGGCCTGGCATCCCAAGCCGCTGCCGCAGGCCGTGCCCAACTCGACGCTGACCATGGCGGCGCAGCGCGGGATGGAAGTCGTGCTGCTGCGGCCGCGCGGCTACGACCTGCACCCGACCGTGATCGAGAACGCGCGTGCGCTCGCCGCGCGCAGCGGCGGTTCGCTGACGATCACCGACGATCGCGCGAGCGCGCTGGCCGGCGCGAGCGCGGTGTACGCC
>ERZ1066135.972-NODE-972-length-12187-cov-6.925239_pt1 | contig 12187 bp, 8 predicted proteins | sample MGYA00382782_ERZ1066135 | MGnify/ENA primary metagenome ERZ1066135 (study PRJEB33369, sample SAMEA5778365) | biofilm metagenome | biome: Industrial cooling water; feature: Water cooling tower basin; material: Biofilm | place: United Arab Emirates | collected...
GTACAGGAACGACACCGGGAAGAACACGATGCAGATGGCCAGCGTCGCCATGGTGCTCTGCGGCACCGGACGCCCGTCGGAGGTCAGTGTGGGCGTGCGCGTGAACTGCTGATACGCCGTACGTTGGACGTACGCGGTGAAGAGGATCACCGGGAGGCCCAACAGCATCACGCCGATCGCCGCCGGCAGGGCCCAGACCGGCAAGCCCACGGCGAGCTTGGCCGACCAGGTCATCACCGTGACCAGGAGGGTCGCCGCGGCCCAGAGGGCGAGGGCGCGCCCCAAGCGCATGCCCGGGCCCTGCAGGATCGTCGGGGCGGCGGACGACGCGCCACTCGACACGACGGACTCGAGGACCCGGACGATATCGGTGGCCTGCTGCGGGCGGGCCGTGGGCTCCTTCTCGACGCAGCGCATCACCAGTTCGACCAGCGCGTGCGGGAGGTCGGGCCGGAGCTCGCTGATGGGACGCGGGCGTTCGCTGAGCTGGGCCGCGAGCAAGCGCGCGGGGGTGTCCGCCCGGAACATCGGGGCCCCGGTGAGCATCTCGTAGGCCATCACGCCGAACGCGTAGAGGTCTGCGCGATGGTCGGCGTTCGGGTCGGCCGCGGCTTGCTCGGGGGCCATGTAGGCCGGGGTCCCCAGCGAGGTACCCGCCTGCGTCAGGGTCGCGCCGGGCGCGGCGGTCCGCGCGGCCGAGATGGCCTTGGCGATCCCGAAGTCGGTGACGGTCGCCGAGCCCTCGCTGAGGAGGACGTTGTCGGGCTTGATGTCGCGGTGGACGACGCCGCGGCCGTGCGCGAAGGCCAGTGCGCGTGCGACATCGCGCAGGATCCCGACGGCCTCGCCCACCGGCATGGGACCGCGGCCCAGCCGGGTGCGCAGCGACTCGCCCTCGACATAGGGCATCGTGAACCACGGGAGGCCATCGGCATCGCCGGTGGCGAGGACGGGGACGATGTGCGGGTGCTGCAGCGATGCCGCGAGCATCACCTCGCGTTTGAATCGTTCCACGCTGACGCCCGCCAGCAGCTCCGGGGCCAGGACCTTCACGACCACGCGCCGGTTCAGTGCCCGTTCGGTCGCGACATAGGTCCGGGACATCCCCCCGCCGCCCAGTTCGCGGTCGATCGTGTGCGTACTCCCGAGGGCGGATTCGAGACGACCGAGGAGCGGATCGGGCACGTGGCGTGGCGCTGGGGGGATGCTGCGGTGCTGGCCCTCATACGATACGAGGCGGGCCGACGACGCGCCACCGCGTGTTCGCCCCCCGCCGCCGGACGCGCGCGCTGGCGTCCCTCCGTCCGCCGCCGTACTGTTGCAGCTCACGGAGGTCGTCCTGTTCCCGTTGCCTGTCGAGGTGGTGTCGTGAGGATCGTTCGTCTGTTGGCCATGGTGGTCGGAGCAGTCGTCGTACTGTTCGTCGCGGTCGGCGTGGGCACGTACCTGTGGGCCTCGAACGCCACGACCAAGAAGCTCGACCTCGTGCGCGAGGTGCACCGGGTCGAATTCCCGATCCCGTTCCCGTTGTCGGACGACGAGCTCGCGGCGTTGCGCGCCGAGCGGAGCGCCGGCGCGCGGCGCGGGGTGGATCCGCTGGCGGGACTCGACCTCGATTCGATCGCCAGCGCGCGGGCGATCGCGCGCGGCGAGCATCTGACCAAGACCTTCTACGCCTGCACCGAGTGCCATGGTGACGACTTCGGCGGCGGCGTCATGATCGACGACCCCGCCATGGGGCAGCTGCTCGCGCCGAACCTCACGCTCGGTGAGGGGTCACGGACGGCACAGTACACGTCCGCGGACTGGGATCGCATCGTGCGGCACGGCGTGAAGCCCGACGGCAAGGGTTCGCCCATGCCCGCCGACGATTACTACCTGATGTCCGACCGCGAGTTGTCGGACGTCGTGGCGTACATCCGGTCGCTGCCGCCGGTGAACAAGACGGCGCCGCCCGTGGCGTTCGGCCCGGTGGGCAAGGTGCTCGTGGCGACCGACATGTTCAAGCTGGCAGCGGACAAGCACCCGACCAATCACGTGATCGACCATGTCCCGTTGCCGCCGCCGGTCGCGCCCGATGCGACCTACGGCAAGCATCTCGCGCAGACCTGTTCGGGCTGCCACGGGCAGAACCTCGCGGGAGGTCCGATCATCGGTGGCCCACCGCACTGGCCGCCGGCGGCGAACCTCACGCCGACCGGCCTCGGCGCGTGGACCTACGAGGACCTCGTGAAGGCCATGCGCGAGGGCGTCAGCAAGAACGGCGCGGCCCTGCGCGAGCCGATGTCGCTGATGCAGAAGTACGGCCAGAACATGACCGATGTCGAGCTGCAGGCGCTGTGGGCGTATCTGCAGACGCTGCCACCGACCGCGACGCCGGGTGCGGGGATGTGAGCGCGGCGGGCGGGCGCAGTGGGTCGCGTCACCGCGTCGCGTACACCGACGTCTCCCCGCGCTCCGTGAACAGCAGGACCGCGTAGCGCTCCGCGGCTCGCCCGGGGACTTCCATCCCCGGCGAGCCGATCGGCATGCCGGGCACCGCGAGTCCGCGCCCGGCAGGCTGCTCGCGCCAGAGCTTGAGGATCAGGTCGGCCGGGACGTGCCCTTCGATGAGGTACTTGCCGAGCACGCCGGTGTGGCAGGACGCGAGTCGTGCCGCCACACCGAGGTCGCGCTTGATGGCGTTGAGGTCCGGCACGTTGCGCGGCGTCACCGTGAGGCCGGCGGCCTCGACGTGGGTGATCCACGCCGAACAGCAGCCGCAGTTGGCGTCCTTGTAGACGGTCATGGCCGGCACCGCCCGCTGCGCCCGTTGCGCACGGAGGAACAGCGGCGAGCCCAGGAGCGCGGTGGCAAGGAAGTGGCGTCGGTGCATGCGGGAAAGATACCTCAACACCGCCCGCCGCCGCGCCGTACATTCTCCGTACCCTCGGGCCGTCCCCGAGGCGCTGTCCCGTTCCCATCGTACGGAGTCGTGCCTGATGCGATCGTTGTCCGCCACCGCCCGCTGGTCGGTCCTTGCGTTGCTGCTCCTGCCCGCCGTGGCAACCGCGCAGGCCCGCCTGACCTCGCCTGAGCAGTTCTTCGGCCACCGCATCGGGGCCGACTACCAGCTGCCGAACTACACCAAGTTGCATCAGTACTTCGAGCGCCTCACGCGCGAGTCGGACCGGATGCAGCTGGACACCATCGGGCGCACGGAAGAGGGTCGGCCGCAGATCATGGGCATCATCTCGTCGCCCGCGAATCTCGCCAACAAGGAGCGCTACAAGCAGATCAGCGCCCGCCTCTCGCGCGCCGAGGGGCTCACGGACGACGAAGCCCGCCGTCTCGCCAAGGAAGGCAAGGCGATCGTGTGGATCGACGGCGGCCTCCATGCCACCGAGGTGCTCGGTGCCCAGCAGCTGATCGAGACGACCTGGCAGCTGGTGAGTCGCACCGACGAGGAGACGCTGCGCTTCCTCGACGACGTGATCATCCTCGTCGCCCACGCCAATCCCGACGGCATGGAGCTGGTGAGCGACTGGTACATGCGCGAGCCGGACTCGCTGCGGCGCAGCACCAGCGGCATCCCGCGGCTCTACGAGAAGTACGCGGGGCACGACAACAATCGCGACTCGTACATGAATGCGCTGGCCGAGACGCGCAACGTGAGCCGGGTGATGTACACCGAGTGGTACCCGCAGATCATGTACAACCATCACCAGACGGGCCCGCAGGGCACGGTGATGTTCGCGCCGCCGTTCCGTGACCCGATGAACTACAACCTGCATCCGCTGATCATCACGGGGATCGACCTGGTCGGCGCGTCGATGCACGGCCGCTTCGTCGCGGAGAAGAAGGGCGGCACGGTGATGCGCTCGGGCGCCAGCTATTCGACCTGGTGGAACGGCGGGCTGCGCACCACGGCCTACTTCCACAATCAGATCGGCCTGCTCACCGAGACCATCGGCAATCCGACGCCGATCACGATCCCGCTGCTGCCCAACCGCCAGCTGCGCAGCGGCGACCAACCGCTCCCCGTCGAGCCGGGCCGCTGGCACTTCCGGCAGTCCGTCGACTACTCGGTGACGGCCAACTGGGCCGTACTGGACATCGCGTCGCGCCACCGCGAGCAATTCCTCTACAACATCTATGCGATGGGCCGCGATGGGATCGAGGCGGGCTCCCGCGACTCGTGGACCATTTGGCCGCAGCGGACGGCGCGTATGCAGACGGAAGGCGGCGGGGGACGCGGCGGGGCGGGCGGCGGCGGCGGTGGTGGTGGTGGCCGCGGGGGAGCCGGCGCTGGCGCCGAGCAGGTCCGGCAGCAGTTCCAGGCTACGCTGCGCCGCCCGGAGGACCGCGATCCGCGGGCATACATCCTCAGCGCCGCGCAGGGCGACTACGGGTCGGTGCTCCGCTTGATGCGTGCCCTGCAGTACACGGGCGTCGACGTCCATCGTGCGACGGCCGCGTTCAATGCCGGCGGCAAGCAGTATCCGGCGGGCAGCTTCGTGGTCTTCACCGGGCAGGCTTTCCGCCCCATGGTGCTCGATCTCTTCGAGCCGCAGGATCACCCCAACGATTTCCGCTATCCGGGTGCGCCGCCGACGCCGCCGTACGACAACGCGGGCTGGACCTTGGCCATGCAGTTCGGCGTGGAGTATGACCGGATGCTCGACGGCATCACCGGCCCGTTCGAGAAGCTGACCGGTCTCGTCGAGGCGACGCCCGCCGTGCTCGCCACGGGCGGCAGCGGCTGGTTGCTCGACCCGGCACAGAACGATGCCGCGCTGGTCGCCAATCGCCTCCTCAAGACGAACTCGGCGGTGTTCCGCACCACGCAGCCGACCACCGTCGCCGGTACCACGTATCCGGCGGGTACGTGGTATGTGCCGCGCAACGGCAACGCGACGCGCGTGCTCACCGACGCCGCGCGCACTTTGGGGCTCCGCACCGTCGCCAGTGCGCAGCCCGCCGGCGCGCAGCGCGTCTCGGCCAAGCGCATCGGGGTCGTGGATCGCTACGGCGGGTTGATGCCCGCCGGCTGGACGCGACTGATCCTCGAGACCTTCGAGTTCCCGCACACGACCGTCTTCCCGCAGGAGCTGGATGCGGGCAACCTGAACGCCAAGTATGACGTGCTGATCTTCGTCGACGGGATGATCGGTGCCAACCTCGGCGCGAGCTCGGGCGCGCAGATCGGCAGTCCGCAGGCGCAGAACACGCCGCCGGAGTTCCGGTCCTGGCTCGGGTCGGTGACCAGCGACAAGACCATTCCCGCGATCAAGGCCTTCGTCGAAGCCGGCGGCACCGCCATCGCCATCGGCGGGTCCACCGCGCTCGGTCGACACCTGGGCCTGCCCATCGAGAACCATCTGACCGAGAACGGGGAGCCGCTGCCGCGTGAGAAGTACTACATCCCGGGCTCGCTGCTCGAGGTCGCGGTCGATCGAAGCCATCCGCTGACCGCGGGCCTCGGCCCGCGCGCCACCGTGATGTTCGACAACTCGCCGGTGCTGAAGCTGGGCGCGGGCGCGAGCGGGATCCGGACCATCGCGCGCTTCGATACGCCGACCCCGCTGCGCTCGGGCTGGGCGTGGGGCCAGGCGGCGCTGCAAGGGGGCATCGCGGTGGCCGAGGCGTCGGTCGGGCGCGGCACCGTGCTGCTGTCGGGGCCCGAGATCCTCTTCCGGGCCCAGCCGCACGGCACCTTCAAGTTCGTGTTCAACGCGCTGTACGCCCCGCGCTGACCGTGTGCCCTGCGGGGACCATCGACTCGTGACGCCGCTCACGGGTCGATGGTCCTTGGTGGTGATGAACTTCCCTGTTGACCGGCGCCCCGTCCGAGGGCGCGTGCCGTGAACGATCCGCTCTCCCGCACACCGCTCCGCGATACCCGCCGCGCCATCGTGACCCCGGTGATCGGCGGCTTGGGGCGCCTGTACATCTGGTTCCCCGACGTCGAGACGCAGACCAAGGTGGTCCAGCACCTGACGCGGCAGAGCTTCCGCTTCCAACTCGCCGACGGCAACTGCGTCGTGGTGGACGCCGAATGGGAGCGGCTGCGCGACGCGGCGATCCCGCTGCGTCGCAAGCTCACCCAGTTCGAGTCCGACGATACGCGTGTGCTGTTCAAGGCGGACGGCGGCGACCTGACGACCGCCGACTTTCCGCGCGTCCACTCGTTCACGCACTTCTCGTTGGCCAGCCAGTCGTCGTTCTTGCATGACCTGCTGGACAGCCGGCGTCTCACCACGGTGTTCCAACCGATCGTCCAGGCGACGGACATCAGCAAGCCATTCGCATTGGAGGCGCTGCTGCGCGGGATCTCGCGGCAGGACACGATCCTGTATCCCGCGTACCTGCTTGAGGTCGCGCGGTCCTGCGGGATGCTCACGCTGCTCGACCACGCCTCGCGCACGGTGACCATCGAGGCCATGGTGCGCGGCGAGATCCCGGACCGGGTGTTCATCAACCTGGCCCCGATCGCGGCCCATGATCCCGTCGAGGCGGTGGACTCCACGTTGTCGATCCTGCGACGCGCGAGCGTCGAGCCGCAGCGCGTGGTCTTCGAGGTGACCGAGACCGACCATGCGCTCGACACCGAGATGCTCCGTCGGGTGCTCGACACCTATCGCGAGGCCGGGTTCGGGGTGGCGCTCGACGACGTGGGATCGGGGTATTCTTCGCTGAACATGCTGCATCGCCTGCGCCCGGATTTCATCAAGCTCGACATGGAACTGGTGCGCGGTGTCCATACCGACGCGTACAAGGCCTTGATCGCACAGAAGATCATCGAGATCGCGCGCTCGCTGGGTGTGCGGACCATCGCGGAGGGCGTCGAGACCCGCGAGGAGCTGGACTGGGTGTGCACCCACGGGGCCGACTTCGTGCAGGGCTACCTGATCGCGCGACCGAGCGAGCCGCGGTTCCCGGCCGCCGCCTGATCCAGCGCACGATGGGACTCCGGGAATACCAGTTGCCGACGTCGGAGCAGGCGGTGGACGATCCGCGCCGCCGCCGACGGACGATCGTCGTGCGCATCCTCTTGCTGCTGCTGGTCCTGGCGCCGCCGGTCCTGTCGCATCTGTGGTGGCGCGTCACCACGCCGCCGCCCGACCGGGTGCTGTTGGTCGACTACACCGTGCCCTTCGAGTCGGCGCGTGAGCACCGCGGTGCCACGTGGATCCTCAACCATCGCAAGTATGTGCCACCGACCGGCGGGCGCTGGGGCCCACTCGGCACGCACGTCGGCTACGACCCCACGGACCGCGATCGGCCGGTGCCACTCAGCAGCGTGTCGCTCGCCGACCGCGACTGGGTGCTCGTCACCGATGCCTACGGCGTGTACGAGGACGACCTGCGCAACATCCGCCGCGAGATGGGCCACATGGACTACTCGCGCCGGCTGTTCGGCGGGCTCTCGACCGCCGATGGCGACTCGCTGCAGCGCTTCGCCGAGCGGGGTGGGCACCTGTTCCTGGAGTTCAACAGTCTCGAGGAACCGACTACGGGCCGGGCACGCCAGGTGGTCTCGGACCTCGTGGGGGTGCAATGGACCGGCTGGGTCGGACGCACCTTCGCGTCGCTGCGCGATACGACCGACGTGCCGCATTGGCTCCCACGCTTGTTCGCGGAGCAGTATCCGAACGTCGAATTGCCCCGCGATCCGTCACTGGTCCTGATCCACGCCGACGGACGCTTGCGCGTCTTCCCCGAGCGCGACCCCACCGCCGTGGCGCCGCGGGTCGCCGTCACCGACGCCGGCCGCCGGGCGTTGGGGACGGCGCGGGGCGGCTCGCCCTATACGTTCTGGTTCTCGGTGCTCGCGGCGACGGACAGTGCGACCGTCCTCGCCGAACTGGTGATGCCCGACGTGCCGGGACTCGCCGTCGCTCTCGACTCCCTTGGCCTCCCGCGCCGGATGCCGCTGGTCACGCGTCGCATCGTCGAAGGGTCGCATCGCGTCTACGTCGCCGGCGATCTCTCGGATGCCGATTTCCGCACCGGCTGGTATCAGTTCGCCGGGATCGCGCGTGCCCGGGCGCTGCTCTCGGGGCGCGGCGTCCGGCGCCCCGGTGGTGCCTGGACCTTCTGGCAGTTCACGGCTCCGGCGTACCGCGCCCTCCTCGAGGCGCCCCACCAGTAGCCGCTACCGCAGCACCGCCTTGGCGATGGTCTGCAGCTGCATGTTCGACGTTCCCTCGTAGATCGTCCCGATCTTGGCGTCGCGGTAGAACTTCTCGACCGGGTAATCGGTGGTGTAGCCGTAGCCGCCGAACAGCTCGACGCACAGCGAGGTGACGCGCTCGCACACCTGCGACGAGTACAGCTTGGCCATGGCGCCCTCGCGCGCGATGTCCATGCCTGCGTCCTTCAGGCGCGCGGCGTTGTACACCATCAGGCGCGCGGCTTCGAGCTCGGTGGCCGCCTGCGCGATCTGGAACTGCACGCCTTGGTTGTCGGCAATGGCCTTGCCGAACTGCTTGCGCTCCTTGACGTACGCGACCGCCGCGTCCAACGCGCCCTGCGCGACCCCGATCATCTGCGCGCCGATCCCGATGCGCCCCTCATTGAGCGTCTCGATCGCGATCTTGTAGCCCTGCCCCACCGGGCCGAGCACATTGGCTGCGGGCACGACGCAGTCGTCCATGAGCAGCTCGACGGTGCTCGAGGCCCGGATCCCGAGCTTGCTCTCCTTCTTGCCGACCGCGAAGCCGGGGAAGGAGCGTTCGACGATGAACGCCGTGATCCCCTTGTAGCCCAGCGCAGGATCGACCGTCGCGAAGATCACGAATACCTCGGCTTCGGCGCCGTTCGTGATCCAGAGCTTGCGCCCATTGAGGACCCAGTCGTCACCACGCTTGGTCGCCCGGGTCTCGAGGCCGAACGCGTCCGAGCCGGAGCTCGCCTCGGACAGGGCGTAGGCCCCGACCCGTTCCGTGCAGAGCGCGGGGAGGTACTGCGCCTTCTGCGCGTCGGTGCCGTAGGCCAGCAGCGGGTACTGCACCAGCGTGTTCTGCACGTCGACCATGATGGCGGCGGCCGCATCGACCTTGGAGATCTCCTCGACGGCCAGCGTCACCATCATCACGGAGCCGCCGGCACCGCCGAGGGCCTCCGGCACCTGGATGCCCATCAAGCCGAGCTCGAAATACTTGGGGACCAGCTCGGGGTCGAGTTGTCCCGCCGCCTCCATGGGGCGGACGCGCGGCAGGATCTCGCCGGCGGCGAACTCGGCGACAGCGTCGCGAAAGGCGATCTCGTCCTCAGAAAGGACGGTGAGGGGCTGGAGGGCGTGCGGCACAGAGGTCATCCCTGAAATTTACAGGGTGCGAGCCCCGAATGGACCTACCCGGCGAACTGCAGCCAGACCCACCGCAGGGTGAACGCCCCGAGCACGGCGGTGATCCCGACCACCGCAACGCCGAGCCCCCGGAACCAGAGGGGCAGCGGTGCGCCGGGGACCCGCAGTGCCGCGATGAGGAGCATGGTCGCGATGATCGGAAGCAGCACGCCGTTGGCGGCCTGCGCGGCGATGATCGCGGCCAGTGGTGAGAGGCCCAGCAGGCTGAACGCGATGCCGGTCGCCACGACCGAGCCCCAGATCAGCCGCTCGCGTCCACGCGCCGCGGCATCCCAGCCGAACAGCTCGCGCACCGCGGCTGCGGCGGCCATGGGTGCCGTGATCGTCGAGGTGAAGCCCGCGGCGAAGAGCCCCGCACCGAACAGCCATCGCGCCCAGGCGCCAGCCACTGGCTCAAGGGTGGTGGCGACATCGGCCGCGGTGCTGACGGTGGTCCCCGCGGGGAGCGATGCCCCGGTGACCAGGATCGCGAACGAGATGAGTCCGCCGAGCGGGATGAACACGGCCATGCCGCGCAGCTCCTGCCGCCATGCGTCCCGCGCGTCGTCGGCCGAGTCCCAGTAGCGCCGGGTGGCCGAGGCATGCAGGAAGAGGTTGTACGGCACCACCGTCGTGCCGACGAGCGCGATGACGGTCACGAGCGAGCCTGCGGGGATCGTGGGCGTGACGAGCCCAGCGACGGCGCTCGCCCACGGGATCGGCGCCACGATAGCGGCCCCGAGGAAGACCACGCTCATGAGACCCACCAGCCCCGCCAGCACGCGAAGGGCGGCGCGCGCGTCAAGCATCAGGACGCCGACGGCCGCCAGGGCGATGCCCGCCGTGAGCAGCCGCGGCTCGACGCTCGGGAACAGGATGCCGAGGCCCGCCGTGGCCCCGAGCAGATTGCCGACCTCGAATGCGGCGCAACCGATCCACAGTCCCGTGATGACGAGGATGCTGAGTGGCGTCCAGAGTGCGGTGCCTCGGAATCGCGAGCGCAGCGCGTCGCCCAACCCTCGCTTGGCGATGATGCCGAGCGCGGCCGACGAGGCTTGCAAGGTGAACACGGCGATGGTGCCGAAGACCAGCACCCACCCCAGTGCGAATCCGAACCGCACGCCGGCAGTGGCCGCGGTCAGGACGGTGCCTGGACCGATGAACGCCGCGACGACGAGCGATGAGGTGCCGAGGCGCTTCATGCGCGGCACCAGTCGGCGAAGCGGTCGGCCCAGTGTCGTTGTGCGGCGAGCGATTCGTCGACGGTGGTCGGGACGAAGCGGACCGCCGTGCGCGGTGGGCGCTGTGCGAGGCGGGCGAGGGCATCGGTCGGCACGACGCCGATCACCGGGTAGCCGCCGACGGTCGGATGCTCGGCCATGAGGACGATCGGGCGACCGTCGGGTGGGAGTTGCATGGCACCGGCGACCGTCGGTTCGGAGGCAAGCGCTCCGCTGCTCACCACGGGGAGCGCCGGGCCATCGAGGCGGTATCCGCTGCGGTCGCTGGCCGTGGCGATCTGCCAGGTGCTCGCGAAGAACGTCGCCCAGGCGCGCTGGTCGAGCGCCTCGATGCGTGTGCCAGGCAGCCATTCGATGGGTGCCTCGTCGAGCGCGGTACGAAGGGCAGCGGGCACCGGCGCCGCGCGGATCGCATGCGGGGCGTCCATCGCCAGTGCGAGCTGGTCGCCGCGCCGCAGCGGGCTGGGGCCCAGCCCCACGCGGACCAACGTGGCGCGGCTGCCGAGCACGCGCGGGGCGTCGATCCCACCCCGGACGGCGAGGTACCAGGCGGCCCCGCGGAGCACGCGGCCGATGCGCAGCGTACCGCCCGCTCGGGTCTCGTGCACCTCGTAGCTGCCGATCGGCCGGTCGTCGAGCGCGGCTTCGCAGACGGCGCCAGTGAGCGCGAACGCGGTCGGTGCGGCGAAGGTCAGCGTGATCGACGCGAGGCAGCCCTCCAGCGTGGCGGCGTCGGCGGCGTTGCCGATCATCGCGTTGGCGATGTGGTGCGAGGGCGCGTCGAGTGGTCCTCCGGGGGAGACGCCGTCGCGGCGGTGCAGCGGTCGGCCGCTGTCCTGGATGGTGACGAGGCCTGCGACGGTCGCGACGCTGATCATGCTTCCGGTACGAATCGCACGCGGTCTCCGTTGCGCAGCAAGGCCGCAGGCTCGCGTGTGGGGTCGAAGAGGCGCAGCGTGGTCGAGCCGATGAGATGCCAGCCACCGGGTGTGCTGAGCGGATACACGGCGGTGGCGTTCCCCGCGATGGCCACCGCGCCGGCCGGGACCCGCACGCGCGGTGCGTCGCGCCGAGGGAGCTGCAGGGCGGGGTCCAGCTCGCCGAGATACGCGAACCCTGGCGCGAAGCCCAGCGACAGCACGTGATACTCCTGGCCCGCATGCCGAGCGATGACCTCGTCGCGGGTCAGGCCGCAGCGCTGTGCGACCTCGTCGAGATCGGGCCCGTCGTAGCGCACGGGGATCTCGTGCCGCCGTGCGTCGCTGAGGGCAGGGACCTCGTTGAGGTGGGCTGCCACGATGCGAAGCCGCTGCTCGACCTTGGCGGCCTCGGGCGCGAACGGATCCACATGGACGGCGACCGAGGCGGACGCTGCGACGATGTCGAGCACCGCGGGGATGTGCTCCGTGCGCAGCGCCCCGGCGAGCGCGGCGGCCCGCCCGGCCGTCTCGAGGCTGGCGCGGTCCGCGAGGCGGATCAGGAAGGCGCGCTCACCGAGCGCGAGGACGGCAGGTGCCATGGCGTACGAAGGATAACCGGGGCGCGAGGTCTCACGGTCGATCGGGTCCGCATCGACGAGCCGTTCGGGGCGCCTGGCCCGCGTGTGGTGGCCCCG
>ERZ1066135.974-NODE-974-length-12184-cov-5.671861_pt1 | contig 12184 bp, 7 predicted proteins | sample MGYA00382782_ERZ1066135 | MGnify/ENA primary metagenome ERZ1066135 (study PRJEB33369, sample SAMEA5778365) | biofilm metagenome | biome: Industrial cooling water; feature: Water cooling tower basin; material: Biofilm | place: United Arab Emirates | collected...
CTTTCTTTCTTCCGTTTGTTTTGCCGAGTCTGAAGTTTGGTCCGGCAGTTTCGACAGTCCTGAGGACTGATGCTGGACAAAGTTTGCTTCTTGAAGTGACCAAGTAGAAGCCTTATATAAAGTTCCTTAGCTCCTTTGTTGACGTTGTTCTGCTGGACATAGGGCCGATATTTCTCGTCGATGAACGAGGCAAGAGTCGTGGTGGTATCGGTAACGTTATAGCTATGATCAAAGGACGCTTTAATGATCTGCCTCTCAGCCAGTTCAGCTTCCTGTTTGGTCTTCGCTTCGGGAATACTCTGATGAATGACCTTCCCTTTCAGTCGCTTATAGATCCACCATCGGGCTTTCGAATAGTCGGGATGGGAGGATGAGACTCGCTTACCGTTGTATCTTTTGTAGACAGACATATATATTACCGGAAAGATTTGCGTTGAGATCGAGGGCGCCGGAAACCGGAGGCCCCTCAAACGATCCTTTCGCAAGTTCTATTCCGCTGACTGTTAGCCGCTTATTTACTGGGAATTGGGGTGAAAAGGTGGAATTTGGAACGCCGGCGCATCAGTTGGTTCTTCCTCGCACCGTGGTTGGTGCGTCTGTTAACCAGAATGGCCCTAATTGATGGTTCAGAAAGTTGGTTGCAAAATGGAGGCGCTTTTTCTGACGGGTGTCAGTTCCTAAATGTGGCAAACAAGCGACTTAGCAACCCGCCCTCTCGTGGCTGTGGGGAAACCACGAAAAAAGGGCTTTCGAAATTCTTCGAAAGCCCCATGTTTGTTGGTCGGGACGACAAGATTTGAACTTGCGACCTCTCGCACCCCAAGCGATTTAGGTAGGTTTGTATAATTTGTCAAAACTGCTCAAAACTTCTTAGAATCAACAACTTAACGGTTGTCTCGATTCAACACTAACAGGCCGTGATCAGCAACGCTGCAACCAACCTGCAACCAAGTTGGCCTATCGGAATCAAACATCCGAGGCGAACTATTTGCCAGAAGGACGGCATTCGCTCCCTCATCAAGGAGAATATAACATAACCTATCCAATGCCAACCGCTCAATTTTTTCATACAGGTCTCAACCCGAGGTCGTCGTCACAGACTCGTCCGTCGGGCTTCATGTCTTGGTTTGAAATGATGGAAAACGCGCGCCCGACTGCATCACTCGTTGATAACCTTTCAGCATTCACCTATTCTGAAGATGGTGTAGTTATGGCTTGTTGTGAGGATGATTGTGCGATAGAGGCGTTGCTGGAGAAGCAGAGTTTGACGCTAAAGATCGTGCTTGGGATAAACGTCGTAATGTTTGCCGCGGGTATCGGTGCGGGCATTTACGCGGGTTCGAGTGCGCTGTTGTCCGATTCGCTTGACAATCTTGGCGATGCAATGACCTACGGGCTAAGCCTTTATGTTGTTTATAAATCGTCTCAGGCTAAGGCTCACGTCGCTTTGTTCAAAGGTGGTTTGATTCTTCTCGCGGCGCTCGTTGTACTTGGACAGGTGATCTACAAACTAATCGTTCCGACGGTTCCTATTTTTGAAATAATGGGCGTGGTAAGTTTGCTTGCCCTCGTCGGAAATTCGGTATGCCTCTATCTGCTTACGCGACACAAGACGGACGATGTCAATATGAGTTCGGTGTGGGAATGTTCGCGGAACGATATAGCGTCGAATATCTCGGTCTTCGTCGCGGCTGGTGCGGTCTGGTTCACACAGTCCGGCTGGCCTGACATTCTAATCGCTCTCGCTTTGGTGGTGCTTTTTCTGCGTTCCGCATTCCGTGTCTTTTCAGGTGCAAGACGCGAACTGCGGAGTGCATAGATTAAGGCTTTCTACACTCAAAGCGAAACTCCGTGTTTCCTACGGATATTTCGCCTCTGCCAAATTAAAAACTCACCTTGATTCCGGTTTGAACGAGACGCGGACCTGAGGGCAGCAATCCACGCGTACGGTCAATGATGTATATCCGGTCGAGCAAGTTCTTACCCGTAACAAAAAATGTCGTCCTCCATTTCTCTACGCGGTAGTTTGCTGTCGCGTTCCAATACGTCTGGCTTGGTATCGCTCCAAGCTGGCCATTCGAGTTCGGGTTAACCGCGTTCAAATCGTCGCCGAACTGGCGCCCGATGTAAACATTTTCCACAAAAGCGTCGAAACCGCGGGAATGCGAATAGCCGATGCTTGTCGTCATAAGAACACTCGGTGCATACGGAAGGTGATTCTCAGTAATCGAACAACTGGTGGCCGATACCCGCCTGGTGGTCGGGCAGTAAACGTTAAGTGTTGCCGAACTTGTGATGGAACTCAAACGAATCCCGCGAAACTCCGCCGTTGGCAAAAAGGTATATGCGGTTCGTAGATAAACGTTATGGGGGCTGCGAAAAAGAGAGCCGGAGTCGATCTGGCCAGTGAATTCAAACCCCTGCTGTAGTGTGGCTCCGCCGTTTGTGAAGGCCGCCCCTCCGGCGACCGAAGCCGCTACAATCTGATTCTGATAATCGTTGCGGAAGAAGGCAGCCGAAAATTCGGTTCCTCTGAGTGGCCGGGTACGCACTCCGACCTCATAGTTCCAACTCAATTCCGAATCAAGTTCGATCACGCCGCCAGTATTTGTAACCACATCCTCTGCCCTCGGCGGCGAAAAGCCCCGATGAACACCGGCAAACAGCGTTGTGTTCTTAAAACCGGAGTAAGCGACGCCAATTCCCGGGATGACCTCGGTGACGGTTGTTTCGCCGGTCACCCCTGTCCCGTTGTTAGCGAGACGATTTGTTCGGCTAAATACTACCCGCTCAAAACGGACGCCCGGCGTCAAGGCAAGATTCTTCCATGTGAAGCGATGTTGAATAAATCCGGATTGAGCGAACGCCTTCCGCTCGTTGTTTTCAGCAATGACTCCGTCGCGCGATGTTGGAAGTTCGCCGTTTCGCTGGATCCGTTCCTGGTCTTCGCGATGAATCCTAAAGCCGACGACAAGTTCGTTAGCGACTGATCCGAAATCGAAGTTTGTGGTCAGCCGCGTCTCGACGCCCTGAGTAAGATAATCGCGCAGCCGTCCTTCGTTGCCGCATGTGGTGTTTAAAGCAGCCAGACTGAGACAATCGGGATCGAGATTCAAACGATTTGGGCGTTGGCTCGAATTGGATGACTGACGCCACCAGTCGCGCGAAAAGTAGTTAGAGTAAAAGCTAGTCGTCAGATTGATTTTAGAGGTCAGAACTGCCGCGTGCTGCAACGAGAAACCGGACCTGCGGCCATAAAAGAAATCGTTCTTAAATATGTTGCCGCGGGGATCTGCGGCGAATTCCGCCTCAGTCGCACCTGTGTAGGTTAGATTCGAATCCTCACGAAAGAATGTAAATTTTCCAGTCAGGGCGTTGCGAGCATTTAACTGCAAAACCGATTTGTTTGAAAAATCATATAGCTTAAAGCTTGTGTTCTCTTTCGATCCGTTACCCTGCTTATGATTGAAATTAAAAATCGTGCCGAGTTTACCGAACGTGCCGCCAAAGCCTGCTCCGCCGTTGAAAAACCTTCTATTTCCGCCTTCTAGTTTGAAACTAAAAGTTGGTTTATCGGGCGGATTGGGTGTCAGATAGTTGACGAGGCCAGCGATCGTTTGTGGGCCATATGCAATCTGACCCGATCCCTTCAGGACCTCGATCGACTCGTATCTCTCTACCGGAGGATGGTAGTAAGACGCATTATCTCCATAGGGCGCATACGACAATGGAAGGCCGTCTTCAAGCAGCAACACCTTCGTTGAGCGCGTCGGATTGGTGCCGCGAATGCCGATGTTGGGCCGCAAACCGAACCCCTCTTCGTCCCTTACATTCACACCGGATACTTTCCTCAGCACTTCGGAGAAATTAAATGCGCGGCTGTTTTCCAGTGTTTGCCTATCGATCCGTTCGATAGAACCCGGAATTTCCGAAAGGCTTTCCGGGGTTCCGGCGAGATAGCTTGACGTAACGGAAACGTCCACCGCGATGCCCCCGGGTGTTATGGTAAAGACGACGGGCTGCGTCGACGGGATTGTCATTTCACTGCGTAATGTCGCAAAACCTATGGCACCGATCGTAACGTCATACTTGCCATCTGACATATTTGTAAGCGAGTACCGGCCTTCACCGTCTGTTACAACGGCTTTTGCAGCCAACCGGACATCTTGGTGCCGCACTGTCAGCGTTGCTCCCGCAACTACGTCGCCGTTACTGTCAACAATTCTCCCCTCCACGTCGTTACGCATCTGTGAATAGCCGATTATGGCAAAAGTGGAAATGGCTAAACTAAAAGCAACCGATCTCACAGCAATACTTTTCATAAAAACACCAGTTAGACTACAAGCCTCAAAAAAACAAGACTTATTGAAAACGATTTTCAATTTCATATTAATAAAAGTACATGACACTGTCGGCACTGTCAACCAACATATTGCAGTAACAAATGAAGGCGACGTTAGCCTCTTTCTGATTGATGTTGTTTTGGGGGTGTGGAAAAGTTGTTTCTACAATGCAGAGCGTCTTTGAGAACCTTCCCTGAAACCGGCGGACGGACCATCAAGGGGAAAGCGGGAAATCTCGAAATGGCAAAGATCTTGAACGACGATGCAGATTTCGGTGGACTCTGCCTGGTTAGCCATTTGCGGGACTTATTTAACTGCCCCGCACGTTCGGTACAAGTTGTACTATTACGTCCAATTGACTATCAACGATTACGACGTGATTTGGGGCGACTCTAGTCCAACTCGTATGATCATCGGTCAATCTCTCGGAAGCAATGATGATTCCGCTTTGTTCGCTGTCGGATTGAACTATTTCAAACTTCCCTTCGTGGTACATGTATCTTCCGCGATTTGAAAAGTAGAGTGAAATCGGCTCAATTTGCGGATTCGAGACATAACGCACTGTTGCAAGGCTCTCACCATCGGTAACCGCAAAATTATAAATTGAAGGCTTTTTGATTCCAGCTTCACACGCCCATTCCTCAAGTTGGCGAATGGTTTTCACTAATCCGCTCGCCAAATCCACTGCTCCTAGTTTTTCCGTGTGTCGACCGAGAAGGTTTAAGAAAACAGCAAAAGCGTGTTCTGAATCCGTGGTGCCTTCAATCGTCTGATAGATCTCGTCAGTCAACGAGTGTCGCAGGCGGCGCTTTATCGAACTAAAGCCCTCAATCGTACCGTTGTGCATCCACATAAATCGCCCTTGACGGAATGGATGACAATTACTTTCGGAGACAACCATTCCAGGCGATGCGGACCGAATGTGAGCGAAAAAACAGGGCGATCGGATATGTTGGGCCAAATTCAACAAGTTCCGGTTGTTCCAGGCCGGAGTTATGCTGGTAAAAACACAAGCCTCGCTGGAAATCGCTGGTGAATACCAACCAACGCCGAACCCGTCGCCATTTAGTGGCTCGCTTCGCTCTTTGGACTTATAGCTTTGACGAATGAGTGAGTTAGCTGGATTCGAAATCAGGTCAGCGAGCAAAATTTCGCTTCCCAAATACCCGAGAAATCTACACATCGTTATTTTCTCCTACATTGGGAGGGGCCAATCGGATTTTACGTACTCAAGCGGCCTACGCGTGAATTCTTCCATACACCCTTCCGAACAAAAAAAGTAGTTTTTGCCTTCATAATTCAACGAATAGCTGGCGGCTTCTTCGTCAATCTCCATTTTACAAACCAAATCTATAACCATCATGTTCTCCTTAAATGTGCGGCAAAGCAGGCCGTACTCTGACAACTCGTACCCAACGTTAATGATGCGTCGGGTCTTTTTTTAGTATTTCAGCACGGAGCAGGAAGCTGCCGTCCGTGACGATCTTGTCGCCAACATTCAGCCCTTCGAGAACGACAAACCTACCGTTGTTTTCTTTGCCGAGACGCACCGGTTTTATATTAAAGACATTTGGTTTGTCGGTGGCGACGAAAACAACCTGCCTGTCGTTCATATTTTGGACGGCAGACGACGGGATCATCGGCATTGTTCGTTCGGCCATCCCACCCGCGCCAAAGGCGACGTTTACGTACATTCCGATCTTCAAGACTTGTCCCGGATTATCGAGTTCGACTCTGACTTGTGCGGTGCGTGTTTCGGGGTTGATATTTGGGTCGATGTAGGTTACGTGACCGCGAAAGAGTCTGTCAGGATAGGCTCCGGTTGTAACACTTGCTCCGCTTCCATCACGAACCGATGAAAGGTCCTTTTCAAAGACCTGAGCGATAACCCAAACGCTTGCTAGATTTGTAACACGCATCAATTCCTTGTTTGCCTCGACAACTTCACCCGCATTTACGTCTCGCTTTGTAATCGTGCCCGAAATAGGTGCCAGCAATGCGATCTCCGACGTTATTTGGGATGGGGAGCGGAGCGAATTTACTTTTTGCGGTGACAAACCTAGCAACAAAAGCCTTTGCTTCGCGGTCGCAAGGTCGGATTCGGCGGTTTGGCGTTTGACCGCGGCCTGCTCAAATTCGTTTCGGCTGACAGGATTGATCTCGGCGACCTTGACGGCACGGTCAAATCGCTTTTTCATTTCTTCAACGTCAGCCTCGGACGTGCGTAATTTTGTCGTCGCCTGTTCAAATTCCTCGCGGCTGACGGCGCCTATTTCAAGCAGCTTGCGGGTTCGGTCATGTCTCTTACGATTTTCTTCCAACTCCGCCTGAACGGTCTTGAACCTCGCCAACATTTGGTCAACCTCGGTATTGCTCACGGGGCTGATCTTAACGAGTTTTGCTGTCCGGTCGTAGTTTTGCCGTGCGGCCTGAGCGTCGGTTTGCAAGGCCAGATAGCGCGATTGAGACGCTGCAAGTTCATCACTGAAGATAACGGCAAGCGTTTGGCCTTTGCCAACATACTGGCCTAGTTCGCCTCTTACAGAACGCAGTACCCCGCCGAGCAGCGAGATCACCGGCGTTTCTTTGTAGGCATTTGACTGAACGACGCCAGTTGATGCCACGTCTATTGCTTCACTCGATAACGTTTCTCCAACTGTTTCTATCTTTAGGCCGATCTTTTCAACCTGATCGGGCAGAATGGTGACAGTTTGTTCAGCCGTATTTTCTGTCGTTTGTCCGGCGCTGTTGTCGTCGAATGTGACCGTCCGTGGGGCCGGGACGGCATTTCCACCCTCACGCGAACGCAAATACCAAAAAAGCAGGGCTCCCGCTATAACAACGCCGATGACTGATAATGCGATATACAGCGGCTTTCGATTCGGTGTTGGCTTCGAATTTTCGCCCGTTCCTATTTCTTCGACGAACTCTTCGTTATTTTCTTCGCTCATTTCCTTTTTAACTCCGGTGCATTGGTCGCCCGCATGATCTCAATGTTTGCTATGTATGTTTCGAGTTCGGCTTCGATCAATTCGTTCTCGACATCGAGAAAACGCCGTTGCTCGGCAATGTAGTCAAGCAAACTTCTCGAACCAAGTTCGTAGGTTTGCCAAATTACCTGCAAATTAGAATTTGCCTGGTCGCGGACGCCGTTTTGAAATATGGAGAGCGAACGGGCCGCACGGTTATATCGAGCCAAGGCTACGGCAACTTCGCGCCGGATAGTAAGCTCGCCAAACTCAATCCGCCTTTGAGCGGCTTCTCGATCGAATTTTGCGGCTTCGACCGCGCCTTGATTTCGGTTGAGTAGCGGAAGATCAATCTCAACCCCAAAGGTGAAAAAGTGAAATACATCCTGAATGGGACGCAAAAGGCCGCGATCATCAAAACCGCTGAGCATAAAGCCCGTGTTCATGCGCTGGTAACCCGCCTTGACGCTTGCATCGATCCGCCCTTCAGACTTTGCCTTCTCGATTTGTGCGACAGCCAGTTGGTCCATTGTCCTTGCACCTTTCAGATCGGGACGCTCACGCAAAGCGTAATCGGTTGATCCGGAGACTGAAGGCGGCGTTGCGATTAGGTCGTTGAAATCGCCGCGAAGACGCAGCGGTTCTTCCGGCTTTATACTGATCAAATTACGAAGTTCGAACATTGCCGTCTCCACCCTTCCCTCGGAAGTCTCACGGATCGATTGCAAACGGTTGACCTCCACGAGAAAAATGTTTTGTTCGAGCGGTGCGATCTTTCCTTCGGCAACCCTGGCTTTGACTAGCTCGTAACCTTGCTTTGCTGCTACTAGCGTTTTTTCGGTAACATCAAGCTTCTTGATCGCGGCCAACGCCTCACCAAATTTGATGCGAACGTCAACGGCGAGCAGACGTTCCTGATTCTCAAGCGCCAACTCGCGAATTTCTAACTCTCGTTTTGCGACGGCAACTCGGGCTGCTCGACGTCCGCCAAGCTCAAGCGGCAACATGGCCTCGGCCATTTGATTATTATCAGCGCCGCCGATCTGGTTTGCTCCGCTGGCGGTCAGCTTTGGATTCGCTCGCAAACCCGCTTGTTTGACCAATGCCCTCGCTGCGTCGATCTCCTTGCGCAATGCTTGCATTTCGCCATTGTTTTCGAGCGCTAAAGCAACGGCGACGTCAGCCGTCATGCCACCTTGCGGATTTAAATACGGGAGCGAAACCGACTGGCCGCTCTGGACTGTCTGAGCCGTCGCCGCCAGCGCAAATAGAAACCCGAACGTGAATAATTTAACAACGGATCTGAGAGCAAGCGTTCTAGCTTGCCACGAGCTCGAACGCGTGAAAACCTTGTTGCCGTCTCGCGATGGCACTCCAAGCGGGACGCTTGCGCTCCAATCGGTCATCGGGAGACTGCCTGTAATCTTACAAATTTTCATTCCGTTTCAACTCGCGTTCTCTAAGCCAATAAAAAATGACCGGCGTTACGATCAGCACATGCAGGAGGCTCGAAACCATGCCGCCAAAAACCGGAGTCGCAAGTGGCCTCATTACTTCTGACCCCGCGCCGGAGCTCCACATGATCGGCAAGAGCCCGACAACAATTGTCATAACTGTCATTACTTTGGGACGAAGTCGAAGAAGAGCGCCTTCGGTGACTGCTTCGAGCAAAGATTCCCTATCAAGCTGGCCGAGTTCGTCCGCTTTACGCTTAACTGCCTCTTCTAAATAAACGACCATTACTATCGTCGTCTGCACAGCCGCTCCAAAAAGGGCAATAAAACCGACCCATACCGCGACCGAAAAGTTGTACTGCAACATCCAAAGCAGGTAGAAGCCTCCCGTCAAGGCGAACGGCACCGCAAGTAGAATATGCGCCGCTTCGAGAAAGGAGTGATAAGTAATATAGAGGGTGGCAAAAATGATAAGCAGGACGATTGGGACCACGATCAACAGCCGCTGGCGGGCCCGTTCCTGGTTTTCGTATTGGCCGCTCCATGTGATGTAGTAACCCGCGGGCATCTCAACTTTGTCGCGAATAGCATCCTTAGCTTCCTCCACGAAACTCCCGATATCGCGGCCGCGAATGTTGAGCAGAACCGTCCCGCGAAGCAGGCCGTTCTCGCTCTGGATCATCGATGGCCCTTCGAGGTTGCGAATATCGGCAAGCTGCGAAAGTGGGATTGCCCCTCCACTCGGAGAGGTTATCGGAATCTGGCCGATCGCAACCGGTGACGAGCGAAACTCGGGTGAATAGCGTACACGGATGGGAAACCTTCGTCGCCCTTCGATCGTCACGGTCAGATTTGTTTCGCCGATTCCTTTTTCGATCACATCCTGAATAGTCGCGACATCAATGCCGTACCGGGCAGCCGCCGTGCGGTCAATGTCAATATCGATATAAGGAGCTCCGCCGATCCGCTCGGGATAAACGTCAGCCGCTCCGGGCACATCCTTTACCACCGCCGCAATTTGCCTCGCTGTTTCTTCCAAGGTATCGAGGTCGTTGCCGAAGATCTTGATGCCTACCTGTGAGCGGATACCGGTGGCAAGCATTTCAATGCGATTGATGATCGGCTGCGTCCAGATGTTTGTTACGCCCGGCATGCGGGTCGCTTCGTCCATTTCCGCAACCAGTTTCTCTCGCGTCATCCCATCACGCCACTGAGCTTCGGGCTTCAAATGAACGATGGTTTCGTTCATGTTAATGGGTGAGGGATCTGTCGAAGTTTCGGCGCGTCCGGCCTTCCCAACCGCCCATTCAACTTCGGGAAAAGTTTTCAATATCTCGTCTTGTTTGCTAAGAATCCGGGTTGCCTCGTCAAGTGAAATTGCGGGATCTGTCACCGGCATGTACAGCAGGTCGCCTTCATTCAACGGCGGCATGAACTCGCTGCCGATTTGAGTCGCAACAATCATTGCACCCGAGAAAAACGCCAGAGCGAGCAAAACCGTGGCGAGTCGATTCCGCAGTGCGACTATTAGCAGTGGCTTGTACACGCGGCGCAAAAAGCGCATGATCGGATTCCACTCTTCGGGCCGCAGTTTCCCGCCGAGCAGATAGCCGCAAAGAACCGGGATCAGTGTGACAGCGATTATAGCCGCCGCGATCATCGCGAAGGTTTTAGTGAACGCTAGCGGGTGAAAAAGTTTTCCTTCTTGTCCTGTTAATGCAAAGACAGGGATAAAGGCGATCACAATGATCGCTATCGATGCGACAATCGGGCGCCCGACCATTTTGGTCGCGTCGAGCACTACCTCCCAAACACGCTTTCTGTCGGAAAAGCTCACTCCCTCCTTCTCGATCGCTCGATAAGCATTCTCTGTCACGACAATTCCAGCATCCACGAGGTCTGACACCGCGATCGCGATACCGGCTAGCGACATGATGTTTGACGTGATCCCAAAGATATACATCAAGAGGAACGCGGCAAGTGCGGCGAGCAACAGAGGTATCGTAACTATCAGCGTCGAACGAAAATGAGCGAGGAACAGCAGATTTACGATTGTCACGAGGATGAACTCCTCGGTCAACGCCCATGTTAGCGTATTGGCAGTGCGGTTGATCAGATCGGTGCGGTCATAAAATGGAACCAGCCTAACGCCCGGAGGGAGACCGGGTTTGATCTCCTCGATTTTTTTCTTGACGTTCTCGATCGCTTCAAGCGCGCTGATGCCGTAGCGCATAATGACGACGCCCCCGACCGCTTCCTTGCCGTTTTTATCAAGCGAGCCTGTCCGAAAGGCGTTGCCGAGTTTGACCTCGCCGAGGTTTCGGACATAGATCGGAGTTCCGTTCTGAGAGCCGATGACGATATTTTCGACATCTGCGACCGATTCGACAAGCCCGATACCCCGGACAATGGCCCATTCGCCGCCCTGTTCGACGACGTTTCCGCCGACATTGTTATTCGACCGTTCAACCGCTTCGACCACGGTGGATAATGGCATGTTGTAAGCGCGGAGCTTATTCGGGTCTATGTCCACCTGATACTGCTGGACAAAGCCGCCGACCGTCGCGACCTCGGCGATCCCCGGCGTTGAATTAAGCTGATAACGTACGAACCAGTCCTGCAGCGTGCGCAGATCGCGGAGGTTCATTTCGTCCGATTCGAGCGTGTACCAAAATACCTGGCCAAGACCGGTCGCGTCCGGGCCGAGCGTTGGCACGACGCCCTGAGGCAATTGTTTCGTGACTAGATTTAGGCGCTCGAGCACTCGTGTCCGAGCCCAATAAAGATCGACATTATCTTCAAAGATAATATTGACCATCGAGAAGCTGAAGGCTGAACTCGCCCTAACGGTGCGAACGCCGGGCAGCCCCTGAAGGCTCGTTACAAGCGGATAGGTAACCTGGTCCTCTACCTCTCGCGGCGAACGCCCGGCCCAATCGGTAAAAACTATGACTTGGTTATCCGAAAGGTCAGGGATGGCATCGATCGGGGTCTTTACAAGTGAGTAATAGCCCGCGATCGCCAGTGCAATATAAATCGCAATTACGATGACCCGGTTCTTGAGCGACCAGTCGATAAGCCAATTAATCATATGAACAACACCCTTGTTTTAATATTTTCAGCGGACATTTAACCGCCCCATAAGAATAAAAAAACAAAAATCATCCTACTTCGTCACACTTATTGGGCGGTGACAGGTATCGATGTTTTTCCTTTTCCAGCCGGCCCCTCGTAAGCAATTTGCATCTCCCATCCGCCGGTCATCTCGATCTTGACTTTGGCGCGGTAAACGCCGGGAGTGCCGGTAGTGGTCAAAGCCGCTGCGTTATTCATCGCCCCCATTGACCCCATCGCGGGCATATAGAAATTGAGCGAAGCCGCGCCAACATCAACGGCTTTGCCAGAAGCATCCGTAAAA
>ERZ1066135.975-NODE-975-length-12142-cov-12.252503_pt1 | contig 12142 bp, 12 predicted proteins | sample MGYA00382782_ERZ1066135 | MGnify/ENA primary metagenome ERZ1066135 (study PRJEB33369, sample SAMEA5778365) | biofilm metagenome | biome: Industrial cooling water; feature: Water cooling tower basin; material: Biofilm | place: United Arab Emirates | collected...
CGTGAAGGTGGAACGCGGACTCGTGCGCGAGGACGATATGCGGGCGCTCAAGGCGCTGCGGCGCATGGCCGAGCGCAAGCAAGCGCCGATGGAGGAAGGTGACGATGAAGGCGGGGCCGGCGCCCCGCCGCCAGCAGCGCGGCTCTCGGTCAAGCTGATCGAGGAATTGCAGGCGCACAAGACGCTGGCGCTGCGCGCCGAGTTGGCCGAGAGGCCGGATGCGGCGTTGCGCATCCTCACGTTCACGCTGGCCGAACGCTTCGTCGGGGGCTTCACCGCTTCTCCCCTCGACCTCAGAGTTGAAGAAGAGGAGGTCGCGCGCTCGACCACGCGCAGCGAAAGTAAGGCACCAGAGGCTTATGAGAAGATTGCAACCACTTGGCGCGACCGACTTCCCGCCGAGCGGGAAGAGCTCTGGCGCTTCATCACGGAAGCCGAGCAGCAGACATTGCTTGAGCTTCTGGCGGTCACGATCGCGCCGGGCCTTGATCTCAGAATCGACGCGCGCATGTCCGGGGCTGCTACGCAGATCAAGATCGGCGACCTGTTCGCCGAGGCCGTCGATTTGGACATGAACCGGTGGTGGACCGCTTCAGCGGACTCGTATTTCAACCACGTCAAACGGGACGTGATCGTCGATGCAATCCGCGAGCTGAAGCCTGCGCTCGATCGATCCAAGCTCGAAAAGGCGTCCAAGGCCGAACTCGTGATGCGCGCCAAGCGCATGTTCAAAGGCGCAACATGGCTGCCGGAGCCGCTGCGCATCCATTCGATCGCGGTTGACCCACTCGCCGAGACCATCGCCGCCGAATAGATGGCAAAGCCCAATGCGAAGGTCCGACTCCTTCTCGTTGGGCGATCACGCCAAGGCTGCCTCGACCGGCGCGATGCTTACTCCGCAAACGCCGAACTCACGTCCCGCGTTACAGGTCATTCCCGCTCATTGGTCCGCTTGTCGCATGAGGGCGTCCGCCTTCAAGGGGCGAGCCTTCGGTCGCGTGCGCGACCCCTTGAAGGCGGCCTCATCACCCTCATGCACGCCGCTCCCCGTCGCGGGAACGCCCCGCGGCGCCAGCCGCAGCAGACCGGCGATTGAGGAGTAAAACCATGTATCGCTTCACCGCCCAGGGCCGCATCGGCCGAATCGACCAGCTCAACAAGGGCGGCCTTCGCATCTCGATCGCGTCCGATCGTCTGGTCGATGGCCCCGACGGCCAGTGGACCAAGACCGAATGGCTGTCGCTGATCTCGTTCGACGCCGAGCTCGTGACTAAGCTCTTCGCCGAGCTTGAGACCGGCATGTCGGTCAAGTTCGAAGGCCGCATCGAGCCGCGCAAGCGTCCGCTCGGCGACATGAAGATCTACGATCACAACTTCGTCGTGCTGCGTTTCGAGCGCCTGTCGAGACCGAAGACCGCCAACGGCAAGGCCAAGCCCGTTACCGAGGGCGAGCATGCCGCCGCCTGATCTCCGGAGCCGCCCGCAGGGGCGGCTCCTTTCGTTTCAGCCCATCAGTTTACGGAGACAATCATGTCTCGCACTCCACTAGCGGCGACTGCGCCGCGCGGCACCGCGCACGACGCAGCCTCTCACGTCACCGCCGAGATTGCGCGTTTTCTTGAAGAGGGCGTGATGCCCTGGCGCGCGCCGTGGGACGTCGCGCGCGCCCACGCCATGACGCCAGGCTTGCCGCTGCGCGCCACCGGGCAAGCCTATCGCGGCGCCAACATCATTCTGCTTTGGGCTGCGCAGCTCGCGCGCGGCTATGCGAAGCGCACCTGGCTCACCTACAAACAGAGCGAAGCGCTGGGAGGCCAAGTCCGTAAGGGCGAGAAAGCCTGTCCCATCGTCTATTACGGCCAGGCCAAGTCCAAGACCGACGACAGCGGGGACGCCATAAACGAACCGAACGAGAAGCGCTATCGCTTCCTGAAGCTCTATCACGTCTTCAACGTCGAGCAGATCGACGCTTTGCCTGACGGTTTTGGCGCCGAGCTTGCCCCGCCTATCCCCCAAGAGCCATCCGCCTTACAGCTCTGGTGCGAGCGCGCTGGCGCACGCGTGCGCGTTGGCGGGGCCAGCGCACACTATGCGCCGGCGACCGATACGATTCATCTGCCGCCGATCGGCGCCTTCGCCGACGAGGAGCAATGGGCCGCCACACTGGCGCACGAGACGATCCATTTCACCGGGCACGTCAGCCGGCTCGACCGGCTGAAGGACTACTTCATCGATCGCAAGGCGCGCGCCCGCGAGGAACTGACCGCGTTATCTTGACAGTCTGTCCCTGGACAGATCGCAGCGACTCGGCGGCTGATCTCTTCGCTCTGCACTGATGTGCCAGGTGCACTTCAAGGCGGCCGACGCGCCCGTCACGAGGCTGGCGGCGGACGCCTTGGAGGGCGCCTGGCGGCAAGAGACTGAGACGGTTGGTTCAAGCTCCGGGAGGGGGTCCGGGGGAGGGTTTGCAAATGACCGGCGGTGGATATGTGGACAAGCTGTGAGCAATGATCACGCTGCAAGAGAGACGTACGCGCGGCGATCGTCACGTTCCCATCATTCTCAAAGACGGCGCCCTCTACGACGCCGCGCTGGACCGTTTTCTTTGCGACCTGCCGGCCAATGGCGCCCGTTCGCGCCACACACTGCGCGCCTATGGCTATGACGTCATGGTCTGGGCGCGGTTTCTTGATGAGGCGCGCGGCAAGACGATCTGGCGTGCTGATCGTGATGACGTTGCGGCCTATCATCGGGCGCGGCGGCGTTGCGCCGTGCAGGAGCGCATTTCCGCCTCGTCCTGGAATCGCGCGATCGCTTCGCTCGACAAGCTCTATGGCTGGGCGCTCGATGAAGCGCTCATCAAGACGAGCCCGTTCAGACATCGCACGGTCTGGCGACGTGGTCGTGGCGGACGATCCGGCCATGCGGCGGCGCGCAATTCATCCTATGAGGCTGCGCCCAAGCGTGCCGACATTGCGCTCGTCACCATGCCCGAGTTTCGGCGCTTCTGCGATGTCGGTTTGCGCGGGTTCACCGCCGACGGCGATTTCCGCCCTGGCGCCCGCGATCGCAATGGCGCCCGCAATGCGCTGTTCGCCGAGCTGCTTTTCAGCACCGGCCTCAGACTTGAGGAGGCTTCATCCCTGCTCGCCATGGAGATCGAGCCGCCGCCAAAGCGCGGGCCCGCGCGATTGCGATTGGGGACGCGTCTCACCAAGGGCGACAAGGGCCGCACCATTATCATCCCGCGCTCGATTGTCGTCGCGCTTCGGCAATATATCGAGCTTGAGCGCGCTATTGCGGTCGCCGCCTTCCGCGCGCGCGAGGGTTGGCATTCGATCGACCCGATTTTTTGCCGCCCATCGTCTCGCTCGCACGCGCTGATGACGGCGCGCCGCGGTGAGCGGCTGGCGCTGGACGAGCTGACGCCTGAGGAGCGCCAGCGCATCGTTCTCGTCGATGCACGCGGGCGTCCAATTGAGCCCGCGGCGCTTTGGCTGTCGGAGATCGGGCTGCCCGTGGCGCCCAATTCCTGGGAGAAGGTGTTCGAGCGGGCAAGCCGCCGTTGCGCGGCGGCAAAGCTTCGCATCAAAGTGACGCCGCATCAGCTCAGGCACGCCTTCGCCGTGCACATGCTGGCGATGTTGATCCGCAAGACGATCGCTGAGGCGGACTCTGATGAGCGCGATCCTTCATCGGCCGCCTATCGTCGCTTGCTCGGCGATCCGCTGCACACGGTGCAACGACTCCTTGGCCATGCGAGCATCGAGACGACCTACATCTATCTCGATCATTTGGCCGGGCTGCAGGATACCGTGGACCAGGCTGTCGAAGAGCTGCTTGGCCCATCCGTACGTGCCGCGGCGTGACGCGCCCGCGCAAAGGCCGACGCGTCGCCTTCGCCAAGGACGACACAGCGCCGTCGCAGGACGACAAGATCGCCGGTCTTCGCTTCACCATTGAGCCGGCGCACGGCGGCTCGGTGGTGCTCGATTTCGTCGACTTGAAGCCGCGGCGCCTGGCGCTCGCCTTCGCCAAGACGCTGCGGTCCATGGGCCAGGCCGGCGGCGCCCTCGGCGCGCGTTCGACCATAAAGCAGCATGCTTGCGCCTATCGCATCTTCTTTGCGTATCTCGCCGAGACGGGTGCGCGCGTGCGCGGCCCGGAGGATTTGCGCGCGTCACACATTGATGGGTTCGAGAGCTGGCTCGAAGCGGCTGGCAAGCGTCCCATTCACCGCCACACGCTGATCGCCAAGCCGCTTCAGGCGCTGCGTGCCCTGGACGCCGACACGCCCTCGTTGCTGACGCCCGATCTCAAGCGGCGTTTGAGCTACACCAGCGCCCGTCCGATCGGCCGGTCCACGCCGCGCGATGCGTATTCGCCATTTGTCGCGCGCCAGTTGAGAGAAGCAGCTCGCGCCGACATCGCCGCCATTGCCCGGCGCGTCGGCTCTGGTCCCGTCAGTGTCGCCGAGGGCGGCGGCAGGCAAGACCTGCTTGATCAGATTCACGCCATCATCGCCAGCGACGGTTCGATCCCGCACACCCATCGGCATGTGTTGCGCATCTATGCGCTTCGATCCTTGGCGCGTGCGCCATTTGTCGCCCTCGTTCCGCTCATGCATAGCCGCCATTGTATGCTGGCCGCCGATCTGGTTCCGTTTCTGGTGCTGTTGTCGATCGAGACGGGGCTGGAGATCGAGTGCCTCAAGGCGCTCCGCGTCGATTGCCTCAAGCATCCCAAGGCCGGCACGATCGAGATCCATTATCGCAAGCGCCGCGCGCGCGGCGATGAGTTCAAGCACATCCGCGTCCGCGACGCAGGCCCGATGACGCCGGGCGGCGTCATTCGCGCGATCTTATCGCTTACGGAGCGCGCGCGCCGTTTTCATCCGAGCGACAGCCTTTGGGTCTATTGGCGCGACGGCGCTCTCCGCGACGTGATCAAGCAGCCTGAGTGGACAGTCACCGCCTGGGTGAAGCGGCATAACATTCGCGATGACGATGGCGCGTTGGTTCACCTCACGCTTTCCCGGCTGCGCAAGACGCATAAGGCGCTATGGTATTTAAAGAGCCAAGGCGAGATCGCGCGCTTCGCTGTTGGGCATACGCCCGAGGTCGCCGCGCGCCACTATGCCGACATCCCATCGCTGCGCCCGATCCATGAGGCGGCGGTCGCGTGCGCTTTTCAGGAGGCCCATGACAGCGCGCTCAAGCTGCGCGTCGTGACGCCAAGGCAGGAGACGGCGCTGCGCCGCAAGCGTCGCGAAGCGGCCGCTCTCGACGCCGCCCAAGATGTGTGGCTCGCAACTTGTTCCGGTTTCACCCAAAGTCCGCACGCGCCGGCGGGCGCCCCATGTCCACATGCGGCGTGGGCCTGCCTTGAGTGCCCCAACGCCATCATCACCGCCGCCAAATTGCCGGCGCTGTTCGCCTTTCTCGATTTCATCGAAAGCGAGCGCGCTGGCCTCTCCGCCGCTGACTGGCGCGCCAAGTTCGGTCAGGCTCATGCGCGCATCACCCAGCAGATCCTGCCCAAATTTCCCAAGACGATTGTCGCCAAGGCCCAATCGGCGCCGCGGCCGCATCTGCATTTGCCGATCGAGGTGAGAGGATGACGGCGCTCGCCTCTCGTCCCAGCGCCGATCATGTGCTTGACCGGCGCCCCGCTCTGGAGAGCGCGCCGCTCCGGCCAGGGTTTTCACGCTCCAAGCTGTCGCGCTTTGGCGATGCGAGTTGGGACTTTTCGCCAGCGGTGATGCGCGCCAATACGCGCCGTTGCCACATCACCGCGCACTTTGGCGACATCCGTGATACCCGCCTCGTCCGGACGCTTAAGGAGTTCCTCTACGCCCGGCTCAATGTCGATCTGCCCGGCACGCGCGCGCGCCTGCCGCCATCGATGCTGCGCGCCTATTTCAATCGCACGCGCCGCTTTCTTGATTTCGTTGTCGAGCAATTGGGCGTTTGCGACCTGATGCGGGTCGATCAGCCCCTTGTCGAAGCGTACTTCGCCAGCCTGCGTCAGGGGGCCAGCCGCTCCCGCTATCAGATCGCCCACCTGCTTCAGATCGTCGTCGAGCTGCATCTTTACAGCGCGCATATGCCGAGCGGCGGTTTGCGTTTCGCGCCTTGGCGGGGGCGCGCCGCCTATCAAGTCGCCGGCGCCCGCAACACACCGGGCGAGTGCAGCACGCCGCGGCTGCCGGAGAGCATCATCGAGCCCTTGCTCGCCTGGTCGATCAAATACGTCAACGTCTTCGCCCCCGATATTCTCGCCGCCCGCGACGAGTGGGAGCGTCTTAAACGTCGCGCTGAGCGTATCCGCGCCGAGGACGCCCAGTTCCCACACGCCGCGCGCTGTCGTCGCATAGCCAAGCGCTTTGACAATTTTCTCGAGGCGCGCGCGCGTGATGGCCGCGGCGTTCCCGTCTGGAGCGCGCTGCCTCAAGGCCAAACGTCACGGCCGATCCCGGCATCGTCGTTGATCAATCGCAAGCTCATCGAGCTGATCACCGTTTGCCCGCCGATCACCACGGATCGGCGCATCGATCGCTTGCGGGCCGCGCTCCCCAAGCTGGGCGGCGAGTCAGGCGGCATGGACACGCCAATTTCGCCCAATCCCGACACCGGCAAGCCTTGGCGCGCAGGCTTCGATCTGCTCGCCATCCAGACCGAAGAGCGCATGCTGCAGGCCGCCATCTATGTTGTTTGCGCCTATCTCACCGGCATGCGCGATTCCGAGGTCCAGGCGATGCAGGCCGGATGCTGCCGCTCAATTCGCGGCGAAGATGGCGTCGTCGAGCGCCATCGCATCCGCTCCATCACCTACAAGGGCAGACGCGCTGCGCCGGAGCAGGCCGATTGGGTGACGATCGAGCCCGTCGCAAACGCCGTCAGCGTGCTGCACCGTCTGACAGCGCGCGTTCGCAACGCCGATGGCGAAGACGGGCTTTGGCGCGTGCTCCACCCAAAGACCTATTCCAAGACGCACATCTCCGCCGAGATCGTGCGCACGCTCAATCACTTTCGTGATCATCTCAATGCGCAGTTCGGCGCCCCGGATACGCCAATCATCCCTCCAGGTCCTGATGGCCGGCCATGGCGCATCACCACGCGACAGTTCCGCCGCACCATCGCCTGGCACATCGCCAATCGTCCGTTCGGCGCCGTCGCCGGCATGATCCAGTACAAGCACGCCTCGGTCGCTGCGTTCGAAGGCTATGCCGGTTCGAGCCGTTCTGGTTTCCGCGCCGAGATCGCCCGTGAGCGCGCGCTGGGACAGATCGACGACATCATGAGCTATTTCGACGCGCACCAGGATGGCTTGTCGCTCTCCGGACCAGCCTCCGCGCGCGTGAAGCGTTCGCTCGACGATGCCGCGGGCGAGCTGTCGCCGCTTCCGGGGCGCGTGGCCGACCGCGCCAAGTTGCGCACGTTGCTCAAGGATCTCGCACGCACGCTGCACGTCGGTCCGCTTGCCGATTGCTTCTTCGATCCCGCGCATGCGCTTTGTCTCAAGCGCGCCACTGATGTCGAGCGAGAAGCGCCGGCCATGGCGCTCTGCGAGCCGACACGCTGTCCCAACGCCTGCTTCACCGCGCGGCATCGCTCGGTTTGGGCCAAGGCGCGAGACGACGCGAAGCTGCTGCTCAAGGAGAAACGGCTGTCGCGCGCGCAGCGCACGGTCCTCAAAGCAGACATTGCCCGCTATGAGCGCGTCATCGCCGCCGTTGACGCACCGGCGGCGGCGCCGACATCGCCTCAATGATCGGACACTCAGGCGATGCGTCGCGCGCGCATCGTGCCGTCGTCTGCGAGAGAATACGCTCTAGCTTGCGCAAGTCGGCGATCTTGCGCTTGACCACGTCGAGGTGCTGCGTCGTGAGCGCGTAGACGTCGGCGCATCCCCCGGCGCCGTCAGCGATAGCCAAGAGCGCGCGGATCTCTTCGATCGAGAAGCCGAGTTCGCGCCCGCGCAGGATGAAGCGCAGCCGTTTGGCCAAGTCCGCGTCATAGAGCCGATGGCGTCCTTGCGAGCGCGGCGGGTGCGGCAAGAGGCCGATGCCCTCATAATAGCGAATGGTTTCGAGGTTGCAGCCGACCCGCTCGGCAAGCTCCCCGCGCCGCAACAGGGGCATGAAATCGCGTCGCTTCATCGGCCTGCAAAATCCTCTTGATCCTGTAGTCGCTACAGATTGTATCGTGATCCTGTGATGCAGCAAAGCCCCGATCCCAGTCCTCGCTCGTCCTGGTTCGCCGCCGGCGGCGTCGCTGGCGCCATCCTCGCATCCTCGTGCTGCGTCTTGCCGCTCGTGCTGGTGACGCTCGGGGTCTCCGGCGCCTGGATCGGCAATTTCACTGCGCTTGAGCCTTTGAAGCCAGTCTTCATCGGCGTCGCAGCGATCTTCATCGGGCTCGGTTTCTGGCAGGTCTATTTCCGGCCCAAGCCCAAATGCGAGGACGGCTCGTACTGCGCGCGTCCGCAATCGGCGCTGATCACGCAGATCGCGCTCTGGCTTGCCGCCGCGCTCGTCGTCTTGGCCGCCACCATCGATTGGTGGGCGAAGTTTTTCTATTGAGGAGGCGCCCCATGAAGAAGCTCGTCGTCATCGCCGCGCTCGCCGCACTCGCGGGGCTGGGCGCAATTGTTGCGCTCGCGCCCTTGCAATCGGCGGCGCAGGCACAAGCCCAGGCCGCCCAGGCTCAGCTGCGTACTGCGTCTTTCGCCGTCGACAACATGACCTGTGCGACGTGCCCGATCACAGTGCGCACGGCGATGTCGCGCGTTGACGGCGTGCGCTCGGTCAGCGTCGATTTTGCATCGAAGCGCGCCACCGTGACCTATGATCCAGCCCGCGCGACCACCGAGGCGATCGCGGCGGCCTCGACCAATGCTGGCTATCCCGCCCATCTTGTCACGCCGGCGACATGAAAGCGTGGCCGATCCTCTCGATCGGCGTCGTCGCGGCGGCGCTGTGCTGCCTGTTGACGCCGATCGTGTTGGGGCTGCTCGGCGTCGCCGGCCTCCGGGCGATTGCGGGCGATCTGTTTCTGCCCGTGCTCGCGGGCGTCGCCGCGCTTGCGGCGCTGGCGTGGGGGCTGACTGCATTCAGCCGCCGGCGCGGCGCCAACGATCGCTCGCACAAGAAAGCCTGACATGTCCGATTGCTGCGCCACGTCAAGAAAAGACGACGCCTACGACCTCGCCGTCATCGGCGCCGGCTCCGCAGGCTTCTCGGCCGCCATCACCGCCGCCGAGCAAGGCGCGCGCGTGGCGCTGATCGGACATGGGGTCATTGGCGGCACGTGCGTCAATGTCGGCTGCGTGCCGTCCAAGACCATGATCCGCGCCGGCGAAGCATTGCATGGCGCGCGCACCGCCAGCCGCTTTGACGGCATCGTGGGAGAAGCGCGCATCATCGATTGGCGCCGCGTCATCGCCGCCAAGGACGATCTGGTCGTCGGCCTTCGCCAGAAGAAGTATATCGACCTGTTGCCTCAGTACGAAGGCGTCTCGTATGTCGAAGGCAAAGCCCGTCTCGCTGATGGCGGCGTCGCCGTCGGCGATCACTTCGTGCGCGCGCCGAAGATCGTTATCACAACCGGCGCGCGGCCGGCGGTTCCGCCAATTCCAGGGATTGACAGAGTCAGCTCCCTCACCAGCACCTCGCTGCTTGAGTTGGACGTCTTGCCAAAGAGCCTGATCGTCGTGGGCGGCGGCTTCATCGGCGCCGAGCTTGCGCAGATGATGGCGCGCATGGGCGTCGCCGTCACCGTGGTGTGCCGCTCGCGCCTGTTGCCGCAGGCCGAGCCAGAAGTTTCCGAGGCGCTTATGGACGTGTTCCGGCGCGAAGGCATCCAGCTCTATTGCGGCGTCGCTTACGACGCTTGCCGCGAGGACGCTGCGGGCATCACGCTCTGCGTCAAAGACGAGGGCGAGCGGATCGAGCTGCGCGCCGAAAAGCTCCTCATCGCGACCGGCCGCGCGCCGAATGTCGAAGGGCTGGGCCTCGCCGAGGCGGGCGTCGCCCAGGACGAGCGCGGCGCCATCGCCGTCGATGCACACATGCGCACCAGCAGAGCTGGCGTCTACGCCGCAGGCGATGTGACCAACCGCGACCAGTTCGTCTACATGGCCGCCTATGGCGCCAAGCTCGCGGCGCGCAATGCGCTAGGCAGCGATACGCTCGCCTACGATAACGCGGCGATGCCGTGGGTCGTGTTCACCGATCCGCAGGTCGCCGGCGTCGGGCTTACTGAAGCGCAAGCCGCCGCCGCCGGGCATGAGGTGAAAGTCTCTGTCGTTCCGCTTGATCAAGTCCCGCGCGCTCTGGCGGCGCGCGACACACGCGGCCTCATCAAACTTGTCGCCGATGCAGGCGCCGACCGCTTGCTCGGCGGCCAAATCCTCGCGCCTGAAGGCGCCGACGCCATCCAGACGCTGGCGCTGGCGCTCAAGCACGCCATGACTGCGCGCGCACTGGGCGACACGATTTTTCCTTACCTCACCACCGTCGAGGGCCTGAAGCTCGCCGCGCAAGGGTTCGAGCGCGATGTCGCCAAGCTCTCCTGCTGCGCCGGATGAGGTGATGCGCCCGCAACGCATGCCCGATGAAGCTTGCGTGCGGCGCGACCTATCGGCGCGCGCCGACAGCTTCCTCGCCGTCTGGGGCGCGCCGATACTCGCGGGGCTGATCGCGAGCTTCGCAGCCCCGTCCATCACATGGGCGGCCGGCGCCTGGTCGGTTGCGCTCGCCTGGATGGGCGCGGCCTGCCTCCTCAACGCTCGTCGCTGCGGACGGCTGCACTGCTTCTTCTCCGGCCCGATCCTGCTTGTCGGGGCGCTGCTCGCAGCGCTTGTCGCTCTGGGCCAACTCGACGCGAACGCCATCGGCTTGGGCGCGATCGTGACCGGTGCGCTCGTCCTCTTCGGTCTGACCTACGCCCTCGAACTGGCTTTGGGCCGTTATCTGCGTCGCGACGCGTAAACCGCGGCAGCGCTCGCCACACATCGCAAAGCCGATCCCCGGCGAATAGGCGGAGCTGGCGGCGCCCGCGCCGGCGCGCAACGGCTGGCGCCGTCCTCCGCTTCGCTGCGGCCCATTCGGGTGCGCGCCGGCGCTAACGAGCGCCGCATCAAGAAGCTCCGCCGCCGGAGATCGGCTCCGGCGTGAATTCGGAGCTTCACCGATGTCCTCTTCTCAACGCGCCAGCATCTATGAACGCATCACCGCCGACATTCTCGCTGCTATAGAACGCGGCGCCGGCACATGGCGCATGCCGTGGCATCACGACGGTTCTCCCGCCGCGCGTCCCATCAATGTCGCCACCGGCATCCCGTATCGCGGCCTCAACATTCTCGCCTTGTGGGCCGCGGCCGAGGACGCAGGTTATGGCCACGGTCTTTGGGGCACGTATCGCTGCTGGGCCAAGCTCGGCGCACAGGTTCGTAAAGGCGAGCGCGCGACGCTCGCCGTGTTCTGGAAGCGCACCGAAAATGGCGATGCTGAAGACGGCGACGACGAAACTTCTTTCAAGCGTTCGCGCATGTTCGCGCGCGGCTTCTCGCTCTTTAACATCGCCCAGGTCGATAACTATTCTCCGCCTGAGATTCCGCGTCTTACCGAGAGCGAACGCATCGCGCGCGCCGAGGCCTTCATCGCTGCACTTCAAGTGCCCATCGTCGTCGGCGGCGACATGGCCTATTATCAGCCGTCGACCGATACCGTGCATCTGCCGCCATTCGAGCGCTTCAAGGACGCCGTGTCTCACGCCTCAGTTTCGATCCATGAACATGCGCACGCGAGCGGAGCGCCGCATCGGCTTGCCCGCGATCTCACCGGCCGCTTCGGTTCGTTTGCGTATGCGATGGACGAGGCGATTGCAGAATTGACCGCGAGTTTTGTGCTCGCCGACCTCGGTCTCGCGTGCGAGCCGCGTCCCGATCACGCCGCTTACCTTGCATCTTGGATCGAGGTTCTCAAATCGGATCCGCGCGCCATTTTCACCGCCGCGTCGAAGGCCCAACAAGCCGCAGACTGGATGCATTCCATGCAACCATCACGCAGCCAAGAGGCTGCGTGATGGCCCGCAAAACTGTGGAAATCGTTCCGACTCCAGCTGGACTGTCAGGATAT
>ERZ1066135.978-NODE-978-length-12116-cov-8.074455_pt1 | contig 12116 bp, 10 predicted proteins | sample MGYA00382782_ERZ1066135 | MGnify/ENA primary metagenome ERZ1066135 (study PRJEB33369, sample SAMEA5778365) | biofilm metagenome | biome: Industrial cooling water; feature: Water cooling tower basin; material: Biofilm | place: United Arab Emirates | collected...
TCACCAGCCGGCCGGCCGGCACGACGCGACGGCTGTCGGGCCAGGCCTGGGTCGGATTGGTCAGGTCGTCGCCGGCCTCGGCGAGCTGCAGCTTGAAGTCGAAGACCACCGGCGCGGCCGCGACGCGCTTGCGCAGGTCGTCGGCCAGGAACTCGTCGGGCAGGGTCTTGAGCTGCTCGTCGCTCAGGCCCAGCGTGCCGGTCTCGGGCACGAACTGCCAGCGCACGAACTGGCTCCGGTTCTTCGGGCTGACGAGCTCGAAGGCGTTGGTGCTCCAGAAATTGACGGTGGCGTAGCTTGCCGGGATCGGTGCCTTGGCGAGGTAGGCGCCCTGCAGCAGGGTCTCGGGGTTGGCGTCGTTGAAGGCCTTGAGCCTGGCCGGATCGGGCTTGCCGGTGGCCGGGTCGGCGGTGCGGGCCTGCACGAAGGGCGCGAACTGCTCGGGCTTGGCGACGAAGAAAATCGGGGCCGAGATGTTGGCGCTCTGCCACTGCTCGCCGTCGGGAAGGTCGAACTGCAGCGCCAGGCCACGCACCGAACGGCTCTTGTCGCTCGCCTTGGGGCTGCCGCCGCCGACCGAGAAGCGCGCGATCACCGGGATGCGGTCGCCGCTGAACACCGCCGCGCTCGACAGGCTGCGGCCCACGGTGTTGCCGACGAAGTAGCCGCTCGCGCAGACGCCTTTGGCGCCGGAGCGGCGCGCGCCGGGATGCTTGCCGGCCAGGCCCTCGAGGGCGTTGACCTGGGCTTCGGCCTGCGACTGCGCCTGCGCGGGCGCGACCAGCAGCACACTGCCGAGGCCGGCCGCGGCCAGGGCGAGGAGGGTCTTCTTCATGGAATGCCTTTCGATGACGGTGGGATGACGGCGTTGCCCGGCCGGGCCGGACCCGACGTTCGGTCGTCCGGCGGGGGGCTTCCTTACGCTGGGCGGGCCGGCGCGGCCGCCGGCCCGCGGCCTCGCGACGGCGAACTGGACCCCGATCGCCCGCTTATTCCGCCGCTGGCCGGGCCTTCGGCCGCCGCATCATCGGCCGACAAGGAGTGCCCTGCCATGATGCGTTCGCTGCACATACTCAAGACCGGCATGGAGGCCCAGCAGACCCAGCTGGACCACATCGCCCACAACCTCGCCAACAGCGGGACCAACGGCTACAAGCGCTCGCACGCGGTGTTCGAGGACCTGATGTACCAGACGCTGCGGCAGTCGGGCGCCAACAGCTCCGAGCAGACCCAGCTGCCCACCGGCCTGCAGGTCGGCCTGGGCACCGCCGCGGTCGCCACCTCGCGCCAGTTCAGCCAGGGCAACCTGCAGCAGACCGGCAACAACCTCGACGTCGCCGTCAAGGGCAGCGGCTTCTTCCAGATCCAGCTGCCCGACGGCACCACCGGCTACACCCGCGACGGCGCCTTCCAGGTCGACTCGCAGGGCCAGCTCGTCACCAACAACGGCTACCTGGTGCAGCCCGGCATCGTGATCCCGGCCAACGCGCAGAGCATCTCGATCGCCCCCGACGGCACCGTCACGGTCGGCATCCCCGGCTCGGCGGCGCCGCAGAACGTCGGCCAGCTCCAGCTCGCCAGCTTCGTCAACCCGGGCGGCCTGGAGCCGCGCGGCCAGAACCTCTACGCCGAGACCGCCGCCTCCGGCACGCCGAACGCCGGCGCACCGGGCGGCAACGGCCTGGGCCAGCTCGCGCAGGGCTTCGTCGAGAGCAGCAACGTCAACGTCGTCGAGGAACTCGTCGCGATGATCCAGACGCAGCGCGCCTACGAGCTCAACTCCAAGGGCATCCAGACCTCGGACCAGATGCTGCAGCGTCTGTCGCAGCTGTGATGCGCGCATTCGTCCCGCTCGTCGCCGCCGTGCTGCTGGCCGGCTGCGTCACGCGGCCGGTCGAGGTCGGCGACACGACGCCGGTGCGGCCGGCGGCCACCGCGGTGCCGGCCGTCAACAACGGTGCGATCTTCCAGCCCGCCGCCTACCGGCCGCTGTTCGAGGATCACCGTGCGCGGCTGGTCGGCGACACCCTCACGGTGGTGATCGTCGAGAAGGTCGCCGCGAGCCAGAAGTCCACCAGCACGGTCGACAAGTCCGGCAGCGTCGCCGCCGCCGTCTCGGCGCTGCCGTTCTTCCCGGCCAGCGCGCTCAACCGCGCCAGCGCGAGCGGCAACTCGTCCAACACCTTCGAGGGCAAGGGCACGACCGAGAGCGCCAACACCTTCAGCGGCACCATCACCGCCAGCGTCGTCGACGTGCTGCCGAACGGCCACCTGCTGATCGCCGGCGAGAAGCAGATCGGCGTCAACGACAACGTCGACATGCTGAAGTTCTCGGGCCAGGTCGATCCGCGCTCGATCCAGCCGGGCAACTCGGTTGCCTCGGCGCAGATCGCCAACGTGCGCATCGAGCAGCGCGGCCGCGGCGCCCAGGCCGATGCGCAGGTAATAGGCTGGCTTGCACGCTTCTTTTTGAGCGTTCTGCCGATCTAAAGATCTCCAGAATCGGTGGCACTCCCCAGGGAAGCGCCACCGACATGCACCGCCGTCACGACCCCGCCGACCTCCTGCTGCGCCTCGTCATCGGCGCCGGCCTGCTGATCGCCAGCACCGCGCTGTGGTGGCCCCAGCCGGCCCAGGCCGCGCGCCTGAAGGACCTCGCCGCCGTGCAGGGCGTGCGCAGCAACCAGCTGGTCGGCTACGGCCTCGTCGTCGGCCTCGACGGCACCGGCGACCAGACCACCCAGACCCCGTTCACCACCCAGAGCCTCAACGCCATGCTGCAGCAGCTCGGCGTGACGGTGCCGCCGGGCACCAGCATGCAGCTGCGCAACGTCGCCGCGGTGCTGGTCACCGCCTCGCTGCCGCCGTTCGCGCAGCCGGGCCAGCAGATCGACGTCAACGTCTCCTCGCTCGGCAACGCCAAGAGCCTGCGCGGCGGCACGCTGATCGCCACGCCGCTCAAGGGCGCCGACGGCCAGATCTACGGCCTCGCCCAGGGCAACCTGATCGTCGGCGGCGCCGGCGCCTCGGCCGGCGGCTCGAAGGTGCAGGTCAATTCGCTCAACGCCGGCCGCGTGCCGGGCGGCGCCACGGTCGAGCGCGCGGTCGCCACGCCGCTGGCCCAGGGCGACGCGATCCAGCTCGGCCTCGAGGCCGACGACTACTCCACCGCCCGCGAGGTCGCGCGCACCATCAACGCCAAGATGGGCGACGGCACCGCCCAGGCCCTCGACGGCCGCCGCGTGCAGGTGCGGATGCCGGCCGACACGCATGCGCGCGTCGGCTTCCTGGCCGACATCGAGAACCTCGAGATCAAGCTCGCTGCGCCGTCGGCCAAGGTGGTCGTCAACGCGCGCACCGGCTCGGTGGTGGTCAACCAGGCCGTCACGCTCGGCGCCTGCGCGGTCGCCCACGGCAGCCTGTCGGTGACGATCAACTCGCAGCCGGTGATCAGCCAGCCTGGGCCGCTGTCGGGCGGCCGGACGGTGGTGACGGAGAGCGCCGACATCGCCATCAAGCAGCAGGCCGGCTCGCTGATCCAGCTGCCCGGCGGCACCCAGCTGACCGACGTGGTCAAGGCGCTCAACGCGCTCGGCGCGACGCCGCAGGAGCTGCTCGCGATCCTTCAGGCCATCAAGGCCGCCGGCGCGCTGAACGCCGAGCTGGAAGTCATCTGATGATGAGCCCCCACGCTCGCGGCGCTGCCGCTTCACGGCCCCCCGAGGGGGCGCATGCCGCCCTTGGGGCGGCCCGGCGGGTGGCATGAAGACCCCCGGCGGCCTCGCGCTCGACGGCCACGCGCTGCGCGCGCTGCAGTCGACCGCCGGGCGCGACCCGCGCGCGGCGATCCAGGAGACCGCGCGGCAGTTCGAGTCGCTGTTCATGCAGCAGCTAATGAAGAGCATGCGCCAGGCCACCATGAGCAGCGGCCTGATGGACAACGGCGGCACGCAGATGGGCACCGAGCTGCTCGACACCCAGTTCGCGCAGAAGCTCGCCGGCCAGCCCGGCGGCCTGGGCGCGATGATCGCGCGCCAGCGCGATCGCAAGCTGGGCCACGCGGCCGCCGAGGCCGTCATGCCGACGCCCTCCACGGCCGCCACGCCGCCCGCGCCGGCCAGGCCGCCCGCCGCCGAGCCGCAGGTCTGGAACCGCCTGCCCGGCGCCTCTCGCGCCGAGGACTTCGTGGCCCGCCACCACGACGCCGCCGAGCAGGTCTCGGCCGAGACCGGCATCCCCGCCGCCTTCATCCTCAGCCAGGCCGCGCACGAGTCGGGCTGGGGTCGGCGCGACATCAAGAACGCCGACGGCAGCCCCAGCCACAACCTCTTCGGCATCAAGGCCGGCGCGGGCTGGAAGGGTGCGACCACCGAGGTGACGACCACCGAGTACGTCGACGGCGAGCCGCGCAAGGTCAAGGCCAAGTTCCGCGCCTACGCCAGCGCCGAGGAGTCCTTCCGCGACTGGGCCGCGCTGATGAAGAACAGCCCGCGCTACGCCCAGGTGCTGGAACAGGGCGGCAGCGCGCACGGCTTCGCCGCCAGCCTGCAGCGCGCCGGCTACGCCACCGACCCGGCCTACGCCGCCAAGCTCGGCCGCGTCATCAACACCACGCTGCGGCTGCAGCGCTCCCTCCAGATCTGAGGTCCGCCATGTCCGGTCTGATGTCCCTCGGCACGCGCGCGATGTTCGCCAACTACGCGGCGCTGCAGACCACCGGCAACAACATCGCCAACGCCAACGTGGCCGGCTACTCGCGCCAGCAGGTCGAGCTCGCCACCGCGACCGGCCAGTACACCGGCGCCGGCTTCTTCGGCAAGGGCGTCAACGTCGAGACCGTCACCCGCGCGGCCGACGCTTTCCTGACCCGTGCCGCGGCGGTGTCCAAGTCGCAGGCCGCCTTCGACGCGACGCGGCTCGAGCAGCTCGAGCGCCTGGAGGCCGTGTTCGCCCCCGGCGAGCAGGGCATCGGCTACGCCGCCGGCCAGCTGCTCAACGCCTTCGTCGACGTCGCCAACCGCCCGCAGGACGCGGCCGCGCGCCAGGTCGTGCTGGCACGCACCGAGGAGCTGGCCTCGCGCTTCCGCGCCGCCGGCGAGCAGATCGACACGCTGCAGGCCGGCGTCGTCGCCGACCTGCGCACCTCGGTCGCCACCGTCAACTCGCTCGCCCAGCGCGTCGCCACGCTCAACCAGCAGATCGCCGACGCCCAGGGCAGCGGCCACACGCCCAACGACCTGCTCGACCAGCGCGACCTGCTCGTCGGCGAGATCAGCCGGTTCATCCAGGTCTCGACGATTCCGGCCAGCGACGGCACGCTGGGCCTGTTCGTCGGCGGCGGCCAGCGCCTCGTCCTCGGCAACGAGGCCTTGTCGCTGCAGGTGCTGCCCGACCTCTACGACCCCGCCAAGGTGCGGCTCGGCGTGGTCGAGTCCGGCGCGGCGCGCGTGCTGTCGGCCGACGCGCTCGGCGGCGGCAGCCTGGCCGGACTGATCGACTTCCAGAACGGCGCGCTGACCGACGCCCGCGCGCTGCTCGGCCAGATGGCCAGCGCGCTGGCCGGCCGGCTCAACGAGCAGCAGGCGCTCGGCCTCGACCAGCGCCAGCCGCCGGGCGCCGGCGCGCCGCTGCTGAGCGTGGGTGCGCTGCGCGTGCTCGCGGCCAGCAGCAACACCGGCGGCTCGACCGTCGGCGTGGCCGTCGCCGACGTGCGCCAGCTCCAGGCCAGCGACTACGAGCTGCGCCCCGACGCCGCCAACCCCGGCGAGTACACCCTCACGCGCCTGAGCGACGGCCTGGTCCGCAACGTGCTGCCGGGCGACACCGTCGACGGCTTCACCCTCACCATCGGCGCGCCGGCCCCGGCCGCGGGCGACCGCTTCCTGCTGCAGCCGGTGAGCCGCGCCGCCGCCGGCGTGAGCCGCGCGCTCGACGACCCCAAGGGCATCGCCGCCGCCTCGCAGGTGCTCGCCACCACCGGCGCCGACAACGCCGGCACCGCCAGCGTGGCGACGCTGCGCACGGTGAGCACCGCGCTCGACCCCGATCTCACCGCCGACATCGCCTTCACCGACGACAACGGCAACTACACCTGGACCCTCACCGACGCCGCCAACACCGTGGTCGCCAGCGGCACCGGCAGCTGGTCGGCCGGCACGCCGATCGCGCTGAACGGCTTCGAGCTGCAGCTGAACGGCGTGCCGCGCAGCGGCGACACCCTGCAGGTCGCGCGCACCCAGTACCCGGGCACCAACAACGGCAACGCGCTGTCGCTGCTCGACCTGCGCGACGAAGGCATGGTCGGCCGCCAGCTGCTGTCCGACGGCAGCCTGTCGCCCGGCGACACCATCACCGCCGCCTACGCCCGCGCGATGGCCGACATCGGCGTGCGCGTGCAGAGCGCGCGCGCCTCGGAGAACATCTCGCGCGCGGTCGCCACCGATGCCGAGGCGCTGCGCAGCGCCAAGTCGGGCGTCAACCTCGACGAGGAGGCCGCCCGCCTGATCCAGTACCAGCAGGGCTACCAGGCCGCCGCCAAGGTGCTGCAGATCGCGCAGAGCGTCTTCGACACCCTGATCGAGACCGCCGGCCGCTGAACCCCCGCAGGACGACCCCCATGCGCCTGAGCACCGCCAACACCTACGACGCCGCGATCGAGCAGTTGCAGCGCCGCCAGCGCGAGCTGAGCGACACCCAGCTCCAGCTCACCAGCGGCAAGCGCGTCAACCGCGCCAGCGACGACCCGACCGCCGCCGCGCGCGCCGAGCGCGCGCTCGCGCTCGAGGTGCGCAGCGTCGCCAGCCAGCGCGCGGTCGACGCCAGCCGCAACGCCATGACGCTCGGCGAAGGCGCGATCGCCGACGCCTCCGAGCTGCTGCAGCAGGCCCGCGAGGCCGTCGTCGCCGCCGGCAACGGCAGCTACAGCGACGCCGAGCGCCGCAGCCAGGCGCTGGCGCTGCGCGAGATCCGCAAGCAGCTCTTCGACATCGCCAACCGCGCCGACGGCTCGGGCGGCTACCTCTTCGGCGGCCAGGGCGCCGGCCAGCCGCCCTTCGTCGACACCCCCGCCGGCGTGCAGTTCCGCGGTGCCGGCGGCCAGACCGACGTGGCCTCCGGCGAATCGCTGCCGGTCACGCTCGACGGCCTGGCCGCCTGGCTGCAGGCGCGCACCGGCAACGGCGTGTTCGAGACCCGCGTGACGACGCAGAACGGCAGCGCCTGGATCGACGCCGGCAGCGTCGGCGACCCGTCCACGCTGACCGGCGACCCGTACACGCTGAGCTTCAGCGTCTCGGGCGGCGTCACCACCTACACCGTGCTGCGCGACGGCAACCCGACCGCGCTGACGAACGTGGCCTACCAGAGCGGCCAGGCGATCGAGATCGACGGCCTGTCGTTCGCGATCACCGGCGTGCCGGCCGACGGCGACGCCTTCGAGGTCGTGCCGTCGACGTCGACGCTGGACGTCTTCGCCGTGCTCGACCGCATCGCCACCGCGCTCGAGACCGGGCTGCGCAACGGCGGTCAGATCACCCAGACCGTCACCCACGCGCTGCGCGACATCGACGGCTCGCTCGGCCGCATGCTGCAGCAGCGCGCGCTGACCGGCGAGACGCTCAACCGCATCGACGGCGTCGAGAACCGCCTCGCCCAGCTCGAGCTCGGCGCGCGCGTCGAACGCTCGGCCGCCGAGGACCTCGACATGGTCGAGGCCATCGCCACCTTCCAGTCCCAGCAGACCGGTTTCGACGCCGCCCTCAAGTCCTACGCCCTGGTGCAGAAGCTGTCTCTGTTCCAATACGTCTAGCGTGATGGGCGCCGTGGGGCGCTGGGAGGGGTTCCGTGAGTGACAGCATCCTGGGCCGGGTGGCGCTCGGCTATTCGCCGATGGTCGATCGTCAGCGCGTGGTCGCCGCGACCCGGCTGACGGTGTTTCCGCTGGCGCCCGGGGCGCCGCTCGACGCCGCGGGGCTGCTCGCCGAGGTGGCCACCGTCTGGCCCGACGGCGGCGGGCGCGTCTCGCTCAACGTGCTCAGCGAAGGCCTGCTGCACGACCTGCTCGAAGCCCGGCCGAGCGAGAACCTGATGCTCGAGGTGCCGGCCTTCATGGCCAGCGACCCGGCGCACGTCGACGCCATCCGCATGCTGCACGCGCGCGGCAACACCCTGCTGATCAAGGGCCGGCCGCTGCGCGAGCTGCCGCGCGAGGTGCTGCCCTGCTTCAAGCAGTCGATCATCGACCTGGCCGACGACCGCCGCGTCAACGACCCCCACCCGCCCAGCGGCGTGACGCGCAGCATCGGCTACGTGCAGTCGGGCGTGCGTACCGTCGCCGACATGGAGGGTGCCTTCGCCCGCGGCGCCACCGCGGTGCTCGGCTGGCCGATGGACGACGCCATCGCCCAGGCCGCCGGGCAGGCGGGCGGCGCCGGCGCCAAGAACGCGGGCGCGACCGACATGCAGGTCATCGTCGAGCTGATCCACCGCGTCGACCAGGCCGAGCCGATCGACAAGCTCGAGGCCACGCTGCGCCGCGACCCGACGCTGGCCTTCAAGCTGATGCGCTACATCAACTCGCCGGCCTTCGGCCTGAGCGTGGAGATCAGCTCCTTCGGCCACGCGATCATGCTGCTGGGCTACAACCGCCTGAAGCGCTGGCTCGCGCTGCTCTTGGCCACCGCCGGCAAGGACCCCAACCTCAAGCCGGTGATGTTCGCCGCCGTGCGGCGCGGCATGCTGATGGAGGAGCTGGTGCGCCACCTCGGCGACGACGAGATGCGCAACGAGCTCTTCATCTGCGGCGTGTTCTCGCTGCTCGACCGCATGTTCAAGCAGCCCTTCTCGGAGCTGCTGCAGAGCATCCCGGTGCCCGAGCGCGTGTTCCAGGCGCTCGCCGAGGGCCGCGGGCCCTACGAGCCCTACTGCAAGCTGGTCGAGGCGATCGAGGGTGACGAGCTCGAGCCGATCCGCGAAGCCTGCGAGCGCCTCATCACCGGCCACGCCGACATCAACCGCGCGCTGCTGAAGGCGCTGGCCAAGGCCGCGCAGATCGACTGAGCAACCGCGCCTACAGGTGCGCGGTGCAGGCCGGCGGGCCGAAGCGGTCGTGCAGGCCGTCGACGTAGACGATCGGCAGCCCGGCGAGCTGCGCTTCGCTCAAACCTTCGAGGCAGCCGAGGTTCACGCCGATCATCGTGCCGACCGGCGTGTCGTTGCCGATGCCGAAAGGCCGCACGCCGCAATGGCGGCAGAAGAAGTGCTGGTTCTTGCGGGTGTGGAAGCGGTACTCGGTCAGCGCCTCCTGGCCGGCCAGCAGGCGAAAGCCCTCGGGCCGCGCCACCGCCGGCCAGAAGCGCGTGCGCCGGCAGATCGAGCAGTTGCAGCGGTAGGTGCTCTGCGCCAGGTCGAGCTCGGCCTCGAAGCGCACGGCGCCGCAGTGGCAGCTTCCGGGGTAGGTTTGCAGCATGGTGGCGCGCGCGAGGGCTCAGGCCGCACCGTCGGAGGGGGGAATGTCGAAGTGCATGACATCTTCTCGAGTCCCCAGCTTCGTGTACAGCGCAACCGCTGGAGCGTCTCCGCAGTCGGCCTGCACGAAGAGGACGTGGATGCCGCGCTTGGTGGCTTCGAGCTTCATGGTCTTGATCAGTTCGGTGGCGACGCCCCGACGCCTGAACGGCTCGGCGACAGCCAAGTCGTAGATGTAGAACTCGCTGCGCGCTTGCTCGAACTTGGGCAGCACGTAGCCGGCCAAGCCACCCACGACATTGCCATCCGCAAAGGAGGCGACGGCAACGAACGTGTCGCTCGCCAGCAGCTTGGCGAGGTACGCGTCGCTCGGCTGACGCTTGGTGTACGAGTGCGGGTCCTCGAAGGCTTCGCCGAAGATCCCCAGCAACTGGCGCAGTACAGGCACCCCATCCGCCGGCAGGACACGGGTTGAGATCGCCGTCTTCACGGGCTGGCGAGGCTTGCCGGGGGCAGTCCGCTCGAGCGAAGGGTCGGGCGTCATGGGGCTGGATTCGTGGTGGTGTGCCGCTCTCGGCGCGGTAGTAGAGAAAGTAGCCGATGCGGCTGAGGAAAAGGCGCCTCACGCCGGGCGTGCGCCCCCCTTCGTACTCGGCGCCGATACCGGGCTGTTCCGCCAGCCCCGCCATGGATTCTCCAACGTCTGCGGTTGGCAGGCAGCCCGCGGGTGCGAGTTCGGCCGGCAGCACCGGTGAGCTGGCCATCGCGACCGTGCCGGCGTGCACCTGCTCGAGCATCCGATGGGCGAGGATCGAGCCCGAGACGAAGGAGCCGAGCCGTTCGGCCTCGGCGTGACGAAGCCGGCGCCTTGCCCCACAATGATCGGCGAACAAGCCGTGCAGGGGGCCGCGTTGGGCATGAAGGGCAAGATCCTCGTCGTCGACGACGACCGGCTGGTGCTGGCCACGCTGACGCACGGCCTGACGCAGGCCGGCTACGAGGTGGTCGACGCCGACAACGGCGACGAGGCCATCCTCAGCGCCCGCACCGAGCGGCCCGACCTGGCGCTGCTCGACATCCGCATGGAAGGCAAGAGCGGCTTCGACGTCGCCGCCTACCTGCGCGCCAACGGCCGGGTGCCGTTCATGTTCCTGTCGGCCTTCTCCGACGAGGAGACGCGCCGGCGGGTGCGCGAGCTCGGCGCGCTCGACCACCTCGTCAAGCCGGCCGAGATGCACGAGATCCTGCCGCGCGTCGAGGCCGCGTTCGCGCAGATCCGCGCCGCCGCACGGCCGGCCAACGAACCGCGCGTGCCGCGCGAGGATCCGCTGGCCGGCGTGGTCTCGATCGCGGTCGGCATCGTCATGCACCGGCACGGCCTGGCGCGCGCGCCGGCGCTCGAGCGGCTGCGGCGCCTGGCGGCCGGGCAGGGCGTGGCGCTGGAGGCCGAGTGCGAGCGCGTCGTGGCCGCGGTCGAGCTGCTCGCCGGCACCGGCCCGGCCGAGGGCGGCGATCAGGCCGGCAGCGTGAAGTAGAAGCGCGCGCCGCGCTCGGGCTCGGCCTCGGCCCAGATCTCGCCGCCGTGGCGCTGCACGATGCGGCGCACCGAGGCCAGGCCGACGCCGGTGCCGGCGAAGTCGCTGGCGCTGTGCAGACGCTGGAACACGCCGAACAGCCGGTCGGCGAAGCGCATGTCGAAGCCGGCGCCGTTGTCGGCCACGCAGAAGGCGCTGCGGCCGCCCTCGGCGACGCGGCCGAACTCGATCGTGGCGACGCTGCGCCGCGCGCTGTACTTCCAGGCGTTGCCGAGCAGGTTCTCGAGCACCACGCGCAGCAGCGTCGGGTCGCCGGCCGCCTGCAGGCCGGGTGCCACGATGACCTCGACGCGCCGCTCCGGCTGCTGGCGCCGCAGGTCCTCGACCACGTAGGCGGCGAGCTGCGACAGGTTGACGGTCTGGCGCGCGATCGGCTGGGCGTTCAGCCGCGACAGCGCGAGCAGCGCGTCGATCATCGCGTTCATGCGCGCGGCCGCACCGAGCACGCGGTCGAGGTGGTCGTTGCCGACGCGGTCGAGCAGGCGGCCGTAGTCCTCCTTGACGATCTTGGTGAAGCCCTCGACGACGCGGATCGGCGCCCGCAGGTCGTGCGAGACGGTGTAGCTGAAGGACTCGGCCGCGGCGTCGGCGGCCGCGTCGCGCGCCGGCGCCTCGGGGGCCGCGTCGCCGAGCGGCTCGGCGCGGCCGACATGGCCTTCGAAGCGGCCGTCGGCGTCGACGCAGGGCCGGCCGGCCAGGCGCCAGCGCGCGGCGCCGTCGGCCAGCGCGAGCTCGAGGTCGTCGAACGGCGCCTGCGCCTGCAGGCGTTCGCGCAGCGCGGTGCCGGCCTCGGCGTCGAACAGGCTCCACAGCTCGCGGCCGGCCGCCTCGGCCGGCAGCCGCTCGGCCGAGGCCGCACCCGGCTGCAGGGCCTGGACGCGGTGGGCCGCGTCGGTGCGCCACACGGTGCCGGGGATCAGGCTCTGCAGCCGTTCGGCACGCGCCTGCTCGCCGAGCAGCGCCCGGGCGCCGCGCTGACGGCGTTGCTGCCAGGCCGCGCAGGCCGCCACCACCAGCAGCGCCAGATGGATCGTCGCCTGCCGCCGCAGCGGATAG
>ERZ1066135.981-NODE-981-length-12082-cov-7.060614_pt1 | contig 12082 bp, 5 predicted proteins | sample MGYA00382782_ERZ1066135 | MGnify/ENA primary metagenome ERZ1066135 (study PRJEB33369, sample SAMEA5778365) | biofilm metagenome | biome: Industrial cooling water; feature: Water cooling tower basin; material: Biofilm | place: United Arab Emirates | collected...
AGCTTGCCGTGCGCCTTGGTCATCGCCGCGGCGGCGTCCGGATTGAACTCCGGCCGCTTGGGGTCGACGACGTACGCAACCTGCGTCACCTCGTGCTCGCGGCCGTCGACCTTGCTCTTGAGCACGACCCTTTCGCCCACGCGCTTCAAGTGCGTGAGCGGCGTGCCGCGCTCCGTGCGCAACGTCGCCGGCTTCTCGAACGTTCCGTGGCAATCGATGCACGCGATCTCCACCGCGTGCTCCATCGCGCCGTAGAGCTTGCCGTCCCCCATCACATCGTTCTGCGTGTGGCAGTCGATGCAGTGCATCCCCTTCTCGTGGTGGATGTCCGGCGGGCACAACGCGGGATCGTCGAGGTAGAACTGGCGGTTGAGCAGCGCGTCCGTCGTGCCGGGGATCTCGGGGCCGCCCGGAGCGCCGGGCGGAAGCTGGGAAAGTCCGCGGAAATTGAGCCCGATCGTCGCATCGCCGTAGTGGCACGACGTGCAGGTGTCCGTGGTCGGCGCACGCGTCATGGCGTGCACACGCGGATGGCCGGGCTCGCTGCGGCGCGCGCTGCGGTCGGCGCTCTCGGACAGGCCGTCGCGCGCGTACGCGACGTGGCACGCCGCGCAACCTTCGCCGCGGTAGTCGCCGTCGAAACCCACGCGCCCGCGCACCGCGCGCCCCTCCGACCACAGGTGGCACTGCATGCACTCCTTGCGTGCGAGGTCGGAGTAGTGCGAGGCGATCTGGTTGCGCGGACCGTTGTCGCGGTGCGCCGGGACCTGCGTGAGCGACTTGACGTCGCCGGGTTCGGCGAGGTGCGGCGGCACGTTGAAGATCGAGAACGTCGAACCCTTCTTGGGGGTCAGGCCCATCTCGTAGTAGCCGTCCGAGAGGTGCCCCGCGGTCGTGCCGTGCAAGCTGGTGTGCACGTCGCGCACTTCGCTCTCGTGGCACGGCGAGCAGGTGAGCTTGGCGACGCGCAGGTCCATCGGATTGCGGAAACGCCGCCACGGCAGGTCGTCTTCCTGGCCGGCGACGCGCTCGTCCTTGCCGAACCCCGGCGGCGGCGGCACGTGCGCCTCGAGCTTGTTGCGCGACGCGCCGTTGCCGCCGTGGCAGTCCACGCACGAGAGCTCCGCCTGCGGATGCATGCTCTCGATGCCCTCATGGCACGCGACGCAGCCCGAATCCGCGCCGGAGCGCGCGCCCTGCTGCGACGGCGCGCCGTGGACGGAACCTTGCGGCGCGAGCAACGCAGCGAGGCCAAGTACGACCACGGCGAGCACACCCGCCGCTCCTCGCGCACGGCGCGACGCTGCCAACTTCGCTTTCACGCGCTCAAGCGTACAAGCGCGGCAGCGCCTTGGCCTTGGCCCGCGGCGCCGTTGTTCCGAGCAGCTGGCACACCGTCGGGCACAGGTCGACGGCGCGCACGTCGTCCTCGATCACTCGGTTGCGGGCGAATTCCGGCCCCCAGGCGACGGCCGAGACGAACTCGAGGTCCTCGGAACCGTCGCCGTGGTCGAGCCCGCGCCGCGAGTTCAGATCGCGGTCGCGCCCGAACTCCGGACAGGCGATCACCGCCGTCGAGTCGCGCAAGGCCGGATCCGCCCGAATGGCCTTCATCAAGTCGCCGATCGCGGCGTCGTTCTGACGCACCACGTCCGCGTAGCCGTTGAAGTTGCCGTGCGCGATGTCCGCGCTCTGGAGCACGATCGCGACCAGCCGCGGCTTGAACAGCACGAGCAGGTTGCGCGCGACGCGGATCGCCTTGGCGTCGGCCGCGTTCGGGCCGCGCAGGCTCGCGGTGCCGCCCGTCAACTCCTCGAGGATGAAACGTTCGACCTGCGCCGCCGATTCGGCGTTGTTGAGCGCCGCCTTGGGGTCCGCGCCGCCGATCGCCGCGCGCATCTTCGCGAGCAGATCCGCTTCACGCTCATCGAGCTTCTTGGGCCGTCCGAGCGTTTCGAGGATCGACTTGAACTCCGCGTTGAACAGCCCGTCGCCGTCGACCGTGTTGGCGCCGTAGCGCTCGCCGTAGTCCGCGTGCGTGCTGTAGCTATAGTTCGTCTGCTGCGCGCCGCCGGAGGTCGCGATCCACACGTCCTTCGCCGCCAGCCCCAGGCCCTTGCGCGCGTACTCGAACAGCGTGGGCTCCTCTCCGCGGCCGTTCTCGCGAATTCCGCGCGGTTCGGCCACGCCCGTGAACAGCGACAGCGCCGCGCCGTAGTGCCCGAGGTTCGAGCTCTTCACGCGCTTGTACAGCACGCCTTCCTTGGCGAGCGACACGAGGTTGGGCACGTTCGAGGGAGAGCCAAAGGTCTCGCGCGTGCGCACGCCGCCGGCGAAGCCGATCAGCACGACGTGTTTGGTCTTGCGCTCGGCGCTCTGCGCGCCGAGTCCGGCGCTCAGCGCGAGCGTTGCAGCCGTGGCGCCGAGAAAGGTGCGGCGATTCATCGATTCGAACGACATGCGATGCTCCTGGTGGACTTCAGTAGAGCTGGTACTCGGCGTGCGTGACGAGCGCGTAGAGCACGGTTGCGGGGCGACACGCCTCGTCGGCGAAGGCGGCGGCGAAAGTGTCGAGTTCCTGCGCGGACGGCGTGCGGCCGAGCAGCGCCTCGAAACGTTGGGCGATCCACGCGCGCGGATCGCGGATCGACTTCTTCTCGGGCAGCGCGACCATCCCGGAGTCGATCAGCACGCGGGCGAACACCGAACGCAGCGGGCCGGCGTCGCTCATGCCGTCGAGCGCCGTGCGCAGGCGCCGCGCTTCCGCCTCGTCGGGAGCTCGATCGAGCAAATCGACGTACAGCGCCCGCGCGAACAGCCGGTTGGACACGGGTCGCTTGCGGGTTGCGCGGCGATCCCAAGCCTCCGACAGCATCCACTCCCGCACCAGCGCCGCGTAGTCCCGCGGAGTTTGGTGGAAGCGTCGCGCCCAATCGGCGCGCTCCTTCGCCGGCGCGCCCTCGCCGAGCAAACGTTCGTACTCGCGTGCGACGAAGGTCTCCGCGAAGGCCTTGTGGTGAACGGCGATGTCGACGATGTCCGCCTGGCGTTTGCCGAGCTTGCCCAGGAACGTGCCGCCGGCGCCGTCGTAGATCGCCTTGCCGACCTCGAGCTCGCGCACGTTCTTCTGCACCGTGATCCCGGTGAACTGCTCGAGCACCACGGTGACGAAGGTGTCCGCGCCGGGATTGCGCTGGTCGAAACTCGGCGAGAGCGCGATGCGGTGCGTCGCCTCGCGCGGGTCGAGCTTGCCCGCCGCGAGGTCGGCGGGGATGGCGAGCACGCGTTCGCTCTCGGGGCGGAAGTTGTCGATCAGGAAGAAGTAGTAGAGCTGCTCCTCCAGCCACTGCGACCAGAACGGCTCCGTGCCCAGCAGCGCGTCGATCAACGTGTGGCGCGCCTGCCCCAGCCAACGTTCGCGCTCGGCCGCGAAGGGCGGCCGGCCGAGCAGGTCGCAAAACACCGAGCGCAGGGTCGCGGCGTCCAGCGCCCGGGCCGGCGAGGCCTGCGTCCGGCCGTCGTCGAGCGGCGCCTGCGCGTCCCGCGCCGCACTTGAGGTCCAGGGGCTCGACGGTGCCATCGCAGGCAGTCTATCCCCCCCGTGGAACCGCACTACACGCGGTCTACAGCCGCTGGCGAATGGTTCGATAAGCAAGAGAGCGACGCTCGGCGCCCCAGCCGTCTCGATACTTCCCCCGTGAACCACTCCACACGCACGGGCCTTTACGGCCTGCTGACGGCCCAAGCGCTGGCCAGCTTCGTCGATTACGCCTGGAAGTTCGCCGTCACGTTGCTGCTGCAACGCGGGATCACGGACGACAGCGCGCGCCTGCAGGGCGTGATCACGCTCGTGACGGTCGTGTTCGGTCTGCCGCTCGCGCTCGGCGCGTTGCCGGCGCTCGCCGTGGTCGACCGCTTCAGCAAGCGCAGCGTCGTGCTCGCCACACGCGCCGCTGAGTGCGCGCTGCTCGCCACGGGCGCGCTGCTGCTCGCGCGCCGGCCGGAAGGCGGACCGGAGTTGCTGTGGATCGTCGGTGCGCTCGGCGTCTGCGCGGCGCTGCTCTCGCCGGCGAAGTACGGCCTCTTGCCGCAGCTCGTGCCGCACTCCGAACTCTCGCGCGCGAACGCGCTGCTCGAACTCTCGACGCTCGTCGCGATCGTGGCGGGCACGGCGGGCGGCGGCTGGTTGCTCGAACAAGCGGGCGCTTCGACCTGGATCGTGCCTGCGTGCCTCGCGGCGCTTTCGGCCTTCGGATGGTGGAGCGCGCAACGCATTCCGGCCGTTGCGCCGAGCGACGCGAACTCGCGCTGGAGCGACGCCGCGCGCAGCGCCGTCGCCGCGATCCGCGGAGATCGTGTGCTCACGCTCGCCGTCGCGGGCTCCGCGCTGTTCTGGAGCGTCGCGAGCCTGCTCGGCCAGAACATCCTCGCCTACGGCAAGCTCGAGCTCGCGCTGAGCGAACAACTCGTCGGCGCGCCGCTGGCCGTGATGTCGATCGGCGTGGGCCTGGGATGTTTGCTCGCGGCGCGCATGTCGCGCTCGAAGGTCGAAATCGGCCTGCTCCCGCTCGGCAGCGCGTTGCTCGCGGCGCTCGTCGCAGCTTTCGCGGCCGCGAAACCCGGCTTCGGCGGCTCGCTCGCCTGGATGACCGCGATCGGCGTCGCCGGCGGCCTACTCGTCGTTCCGCTCAATGCGCTGATCCAGTGGCGCGCGCCCGAAGAGCGCCGCGGCGCCGTGATCGCCGCCTCCAACGTGGTCGTCTTCGCCGGCGCGCTCATCGGTTCGCTCGCCTGTGGCTGGCTCGCGGACCTGGGCCTCTCGACGCCCGCGATCTTCGCCGCGAGCGCCGCGCTCGTCGCGCTGTGCGCCGCGTGGGCGCTGTGGCTCGCGCCGCTCGCGCTCGTGCGCTTGGCAATCGTCGCGCTCACGCAGAGCGTCTACCGCCTGCGCGTGCGCGGCCTCGAGCACGTGCCGCACAAGGGCGGAGCGCTGCTCGTGCCCAACCACGTGTCGTTCGCGGACGGACTGTTCCTGCTCGGCAGCATCGACCGCCCGATCCGCTTCCTCGTCGACGCGCCGTTCTTCGACAAACCTGGCATCGGGCACGTGCTGCGCTGGCTCAACGCGATCCCGATCTCGTCGACCGGCGGTCCGCGCGTGATCCTGCGCGCGCTGCGCGCCGCGGGCGAGCACCTCGACGCGGGCCACGTCGTGTGCATCTTCGCCGAGGGCCAGATCACGCGCACCGGCATGCTGCTGCCCTTCCGCCGCGGCCTGGAGCGCATCGTCAAGGGCCGCAACGCGCCGATTCTCCCCGTGTACCTCGAGGGCGTGTGGGGCTCGATCTTCAGCTTCCACGGCGGGCGCTTCGGCTGGAAGCTGCCCGCGCGCATTCCGTATCCGGTGAGCGTGTCGTTCGGCGCGCCGATCGCGCCCGGAACGCCGCTGCACCGCGTGCGCCGCGCGGTCCAAGCGCTCGGCCAGGAAGCGTGGCAGGAGCGCTTCGCGAAGGCGCAACCGCTGCACCGCAGCTTCGTGCGGCGCGTGCGTGCGGCGCCGCTGCGAATGCTGTTCGCCGATGCAAACAAGCCGCGCGTTTCGCGGCTGCAGGCGCTCGCCGGTTCGATCGCGCTCGCTCGCAAGCTGAACGAACGTTGGCGCGGACAGCAGCACGTCGGGCTGCTCTTGCCGCCGTCGGTTGGGGGCGCGCTCGCGAACCTCGCCGCGTCGTTCGCGGGCCGCACGACCGTGAACCTGAACTACACGGCTGGCGTCGCGGGCATGAGTTCAGCGGCAAAACAAGCCGGGCTGCGCACCGTCGTCACCAGCCGCCTGTTCCTCGAAAAGGCGAAGCTCACGCTGCCCGAAGGCCTCGAACCTATCTGGCTCGACGAAATCGCGGCGCAAGTGAGCACGTTCGATCGCCTGACGGCGCTCGTGCTCGCGTTGATCGCACCGGCGCGTTGGATCGAGAGCGCGTGCGGCGCCGAACGCGCTCCGAGCGCCGACGACGTCGTGACCGTGATCTTCTCCAGCGGCTCGACCGGCGAGCCCAAGGGCGTGATGCTCAGCCACGCCAACATCGCCTCGAACTGCGCCGCGCTCGACCAGATCTTCCACGTCGGCCCGCGCGAGAAGGTGCTCGGCATCCTGCCCTTCTTCCACTCGTTCGGCTTCACCGCGACGATCTGGTTCCCGGCGACGAGCGGTCTGGGCGCCGTGTTCCACCCCAGCCCCATCGACGCGCCCGCGATCGGCGAGCTCGTCGAACGCCACCAGATCTCGTTCCTGCTCGCGACGCCGACCTTGCTGTCGATCTACATGCGCCGCATCGCGCCGGCGCAGTTCGGCTCCCTGCGGCTCGTGCGCGCGGGTGCGGAGAAGCTCTCCGAGCGACTCGCCAATGCCTTCGAGGACCAGTTCGGCATCCGTCCGCTCGAGGGTTACGGCGCGACCGAGTGCGCGCCGGTGATCGCCGCGAGCCAGCTCGACTTCCGCGCCGCGGGCTTCTACCAACCCGGTTGGCGCCGCGGATTCGTCGGCCAACCGCTGCCCGGCGTCGTGTGCCGCGTCGTCGACCCCGACACGTTCGAAGATCTGCCGCCCAACACGCCCGGCATGTTGCTCGTGCGCGGCCCCAACGTGATGAAGGGCTACCTCGGGCGGCCCGACTTGACCGAAAAGGCGCTGCGCGACGGTTGGTACGTCACCGGCGACATCGCGCTGCTCGACGACGACAGCTTCCTCAAGATCACCGACCGTCTGTCGCGCTTCTCGAAGATCGGCGGCGAGATGGTGCCGCACGGGCGCGTTGAAGAAGAGCTGCACAAGGCGGCGGGCGTGTCCGTGCCGACGTTCCTCGTCACTGCGTTGCCCGACGAGAAGAAGGGCGAGCGCCTCGCCGTGCTCACGACGATGGCGCTCGACGCCGTGCCGTCGCTCGTCGACAAACTCTCGAGCTCGGGCCTGCCGAACCTGTTCCTGCCGCGCGCCGACGCCTTCGTGAAGGTCGACGCGTTGCCCGTGCTCGGCACGGGCAAGTCGGACCTGCGCGCCGCCAAACAGATCGCGAGCGAGAAGCTGGCGGCGCGCTGAACGGTTCTCTCGATCGCGGTCAGTCGCGCTTGGGCTCGGTCGGCGCCGGCGTCGGGGCCGGAGTGACGGGCTTGGGCGCGGTGAGCGCGTCGATCGCCGCCTGTGCGGCCTTGCGCACGTCGCCGTTCGAGTCCTTGAGCAGGCGCACGAGCGCTGGCAAGTGCTCGACTGCCTCGAGCGCGCCGAGCGAACGCGCCGCCTGCGCGCGGATCGCCGCGTCCTTGTCCGCGAGCATCGGCACGAGTTCCGCGATCGCGGCCTCGCGAGCCGCACGCGAAGTCTTGCGCGTCGCCCAGCGTTCGCGTTCGTCCTCGTAGCGCCGGATCGAGTCGAGCGCGGCGAAGCAGGCGTCGCGCACATCCTTGTTCGTCGTCGCGGCGAGCCCCTTGAGCAGGATCGCCGCCGCGCGTTCGTCGAGGTACGAGGCGAGCGCGTTCGCAGCTGCCTTGCGGTTCTCGATAGTGTCCGTCCCGCCGCTAGGCGGGTTGCCGAGCAGCACGCGCTCGAGGAACGGCAAGTGCACGTCGAGCTGGGCTCGCGCGATGCGGTTCAGGATCGGCGAGCCCAAGTTGTACGGATAGGCACGCTCGAACAACTCCGTGAACGGACGCGCTTCGGTGGGCTTGAGACACAACACCGCGCTGGCGGCCACGCCGCTCCACTCCAGACTGCCCGTAGCCACGATGTGCTCGAGAACGGCAACGGCGAGGGGTTCCGACATGTCGTGATTCCCCGACAGATTGCCAAAGAAGCGCGCCACGACTTTGTCGTCGACGCCCGGCACATCGAGCAGTTGAAGCAGCAGGGCATCGCGCTCTTCGACCGGCAGTTGAGTGCGGAGAATAAGGCCGCTGACAGCGTCCACGCCATCGGGGCCGGCGAACACCTCGAGCACGGCCGCTCGCCACTGCGCATCGGCCGTGCTCGCCGACGCGCCGGCGCACATTCCCCGCAGATGGTTGGGCGCGGAACGATCGAGCAGAATTCCGCGCAGCGCCGGCTGGAACGTACTCGGCAACCTGTACGCGAGTCCGGGAACCCCGTCCTTGTTCATGCGCGCGCCGAATCCTCCGCGAATCAGCGCTTCGGCATCCTCGAGCGAAAGCGCGCTCCACGCCGTGCGCTCGGGGTTGAGCGCCAGTCCGTTCGCCACGCGCGCTTGCGCAACCGCGCCGCGTCCGAGCGCGGCGCGCACAAGGGCAGTGACCCCGTCCGGCTTTCGGCAGGCCACAGCGATGACCTCCGGACTCAAGTGGAGGCCCTCGCCTGCTGGATTGGAGACCCAAGCGACGAGCGCCGGCACATACTCGTCGCTCCAGCGCCAGGAACTCTCGCGGGCCGAGAGATCCTCTTGGACCACAGGCCGACCGTCGGAACTACGAAGCAATGCGTCGAGCCGGGTCGACACGCCGGCCAGCACTCTGACATCGGCGTCTCTAGCCAGGATCTCCAGCACGGGCGCGGGAATCAGCTCCCGACGCTCGGACCAAGAGTTGACAAGTCGCCGCCGCAGATCGACGCTCGGGTCCCGCGCGATCGCCACAAGCCGAGCGACATCGACGACCACGACCGGGCTCAGCAAGAAACCTCCGAGCGCTGCGGCTCGCACGTGCTCCTCAGCGTCACCCAGCAGCGCGTCGACCACGGCGCTGTCGCCTGCCTCAAGCGGCGGCCGTTCTGAATCAGGGCCGTCCGTAAGCCACGCGGGCAACACACTTGAGCTCGCGTTCGGCCGGTAGATCGGGACTTGTGTCTTGCCGACCAGCGAGTGCGCAATGGCCGCGCGGACGGCCGCTGTCGGGCTTCCAAACTCCCGCAGCAGCACCGCGCTGCGCGGGAAGTAGGCGAGTTCGAGAGCTGCGACGACCTGCAGCTCCGGTTCCCTGCGGTTCACCACACGCTCGAGCACCGGACGCAGACTCTCGCGGCCGCGGCCCGCTTCGAACAGCTTGCTCGCCGCGCGCCACGCCGCGGGTCCGCCGCGTTCGATCTTCGCGATCAGGCCCATCTGCAGCGGCGCGTCGAGCGCGTCGTAGGTCGCGAGCTTGGCGACCTCCTCGAAGCTGTCGAGGCCGACGTCCTCGTCCTTGACCGCGTGGCCGAGCAGCTCGCGCCAGCCTGTGTCGACGAGCGTCGGAGGCGTGCGTGTGTGGACCTGGTTCGCCGGCAGCTCGAGCAGCCACGTGCCGGGGTTCGTCAGCACCGCCGCTTCGCCCATCGCGCGCAGCACGCGCTTGCGCCACAGGAGCCGCCCGCGATTCCAGTGTTCGAGCGCGAAGGCCGCGCCGCGCGCTTCGTCGACGCGGAAGAGCAGCACGAGCGGATCGAGCGACGCCTTGGACGGCAGCGCGTCGAAGTCGGCGCGCACCAACGCTTCGAGCGCCGGGGCGGCGCGCGCACCGAGGTCCACGACGAACGAAGGCTGCTCGTCGGCGAGCGCGCGGTCGACGGCCTCCTCGAGCGAGCGCACGACTTGCGCCGAGCCACGACCGCCTGGAGACGCACCACGCAGCTGCGCATCGAGCCGGTTGCGCAGCGCGACAAGTTCCGGCGTCGCAGCGGCGCTTGCGGCGCGCACCAGCTCGTCGGGGGCCGTCTTCAGCTCGAAGACGAGCTTCTCCGCCGCGAGTTCGTCACGTACAGCACTGCTGAGGAGCAACTCGTCGGCCGCGCGCCGCGCGAGCGCCAACTCGCCGCGCCGCTCGAACTCGGCCGCGCGCGCCAGCGCGACTTTCGCGAGCAACTCCCAACGCCGCGGGTACTCGTTCACCAAGGCTGCGCGCACCCACACGTCGCGCAAGCCGCCGCGCAAGTCGACCGCCGGGCCGTCGACTTCGCGCGCGACCTGCAGCTTCGCCAAGTCGCGCTCGAGCTGCGCCGCGTAGCCCGCGAGCTCGCCCGGCTTCACGCGTTGCTCGCCATCGCGCACGCCCGTCCACACGTACTGCGTCGGCGCCTGCGCGGGGGCCTCGCTCTGCGCATGCGCGCGCGCCAGCTCGCCCCACAGAATCCCGAGCAGCGCGAGAAGCAGCATGCGCAGCAGCACCGTGGCATCTTGAGTTGTGTTCATCGCTCTTCCTGTTCGTGTTGGGCTGGCGTGAGGGCCGCCAGCGACATCGACCATTCGACGCGGCGGCTCGCGTGCGTTGGCCAACGCGCGGTTCCCGCGCCGTCAACGAGTTGTCAACTTGGCCCCGGCCCCTCGCCGCCGCGGCTGAAGCGGTAGCCGACGCCGTGCACGGTGAGGATGTGCCGCGGCCGGTCCGGTTCGCGTTCGAGCTTGCGGCGTAGCTTGAGCACGTGCATGTCGACCGTGCGCGGCGTCGATTCGTTGCCGCGCCCCCACACCGCGTCCTGGATGCGCATGCGATCGAGCACCTGACCCTCATGCTCGAGCAGGTAGCGGAGCAGCTCGAGCTCCTTGCGCGACAGCCCCGCACGCACGCCGTCGCGTTCGATCGTGTACGCCGCGAAGTCGACTAACGCGCCGCCGATCGCGACCTTGCCCACTTCGGCCGGCAAGCCCGGCGCACGACCTTCGAGGCGCTGCAGCACCGCGCGCATGCGGCCGAACAACTCGCGCGTCGAGAACGGCTTGACCACGTAGTCGTCCGCGCCGAACTCGAAGCCCTGGATGCGGTCCCACTCCTCGCCGCGCGCCGAAAGCACGATCACCGCCGACTGCAAGCGGTCCTCGCGGATCGCGCGCAGCACGCTGAAGCCGTCGCGGCGCGGCAGCATGAGGTCGAGCAGCACCAGTTCGGGCGCTTCGCGCAGCGCGAGCTGCAAGCCGCTTTCGCCGTCGGCCGCTTCGAGCACCTCGTAACCCTCCGAACGCAGCGCGTCGACGAGCGCGAGCCGCAGCGCCTCTTCGTCTTCGACCACCAACACACGTGCTTTGGTCATGCGCCGTTCTCCGCAGGCTGCTCGAGGGGAAGTTCGATCGCGAGGCGCGCGCCCACGCCGTCCAGCGGCTCGAGCGCGCGCGCCTCGCCGCCGTGCTCGCGCGCGATTTCGCGCACGATCGCAAGCCCCAGACCGGCCCCGCCGGCGCCGTTCGTGCTCTCGAGGCGCTCGAAAGGCTCGAACACCTTGGCGCGCTGCTCGAGTGGAATGCCACGACCGCGGTCGCGCACTTCGAGGTGCAACGCGCCGCTCTGCGTGCTCGCACTCAGCGCGATCTGGTTTGAACCCGAGTGCTTGCGCGCGTTGTCGAGCAAGTTCTCGAGCGCGCGGCGCAACGCCTCCGCATCGACGTTGACGCTCGTCGACGTCGCGCCGTCCGCGGCGAGCGCGAGCGACAGTTCGACGCCGTGTTTGTGCGCCCACTCGCGCGCCGCGTCGCTCAACTCGGCGAGCAGCGCGTCGAGCGCGCGGCTTTCGCGCCGCAGCTCGAGCTGGCGGCCGCGCTCCAGGCGCGAGAAGTCGAGCACGTCGGCCACCAGGCGCCGCAGTCGTTCGGCCTCGCGCCGGATCAGGCTCGCGTAGCGCTCGCGCGCGGCGGGCTCGCTCACGCGGTTTTCTTCGAGGTTTTCCGCGAGCATCAGGATCGAAGCGACGGGCGTGCGCAGTTCGTGGCTCACGCTGGCGACGAACGAACTCTTGAGCTCCGCCAGGCGTCGGCCGCGGCGCAGCGCGCGGAAGGTGGCGATGCTCGCGCCCGCCGAAAGAGCGGCCGTGAGGAACAAGGCGCCGCGCAGCAACGCTACTCGTTGGCCGGCACGCGCGATGGCTGCGTTCGGCTCCTCGTGGAACAACTCGAATCCCAGGCCCGCAGCGTCGAGCTCGCGACGCTCGCGCACGCGCTCGCCCGGGACGTCGTCGCCGGGCAAACCGAAGTCGAGCGCGAACCCGTCGGGCACAAGTGCGCGCTGCGCGAGGCGCGCCGTGAGGTTCTCGATCAAGTCCACGCGCGTCACGAAGCCCGCGAGCACTCCATCGGCGCCGTCGGCGGGCCCTTCGACAGCTTCCTCGCGCTGCGCGGCC
>ERZ1066135.986-NODE-986-length-12042-cov-6.727788_pt1 | contig 12042 bp, 12 predicted proteins | sample MGYA00382782_ERZ1066135 | MGnify/ENA primary metagenome ERZ1066135 (study PRJEB33369, sample SAMEA5778365) | biofilm metagenome | biome: Industrial cooling water; feature: Water cooling tower basin; material: Biofilm | place: United Arab Emirates | collected...
GCGCGATCACGCGCCGAGCGGTGCGGGCACCGCGCACGTGCCCCGCACTGCGCGGCTGCCCACGCCGCGTGGCCCAGCGCCCGTTGCCGTCCATGATGATGGCGACATGCGCGGGCACCGCCGACGCCGACCCGCCATGACGCGGCGCGATCATCCGCCCCCCACGCGCTTGATCAGCGCTTCCATGTGGGCCAGATAGCGCTCGAGCGCGGCGCGACCGTCGGCGGTGAGCCGGTACTCGGTGCGCGGCACGCGTCCATCGTAGCCCTTCGTGCAGCGCAGATAGCCCGCGTCCTCCAGCTTGCGGGCATGCACCGACACGTTGCCGTCCGAGGTCTCGAGCAGCGTCTTCAGCTCGTTGAAGGTCAGCGACTCGTGCACCGCCAGCGCACTCACGATGGCCAGACGCACCCGTTCATGGATGAGTCGGTCCAGCGCCATGGGCGCGGCGGCGTCCCCCTCGACGGCGGTCAAGGGCGCAGGGGGTGCAACAGGGTCGGAACGACGTGCGCGCGCGGCGTTGTCATTGCGCTTAGCCACCGTGCCTCCGGGCGATGTGGGCGCCGAAGCCGATCTGCAGCCCGCCGAAGCCCAGCGCGAGGAACAGGTCGCCGTCGACGGCGGGGACGAAGAGCGCGAGGGCGCCCAACAGGATGAAGCCCGCGCCCATGAGCGGGATCGCGCGGACCGAGAAGGCGCCGGCCGTGGTGACCCCGATGCCGTAGAGCAGCAGCCACAGCCCCGGCAGCAAGCGTCGGAGCAGCGCGTCGTCGGTGCCCGCGCTGCCCACGTCCACGATCGCGAGGGTGAGCAGCGCGCCGACGAGGATCGCCGGCCAGAAGCCGAAGAGGAACTTGCGGGCCGGGGTACTGAGCAGGGTGCCGTCGCCGCGCAGGCGGCGGCGCATCTTGGCGACCATCATCGCCGTGCCGATACCCGCCGCCACCGGCGCCGCGAGCAGCCAGGCGGCCAGCCAACGCTCGGCCGTCGGCTGGCGATCGGCGACGAAGGCCGCCGCCAGCGCGATGCCACCGGTGGCCACGAGGCCCCAGCCCGGGACGTCGGTGAACGACGCCGCGCCTTCCATGGTGCGGCGAATGAAGGAGAGGTCCTGGAGCGCGCGGTCGTGCAGCGCCGGCGGCTGGGGGGTGGGATCGGCCATGCAACGAGGATAGGGGGCCGGCCCGCGCTTGTCAAGTACTTTGTGCTACAAAGTCTGGGGCCACTATCTTTCCCCCATGACCACCATCCGCCAAGCCGACTTCATCCAGTCCGTCGCCGACGCGCTGCAGCACATCTCGTACTACCACCCGCTGGACTACATCCACGCGCTGGCCGACGCCTACGAGCGCGAGCAGAGCCCGGCGGCCCGCGACGCCATCGCCCAGATCCTCACCAACTCGCGCATGTGCGCCGAGGGGCACCGGCCCATCTGCCAGGACACGGGCAGCGTGGTGGTGTTCGTGAAGGTGGGCATGGACGTGCGGTGGGACGCCACGCTCTCGCTTCAGGAGATGGTCGACGACGGCGTGCGGCAGGCCTACCGCTTCGAGGCCAACGTGCTGCGCGCGTCCATCGTGGCCGACCCGGCGTTCACGCGGGTCAACACGCGCGACAACACGCCGGCGGTGGTGCACGTGGAGCTGGTGCCGGGCAACACGGTCGAGGTGGCGCTGGCGGCCAAGGGAGGCGGCTCCGAGAACAAGGCCAAGTTCGCCATGCTCAACCCCAGCGATTCCATCGTGGACTGGGTGCTCGAGACGGTGCCCAAGATGGGCGCCGGCTGGTGCCCGCCGGGCATGCTGGGCATCGGCATCGGCGGCAGCGCCGAAAAGGCGATGGTGATGGCCAAGGAGTCGCTGATGGGCCACATCGACATGGCGCAGCTCAAGGCGCGTGGGCCGCAGACCAAGCTCGAGGCGCTGCGCATCGAGCTGCACGACAAGATCAACGCGCTGGGCATCGGCGCGCAGGGGCTGGGCGGACTGTCGACGGTGCTGGATGTGAAGATCGTGGACTTCCCCACGCACGCAGCGTCGAAGCCCATCGCCATGATCCCCAACTGCGCGGCCACGCGGCACGCGCACTTCACGCTCGACGGCAGCGGCGTGGCGCAGCTGCCGGTGCCCAGCCTCAGCGACTGGCCGGCCGTGACGTGGCAGCCCGACGTGAACGCGAAGCGCGTGGACCTCGACACGCTGACGCCCGAGGTGGTGGCCAGCTGGCAGGCCGGCGACCGGCTGCTGCTCAACGGCAAGATGCTCACGGGCCGCGACGCGGCGCACAAGCGCATTGCCGACCTGTTCGCGCGCGGCGAGGGCCTGCCCGAGGGCGTGGACTTCACCAACCGCGTGATCTACTACGTGGGCCCGGTGGACCCGGTGCGCGACGAGGCGGTGGGTCCGGCGGGGCCGACCACGGCCACGCGCATGGACAAGTTCACCGAGATGATGCTGGCCAAGACCGGCTTGATCGCGATGATCGGCAAGGCCGAGCGCGGGCCGACGGGCGTGGCGGCCATTCGCCAGCACCGGGCGGCGTACCTGATGGCGGTGGGCGGTGCGGCCTATTTGGTGTCCAAGGCCATCCGTTCATCGCGCGTGGTGGCCTTCGCCGACTTGGGGATGGAGGCGATCTACGAGTTCGACGTGCAGGACATGCCGGTGACCGTGGCGGTCGATGCGACCGGCACCAACGTGCACGAGCGCGGGCCGGCGGAATGGAAGGAGAAGATCCGGGGGTTGCCGGTGTTGGCGTAGGGGTGGCGGCGCGCCTTACCGCGCCGCCACCGTAAAGCGCCGTTGCTCCCGCACGGCGTCCCCGCTCGTGCCCCGCGCCGCGACTTCGAGGACATACTCGCCCGGCGCCAGCGTGGACACGTCCAGCACGACCGTGCGGCCGATCACGGGCACGGGGCCGGGCTCGACCACCGCCGCCGTGCCACCCAACCGCATCTCGGTCCACGCCACCGCCAGTGGCGTGTTCCGATCGGTCGTCACGTTGAGGCGAATTCCGAGCCGCCGCAGCGCCCCCTGCGGCGTCACGCGGGTCACCCACACGGCGTGCTCCACGGTGTCGCTCGGCGCGAAGCCGTACGTCTCCCAGTAGACGCCGAGCTTGCCGACAGGCGGCACCGTGGTCGTGCCGAGCATCCACTGCAGTGCGCTGTCGGGCTGCGGGGGGATCGCCCCACCACCCCCAGGCACGCCGAGGAGCACGGGAGCCGACACCGCACGATCGCCCGGTGACATGGTCGACAAGGCCGGTGGGGGGCGGAGGCCGAAGCGGGCGCGGGCCGCGGGATATCGTCCTCCGGATCCAGGCACCTCCACACTGAGAACAGCAGGTGCAACGCTGATATCAGCCTGCAAGGTGAGCGCACTGCCAGCCGTTCCGCCGCGGGAGCCGACCACGCGGAGCGACTCGGGATGCGTCGCGACCACGAGAGTCACTTCGCGAATCGCGGTCCCTTCCGTGCGCCGAAGGACCGCAGCATCCAGGGATACGGCCACCGCGAGATGGCTCGCGGATTGCCGCCGCAGCACTGCCGACTGCATCTGGTTGAGCACGACCAGCGGTGAGCCAAGCATATGCTCCTGCGGCCACCACAACGGATCCGACTCTCGAAACGAATCACCGCCTCGCATCGGCGACAGTTCCCAATCCGCAGCCGAGATCGAGAAGATATCCTGCAGATCGATACGTTCGGGAAATGTATGGATCCGCCCAGGGTGATACTCGAAGGTCGTGAACGGCGGTACGGGTCGAGTGCCCTCGGTCATCGCGTGCGTCCCGCCGTGCTCGCGGTCCGTCGCGGGGCCTCCCCACATCACGAACGATGGCCAACCGTACCTGAGTACCATCCGTTTTAGTGCATCACCACCAAGGGAGTCGGCCCACGTCCAGCGCTCGTCCCGAGGCCACGCGCTCCGCAGTGCAACGTCTACGAGGCGCACGAAGTGTACATCGCGACGCGAGGTGGACGCCCCGATCCAGAGCGGCTCCGCCAACAACCACAGCCAATCATCGAGGTGGACACGATCGGTGCAGCCGATGGAGTCGTAGATCTTCCACGCGCTGGGGTCCAGCAGCTCGCCCGCGCTAAGCAACGCGCAGCGCTGAGCGCCTGTCGCGGACGCGAGCGCGCGAGAAAATGCCGCTCGCCCCGTGGCGGTGTCGCCCAGCCTCACGGCGCGATAGCCCTCGAGCAACTGACACCAGGTGCGCTGCGCACGACACGACGCCGTCGCCACGCGGGCAAGCGCGGTGTCACGCTGGTCGAGCGCGAATCGCAACACCTGACCGACCAGGACGCTATCCGTCGGCTGCGATCGTAGCCGCGCAGCAAGCGTATCCAACAGCGCAGCGCGCAAAGTCCGAACATACGGCAACCGAGACGGCGAGATTGCGGCGTCGATTCCTCGGTCCTCGCCGTGCCCTACCGCATACGGCTGACCACCCAAGAACCAGGTCGGACACGTGGCGAACAGCACATTCCGGCTGACCACCTGACCGCCTCGGTATGCCGGCGAGCGCTCGATGGTTGGTGGGAGTACATGACAGTGTGCGTTCCATCGGCGAGCGAGTCCCCCGCTCCCGACACGACCGTTGATTCCGGCGTCGAAGCGCCCTTGCCGATCGAGTTCGCTGATCCGCCACACGGAATCCCAGACCGCAAAAAAACGCTGCACCAGTGGATCCCCGGCCAGGACCGGTGGGCCACTAATGTCCTGGCCTTGGACCCGAACGCCAGACACGAACAAAAGCACACAGAGTGCTGCCGGACCGAGCCACACACGTTCGCGTACGCTTCTCGACCGAGACGTCGCGCTGCTTCCTACCACCCTCGACGGCCGCCGGACTCCCGCGACTCGCCGCCTGAGGAGCGCGATGCCAACAGCCTCTGCGAGCGCCCCCCACGCGGCATCCATGTGCTATTTGGACTCCAGCGCGAGCCGCACCAGCGAGTCGACCGTGGTAACGCGAGCCGACCCCGAGAAACGGAACTGGTTGATGAGGACCGTGGGCGTACCCGGTGCCTCAAGACGAAGCGCAAGCGCTCGATCGCGCGTCACGCTCGGAAGGCTCAGCGAGTCCCGCATGCATGCATCAAACCGATCGAGATCCTGGATCGATGCGCGGCTCGCAAGCTCGCGCCATGATATCTCGCCAAGCGAACGACGGTTGGAGAACAGCTCGCGATGCATCGGTTCGAATCCGCCCTGCAGTGCCGCGCAGCCACTGGCCAACGCCGCTGGGAGCGCCTGTGGATGCGGACGCTCAAGCGGATAGTGTCGATACTCGATCGCCACACGATCGTCGTACTTGTCCGTGATCGCAGACAGCGACGCCTCGAAGGCTTCACACGCTGGGCACTGGTAGTCAAGGAACACCACGATGGTGACGGGCGCGCTCGCGGCGCCGACTCGCTGACCACCGCCGACAGCCTCCCGCCAGCGCGGCTCCTCGAGGATCTCCAGACCCTCTGGTGGCGGCGCAGGCGTGGACGGCGTCCGCCACGCGCCGAACGCAATGACGACGGCAGACACCGAGATGACCGCTGTGAACGCGACCTCCAACCACCGAAGCGCGCCGCGACCCGACCGATCAGAAGACTGAGACGTCACGGCTCGCAGCCCGGCCCCTGCGGCATCACGGGCGGGCACGGATCCGGCGTGTAATCCAGACAGATCCCGCTGTAATGCACATGATCCAGCTCGTCGCGGTAGCAACTGTACACGTAGGCGCAGAGCACCTGACCTGGCGCCGCTGAGGCGCTACACGCCGCCTGCTGATCCGCGATCGCTTCATACCAATCGTAGCAGTCACAGTCCTCCAAGGAAACGGCAGTCGCGGCACGAGCGTTGTTCGCGTGACCACCGACCAAGACCACCATCACCGACAGCACTTGTACCACCCGCATCCATGCGCTCATGGGACACCTCCGACTGGTTCGAGGAACGCCACACCGTGTGTGTGGCTGCTCGAAACTGCTAGCCGCTCACCGAACCGACCTACGCCGGAGTTGCGGCCGCGCTGACCGCCAGCGTACCCCGTTGACACCACGACCGCCCGCCGTGCCAAATCTGATTGCACGATCATCGCGACGACACGATGGCGGATCGCCACGCCCGCTCGACGGCTACCGACCCTCCTTCCTCAAGCAGCACAGACGGTGGACGCCCACAGCACCCTCGACACAGCTTGGTGAAGCCCGACGCGTCTTCGTACCCCAGCGAGAGCGCAATGGCTTCGACCGTCCGCATCGTTGACTCCAGCTCAGCCACGCCTGCCATGCAGCGACCCCAACTGATCAGCTGTTGGAGCGTCATTCCCAGGTGCCGTCGCAGGCGCACACGCAACTTGGACCCAGTGACGGGGACGCGCCGCACCACATCCTCCACGGTCAGGGTGTCGAATCCATGTTCAACGACGTAGTGCACAAGGAACGCAACGTCTTGGTGGATGTCGCGACCCATGTCGATCGCGACGGCATGTAGCCGCGCCGAACGCCGCGCGGAGAGCACCCACTCCCGCAACTGGTGGAGGCCAGCTGGCAGCGCGACGTCGACGCCCACCAACACCCCTCCGCCGACCGTCGAGACGGCGCCCACTTCGGCATCACGCTCGGTCAGCATGACGAGGAGCATCTTCGGCGCGCGCCGACCAAGCTCCGCACGAAGCGCAGCGAGGGCCAGCTCGTCGAGCGCGCCGGCGTCGGCTGACAGCACCAGGACGGCTGCACCGCTCCGCTCGAGCGCCTGTATGGCACCAACGAGCGAGGCGCTCTCCGTGACTTGGGCCTCCCCTCCCATGGCGGCCATGACGTGCCGCCTCGCGCGCGTGTCCGACACCACGTGTACCCGCTCGATCGACGCCGACATGAATGGGCTTCTCCCGGGTTTTCACCGACCAGTCCCCGCGACCGCGGGGGGCGGGGGGCGGGGGACGGGGGACGGGGGACGGGGGACGGGGGACAAGGTAGTCCCCAATCGACGGCCGTCGCAAGACCATCTTTGCAATTGGCCGGTCGGAGCAACTGCGCTCGCGCAATCATCTCTTCTACACTACGCTTGCATCAGGGTAGCTGACGTAGTCCGATAGAACTACCTTCGCGCGAACCCCTTCACAGTTTCCCCATGCTCTTCAATGCTCGCGCGCACGCGCCGATTCGCGGTACCGTGGCGCTCCTCGTACTCCTGCTCACCGCCACCCCCGCGCGCGCGCAGCTCAGCCTCTCGCCACAACCGGCGCTGAGCATCGGCTCGCTCGACGGCGACCCCGCCTATCAACTCCATCAGGTACACGCCGCACGCCGACTCGGTGACGGCCGTGTCCTCGTCACGATGGGACCCGACCTGCGCTTCTACAGCGCGGCGGGTCGACACCTGACCAACGCCGGCGGACGTGGCCAGGGACCCGGCGAATTCGAGTATGTGCAGGATGTGCGTGTGCTGCCCGGCGATACCCTGCTGATCCTGCACTTCCGTCATCTCGTGTGGCTCGACCCGTCTGGCAAGTATGTGCGGCAGCGACCGCTCGACCTCGCCCCGTTGATGCAGGACGGCTGGTTCTCCGAAGGTGGCCTGCTGCTGCCGAACGGCGACCTGCTGGCCCCACAGTACCGTCAGACGCCTCGCGGTGCACCACCGGTGACGGGACTGCGCCGGCCTCCGCTGCGCGTCTCACTGCTCGATGCCGCGCGGGGCGCAGTGATCCCGCTGCGCGAGGCCGGCGGCTTGCGCCAAATGGCCGTGGGAGACCCGCCGCGGTCCTCGGTTCAGAGGTTCTCGCCGTACGTCCAGTACGCCTTCGGTGCGGGCCACGTGTACGTGGGCGACAACGACAGCACGCTGGTGCATCGCTTCACGCTCGACGGTCGAGCGCAGGGAGCGATCACCGTGGCAGATCGCCCCACGCCCGTAACGGCACAGCACGTGGCCGCTGTCAGGGCGGAGCGGGAGGCGTGGGCGGGCGCAGACCCCGCACGCCGGGCCAGCCTGCAGTCGGCCACGGCGATCCCGGTGCCATCGCGGCATCCGTACTTCGGGCGATTGCTGGTGGACCCGCTCGGCCACCTCTGGGTCTCCTCACCCGTCATTCCCGGACAGCGCGAGACCTGGACGGTGTTCGACGCCGACGGCCGACGCGTGGGCGCCGTGACCATGCCGCAGCGCTTCACACCACACGAGATCGGGGTGGACTACGTGCTGGGCGTGGCGCGGGACGAGGACGACGTGGAGTTCGTGCGGATGTACGGGCTGCGGAGGGGGCGGTGAGCGGGGCTCATCCCCGTAGCACCACACTCACCGGACAATGATCACTGCCCATCACGTCCGCGTGGATGTCCGCCGCCCGCACCGCGGACCGCAGTGACGCGGACACCAACACATAGTCGATCCTCCAGCCGATGTTCCGCGCACGGGCATTCGCGCGGTGACTCCACCAGCTGTAGTGCCCGTTCCCTTCGCGGAACAGCCGCAGCGTGTCGACGAAGCCGGCATCGATGAACGCCTGCAAGCCCGCCCGCTCCTCGTCGGTGAAGCCCTTGTTCCCCACGTTGGCCTTGGGGTTGGCCAAGTCCAACTCCGTGTGCGCCACATTGAAGTCGCCGCACACGATCACCGGCTTGGTCTTCTCCAGCCGCTTGCAGTGCGCGAGCAACGCCGGGTCCCAGTGCTGTTCCCGGAGCGGCAGTCGGCTCAGGTCGTCCTTCGCATTCGGCACGTACGCGGTCACCACGTAGAAGCGCTCGAACTCCGCCGTGATCACACGACCCTCGTCCATGACGTCGCGGCCCTCGCTGTCGACCAACGTGAACTTCTTGGTGATGGCCGCCGGGAAACCCGTGGTCACCTTGAGCGGCGCCGTCTTCGAAAAGATGGCCGTGCCCGAGTAGCCCTTCTTGGCCGCCGACGACCAGGCCTCGTGGTAGTCGGGCAGGTCGATCACCACCTGCTCCCGCTCGGCCTTGGTCTCCTGCAGGCAGAGGATGTCGGGCTGGTGCGCCGCGAGGAAGGACTGGAAGTCGCCTTTGCGCAGCACCGCGCGGAGGCCGTTGACGTTCCAGGAGTAGATGGTGGTAGGGGGCTTGGAGTGGCGAGGCATCGGATGTGCGAAGCTGGGATGCGCGGTATCGAACGCGGCCTTCGTGCGTCACCGGTCAATCTATCGAGGAACATGGCCGTCACGACGCCATCATTCACGGACAGGCTGTCAGTTGCTGCGAGGATCCGACTCGGCTCGCCTGCGATACACCGCACCCCACGCACGGAGCGCCTCGATCGCCGGCAGCGCCGTGCGCCCCAACGCCGTGATCGCATAGTCCACGTGCGGCGGCACCACCGGGTGCACCGTGCGCGTCAGCAACCCCGCCTCCTCCAACTCCCGCAACTGCTGCGTCAACATCTTGTGCGACACGCGCTTGAGGTCGCGGTGTAGCTCGTTGTAGCGCCACGAGCGCTGGTTGAGCCGCCAGAGGATCGGCATCTTCCACTTGCCGCCGATCGCATGCAACGCCAGCTCCACCGGACTCTGGAACACCACACCGCGGAAGGTGAATTCGGGCATACGCTCTCTTTGAGGTAAGTATCTATCCGAAATGTGCATACTGGCGCGCTCGCAGGTGATCCCCCAGCTTGCTGGCTGACCCTCTCAACGCTGGCCAGCCCCATGAGCTTCGACCCGAACCGCACCAGCACCGCCCGCCCCAAGCGCGTACTGCTCCTCGCCGACGGCTACTCCGACCCCGGCACCCCTCCGGGTACTCGGCCCACGACCTCATCTCGCTGGGCTTCAAGCACTCGCCCGCGCACGCCGCGCTGCTGGCCGACACCAAGAGCATCGCCGATGTCGATGTGAACAACTATGACGCGCTGTTCGTCGCCGGCGGCCAGGCGCCCATGGTCACCTTTCCCAAGCATACCGCGCTCCAGCAGTTGGTCGCACGATTCTACGAGACGGGCAAAGTCACCGCACTGGTCTGCCACGCCACCTGCCTGCTGCTCGAAGCCACCCTCAGCGACGGCTCACCGCTGGTCCAGCACAAGACCTGGACGGGCTTCGCCGACAGCGAGGAGCGCGTGGCCGACGCCGCCGTGGGCCAGCGCATCCAGCCGTTCTGGATCGAGACCGAAGCCCGCGCACTCCCCAACACCAACTTCGTGGTGGACCAGCCGTTCCGCGCCTTCGCCGTGCGCGACGGGCTGCTCGTGACCGGGCAGCAGCAGGTCTCGGGCACCGCGGCCGCGCGCTTGGTCGTTGATGCCCTGGGTCGCTGACCGCCACGCTTCTCCTGACTCCCATGCACATCGCCATCCTCGGGGCCGGCCGCGTCGGCACCACGCTGGGCCGCCGCTTCACGGAGGCCGGCCACTCCGTCACCTACGGCGTGCGCACGCCCGACGACGCCAAACACGCTGGCCTGCGCGTGGCCGATATGGCCGATGCCTGTGCGCACGCCGAGCTGGTGCTGCTCTGCACGCCATGGGCCGCCGCGGAGTCGGCCATCACCGCCGCAGGCGATCTTCGCGGCAAGGTGCTGGTCGATGCCACGAATCCCATTGGGCCAGGCATGGTCCTCACGCACGGCACCACCGACTCGGGCGCCGAGCAAGTGGCGCGCTGGGCCACGGGCGCGCGGGTGGTGAAGGCCTTCAACTCCGTGGGGATGGAGGTGATGGCCGACCCGGTCTTCGGCACACAGCGGGCGGCGCTGGCCATCGCCGGCGACGAGGACGACGCCTGTGCGACGGTCGCCGCGCTCGCCACCGCGATCGGCTTCGAGCCGATCCGGCTCGGACCGCTGAGCCGCGCGCGATTCATCGAACCGGCCGCCCTCGTGTGGATCACCGCCGCGCCCGTGCTGGGCACGCGGCAGTTCGCCTACGGCCTCCTACGCCGCTGAAGCGCCGGGCGCACGCCGCGCACCCAAGCGCGCACCCAGCCACCCCATCGGCAGATACGCGCCGACCAGATCCACCACGTTGAACCACATCGGTGCGGGCAACATCGTCACGTTGATCGCGCCGCCGACGAAGAACAGGGCCGCGATCCCCATCGCCAGTGCGGTCGCCCGGGTCGCCGCCACGCGCGCCGCGACCGCCGCGCCGACCAGCGTCCCCACGGCATGCGCGAGGAACGGCGCGACGAAGTGCTGCGGCCCGAACAGCGGCAGCGCGGCTCGCAGCCCCTCCATCGTCGTGACATCCGCGCCCTCGGGCGGCGGGATCAGCATGGGTCCCACGGTGATGATCGCCATGTTGACCACACTGCCGGCCACGAAGCCGGCGCACACGGCGAGGATATTGCGGACCAGGGGCGACATAGACGCAGGGGCGAGAGGGCGGGACGGCGCACAGCAGCGTGCCACGAATGTAGCGCCGCCGGGGGCCGCGCGTCTGGCCGCTGCCTAACGACAGGGCAAGGCGGCCACGTCCAGCGAATGTACCCAGGTGGCCACGTCGTCCCCGTCGGGCATCACGCGGGCGGCATACAAGCGGTCGTCGATGAATCGCAGGACGGGCATCTCCTCCGCCCGCAGCGGCAGCAGCAGGTCGATGCACCCCGCCCCCGACGCCGGATCGAGGATCGTCAGATACGCCACGCTCGACGCCGACTGCGCCCCCAGCGTGATGTCCTGATGCACCGCAGCGATCCGGCCATCGCGCAACTCCGCCAGCGCCGTCAACACCGACACGGACTGCAACTCCTCCTCGTAGGCCATCTCGCGCTGCAGCCACTCCGGCCGGTCCACGGGCACGCCCCGTCGCACGCGACGCGGCAGCTCGACGGTGCGCACCGGGGCATCCACCGCCTCACGCGGGTGCAGGGCGACGCTGTTGCTGCCCAGCAGGCCGACCCACAGCCCGTCGCGGCCGCTCGCCAACACGCTCAGCCCCAGATTGCGTCGCAGCCGTGGATACGCGTCGTACAGGGCCGGCATCACCCCGCGCGCGACCGTGGTATCGGCCACCATGTCCCACGTCGCGAACGCGCGATTGTGCAGCGCCGAGGGGATCGCCACGTGCACCACCCCATGCG
>ERZ1066135.987-NODE-987-length-12032-cov-9.046172_pt1 | contig 12032 bp, 7 predicted proteins | sample MGYA00382782_ERZ1066135 | MGnify/ENA primary metagenome ERZ1066135 (study PRJEB33369, sample SAMEA5778365) | biofilm metagenome | biome: Industrial cooling water; feature: Water cooling tower basin; material: Biofilm | place: United Arab Emirates | collected...
GCGCAGCTCGCCGGGCTGCAGGCGCGGCTCGCGCCGCTCGGCCCCGACGAGGCGCTGGCCGACGAGATGGCGCACGTCTGCATCGAGGCGCGCCGCGTGCTGCAGCACCGCCAGCACCTGCTCGCGCAGCTCGGCCGGCTCTGCCACGAGCTCACCGACGGGCTGACCGAGCTCGTCGAGGACGACTCCTGGGTGAAGGGCCAGTGCGCCGCGATGCATGCGCAGTTCGACGCCGGCCTGACGGCGCGCGGCGTGCGGGCGGTCAGCGAGCTGCTCGGCAGCACCCGCGAGCGCCAGCAGCAGCTGCGCATCGAGCGCGGCGCGGCGCGCGACGCGCTCAAGGCTTCCATCCACCAGATGCTGCGCGAGATCGGCGAGCTCGGCGGCCACACCGGCCGCTTCACCGAGAGCGTCGGCCGCTACGCCGAGGCGATCGGCCGCGCCGACTCGCTCGAGAGCCTGGCCGGCGCGGTGCGCGAGATGGTCGCCGAAGGCCGCACCGTGCACGAGGTGGTGAGCCAGACGCAGGCGCGCATCGCCTCCGAGCACGCGCTGGCCAGCGAGATGCAGGCCAAGGTCGTGGCGCTCGAAGACGAGATCCGCCGTCTGTCGAGCGAGGTTTCGACCGACCCGCTGACGCAGGTCGCCAACCGCCGCGGGCTGCTGCAGGCCTTCGAGACCGAGAGCGCCGCCAGCGAACGCGCCGCGCTCGACGGCGGGCCGGCGCTGGCGGTGGGCCTGATCGACATCGACAACTTCAAGCGCCTCAACGACCGCCTCGGCCACGCCAGCGGCGACGCCGCGCTGCAGTTCCTGACCCAGCGCGTCAAGCAGGCGCTGCGCCCCAAGGACACGCTGGCGCGCTACGGCGGCGAGGAGTTCGTCGTGCTGCTGCCGGCTACCGCGGTCGACGAGGCCCAGCAGGTGCTGACGCGACTGCAGCGCGCGCTCAGCGCCGAGCTGTTCATGAGCGACGCGCAGGGCCAGGTGTTCGTCACCTTCTCGGCCGGCGTGACCGCGTGGCGCGCCGGCGAGCGGCTCGAGCAGGCGCTGGAGCGCGCCGACGAGGCGCTCTACGAGGCCAAGCGCACCGGCAAGAACCGCACCTGCGCGAGCTGACGCGGCGCGCTGCCGCGCTGCGCCCGCTGCTCAGTAGATCTCGGGCACGATGATCGACGCCGGCACCGGCTGGCGCAGGTAATCGGGGTTGCGCACGCGGCCCGGCAGGTCGATCGCCGGGCGCGCGACCTCCTGGTAGGGCATCAGCGACAGCAGGTGCGCGATGCAGTTCAGCCGCGCCTTCTTCTTGTCGACCGCCTGCACCACCCACCACGGCGCCTCGGCGATGTGGGTGTGCTCGAGCATCGCCTCCTTGGCCTTGGTGTAGTCCTCCCAGCGGCGCCGGCTCTCCAGGTCCATCGGGCTGAGCTTCCATTGCTTGAGCGGATCGTGGAGGCGGCCGAGGAAGCGCAGGTGCTGCTCGTCGTCGGTGATCGAGAACCAGTACTTGACGAGCTGGATGCCCGAGCGCACCAGCATGCGCTCGAACTCCGGCACCGAGCGGAAGAACTCCTCGACCTCGTCTTCGCTGCAGAAGCCCATCACGCGCTCGACGCCGGCGCGGTTGTACCAGCTGCGGTCGAACAGCACCATCTCGCCGGCCGCCGGCAGGTGCGCCGCGTAGCGCTGGAAGTACCACTGCGTGCGCTCGCGGTCGTTGGGCGCCGGCAGCGCGACCACGCGGCACACGCGCGGATTCAGGCGCTGCGTGATGCGCTTGATCACGCCGCCCTTGCCGGCGGCGTCGCGGCCCTCGAACAGGATCACCACCTTGTGGCGCGTGTGCGCCACCCAGTCCTGCAGCTTGACCAGCTCGCCCTGCAGGCGGAACAGCTCGCGGAAGTAGACGCGGCGCGCCTGGCGTGCGTCGGCGTCGTCGCCGGCATCGGCCGTCTGCGCGTCGAGCGTGCGGTCGTCGAGTTCGAGTTCGAGCTCCTCGTCGAAGCCGTCGATCAGGTCGCGTTCGATGCGGCGGATCAGCGCCTGGGCGTCGTCGGAGGGCAGGTCGGGTGTCATGGCATGGCAGGGCAGGGCGGACTCACGAGACTGTGGTCTGCGCATGACAGCACGATGACGGCGCTTGCCGGAACTGCCGAACCGTATAAACTATTTATACGATTAACTGATGAAAATCCGCATGGCCACCGCCCCGACCCCCGAGACCCCCACCACCGCAGCCGCGCCCGCGCCCGCGCCCGCTCGCAAGCGTGCCGCCAAGACCGCGGCCAAGGCGCCCGCCAAAGCGCGGCCCGCGCCGGCCGCCAAGCCGCCCGCCGGCAAGGCGGCGGCTCCGGCCAAGAAGGCCGCGCCGCTGAAGGCGGCCAAGGCGGCCAAACCCGCCAAGGGCGACAAGCCCGCCAAGGCCGCGCCCAAGGGCAAGGCGGCCGCACCGGCCAAGGCGCCGAAGCCGGCGCCGCGCGAGGTGCTGGTGCGCGACAGCTTCACGATGCCGCGCGCCGATGTCGAGCTGATCGCGCAACTGAAGGCGCGCGCGCTGACGGCCAAGCGCGCCGCGAAGAAGAGCGAGCTGCTGCGCGCCGGCCTGCAGGCGCTGGGCGCGCTCGACGCCAAGGCGCTGGTCGCGGCGCTCGACCGGCTGGCGGTGGTGAAGGCGGGGCGGCCGAAGAAGAAGGCCTGAGTTCGGCGCGGCGCCGCGTGTGCCCGGCCCCGGGGGCGCTCAGTAGCCGGTGTCGCGCGGTGCGCCGTCGAGCACGACGACGCCGCGCCCGCCGTGCTTGGCGGCGCGCTTGGCCGCCGCGGCAGCGCTCGCCACGTCTTCGGCATTCGCGTAGCGCCGCGGCTGCACCTGCACCGCGCCGATGCACAGCGTGGTGCACGGGTGGAAACGCATGTCGCCATGCCGGTCCTCGGCCTCGATGCCGCCGGCCTGCAGCGCCTCGGGGTCGAACAGTTCGCGCGCCTTGTCGTTGAAGCCGGCGACGATGCGCTCGCAGCGCTCCAGCCAGTCGCTGCTCTGGAACAGGATGACGAAATCGTCGCCGCCGACATGGCCGACGAAATCGCGCCGCGTGTCGCAGTGCGCGATCAGCACGCGCGCCACCAGACGGATCATCTCGTCGCCGCGCCAGTAGCCGTAGTGGTCGTTGTAGGGCTTGAAGTGGTTCAGGTCGGCGTAGCCGGCAACGAAGTCGCGGCCGCTGTCGAGCAGGCGCCCGATGTGGTCGCTGATCGGGATGTTGCCGGGCAGGAAGGTCAGCGGGTTGGCATGCCGCGCGGCCTCGATGCGCGCCTCGGTCACCGCCCGCACCAGCTGCTGGCCGGTGCCCAGGCCGCGGTAGCGCCCGCCCTCGGTGATGATGAAGCCCTCGGTCAGGTAGCGCTGGTCGCCCGAGGTCAGCACGCCGGTCAGCTCCTCGATGCCGGTGTGCAGTTCGATCGTCAGCGGCGCCAGGTTGGCGAACAGCGTGCAGGGCTTGTTGCCGTAGAGCTCCTTGAAGTACGGGCGCGCGTAGCCGGCGATGAACTGGCTGCGGTTGATCAGCGCCACCGGCTTGTCGTGGTCGACGACCGCCAGCGCGTGCAGCGCGTCGCGTTCGCGCAGCAGGTCGTAGACCGCATCGTGCGAGGTGTCGGGCCGCACCGCGGGTGCTGCGATCAGCAGCCGTGAGGCGGTGTAGCCGCTGTTGCTGGCGCGCTTGAGCTCGGGGAATACCGCGATGTCGCGGCTCGCGAGCACCGTGCGCGCCTCGGGCAGCAGGGCGTCGACGGGCTCGGCGGCCGGCCTGCCGAGCGCCCAGCCCTGGCCGTAGAGGATGCCGAGGTCGCGCGCGAGGCGCAGCTCCTCCGCGCCTTCCAGGCCCTCGGCGACGAGCCGCGAGCCCAGCGTTTCGGCAATCTGCAGCAGGGCGCGCAGTGTCTGCAGCTTGTCGCCGTGGCGCGCGAGATCCTTCAGGAAGTACTTGTCGATCTTCACCAGCTCGGGCTTGAGCTCCGACCACAGCCGCAGGCTGGAGCGGCCGTCGCCGAAGTCGTCGAGCGCGATGCCGATACCGTGGCGGCGCAGCGTCGTGCAGGCGTTGAGCAGCGCCTCCGGGTCGCGCACGCGCTCGTGCTCGGTCAGCTCGACGACCAGCGACGACGACGGGATGCCGTGCCGCTCGGCGCCCGCGAGCACCGCGTCGATGCTGCGTTCGGCGAGTGCCCGCACGAGCGCGCCGGCGCTGAGGTTCAGGAACAGCCGGCCGCTGCGCCGACCCTTGGCCCAGGCGCGCAGCGCCTGCCTGACGCACTCGACCTCCAGCTCGAAGTCGCAACCCTCGAGATGCGCCGCGGTGAACATCGCGTCGGGCATCGCCCAAGCCGAGCCTGCGGGGCCGCGGATCAAGGCCTCGTGCGCGTGGACGGTGCCGTCGCGCAGGTCGCCGATCGGCTGGAAGTGCGCCTGCAGCACCCGATGCTCGATCAGGTCGCGGACGGTGCGGCAGGCGAGCGGTGCGTAGGTCGAGGTCATCCAACCGTCACAGTCGATGGCTGTCGGCGGAAGCGGTGAGATTCGAACTCACGGACGGTTGCCCGTCGCCGGTTTTCAAGACCGGTGCAATCGACCACTCTGCCACGCTTCCAGCGTTGCCGCAGATTCTAGGCGGCGCCCTTCAGCCGGGCCGCTGCGCCTGCGTGCACGCGACCTGGATGACCTCGCGCCGCCCGCCGTCGATGCGCACCGCGGTGAGCCGGCCGCCCCAGACGCAGCCGGTGTCGATGGCCAGCAGGTCGGGGCGGTCGATCAGACCGAGCGTCGACCAATGGCCGAAGGCGATCGGCACGCCGGCGCTTCGGCGGCCCGGGGCCTCGAACCAGGGCCGCAGGCCCGGCGGCGCGCGGTCGGCGCCTTCCTTCACCTTGAAGTCCAGCGTGCCGTCGGCATGCACGAGGCGGATGCGCGTGAACACGTTGACCGCGAAACGCAGCCGGTCGTGGCCGCTCAGGCCCGCGTCCCAGCGCGCCGGCTCGTTGCCGTACATCACCTGCAGAAAATCGGCGAGGGCCGGCCCCGCGAACGCGGCTTCGAGTTCGGCGGCGAGTTGCAGCGTCAGCCCCAGGTCCCAGGCCGGCGCGACGCCGGCGTGCACCAGCAGCCAGCCGTTCGTGTGGACCGCGACGCGACGCGTGCGCAACCAGTCGAGCCATGCGGCGCGGCGCGGCGAGCCGAGGATGGCGCCCAGCGTGTCGCTGCGGTGTGCCGGTCGCACGCCGTGGGCGACGGCGAGCAGGTGCAGGTCGTGGTTGCCGAGCAGGCAGGTCGCGGCGTCGCCGTAGCCGCTCAGGCGCTCCAGCACCGCCAGCGAGGCCGGGCCGCGGTTGACCAGGTCGCCGAGCACGAACAGCCGGTCGCGCGAGGGCGAGAAGGCGATCGTCGCGAGCAGGCGCCCGAGCGCGTCGTCGCAGCCCTGCAGGTCGCCGATCAGGTAGTCCATCGGGGCGATTCTGCTACCCTGCCGGTCCCGTCACCCGTGTCGCGCCGCCGCGCGGCGGCGCACACTGCATGGACGTCCTGCTCCTCGCGTTCCTGATCCTTCTCAATGGCGTGTTCGCCATGTCCGAGATGGCGCTGGCGGCCAGCCGCAAGGCGCGGCTGCAGGTGCTGGCCGAGACCGGCGACGCCGGCGCCGCGACGGCGATGGATCTGCACGACAACCCGACGCAGTTCCTGTCGACCGTCCAGATCGGCATCACCTCGATCGGCATTCTGAACGGCATCGTCGGCGAGGCGGCGTTCTCGGCGCCGCTGGCCGACTGGATGGAACTGCAGTTCGGCGTGCCGCAGCGCGTCGCCGACATCGCGGCGCTGGCCGGCGTGGTGGTCATCATCACCTACCTGACCATCGTGTTCGGCGAGCTGGTGCCCAAGCGCATCGGCCAGATGTTCCCCGAGACGGTGGCGCGGCTGGTGGCGCGGCCGATGGCGGCGCTGAGTCTCGCGGCCAAGCCCTTCGTCAAGCTGCTGTCGGGGAGCACCGGCGCGATGCTGGGGCTGTTCGGCCTGCGCGACGGTCCGAACCGAGCCGTCACCGAGGAGGAGATCGCCGCCAGCCTGGAGGAGGGTGTCGACGCCGGCGTGATCGAGGCGCACGAGCACCAGATGGTGCGCAACGTGTTCCGGCTCGACGAGCGCCAGATCGGCTCGATGATGATCCCGCGCGCCGAGATCGCCTGGCTCGACGCCGCCGAGCCGGTCGCGCAGGCGCTGGCCGTCATCGGCGCGCACGAGCACTCGCGCTACCCGGTGTGCCGCGGCGGTCTCGACGAGGTGCTCGGCGTGATCGCCGCACAGCAACTGCTGCAGCAGCTCACGCGCGGCCAGGCGCTGAACCTGACCGACGGCGTGCAGCCGCCGGTGTTCGTGCCCGAGACGCTGACCGGCATGGAGCTGCTCGAGCACTTCCGCGGCTCGAACACGCAGATGGTCTTCGTGGTCGACGAGTACGGCGAGGTGCAGGGCGTGATCACCGTGCGCGACGTGCTCGAGGCGATCACCGGCGAGTTCACGACGCCGACCTCCGCCGATGCCTGGGCGGTCCAGCGCGACGACGGCTCCTGGCTGATCGACGGTCTGATCCCGACGCACGAGCTGAAGGATCGCCTGGCGCTGAAGGACCTGCCCGACGAGGACCGTGGCCGCTACAACACCCTGGCCGGCATGACCATGCTGCTGCTCGGCCGGCTGCCGCAGACCGGCGACGTGGTCGAGTGGGGCGGCTGGCGCTTCGAGGTCGTCGACCTCGACGGCAAGCGCGTCGACAAGCTGCTCGTCAGCCGCCAGCGCCAGCCCGAGGCCGAGCCGGCGGCGGCCGACGGCTGACGCGCCGCGCCCGCCGTCGCCCGAAAAGCGAAAACCGCCACGCGGGCGGTCTTCGGGGGATGTGGTGCCGGTGAAGAGAGTCGAACTCCCGACCTTCGCATTACGAATGCGCTGCTCTACCAACTGAGCTACACCGGCGGAAAGCCGGGGAGTATACCGGCCGGGGCCCGCTCAACCGGGCCGGTAGGGCGGCAGACGGCGGGCGAGCGGCGCGAGGCGCAGCGTCGCGTAGGCGGGCAGGCCGTCGCGGCCGTAGGGCGGGTAGTCCTCGCCGCGAACCAGCGGGCGCAGGTAGCGGCGGCAGGCCTCGGTGATGCCGTAGCCGTCGTCGCGGATGAAGCCGCGCGGCATCGTCCGCTCGACGTTGGCGACCTCGGCGAGCGGGGCGGTGCCGAGCCGGTAGCGGTAGGGGTGGTCACTCGTGCGCTCGACCGTCACCATCACCTCGTGGCGGCCTTCGAGCGCCAGCCGGACGGCGCGGCGGCCCAGCTCGTAGGCCTGCTTCACGTCGGTCTTCGACGCGATATGGCGGGCGGCGCGCTGCAGGTAGTCGGCCACGGCCCAGTGCACCTTGAGCCCGGCCGACTGCTGGACCAGCCGCGCCACCACCGGCGCGGCGCCGCCGAGCTGGGCATGGCCGAAGGCGTCGCGGCTGCCCTGCTCGGCGAGGAAGCGCCCGTCGGCGTCGCGGCAGCCCTCGGAGACGACCACGGTGCAGTGGCCGTGGCGGGCCACCTCGGCGGCCACGCGGGCGAGGAAGGCCGCCGGGTCGAAGCGGACCTCGGGGAAGAGGATGACGACCGGCAGGCCGTGGTCCTCGATCAGCCCGCCGGCCGCGGCGATCCAGCCGGCATGCCGGCCCATGACCTCGAGCACGAAGACCTTGGTCGAGGTGGCCGCCATCGAGCGCAGGTCGAGCGAGGCCTCCAGCGCCGACACGGCCACGTACTTGGCCACCGAGCCGAAGCCGGGGCAGCTGTCGGTCAGCGGCAGGTCGTTGTCGACCGTCTTGGGGATGTGGATCGCCTGCAGCGGATGGCCGAGCGAGGCGGCCAAGCCGCCGACCTTCAGGCAGGTGTCGGCCGAGTCGCCGCCGCCGTTGTAGAAGAAGACGCCGATATCGTGGGCGCGGAACACCTCGATCAGCCGCGCGTACTCGGCCCGGCCGGCCTCCCCGCCGCGCAGCTTGTGGCGGCAGGAGCCGAAGGCGCCGGCCGGCGTGTGGCGCAGCGCGGCGACGGCCGCGGCCGTCTCGGCGCCGGTGTCGACCAGGTCCTCGTTCAGCACGCCGACGATGCCGTGGCGCGCCGCGTAGACCTTGCCGATGCGCCCCGGATGGGCCCGGGCCGCCTCGATCACGCCGCAGGCCGAGGCGTTGATCACCGCGGTGACGCCGCCCGACTGGGCGTAGAGCACGTTGCGGCCGGCCATCGCCTGCGCCCCCCGGTCAGTCGACGCCGGCCGGCGCCGCGGCCTCGGCGTGGTAGGCGGCCACGCGCTCGACCTCGTGCCTGGAGCCCAGGATCACGCTGACCCGCTCGTGCAACTGGCCGGGCTGCAGGTCGAGGATGCGCTGCCGGCCGTCGGAGGCCGCGCCGCCGGCCTGCTCGACGATGAAGCCCATCGGGTTGGCCTCGTACATGAGCCGCAGCTTACCGGGCTTGTGGGGCTCGCGCGCATCCCAGGGGTACATGAAGACGCCGCCGCGGCTGAGGATGCGGTGCACGTCGGCGACCATGCTGGCGACCCAGCGCATGTTGAAGTCCTTGCCGCGCGGGCCGTCCTTGCCCTGCAGGCATTCGTCGATGTAGCGCTTGACCGGCGGGGCCCAGTGGCGCATGTTGCTCATGTTGATCGCGAATTCCTTGGTGTCTTCGGGAATGCGCAGCTTGTCGGCGGTGAGCACCCAGGTGCCCTGCTCGCGGTCGAGCGTGAACATCGCCACGCCGTCGCCGACCGTCAGCACCAGCGTGCTCTGCGGGCCGTAGACGCAGTAGCCGGCGGCGGCCTGGGCGCGGCCGGGCTGCAGGAAGTCCTGCACGCTGACGCCGGCCTGGTCGGTCGGCTTCTTCAGCACCGAGAAGATGGTGCCGATGCTGACGTTGACGTCGATGTTCGACGAGCCGTCGAGCGGGTCGAACAGCAGCAGGTACTCGCCCTGGGGGTAGCGGTTGGGCACGACGTAGATGCTGTCCATCTCCTCGCTGGCCATGGCCGCGAGCGCGCCGCCCCACTCGTTGGCCTCGATCAGCACCTCGTTGGCGATGATGTCGAGCTTCTTCTGCACCTCGCCCTGCACGTTCTCGCTGCCGGCGCTGCCGAGCACGCCGCCGAGCGCACCCTTGTTGACGCTGATCGCGATGCTCTTGCAGGCGCGCGCCACCACCTCGATCAGCAGCCGCAGCTGGGCCGGGATCGTGCCGTGCTCGCGCTGGCGCTCGACGAGGTACTGGGTCAGGCTGATGCGGCGGGTCGTCGGGGTCATGCGTTCAGTCCTGCAGGGCGCGGGTGACGATCTCGCGCGTGTCGTCCGAGAGCTCGGGGCGCGCCGCGACGCGCGCGATCGCCTCGCGCGCCGCGCTGCGGTAGGGCTCGGCCAGCGCGCGCCAGCGGTCGAGCGCGCGCGCCAGGCGCGAGGCGAGCTGGGGGTTGAAGGCGTCGATCTCGACCACGCGCTCGGCCCAGAACACGTAGCCGGCGGCGTCGCGCCGGTGGAAGGCCGCCGGGTTCGACAGGCACAGCATCGCCACCAGGCTGCGCGCGCGGTTGGGGTTGCGCAGCGAGAAATCGGGGTGCTGCAGCAGCGCCTTGGCGCGGGCGAAGACGCTGCCGGCGCGCTCGCCGAGCGGCTCGCTCGCGCCGGCCTGCAGCGCGAACCACTTGTCGATGACCAGCGCCTCGCCGCGGAACATGGCGTGGAAGCGCTCGAGCGCCGGCGCGGCCAGCTCGGCCTGGGCATGGACCAGCGCCGACAGCGCGCCGAAGCGCTCGCTCATGTTGCCGGCGTCCTTGAAGCGCTGGTAGGCCCGGCCGGGCCAGACGGTGTCGCCGCGCTGGGTGGCGTCGAGCACGAGCATCGCCAGCGCCAAGTTGACCAGCGCGCGCTGGCCGGCGCTGCGCGCGTCGGGGCGGTAGCCGCCGGCGGGGGCCTGGGTCTCGTAGGCCCAGACCCAGTCGTCGTGCAGCTCGCGGGCAAGCTGCAGCCGCATCGTCTCGCGCGCGGCATGGACGCGCTGCGGGTCGATGTCGTGGCCGAGCTGCTCGCCGAGGTAGGTCTCGCTCGGCAGCGTCAGCGCCAGCTCCTTGAAGGCGGCGTCGAGCGTCGGGTCGCGCAGCAGGCGGCGCATCGCGTCGAGGTAGGGCGCGTCGAGCGCCGGTGCGTCGCCGCTGCGCACCGCGGCGAGCAGGCGCTGCAGCGCGAGCTGCTGGCCGGCCTCCCAGCGGTTGAAGGGGTCGCGGTCGTGGGCCAGCAGGGTCAGCAACTGGGCGTCGCCGAGTTGGGCGTCGAGCAGCACCGGCGCCGAGAAGCCGCGCAGCAGCGACGGCACCGGCTCGGCGTCGACACCGACGAAGGTGTAGTCGGCGCGCGCAGCGTCGAGCACCAGCACGCGCTCGTCGCCGACGGGGGCGGCCTCGCCCTCGAGCTGCAGCGGCAGCGCGCGGCCGTCGGGCGCGAGCAGGCCCATCGCCACCGGGATCACCCAGGGCTGCTTGTCGGCCTGGCCGGGCGAGGGCGTGCCGTGCTGCTGCAGCTCGAGCGTGTAGCGGCGGCTCGGCGCGTCGTAGCGGCCGCGCGCGCTCAGGCGCGGCGTGCCGGCCTGGGCGTACCAGCGCTTGAAGCCGCCGAGCCGGGTCGCCAGCGCGCTCGCGGGGTTGGCGTCGGCGATCGCCTGGGCGAAGTCGTCGCAGGTCACGGCCTGGCCGTCGTGGCGCTGGAAGTAGAGCTGCATGCCGCGCGCGAAGCCCTCGCGGCCGACCAGGGTGTGCATCATCCGCACGACCTCGGCGCCCTTCTCGTAGACGGTGGCGGTGTAGAAGTTGTCGATCGCCTGGTACTGGTCGGGGCGCACCGGGTGGGCCATCGGGCCGGCGTCCTCGGGGAACTGCACCTGGCGCAGCAGGCGCACGTCCTCGATGCGCTTGACGGCGCGGGCCGACACCGGCGGAGGGGCCCCGCCCCCCGTGGCCGGGCCGCCGGCCATGTCCATGCTGAACTCCTGGTCGCGGAAGACCGTCAGGCCTTCCTTCAGCGAGAGCTGGAACCAGTCGCGGCAGGTCACGCGGTTGCCGGTCCAGTTGTGGAAGTATTCGTGGCCGACCACGCTCTCGATGTTGGCGAAGTCGGCATCGGTCGCGGTCGCGGGGCTGGCCAGCACGAACTTGGTGTTGAAGATGTTCAACCCCTTGTTCTCCATCGCGCCCATGTTGAAGTCGCTCACCGCGACGATCATGAAGCGCTCCAGGTCCAGCGGCAGGCCGAAGCGCGCCTCGTCCCAGGCCACCGAGGCGATCAGCGAGTTCATCGCGTGCTCGGTCTTGTCGAGGTCGCCGGCGCGCACGTAGACCTGCAGCAGGTGCTCCTTGCCGGCGCGGCTGCGGATGCGCTGCTCGCGCACGACCAGGTTCGCCGCGACCAGCGCGAACAGGTAGCTCGGCTTCGGGAAGGGGTCGCTCCAGACCGCGAAGTGCTTGCCGCCGTCGAGCACGCCCTGCTCGACCAGGTTGCCGTTGGACAGCAGCACCGGGTACCTCGCCGCGTCGGCCTTCAGCGTGACCTTGAAGACCGCCATCACGTCGGGCCGGTCGAGGAAGTAGGTGATGCGCCGGAAGCCCTGGGCCTCGCACTGCGTGAAGAAGCCGCCGCCCGAGGTGTACAGGCCCGACAGCTGGGTGTTCTTCTCGGGCGCGCAGGTGTTGCGGATCTCGAGCGTGAAGCTGTCCGCGGCCGGCGGGCTGTCGATCACGAGGCAGGCGTCCTCGCTGCGGAACGAGACGCTCTGGCCGTCGGCCAGCACGCGCAGCGAGACCTTACCCTGCCGCTCCAGGCCGCTCGAGAACTTGATCGCGTTGCTGAGCAGGTTGACCAGCACCTGCCGCAGGCGCACGGCGTCGCCGCTGAGGGCCTGCGGGACTACCGGGTCCACGAACAGCG
>ERZ1066135.988-NODE-988-length-12032-cov-8.035735_pt1 | contig 12032 bp, 9 predicted proteins | sample MGYA00382782_ERZ1066135 | MGnify/ENA primary metagenome ERZ1066135 (study PRJEB33369, sample SAMEA5778365) | biofilm metagenome | biome: Industrial cooling water; feature: Water cooling tower basin; material: Biofilm | place: United Arab Emirates | collected...
TCTTGCTCCGTCACGAAGATGCCGGAGCCGTCGCGCCGCGGCTGGAGCGTTCGGAATTCGGAGTTCGACCCGAGCGCGTAGTAGTGCTGGCGCTGCGGCATGAGGTCGGCGATGTACATGGCCGCCGCCTCCGAGTCGCCCAGGTTGTCGGAGTCGATGAGGCGATGCTCCTCGAGCGGCAGGAACGGCAGCGTGGGAAAGCGCGGGCGCAGGTGTCCGACGAAGGCGTTGTAGCCAGCGATCGCCCCGCGCAGTTCCCAGTGTGTGCCGAGGCGGAAGTAGACGTAGTCGCCGGGTTGATCACGCTTCTTCTCGGCGAGCAGCGCTGGCCGCAGATCGAGCACGTCCACGCTGCTGTGCGCACGCAGATGCTCGTACAGCTGGTCCAGGCGCGAAGGCCCGACCTTGTTGAAGCGCTCCGGCAGGAACTCGGGATAGATCTCCGGTTTGTCCGGCACGACCACGAACAGATAGTGCGCCCCGATCGCGGCCACGGCGCTGCGGCGCCGTTCGAGCCGCGCACGCCAATTCTCGAGTTGCTCGGGTCGGAACGGCAGCGCGCCGCGCCACACGTCGATCATCTGATCGTTGGTGTTGTAGATCCAACCCTGCTTGCCCACGACATGCATGGGGTCGGGTGAAACGCCCAGTGCGAGCACCTTGAGTGCGCTGTGTCCACGCAGCAACTTGTCGCGCAGACCGAAGCTGTCGCTCCAATAGGCTTCGTAACGACGCGGGAAGGTGAGCAGGTCGCGTCCGCTCTGCGGCAGTTCGGGACGCGGCGCCGGGCGGCGCAGTTCGGGCCCTGGCCCGCGCGCATCGTCGTCGCGCACGAACAGATCGACCGTCGGCGCGAGCAGCAGGGCGACGAAGCACGCGATGAGGACGAGGTCCGTGGACCGTCGCGCCGGCGTCGAGGCTCGTGCGTGCGTCGTCATCGCGGGGTCAACGGTGCTTGCGGCGGAAGAACGGGAGCGGAGCGTGCGGCGCGCTGGAAGCAGCGCGCGACTCGAGGGCCGGACCGTTTCGGTTGAGCAGCCGAGTGCGTTCGCCGGCGTCGCACGGAGAGTACAGGCTCGGCCGTTGAAGGCGGCGCCTGGCAGTCCGTGGCGGCCGCGTCGAGCTTCGAACACGCGAAGTCCATCGAGCTCCTCGCGCCCCGCGCGGCTTCGCCGTGCAACCAGCGGCGGCACGGCGCAGGCGCGCGATCACGGCTGCGCTTCGACGCGCAGTTCCAGTTCGCGCAAACGCCACGCGCCCGGACGCGGCTGCGCAACGAGCAGCACACGCTCGAGCGGCTTGTCGCCCGGCTGCAGCAGCAGGTGCAATTCGTTTCGACCGACCGCCGTGCGCATCTGCGCCTTGCGGCGCTCGAGCCATCCGGCATCGCCCTCGCAGCGCCACAGCAGAGCCACGCTGCCCGCCTCTTGCGCGTCGATCACGACGCGCGCGAGAACCTGCGCGGCCGGTTGGGGCGTCAGGCCCTGCAGCTCGAACACGCTGCCCTTGATCCGCGCCTGGAGCTCGACGTGCGCGCCGCGTTCGTCGCTCGCGGACTTCACCTCGGCCCTGCGCAACGGCTTGAGCGCGGGCGCGGCGGGCTCGAGCGCGTACAGCACCTTCGCGGCGTTCGCGAAGCGTCGCGCGACCGTGCGCTGCTCCCCGGCCGTCAACTTCGACGGATCCTGACCGTGGAGCATGCGCTCGACGATCAACTCGATCACGATGTCCGGCTGGTGCGAAGCGATCTGCACCAAGTCGAACTCGTAGTCGTGAATCATCGCCAGGTGGGACGTCGCAGCCGCCCACTGGTTCTCGAAGAACGGCCCGAACGAGTCATGAAGGATCACAACTCGCGGCAAGTCGGCGCCCGGGTTTGCCGTCACCAGCGTTCTGGAGCCGTCGCGTCGGGGCTGCAGGGTCTTGTGCTTGATTCCCGACTTGAGGGTGTAGAAGTGATCTTGCTGCGGGATCAGATCCGGGATGTACATGTTCCGCGTCTCCGCATCGCCGAGGTTCTTGTACTCGAGCAGCCGATGCTCGGAGAGCGGCAACGTCGGCAGCGACGGAAACAGCGGACGCAGACGTTCGACGAACGCGTTGTAGCCCGCGATCGCGCCGCGCAGCTGCCAGTGCGTGCCGAGTCGGTAGTAGACGTAGTCGCCCGGGGCGTCGTTCACCTTTTCGGCGATCAAGGCCGGACGCAGGTCGAGCACGTCGACGGTGCTGTGCGCGCGCGCATATTCGTAGAACTGATCCGCCGCCGACGGGCCGAACTTGTTGAGTCGATCCGGCACGTACTCTGGATAGATCGACGGCTTGTCGGGCGCGAGCGCGAACACATAGTGCGCGCCCAGCTCCTCCACCGCGCGCCGCCTGCGCTCGAGCCGCGCCACCCACGCCGCAAGTCGCTCGTCACTGAGCGGTCGAGCGCCGCGCCAGGAGTCGATGAGATGGTCGTTCGTGTTGTAGATCCAGCGCTCTTTGCCGATGACGTGCAGCGGATCGGGCGACACACCCAGCGCGAGCACCTTGAACGCGCTGTGGCTGCGCAGCAGCTTGTCGCGCAGCCCGAAGCTGTCCTTCCAGTAGGCCTCGTACTGGCGCGGGAAGGCGATGAGTTCGCGCAAATCGCTGGGCAGCGCCGGCTTGGGCGCCGGACGGCGCAACTCCGGCCCCGGACCGCGCGCAACGTCGTCGCGCACGAACAGGTCGACCGTCGGCGCGAGAACGGCCACGGCGAACAACGCGATGAGCGCCAGGTCAGCGCATCGGCGCGCGAACGAACGGCGGTCTGCTTCCGGTTCCATCGCGCGCTCAGAAGCGGAAATAGATGAAGGGGTTGTAGGTGCCCGCCGCCATCAGCATGCAGGCCACGACGAACACCACCGACAGGGCCAGGACGCCGCCGAATTCCGCCGCCGCGGCCACGGAACGCGCCCCGCGCGCGTGGGCGCTTTCGACCTTGGCCGCGAGCCAAGGGACGAACGGCGTCGCGCCGATGAGCGCCGCGACGAGCGCCAGGCGCAGCGGCGTTTCCAGATAGAGCGCGAGGTGGTGCAGTTCGGGGCGGCCGGGCTCGAGGAACGCCATGCGCTCGAGATAGCCCAACGCGTGCGGCAACGTCTCGGCGCGGAAGAACACCCAGCCCACCATCACGACGAGCAGTACGTAGGCGTGCCTCACCGGCGCGGGGCAGCGCTCGAGCGCGCGCTGCAACCCCACGCGTTCCAGCACTAGGAATCCGCCGTGGAACAGACCCCAGGCCAGGAAGCTGAAGCTCGCTCCGTGCCACAGTCCGCACAGCGCGAACACGAGCACGAGGTTGAAGTAGGTGCGCGCGGCGCCGCCGCGGTTGCCGCCGAGTGGAATGTAGAGGTAGTCGCGGAACCAGGTCGAAAGCGAGATGTGCCAGCGCCGCCAGAATTCGGTGATCGAACGCGCGATGTAGGGGTAGTTGAAGTTCTCGAGGAAGCGGAAGCCCAGCATGTGGCCCAAACCGATGGCCATGTCGCTGTAGCCCGAGAAGTCGAAGTAGATCTGGATCGTGTAGCAGACGATGCCGAGCCAGGCGACCGGCGGCGGCAACACGTCGAGCGAGAGCCCGAACACCTTGTCCGCGACCTGGGCGGCGGTGTTGGCGATGAGCATCTTCTTGCCCAGGCCGATCACGAAGCGGCGGATGCCGTACGCGAACCCGGCGGACGTGATGCGGCGCTCGACGAGCTCCTTGGCGATATCGACGTAGCGGACGATCGGACCGGCGATCAGCTGCGGAAACAGCGCGATGTACAGCGCGATGTCGAGCGGATTGCGCTGGGCTGGCACTTCGCCCCGGCGCACGTCGATCACGTAGCTCATCGCCTGGAACGTGAAGAACGAGATGCCGATCGGCAGGCGCACGCTCCCGTCGCTGCTGAACAACGCGCCGTAAAGCCCCTGATCCTTGGGCCACAGCTCGCCCAGCCGGGGCAGCTGCGCCGAGATCAACCCCACCGCTTGCAGCATGTCGGAGGCGGCGGCGATCAACCAGTCGGCGTACTTGAACACCACCAACATGCCGAGGTTGAACCCCAGCGTCGCCAGGAGCGGGAGCAGTCCCTTGCGGTCCCTCTCGACCCACAGCCCCAGCACCCAGTTGGCCGCGACGGACGCCAGCATCACCGCGACGACGAACGGCTCGCCCCAGGCGTAGAAAACCAGGCTCGCCAGGAGCAGCCATGCGTTCCGCAGCCAGTTCGGCAGGACGAACTGCCCCGCCAGGACGATCGGCAGGAACGAGAACAGGAACAGGGTCGAGCTGAACAGCACGGGGGCGCGGTGAGTCCCTCAGTGTACGCGCCGGCGCAGCCTCGATACGGCAGGGCCGGTGGCGAGGCAACGGCCGAGCCACGGCGCGGCGCGACCACAGCGAAGGAGTTTCTCGGCCGCCGTTCGTCGGCCCGGCGCCGCCGCGCGAGCGTGTCGATTCGTTCACGTCGGCAGGGCCCGGCGCCGGGTCCGGCGCAGGGCTCGACGGCGGGCGTGGGCGCCCGAACGCAGGGCGTGTACCTTGGGGCGCAACTAGTTTGAGGTCATACGATAAAACGGGTGCTCGGCCCGCTGGACACCACTCGCCGCGGCGGCCTGTGCAGCGCCGCGCCCAGCAACGGCTACCCTTTCCCCGTCGCGCCCCATGAACACAGGCTCCCAGGATCGAAGTCGGCGCGCTCGACGGATCTCGTTGACGCTCCTGCTCGTGGCGTTGGCCGCGTGCGGCTCCGAGCCGCGCTCGGCGGGTGACGCACAACGGTTGCGCCTTTCGCCGCTGAAAACTGAACGGCAGCGCCCCGCCCCACGGGTCGTGCAGCGCTACGAGCCCGGCGTGAAGCCGGACGAATGGCGCGTGAAGGCGAAGTCGGCGCACACGCAGGAGTTCGACACGCCCGAGGGTGGGCGCGTGAAGATGTACATCGCGATCGATCCGCTGGAGCGGCGCTTCCGCGTCGACGGGCGCTTCGACGTCTCCGAGATCACGGAGATCGACATCGCGGCGCACTGCGGCGGACAGCAGAACGTGACGGTCACGTTCTTGCGCGGCGAGCACCGCATCGTGCAGTCGCGCACGATCGACTTGATCCCCCAGCTGCAACCGCAAGGCGTGCTCGTGCGTGCAACCTGGACGCAGCCGGACGCGCCCGAATGCGACGCCATGGAGATCACCTTCCGCGGGGCGGAGACGCGCGTGGGTCTGCTCTCGGTCGTGGTCGGAGCGCGCAGCCCGTCGGCCTTCGCGCCCGAGGACGGCGCCGAACAGCTGTGGATCGGAGCGCGCGGTGAATCGCGCATCGTCCAGTGGGCCAGCTCCGTCGCTCCGCTCGAGGCGCGCTTCACACGCGCAGCGAAAGCGGACCTCAGCTTCTGCTACGGCGTGCCGCCCGCTGCGCGAACGTCGGATGACCGCACGGCGTTGCGGCTGGTCGTTACGGGCGCATCGGGCGCACGGGTCGAGCAGCGCTACCCGCTGCAGTACAAGCCGGACGAGAGTTCCTGGCGCGACGCGCGCGTCGAACTGCCTGGCCGCGAGGGCGAGGAGCTCGTGGCCCGCTTCGAGTTGGAGTCGTCCGATGGCGTCGACGCCGCGTGTGCGATCGCCGACGCCTGGACGCTCGAACGCGGTGCGCCGCCGCGCCCCTCGGTGCTGTTCATCACCACCGACACCGTGCGCGCCGACCACATCGCGGCGCAGGGCATGGGCGTGGAGATCGACACGCCGGCCATCGACGCGCTCGCCAAGCGCGGCGTGCTGTTCCGCGACTGCTGGTCGTCCACCAACACGACCAACCCCTCGCACGGCGCGATGTTCACCGGGCTGTCGCCGCGCGACACCGGAATCATGGATCAGCAGACCCCGCTCGCCGAGGCCGCGAAGACCTTGGCCGAGCAGTACCGTGCGGAGGGCTACTCGACGTGGGCCGCGATCAGCGCGCGCCACCTGGGTCCGGCCACGAGTGGGTTGGGCCAGGGCTTCGACCGCTTCGCGTGGCCTCACGACGCCTGGGAGCGGCGCGCCGACGTGACGCTCGCCTTTGCCCGGGAATGGCTGAAGACCGCCGACGGAAAGCCGGTCTTCCTGTGGCTGCACGTCTTCGACGCGCACTATCCCTACGCGCCCCACCCGCAGTTCGACCGACGCTACTTCCCGCACTCCAAGCCCTTCAGCACGCCGCTGCGCCTGCCGCCCGCGATGTCGAACTCGCCGGAGTACTCCGCGCTGAAGGATCTGGAGTTCGAGCGCGCGCAGTACCGCGCGGAGATCAGCTACCTGGACAGCGAGTTGCGCCCGTTCCTCGAAATGGCGCGCTTTCGCGACGGTGTCGTGGCGCTCGTGGCCGACCACGGCGAGTCGCTGGGCGAACAGAACGTGCTGTTCGACCACGCGGACCTCAACCCGAGCACGCTGCACGTGCCCCTGATCCTCTCGTGGCCGGACGGCCCCCAGGGCCTGCGCTCCGACTCGCCCGTCATGAGCACGGACGTCGCGCGCACGCTGCTCGCCGTCAGTGGAATCAATCCGCGCGATTTCCCTGGAACGGATCTGCGCCAAGTGTTGAACGCTCCGCTCAAGGACACGCCGCGCTTCGCCGTGGCGGCCAGTCGAGCGCAGGCTTCGTTGACCCTGGGCAAGTGGCACTTGGTGCTGCACCTCAACGATCACTTCGAGCCGACCCTGTACGAGCCGCGCCGCAAGCACGAGGTCGAGCTCTACGACATCGCCGCCGATCGCAACTGCAACGTCAACCTCGTCGAGCGCGAGCCGGAAGTGGCCAAGCGACTGCGCACGGGCTTGATCACCTGGCTGAAGGATTTCCGCGGCGCCAACCTCGCCGGGGATCGCTCGGAAAACACCGAGCTGCTCGGCGGGCTCGCCAAGTTGGGTTACCTCGCGAACACGTCCGGCGAGGACGATCCGCTCTGGGAAGACGACGACTGCGAGTTCTGCCGCCGCTACCGCTGAGAGTGCGGCGCGAGCGGACCGGCGACGTGTCGCGACCAGTCGTTGTGGCCGCCGGGGAGCATGCGCAGTTCGGCGTGAGGCACGCGCGCGGCGAGCGAGCGCGCGTGGCGGTTCGCGATCACCCTGTCGTGCTCGGCGGCGAGGATCAGCAACGCGCCGCTGTACGAAGCGAGCGCCGCGCCGTTGTCCCAGTCGTCGCGCAGAATCCAGCGCGCCGGCAGCCACGGAAACGCGTCCGCGGCGACGTCGTCGAGCCGGTCGTAGGGCGTCGCGAGCACGATTGCGGAAGGCGGGCTCGGCTCGCGCGCGAGCAGCGCCGCCGGACCGCTGCCGAGTGACTCGCCGAGCACGCAGCGCGGCGCGCCCGGATGCAGCTCGCCGAGCAAGCGATACGCCGCGCTCGCCGCGGCATCGATGCTCACGCGCGACGGCGCGCCCGCGCGCGAACCAAAGCCGGGGTACTCGAGCACGTACACGCACGCGTCGCTCGGCAAGATGTCGAGCATGTAGTCGCGCTGCGCGGCCTGCCCCGCGTTGCCGTGCAGGACGAGCCACACGGCGCTCGGCTGCTCAACGACTCGCCGCACGCCCCACGCTTCGCCGTTCACCTCCCACCGCGCGAGCCGCTGGCCCTGGAAGGCCAAGTTTGACGGGATGTAGAGCAAGCGCCGCTGCAACAGCGCGACCGCGCCCACCACGGCGAGGTACCCGAGCGAAGCGGTGAGCACGATCGTCTTCAGCATCTTCGAGCGAGGGCGCGCGGCATCCACGGGCCGGAGCATAGTTGCGCGCGACCGGACGGTGCGACGAGGGCCGTGCAACGGCAAGCCCTCGATGGTCGAGGAGCTCCCGTTCGCCATCGGCGCACCCCTGGCGACCAACGTTGTGCGCCACCGGACGCGCCCAAGCTGGTGCCGAGTGCGCTTGTCGGATGACGAGTGGTTCGTGTTCGACTCAGTCGGTGGCGTGTTCCTCCGACCTCCGACCGGGCGAGGTGGAACGCTCATCGCGGACTCGGGCCTGACGCGCTACGTTGGAGCTTCATGACGAGGTCGCGCTCGAACTGGCTCGGTTTCGCGATCGCACTCCTGATCGGCGTGGGAGCGCTGGCGCTCCTGTTTCCCCTAGCGATCTCGCTGCTCGGCGACCGGGACGACTTGGCGCGTGGATGGTCGAACCCGGCGCGCTACGAATGCGTGCGGCGTGAACGTGTGGCTTCGCACGACCTGAAGCTGCCTAGGAGCGAGCGCGGCGACTTCAATGGCGATGGAGTCGACGACGAGCTCGATGTCGCCTATCTGCACCGCCAATTCGTCCTGGAAGAGTCGACGTCAGGCATGGTGTACGTGAGGTCGGGCGTGGATGGCGCGGTGCTGCTTGCGCACCCCATTCCAAATCCCCTGTTCCCCGTGTTCTGGTGCGGCGACTCCGACGGAGACGCTGCCGACGAGATCTTCGTGGACGTCCCACCGTCCGAGCGCTTCGCCTTCAAGCGCGACGCGCTGCGCTGAAGAGCCGTGGTGCGGAGCGTGCAGCAACTGGTGCGGCGCCAGGACGGCTTTACTCACGTGAACTTCGACTTCGCGCCGCGTTGTGCAGCGCCCTCGCAGCCAGCATGAACAAGTCGCCCGCAAGCCCTGCTCGACGTCGGCCGCACACGTCCGAGGAACGCGGAACTCTCTGGGCTGCGTTCGTAGGAGTCGGCGCCACGGTGCTGTTGTGCGCCTTCGAGTTGCTCGGTTGCGGCGGCACGCTCGCTTCGCTGGCGATGCTCGGTTTGTTTGCGGCGATCGCAGTCGCGTTTGTCGGTGGAGTCGTCGCACTCTTTTTCCGCAAGACACGCTCGCTCGCGACGTCCACGCTCGTGGCGTGCACCTTCTCCGTGCCCGCGGTGCTCATCGCGTCGTACCTCAGCGGACACGCACGTTCGATGGCCTTCGGCCGACTCGCGGTGCGCTCCGAGCCGCTCGTCGCGGCGATCCGCGCGTACGAACAGCGCCACGGCGAACCTCCGCCGAGCTTGCAGGCGCTCGTGCCCGAGTTTCTCGAGGTTCTGCCGAAGACGGGCATGCCGAGCTATCCCGCGTACTCGTACGAGGTGCTCAGTTGGACCGGAGACGCGCCGCGCGCTTGGCGGCTCAAGGTCGAGTGCTCCGGCGGCCTGCTCAACTTCGATGAGTTCGTCTACTGGCCCGAGAGCGAGGGCTCGGGGTACGACGCCGGTCAGTTGACGCGCCACGGCGAATGGGTTTACGCCCACGAGTAGAGCTGCGGAACGAGCACGTGCGGTGTGCGGCCTTGACACCTAGCAGCGCTAGGCATAGCCTCCGGACATGCCTGAGCCGGTCTCGAAGGAACTGGTTGCCGCGTCGAGCAAACCGCTGGTGCTCGCGATCCTGGCGCGCGGCGAAAGCTACGGCTACGCGATCCTCCAAGAGGTGCGCGAGCGCTCGGGCGGCCGCCTCGATTGGACCGAGGGCATGCTCTACCCGGTCCTGCACCGGCTCGAGGCGCAGAAGCTGATCCAAGCGCGGTGGGCCACCAGCGAGAACGGCCGCAAGCGCAAGTACTACCGGCTCAGCCGCCAGGGCTCGCGCGCCCTCGAGAGCGAGCGCGCGGACTGGTTGGCCGTGGACGCGACCTTGAAGGCTCTGTGGGGGTGAGCATGTTCGATCTCGAATCCAACGTGGCGGCGTGGAGACAGTCGTTGGCCAGTCGCGGGAGCGTGCCGCCCGCGGCGCTCGACGAGCTCGAAGACCATCTGCGCGCTTCGTTCGAGCGCTTGAGCGCTGCCCCTGGCTTGCAGAACGCGCTCACGCCCGATGAGTGTTTCGCGCTCGCCGCGCGACGCATCGGCGACACGAGAGTTCTGGCGGCCGAGTTCGAGCGCGTCGACCCGAGCGCTGCGGCTCGACGTCGCTGGATCTGGATGCTCACGGGTTATGTCGGCATCCACCTGGCGTCGCAGGCGCTGCTCACGCTGAGCGTGATCGTCGCGGCGACCACGTGGTACGCCGATCCGCTGGTCAGCTCGGCGGTGTTCTCGCTCACCCTACTTGGAGGCGTGGCGGTGATGATTTGGGCCGCTGGTACAGGTGTCGTGCGCCGCGCGTTGGACAACGTGACGCACACGGCGTCAGTCGGCGCGTGGTCTGCGGTGCGCGTGATGGCGCTCGGCCTTGTTGCCCTGCTCGCCAGCACGCTGCTCACGCCGCTCGGCACGATCGTGAGCGCCCGCTCCATGTCAGTGAGCCGACTGTGGAGCGACCCGCCGACCTTCGCTGCGACCGTTCCGTTCGGTCTTCAGCTGTCCGCCCGCGCCCTCGCCTTCGGCGCGCCGTTCGTGATCCTCACCGTGCTGCTGCTGCGCGAACGAACACGCCGCTCGGCAGCGTAGGCCGCGCGAGTTGGCGGTACGGTGCCAGGATCAAATCCGTCATCTGCGCGCGCAACCAACGGCAACGCCGAACCAACGGCGCGCAGATGACGGATTTGATCCTGGCACCGTACCGCCAACTCACGGGAGCACGGTGAGCTCCAGCGCGTTCGTCAGGTTCGTGGTCTTCGGCGCCGGCGCGTCGCGGTACCAGCCCTGCACGTAGACCTTGCTTCCAGGCAGGAACGGCTGGCCGAGCGCGGCGGGTTGCGAGAGTTGGAACGCGTTCCAGTCCTGGACGATCTGCCCGCCGCAGGAGCCGGCGACCGAGCCCGTGTTCTGGCTCGTCATGCGCTGCGTCGGGGACTTCACGCAGCGGAAGTTGGCGGTACGGTGCCAGGATCAAATCCGTCATCTGCGCGCGCAACCAACGGCAACGCCGAACCAACGGCGCGCAGATGACGGATTTGATCCTGGCACCGTACCGCCAACTCACGGGAGCACGGTGAGCTCCAGCGCGTTCGTCAGGTTCGTGGTCTTCGGCGCCGGCGCGTCGCGGTACCAGCCCTGCACGTAGACCTTGCTTCCAGGCAGGAACGGCTGGCCGAGCGCGGCGGGTTGCGAGAGTTGGAACGCGTTCCAGTCCTGGACGATCTGCCCGCCGCAGGAGCCGGCGACCGAGCCCGTGTTCTGGCTCGTCATGCGCTGCGTCGGCGCCTTCAGACAGCGGAAGCTCGTGCTCCCCGGCGCCCAGGGCGTCGGCGTGAAGCCCGAGTTGTCGAGACCGTAGTACATGATCGCCTGCTTCTGGCCCTCGACGTTCACAGCGAGGAACACCGGCGTGGTCTGGCCCGTGGCGCTGGGCTGCGCGTTCGAGCTCAGCGAGGGCACGCAGCCGGCCGTCGAAGTTCCCGCGGTGCAGTACGAGAGCGGCGGCGGAGGCGCGTCGAAGCACAGCTCCCAGCCCGTGAACGCGCCGTTGTCGAACTGCGCGAACCAGTCGTACACCTTGAGCGTCCACACGCCCGAGGCGATCGGGATCGAGTGCAGCGGCACGTTGACGATGCCCGCGGCGCCGCTCGGCCAGTTGCCGAAGAACTGGCGGTAGAAGCCGGGCGCGAGCGTGCCGGTCGGGCAGTTGAAGGCGAGCGCCGGCGCGCCGCACTCGTCGACCCCGCCCGCGGCGTCGACGAAGCTGTACAGGCCCGAGAAGTCGGCCGCGCAGCCGAAGCCGAAGAAGCCGTCGTTCTGCTGGAACAGGTTGTAGTTGACGCCCGCCGGCGAGGTCAGGACGAGCTGCACGTCGCCGAGCCAGCTGTGCGTGAGGTTCTGCACGCTCACCGAACGGATGCGCGTCGCGCCCGGCGGCACGACGACGTTGAGCGAGCTCGATACGACGCCGGTCGGCAGTGTCGCGGGCCACGTGCCCTCCACGCCGGGCGCGGGGATCGCGGCGCCGGTCGCGCTCGACGCGCAGGCCAGTTGCGCACCCTGCGGCGGCAGCGGCGTCGGCGCGCCGAAACACATCTCCCAACTCGCGATCGCGCCGTTGTCCGCCGGCGGGAACCAGTCGTACAGCTCGAGCGTCCACACGCCGTTCGCGAGCGGGATCAGCTCGAGCGGAACGTTGAACACGCCGCCCGCGCCGTTGGTCCAGGA
>ERZ1066135.989-NODE-989-length-12027-cov-6.431924_pt1 | contig 12027 bp, 10 predicted proteins | sample MGYA00382782_ERZ1066135 | MGnify/ENA primary metagenome ERZ1066135 (study PRJEB33369, sample SAMEA5778365) | biofilm metagenome | biome: Industrial cooling water; feature: Water cooling tower basin; material: Biofilm | place: United Arab Emirates | collected...
CATTATTTTCGCTCCGCGGCCTTGTGCACGGTATTCATCGGCCGCCTGCCGGATGTTCCGCTCGATGATGTTATCACCAAGCACGACGCAGATCGGTTCATCGTCGGCAAAATGCTCGACGAGCGAAAGTGCATCGGCAATTCCGCCCTCGCCTTCCTGATAAGTGTAGTTGAGATGCTTGAGGCCGAAGTCCTTTCCGTTGCCTAGAAGCTTTAAGAAATCGCCTGCCGAGTTTCCGCCCGTGACGATCATAATGTCGTCGATGCCGGCGTTGATCAATGTCCGTATCGGATAGTAGATCATCGGCTGGTCATAGACCGGCAACAAATGCTTGTTCGTTATCTTCGTTAGCGGAAAAAGCCGAGATCCAAGCCCGCCCGCAAGTATTACACCTTTCATAAAACTCGTTCAGCCCTTCTGCCGAGAAATTATCGATCAATAAATCGCTGGAACCAAAGCTCCAGCATCAGCAATGTCCAGATCTGGAACGCATGGTCGCGTTCGCCATTGGTATGTTCATCAACATACCTGCGGATCATCTCCGGCTTTACTATTCCGCGGCCAAGAGCTTTTTCGGAGAGAAGAGCCTCGCGGACAAACTCCTTCATTTCTCCGCGGAACCATTTCCCAACCGGGACGCCAAATCCCATCTTTCGCCGGTAGATCACTTCACGCGGAACACGACGCTCGGCGACCTTCTTCAGCAGATACTTCGGCCGCAGCCGCGACATCTTGAGCCCTTCGGGCAGGCTCGCGGCAAACTCGATCAAGTTGTGATCGAGAAACGGTGACCGTGCCTCCAGCGAATTTGCCATTGTCGCAATATCCACCTTGACGAGCAAATCGTTTGGCAGATATGTCATCTGGTCGGTCAGGAGAGCCGCATCCAGAAGCCCGGATGCGTTGGCAGAATCGAACCATTTGTCTAAAGTGTCCGAGGCTCGCGTGCCGTTGAGTGCTTCGGCAAAGTTACGCGTATAGAGTTGCGGCTTCGTCTCACGGTCAAAGGTGGACATCCAGCGGAAATAACGTTCATTTCGCGGAAGTACAGCGGCCTTGAGAAAACGCTTGACGTCGCGGACCCGCGATCTCTTCATCTCCGAAGTTGGGTAAAGACCGATCGGGTACTCTAGGAATGCCTTTCGCAAAACGCCCGGGATCTTCGAGTACCGCTCAGCCGCAAGCATCGCCGCATATCGCTCATAGCCCGCAAAGCTCTCATCGCCCCCGTCGCCATTTAGTGCGACGGTTACATGCCTGCGGGTTTCCTTCGCGACGTAGTACGTCGGGATCGCGGATGAGTCGGCATACGGTTCGCCGTAGTGCTCGACCAGGGTCGGGATTACGTCCAGAGCGTTCGGCCGGACAATGAATTCGTTATACTCGGCGCCTACATGTTCGGCGACTCTCCGTGCGTATTTAAGTTCGCTGAAATCCTGCTCTTCAAAACCGATCGAAAAGGTCTTGACCGGCTGCGAACTCTCCTCAGCCATCAGCGCAACTACGGTCGATGAATCTACACCTCCCGAAAGAAAGGCACCTAGCGGCACCTCCGATATCATTCTGAGTTTTGTCGATTCGCGGAGAATCCGCGTGGTTTCTTCGATAGCTTCGCTCTCGGTGATCTTGATCTTCTTCGAGAAATCCGGGAGCCAATACCGCGAGGTTTCGATCTTTCCCGCCTTCCATTTCAGCCAATGGCCGGGCTCGAGTTTTCGAATTTCCTTGAATGCGGTAAGCGGAGCCGGAACGCAAAGATACGAGAGATACGCGTCGATTGCGGTGTTGTCGATTTCGCGGGAGACGTCCGGATGCTCGAGCATCGATACGAATTCCGAACCAAAGATCAGGTCACCGTTCGCCCGATGAGAATAAAGCAGCGGTTTTTTTCCGACGCGGTCGCGGGCAATGAAAAGTTCCTTTTCACTTTCATCCCAGATAGCAAAGGCAAACATACCGCGCAGGTGCTTTACGCAGTCCACGCCGTACTTTGCATAAAGATTTACGATCGCCTCGGTATCAGAGTTTGTGTAGAGCCGAACGGCGTCCGCTTCAAGCTGTTTTCTCAGATCCTGATAGTTGTATATCTCGCCGTTGAAAACGATCCATTTTGTTCCGTCGGCGCTGTGTATCGGCTGCTTGCCCGATGCAAGATCGATGATCGAGAGCCGCCGCATCGCGAGGCCAACATTTCCCTTCAAGTAAAAACCATCATCGTCCGGGCCGCGGTGCAGAATGGCGCGGTTCATCCGCTCGAGAACGTCGCTGCTTACAGCACGTTCGCCATTATTTACAATTCCAACGATCCCGCACATTTCGTTAGTTAACTCGGACGATATTGAGGTCTTTTCTGCGACGGCGGCTTCGGCCCGTGATCGCATCCCAGCCGACGTGCCGCTGAGTAATGCCAACCGCAACCAGCATAAAAAAGAGCGGCATAATGGTCTGCTTGTGCCGCCAGGCCAAACCGACATTTGAAAGCCCCCAAATATGCATTCCGGCATAAAGTACACAAAAAGCAAATATTGGCGCCATCTCAACGAACTTTGCCTTGAAAAAGATCTTGAGCGCAGGAAAGCCGATGATCAGTATGGCGATTATAAAGATGTTTTCGGCGGCACCGAAAGCGTTTCGGGCAGATCCGCTAAAGGCTTCCCACGGGAACGGGGCGAAGAAGAAATAAACGGTCGCAACCGGAATCGCCAGCGTCGGCGATTCGAATTCCGAGTAGACCTCAACCCCGGAACCGGTTTCACTTGCAACTCCCTCACGCCAAGAATCTACCCGTTCGTTGAGGGTCTCAATACGTTGGAAATCTCGTTGAATAGCTCCCGAAGCTCCGAGGAATAACATCAGCGAGGCAACAATGACCGAACCGAAGATCGCATTACGGATAATATTCTGGCGGCTCGCGACCAGGAACCTAAAGAACGCCGCCGCGGCAAGCAGATATACCGCGTAGAAGCGCATTATAAAGACCGCGAGAAATGCCGGAACCGCCGCAAAGGCGTCCTTTGGCGAAAAGCCTTTGGCGTTGCGGATCAGCATAAAGAGCACGAACCATTCACCAAAGATGACCAATATCTCTTTCGCGGTCGTCGCCGAAAGGAGGATGTGCGACATCCAAAACGCAACCAGGATCGCAGCGATTCGCGCAGTTTCCGAATCAAAAACGCGCCGCGTCATCCGGAAAATGACGATCACAAGCAACGCTCCGGCAAAGCTGTTTACCGTGGAAACGATCATTCGGCTCTCGCCGGCCGCAAGGAACGTTGGAATGGCCCAGATCAATGCCTGCCCTTCGTTCTGCCTTTCAAAAAAGACACGGACCAGGTCTGCCGAGAAGCCGTCAAAGCCATTTTGGTACCAGTTGCTGGCCATCGACCAGCCGGCAACATAACCGGAGGCGTCCTCATCGCCGAAGAGGTCTTTCAGGCCCCAGCCATACATCACCATTCCCATCCAGAGCCGGACGGAATAAGCCCAAAAGAAGATGTCCGACTGAAAAACAGCGTCCGGATCGCGGCCGCGTTCGCGAAGAAGATAACCGGCGATTCCGGCGAGGATCAGAACAAGCGGAAGGAACGTAAGCTCATCGGGATCGTCGATAAAAAAGATCAGCCCCTGCACCACAAGTGCAAAGAATGTGATCAAAAAGACGATCTTTCCCGCGGCTATCATCTAAAATTACTGCTGGCGGATGACGAGGTTATTCTCTAGCACAAGCGCGTCGAAGTTCGCGTTGCGGAACGTATTTATCGCGTTTTCCGGTGTGCAGACTATCGGCTCCTGAACATTGAATGATGTATTGAGAAGCATCGGAATGCCGGTCAGCTTTTTGAATTCGTTGATCAGGTTCCAGTAACGCGGATTCGTTTCGCGGCTGACCATCTGCGGCCGGGCGGTGCCGTCAACGTGGACCACGGCCGGAATCTTTGCCTTATATTCCTCCGCAACCTCGATAACGGTGATCATGAATGGGTCGTGGTGCTCTACACCAAAGACCTCGGCCCCATTCTCCTCGTGCATTGAAGGAGCAAGAGGCCGAAACCATTCACGGAGCTTCACCTTATGGTTTAGGATCTCGCGCATATCGGCCCGACGCGGATCGGCGAGGAAACTTCTCGCACCGAGAGCCCGCGGGCCAAGCTCCATCCGCCCATTGAACCAGCCGATGATCGCGCCTTCGCTGAGCATCTTTGCGAGCCGCGGGAGCAACTCCTCATCGGGCAAGGTCTCGTAACTCAAACCTGCTGCATCGAGAGCCGACCGGCATTCCTCATTAGAAAAACCGGGGCCCCAATAAGCATGCCGCATTACGAAATCGCGTGGTTTGCCCAGCTTCTGGTTCCAGACGTAATATGCAGCACCGAGCGAACATCCGGCATCGCCCGCTGCGGGCTGCACAAAGAACCGCTTGAACGGCGTCTCGTGAAAGATCCGCCCGTTCATAACAGAGTTAAAAGCAACACCGCCGGCCAGGCAAAGGTTCTCTTCGCCGGTCATCTCGTGGAGCTTTTTGACGAGATAGAGGGCCGTATCTTCGAGAGCCTTCTGCGCCGAGCAGGCAATGTCCCAATGGTGTTCGGTAAGTTCCTCGCCGGGCTTTCTTCCGGGCCCAAGCTCTTTGACAATCGCCTCCGGAAACTGATAGTGCTTCGCAAGGTGGTGGTCTAGCACCTTGATGTTGAACCGGAAGTCGCCGCTGCCGTTCGTGGTCAGCACTTTCTCGCGGAAAAAGTCGTAATGCTTCGGCTTGCCGTATGCCGCAAGGCCCATCACCTTCCATTCATCGCCGGCGAACATATCGAACCCGATAAAATTCGTCACCGCCGAATAAAACTGCCCCAAACTATGCGGCAGCTTGATGCGCTTCAAGACCTCAAGCTTATTTCCCTTGCCCCTGCAGAAAAGAGTGGTCGTATCCTCGCCGGTTCCGTCCCATGTTAGGATCGCGGCTGAATCAAAAGGTGAAACAAAAAATGCGGAAGCGGCGTGTGTCTGGTGATGCTCAAGAAAATGGAACTTGAAGTTGCTCTCGCCGAAATGCTCGCGAAGCCGCTTCGGATGTTTGAACATCCCCAGATAACTATCGCTGACCTGAGCAACTCCGCGGTCGGCACGGGCCTTGAACATCGCCGGCGAGATCAGGCCCGCCTTTAGTGCTTGCATCGCTTTGTGGCGAAGTATCCAGGGCTTCCAATAATGCCCGACGTGTTCAACATCGGCAAGAGTGATCCCGGCCTGCTTCAAACAAAATTCGATAGCCTTATAAGGAAACCCCGCGTGGTGCTTTTTACGCGAGAAACGCTCTTCCTCGACAGACGCGATCAACTGCCCATCCTTAATGATCGCCGCCGCAGAATCGCCAAGAGTTGTAAGCCCCAAAATATACATAGGAATCTAAAACAACAGATTATCGCAGATTTACGCGGATTGTAATTGTTTGAATAGCGAACCTCAGCTTCCCAAGACGCTCTTGTCACAACGCCTGAGCGCCAAAGGTGTAGGAAAGACGGCGACCCATCCAGAAATGCCCCGCAAAAAACAATAATCCGCGAAGATCTGTGTGAATCCGCTGTTAACTACTTTAACCGATTTATCAAACGGTGATGTTCAAAGCTCTTTGCTCCAAAATTCAGGATCAAAGCAAGATCGATTCCCGTCGCTTTCAGATAGTTCAACGCCTGAGCTTTGTGAATGTCCGTGATCCGCTCACATGCTTTTAGCTCAAGAATCACCTTTTTCTCAACAAGAATATCTGCAAAGTAATCTCCGACTATCACGCCCTCAAACACAACCTTGATCGGCACTTGCTGTTCTGCAAAGATGCCCGCCGAGCGAAGAGCGACCATCATCGAATTTTCATAGACCTTCTCAAGGAATCCGTGACCCAAAGTGCTGTGCACTTTCATCCCGATCCCGATGATCTTGTACGTAAGATCACCGTGAAGCAATCGCTCACTCATATAGTTTTACAACGGATTAACGCGAACTTACACGGATAAGAAAATTAACCTTCTTACTTGCATTAAAGGAACAACCAAAAACTCGAGGCTCCCACCAAGGCAAATCCCGGGAGATATTTTACGAAATGCCGAAAAACAATAACAAATAATCCGCGAAAATCTGCGCAAATCCGTTGTTAACCGTTCCTCGCCGCTCTGAACACCTCGGCAAGCTTATCTGCCTGTTTTTCGACCGTATAGTTCTCCAGCGAGTGCTCCCGGCCGCTTTTTCCCATCTTTTGGCGGAGTTCTGCGTCGCCGAGCAGTTTATCAAGCGAATTATACCAATCTTCCGCCGATTCGGCATTGAAGTGCGTTTCGCCGGGCCGTCCGATCTCGGCGCAGATGCCGACCGGAGACATAACGAACGGCACACCGACGGCAAGATATTGAATAGCCTTGAACCCGGACTTTCCTTTCAGCCACTCCTCGTTTGCCGAGCTGCTTACGACTATCGGATAAAGCCCGACGTCCAGCGTGCAGAAATCCTCAACCTCGCGCTCAAGCGACCATTTTAAGACCTCAGACCGAACGCCCGGGATCTCTATCGCATCACGGCCCGAACCGACGACCCTTAAGACAAACTCATGCTTCGCCGCAAGTTTTTCAAGAACAGGTAACAGAGACTCAAGCGAAGGAAATGTGGAGTGTGTGCCGACCCAGCCGACGACAGGGATATTGTTATCTTTCTCAACCGGGCGAAAAACTCTAGTATCGACAACGGTGGGAACAACTTCGGCCCGGGTTCCCAACTTGGAAACATACTCGGCGATAAACCTGTTTCCGCAGGTTACCGCGGCCGAGCGGCGGATAAGCCTGTCCGTTTTGCCAAAGAACTTCAATGCACTGCCAAGCTTTCCGTATGTAGGGCTCGCATATGGAACGTAGGTCGCGTCGTCCAGGTCGAGAACCATCGGAACCCGTCCCGCGATCTGAAAAAGCACTTCAAACATCTCCGGCCCGAAGAACATCGCCTCCCGCTGGACGAACAGAAGATCATATTTTCCGACCCTCGCGGCCTCTGCAAGTCTTCGCAAAAAACTTCGGGCGATCCCCGCTGCCTTTTTCAGCGAACCGCCCGGCTTATACATTTCGGCAAATTGCTCCGCAGAAAGAAAAGGGCTCAGCTCGAGCTCAATTCCCCGCTCACGAAGCGGCCCAACGAATTGCTCTACCCGAAACCGCGTCGCCGCCGCCTCTTTTGGGAAATTTGCGACAGCAAAGATTCGCATTTATCTCTTGAAACCGACCGCGGTCCAAAATGCCGCACTCGCAAACTCTATATCGCGTAGGCCGCACCGCTCCATCATCTCGCGCATTTCGGCTTGAGTAAAACGCCTTTCCAATCGCGTCCCAAAGCGATCAAGTGCATCGGTCCGCATTGTATAAAAGCTTTTGTCACGATACTGAGAAAGTGGGAAGTTGCGGACGTTCAACCCAAGTTTCTCCCCAAGCAAAGCAAACCGCGCCAACGGGAAATATACAAGTCCCGCAACTATCTGCGAAACAAAATACCTAGCCCCGTGCGGAAGAGAACTTATAATCCGACGAAAAACATCCGTTAACTTCCAAATGGCACGGAACCATGCCGGCCGGTTATCGAAAGCGTAATAGAGATAAAGCAGAAAGGGTGCTCCGGGCTTTAACTTCGCAACGCATTTCCGCAAACCATCTTCGGTATCGGGAATGTGGTGAAGAACGCCAAGGCTGTAGCCAAAATCGCAGCTCTCATCGGCGAGCGGGATATCATCGACTCCGGCCCGGTGAAATTCACAGTTAGAAATACCTGCAAGATTCTTGCGAGCGACCTCTATTGCTTCGCTTGGATCGATCAAATGGAGTTTCCCGACCCGCGGAGCAACAAGTTTGCCCCACCGCCCGCTCCCGCAGCCGAGATCAAAACCGACCGATTCTTTCGGAAGGCTCTCCCAAGGAAATTTCTCGAAATACTCATCGAAAAGCCGCTTGTGCTCGGCCGGATCAAGCGCCGCCTGATCAAAACGCGTCCACTCGTCCCCGAAACCCGCAACCACCTTTGTATCAATGTTAGAAGCCATCTGAGAGTTGTCCGAAGTTCACCGGAGGTCTACATGCTTATCGTGAACTTCTCAGCGTTTCCGCGCCCAGGTTTCGATGTAAGTGCCTAGCTCACCAAAGCTGCTGATTCCGGTCACGATCTTGGAGGAAAAGCTCTCGACGGTTCCCACAATGCCCCCGCGGCTCGGCACAAGACTTTGTCCCGGATAAACGTTCCAGTACTCAGGTTCCAACCCATGTTTATTGAGTATCTTTCTCAATGCATGCGGACTAAAACCAAAAACATGGAACGGCGAAAACGTGGGTGCCAAATTCACACTCCAGTCTCTGCCGCGTAGCTTTTGATACAAATTGCCGATCCTGAAATAAAGCCCCGCTTCATTGGGGACGTCAATATAAAGAATCCCGCCGGGTTTTAGCGCTCTGGATATTCTCGCGACGATCGCATCGGGATTGTATAAATGTTCAAGTACCGCGGCGAGGACAATTGCATCGTACTCATTGTCGGGAACCGAGGAATCTTCTATCGGCTCGCGCCATATTTTGAGGCCGGTCCGTTCCTCCGCATAATCTGCAAAAGTGGCGGATGGCTCCACTCCTTCAACATCCCATCCCAACTCCTGAGCAGCAACTAAAGTTTCTCCGCGACCAACGCCGACATCAAGAAGCTTACCTTTATGACCAAGGATTCCCTCTGCTTTAGCGAGTAACGAACGAGCGCCTTCGAGTCTTCCGCCCGTATCATGCTCCTTAAAGTATTGGTCGGCGTCAACATCATAATGCTGGCCCAGACCGTTCTTCGGGAAAGGCATTGGATTCGGGAAAACCAATGAACACTCGGTACACTTCCAGATCTCGCATTCAACACCAAGGCCCTCACGATGGGAGTTACCTCCACGTTTGCCGACGAACCTATCTGGCTTGCTTCCACATATCGGACAGAATTGCTCGGTCCAAATATATCCGTCGTGGTTGCCTTCAAGCTTAGCGGGCTCTACGTTCATCAATTCTCCAAAAAGATCCGTGAATACACCTGTCGATACCGCTTCCCGCCGACCGATCTTAGGTCGAATTCCTTCTCCGCGACCTCTCGGCAATGAACAAGGATATCGCCTAAGCCCTCGATCTTATCAAAAGCCGCCGTGTAGGATTCCGAATCGAAATTCTCGATCATAGCTCCGACATCGTAAGTCTTGATCAAAAGATCGACATCTCCAACTCCCGCGTTCGCCAATAAAGGCAGCCCGCACGCCAAATATTCCGGTATTTTTGTCGGCGAGCGAGAGGCCGTTGCGAACGTAGCCTTGACGAATGAAAGTCCGAAATCAGATGCGCAAAGATATCCCTCGATCTCTTCGGGTCGAGCCCTGCCGACGAAATAGTCTGTTGTATCGAAACCTCTGGCTTGTAGTTCCGCTTCAATAAGCTTTTGATCGCTTTGCGTCAGAAAGAGTGCGAAAACGCTCGGATCCCGTTCCCGAAATGCCGCAAGCATCTCCGCCATTTCCCGCGTCAAGTATAACCCGCCAAGCGCTCCGATATGGACAAAAACTTTCCGACCGTGGATACCAAGCTTTTCCCTATACGTTTGCCGCAAAACTTTTCTATCACCCGCAAAGCGTTTCTCAAGATCAACACAACACGGTATCACCTCGACCGGGCGGCCGTGCCTATCATAGCCTGTTTCCTTTGACTCGGGAAAGAGTATCTCTCTCGCCTTTTCGGTCAGGACGACGAAAGCATCGGCCTCTTTCATCAGCCACCGCTCCACACGCTTCGCCCCGCGATAAAGCAGCCCGCCTTCGGGCCAGATGCCCGCATCGGTATATTCCTCCGGGAAAAATCCGCGGATATCAAAGAGCAATCTAGGTTTCCGCAGCGAAAACTTCCGCGCCAAAGCTCCCATCAGGGTCGGGACATGGACGCGGCCATGCAAAACGTCGAACCGCCCGATCCTCCGCCATATATAAAAAGCCCCACGAAAGATGTCCCATGCCGTAGCCACCGCCGAAGGCCGCTTATGATACGGCAGCCAATCCCACTCAATTCCCTCCGCCCGAAGCTCCGCCCTTATCCTCTCAAATTCCTCAATATCCCCCGCTGCCCGGCTTGGCTCAAACGTCAAAAGAGAAACCTCGATCGGGACAAATGATTCTCCGCCCACAGTCCCCGCGTCCGGCTCCCCTCCTTGATAAGGAGGGGTGGCAGCGGCTTCCGCTGACGGGGTGGTAGCAATTACTTCCTCTCCGCGTCTCTGCGTCTCTGCGGTAAAACCTCCCTTCCCAAGTTCACGCAAATACGGTAAAACCTGCGTCTGAACCAGCGGCTCCCGCACCCCGAAATAACAAATATAAAGCGTCCTCGGCATTAATCTGATCCGCGTTGATCCGTGTTCATCCGTTGTTTCCCAAATCTCCTTAACGGAAACGCCGCAAAATACCCGATCCCTGCCGGACGATACCAAACGCTCTTCGCCGCCGTCCGCAAAAAATCTCCATACTTCCCCGAGCGAAAATAAGACCCTGCAAGCACCCGATTGTAGTTCCCAAGTGCCCTTCGGCGGAGAGCGGCGACCTCCGGGCCGCCTTCGGCAAAAGCCTTTTCATAGAAAATTCCCATGCCGCGTTCCATTTCCCTTACGTTCCTGTGAGCGGCTGCCCCGTGGCTCCGATAATTGACCAGCGGTTCCCGAACAAACCCGACGCGATACCGCCGGGCGATTCTGTAACACAGGTCCCAATCCTCGCCGCATTTCTGCCGCGGATCGAAGCCGCCGGCCGCTTCAAAAGCCTCACGGCTGACCATTATCGCCGAGCCCGAAACATTGACCACCGGCTTTTCCCAGAGAAGAAGCTCATCGGCGACCTCGCCCTCCATTCCATCTATGTGCAGGGCAATGGTCTCGCCGGTATCGGTATCAAACTCCCGCATACCGCAATGGACAAGCCCAATCCGGCCATCCCGCTCAAAGAGTTCTGCCTGTTTCTCCAGCTTTGTCGGCTCCCAGATATCGTCCGCATCCAGAAAAGCGATAAGTTCGCCCGAGCTTTCCGCGACCCCGCGGTTCCGGGCCACGCACACACCTGAATTTTCCTGCCGGATATATCTCACCGCATCACCAAACCCCGAAACGACCTCCGCAGTATCATCCGCCGAACCATCATCAACGACAATTATCTCCGTCGGAGCCAGGCTCTGCCGAAGCGCCGAACCTATCGCCTCCGCGATGAACCGCCCATAGTTGTAGCTCGGAATAATGACCGATACAGAACTAGCCATTTAACTGCTTCCGAGTTCCTTGTCGAGCAGTTCGCACCAGATGTGAATCAAGGTGATATGCATTTCTTGTATTCTTGCGGTCCGGCGGCTCGGTATCGCGACCAGATGATCGCAAAGTTCTTTCATCTTTCCGCCGTCACCACCGGTCAGGCCGATTACGCCCATTCCTGCCGCTCTTGCACTTTCGATCGCAGCCAATACGTTTGGAGAGTTCCCGCTTGTACTTATCGCTATCAGCAAGTCGCCCTCGCGGCCAAGGGCTTCGACTTGCCGGGCGAACACGCGGTCGAATCCGTAGTCGTTCCCGATGGCGGTCAGCGCCGAGGTGTCTGTCGTCAGTGCTATCCCCGGAAGGCCTCGCCGCTCTTTCTCAAATCGGCCGGTCAATTCCGCCGCAAAGTGCTGAGCATCTGCCGCACTCCCGCCATTCCCGCAGATCAGGACCTTGTTCTCGGCCGCAATTGCCCCGATCATCATCTCCGCTGCACCGGCGATAACTCCGCTCATTCCCGCAACCTGCCCTGCAAGCTCCAGATGCTCCGAAAAACTGGCCGTGACCGTCTCTTCCCTCATAATTTAACCTAGCGCCTTGTCAAATGATTCTTCGTACCGCTTTATCATCTTATCGATGGTGAATTTTCCCTCTACCCGTCGTCGGGCTTCCTCAGCGATCCGTTTGCGCTTTTCCGGATCGGCGTGAAGC
>ERZ1066135.990-NODE-990-length-12017-cov-5.995904_pt1 | contig 12017 bp, 12 predicted proteins | sample MGYA00382782_ERZ1066135 | MGnify/ENA primary metagenome ERZ1066135 (study PRJEB33369, sample SAMEA5778365) | biofilm metagenome | biome: Industrial cooling water; feature: Water cooling tower basin; material: Biofilm | place: United Arab Emirates | collected...
TCGAGTTGGGCGCGGGCGGCTTCGATCGCGGCCTGCGGCGTCGCGCCGCGGCCGACGGCCCAGCGCGGGAAGCGCGCGCGCGGCGTGCGCGACGCGGGATGGCCGGCGCCGAGGAAGGTGTGGGCGATGAATTCGGCGGTGGGCGCGGCGGTGGGCGACGTGGCGGTCGAGTCCGTGCTCGCGGCGGCTGCGACGTGGGCCGCGGCGCCGGACGCGGACTTTGCCGATGCGGCCGGCGCCGGGGTCGAGGTGGACGCCGCGGGGTTGGTTGCGGGCGCGATCGAGGCCACGGCGATCGTTGCGGAGTGGGTTGTGTCGCCGACCGCGGCGGATGTCGCGGAGGAGGTCGCAGCGCTCGCGCCCGAGCCGGCGCTCGCCGGCGCTTGACGAAGGTCTGACGGAGTGCGCGCGCCACCGCCGGCCGCCCCGTTCGTCCCCCAGTTCTGGGGCGGGGGGGTCTGGGGGCGCCTGCGGTCCAGCCACACCGCCGCCGCCAGCGGCAAACTGCACCCGCCGCCGCTCGTCACCAGCAGCGAACGCTCCGCCTCCACCGCCTGCGCCGTCGGCTCGTGGTGCAACCGCTCCCGGCACAACGCCAACAGCTCCGCATCCGCCGCCCGCACCTGCAACGCCAACGCACCCTGCGCCGGCGCCGGCGCGAGCACGTCCGCCGGCAGATCGAACGCCACCAGCTCGCCGATGTCGAGCTTCAACCGATCGAGCCCCGCGCACGCGAGCATGATCGCGTCGTAGCGCCCCTCCTGCAGCCGGCGCACGCGCGTCGGCACGTTGCCGCGCAGGTCGAGCACCTCGAGGTCCGGCCGCAGCGTCACGAGCTGCTCGTTGCGCCGCGGCGCACTCGTCCCGACGCGCGCGCCGCGCCTCAGCGGCACGAACGCCCCGCGCGGATCGTGCGCGGCCGGCGCGATGAGCAGCCGCTCGCCCTGCGGACCGCGCTCGGGCACGGCGCCGATCACCAGGCCCGGCGTGTTCTCGGTCGGCAGGTCCTTGTGGCTGTGCACGGCGAGGTCGACGCGCTCCTCGAGCAACGCGTTCTCGATCTCCGCCGTGAAGAACGCCTTCCCCTCGACCTGTTGCAGCGGCACGTTGTCGATCAGATCGCCGCGCGTTTTGAGCACGACCAGTTCGCTCTCGACGCCGCACGCCGCCAGCAACGCCTGCGTGTGCCGCGCCTGCCACAGCGCGAGCTCGCTCCCGCGCGTTCCGATGCGCACCTTCTTCACGGGCGCACCTCGCTTTCGTTCGCGGCGGCCTCGCTGGGTTCGGTGAACAGGATGCGGTCTTGGACCATGCGTTTGATGGCGTGGATCGGAACGTGGGTGACGCGGCCGAAGGCGACGCGCGCCCAGCGCTCGATCGCCGCGCGTTCGTCCGCCCCCAGATGGGCGAGTTTGCCGACGAAAAGCTGCGAAAGCTCGCGTTCGAACACGCTTTCGGACTCGCCGCGCACTTCGGCGAGCGCCGCGGACAGCGCCTGCTGCGCCGCGCGGTCGGCGAACCCCGCGAGCTTGCGCTCGACAATCTGCTCGGCGAGCGCCGCGGCCTTCGAACGCAGCGCCCGGTTGCGCGCCGCGCTCTCGCGCAGCGCGTCGAGATCGATCACGACCGCCGACGGGTCGTCCGTGGGCTCGATGTCGCGCGGCAGCGCGAGGTCGACGGCCACCAGCGGGCGTCCGTTCGGCGTGCGGCGCGCGAACTCCGCCAAACGCGCGCGGTCGACCACGTAGCCGGGCGCCGACGTCGCCGCGACCAAGCCGTCGAGCGGCTCGGACAGGCGCCACAGCTCCTCCAGCGTCAACGCGCGCGCGCCGCACAGCGCGGCGATCGAACGTGCGCGCTCGAGCGAGCGGTTGGCGACGAGCGCGACCTCGACCGCGTGCTCGCGCGCGTTGCGCACGACGAGCTCGGCCATCGCGCCGGCGCCGATCAGCGCCACGCGCGCCAGGCGCCCGTTCGCCGCGCCGACGTGGCGCGCGATTTCGGTCAGACCCAGGCTCACCACCGACACCGGGATGCGCGACAGCTCGGTGTCGGTGCGCACCTGCTTGCCGACCTGGAAGGCGTGTTCGAACAGCGGGCCGAGCAAGCGCCCGGTCAGGCCGTTGCGCTCGCTCGCCTGGTAGGCGCCGCGCACCTGCGCGAGGATCTGGTCCTCGCCCACGACCACCGAATCGAGCGACGCCGCGACGCGAAACAGGTGCCGCACCGCGTCGCGCCCGGTGTGCAGGTGCATGCGCTGGCGCAGCTCGTCCTGCGGCGCGACCGAGAGCGCCGTGGCGATCGCCTCGCGATCCTGGCCGCTCGGCAGGTGCCCGGCCTCGCGCGCGAAAACGACCTCGACGCGGTTGCAGGTCGTGAGCAGCACCAGCTCGCTCGCGCCGAGCTCGTCGGCCAGCTCGCGCGCAAAAACCTCCGCGCGCTCCGGCGCCGGGCGCACCAGGCGCTCGAGCCCGACGACATCGGTCTCCTGCAACGACAGACCCACGACTGCGACACGTTCCATGGCGGGCGGCGAACTCTCGCGCCCTATCGGCCGGGGTTTGTCATCGGACTGTCACGGGACTTCCGTGATCGCTGCACAGGCTCTGAACCCGTCCCCGACAGTAGGCGTACGGAGCTTTTAAAAAAATGTGTCGATCTCTTTCAAAGCCTCCGGAGCTCTGAAAGACTCTTTCGAAGCGCATGCGCCATGAAACCGAGCGATTTCAGCACCGATGTGGCGGGCCGTGTCGTGAAGACCGCGACCGGGTACTGGGCCTTTGTTCCGCGCGCCTTGCCGCCGGCGATCGGCTACAGCGCGGAACTCGTCCGGCTCTTGTCCGAGGCTGACGCCGCGCTGAGTGAACTCTCAGGACTCGGCCGGTACCTTCCCAATCCAAACCTCTTGATCGCGCCGTACACCCGGCGCGAAGCGGTGGCATCCAGCCGCATCGAGGGCACTCAGGCTGACTTCGCCGACCTGATGCTGGACGAGGTCGAGCCCAGGCTCACACCCACGGGGAGCGATGTCCTCGAAGTCCGCAACTATGTCGCGGCCCTCGAGCTCGGCGTGCGACGGCTCGAGAAGCTACCGCTCTCATGCCGCTTGGTTCGCGAGCTGCACGCGGTGCTGATGAAGGATGTGCGCGGCCAAGAGAAGACGCCCGGTCACTTTCGGCGCAGCCAGAACTGGATCGGACCGCCCGGCTCCACGCTCTCGACCGCAGTCTACGTGCCGCCGCCGGCTGACCCCGAGATGAAGGACTGCCTCTCGGCCTGGGAGCGCTTCCTCCACGAGCGCGACCAGCTGCCTGAACTCGTGCAGTGCGCGCTGATGCACGAGCACTTCGAGGCCATCCACCCGTTCTTGGATGGCAACGGACGCATCGGCCGACTGCTCGTGACGTTGTTCCTCATCGAGCGCAGGCGCCTCAGCCGCCCGCTGCTGTACGTCTCGAGTTACATCGAAGCCCATCGCGACGAGTACTACGCGCGCTTGCAGAACATCCGCACGCACGCCGCATGGCCCGAGTGGCTGCGGTTCTTCCTGCTCGCGGTGCGGGACAGCGCGCGAAACGCGCTCGACCAGAGCCAGACCATCGTGGACCTGCGCCAGCGGCTCCACACCAAACTCGCGCGACAGCACAAGGCTCAGGCGTTGCTCGACGCGCTGTTCGTGAACCCCTACACGACCGTGGCCAGGGCTACGGTCTATCTCGGGGTCACCGCGCCGACAGCGTTGAAGACGATCCGAGCGCTGGAAAAGGCGCGCATGCTCGAGGAAGTCACCGGGCGCGAGTGGGGGCGGCTGTGGGTTGCGCGCCCGATCCTGAACGCGCTCCAGGCGCCGCCGTCCCTGTTCCATGCGGGCGACTCGCCCGAGTTCGAGTAGCGGGTCCACAGGTGCGGCTTCGCGTGGATCGAGACGGAGGCCGTCCGCGCGAACGTGGTGGGAACGTGCCTGGCTCCGGACGCCCGAAGGTTCAGCCGACTACGGAGTACCAGCCGCCGTCAACGTGGCACAACGTGTTGGCCTCGAAGCCGGCCCACCTTGTCTTTATGACTGCCTCGACAGCACTCGGTCCACGGTTGTCCCGGTCGTAGTAGAGGCGATAGGTGTCACCCAGACCGCTCGGTCCAACAACGATCTCCACGACTCCTTGCTCGTGTTGAACCGCTCGAAACGGCTCGGGATCGACGGACTCCCCGGCCAGAATCGCGTCCAGCTTCTCCCGGTGGCTGGCGATGAACACTCTGTCGGGAACGCGAAAGTGGAAGGCCGATACGAAGAGCGCCCACGGGACACAGGCGAGCAACGCACGCAGAAGACAGTCGCGCAAGTCCTTCGCAGTTTCCGCTTTCCTCAGAACAAGAACCCACACGAAGAAGCGGGCCAGTTCAAAGACAGAGTGGCAGAGAAACGCCAGAAGCACGAGCGCCACGGGCCAGGTCCACGGTGCAGAGCCGGAGTGCGTTCTCAACGACACGACGTGGACCACGACAGCCACGACCGCGAGCGCACACCAGATTGCTCGAGCTGACTTCACGAGCAGCACCGCACGCTGCTTTCGACGACGTTGCGGCGGTCCTGTTGTACGGTGCCAGAGCAATTTGTCTCACGCCTGCGGCGCGCTTCGCGCGCCGCAGGCGTGAGACAAATTGCTCTGGCACCGTACAACCCGGCGAAAATCGCTCTGGCGCCGCGCCGCACCGCGTCCCAGCATCTTGAGCCCATGACCGCAGCTTCTCCCACCGGCGTCCTGCTCGTCAACGTCGGCTCGCCCTCCGCGCCGACTGCGCCCGCCGTGCGGCGCTACCTGCGCGAGTTTTTGGGCGACCCCGACGTGGTGAAGCTCAACCGCGTGGTGTGGTGGCTCCTGCTCAACGGGATCATCCTGCCGATCCGCTCGCCCAAGAGCGCGAAGCTGTACCAGAGTGTGTGGACCGAGCACGGTTCGCCGCTGATCCACAACTCGCGCCTGCAGCGCGACGCCCTGCAGCGCGAGCTGGGGAGCAGCTTTCACGTGGCGCTCGCGATGCGTTACGGCGAGCCTTCGATCGCGCAGGGGCTCGACGAACTCGAAGCGCGCGGCTGCCGCGAGTTCGTGCTCGTCCCGATGTTCCCGCAGTACAGCGGGACGACGACCGGCACCGTCGAAAAGGCCGTGAAGGCCGCTCTCGCGCGGCGCGCCGGCAAGCTCGCCCTGCGCGTCGTGCCGCCGCACTTCGACGATCCGGGCTACATCGAAGCCGTCGCGACGCGCATCCGCGAGAGCACCGCCGGCGCGCGCGTCGAACACCACGTGTTCAGCTTCCACGGCCTGCCCGAACGCTACGTGCGCGACGGCGATCCGTACCGCGATCACTGCGTCGCCACCGCGAACGCGCTCGCGCAGCGCCTGGGCCTCAAGGACGGCGAGTGGTCGCTCGTGTTCCAGTCGCGCTTCGGCCGCGAACCGTGGCTGCAGCCCTACGCCGCCGAGGCCGTGCCCGCGCTCGCCAAGCGCTACAAGGCGCTCGCCGTCGCCTGCCCGGGTTTCGCCGCCGACTGCCTCGAGACGCTCGAAGAGATCTGCGAAGGCCTGGGCCACGACTTCAAAGCCGCCGGCGGCGAGTCCTGGACCGTCGCGCCCTGCCTCAACGACCACCCGCGCTGGATCGCGGCGCTGGCCACGCTCGTGCGCCGCGCGGCCGTGGGGTCGTGAGCTCGGCGAACCTTGTCGTGACTGCCAGCGAAGGCCGTGGCCAGCGGCACGCGACCCACAATGCGGCCCAGTAGGCTGCGCGTGCAGTGGCCTGCCGCCGCCGCCACGAGGGCGTGCGACTCGCGCGCTTGGTAGGAATCGGCGACCTGCTGAACGCGTTTAGACCGAGAAGAAGTGCAGTGACTCGGCCACCGCACGAGCGCGCAGTCGCGCGATCGCCATCGGTACCGGCTCCGATGCCCACAGCTTCAGATCTGCAATGTCCCTCGACTGCCGGGCCAGCTCTGCCTGAACGAGGGGATGATTCCGGACCCTAGACTCCGTAACCGACACACTCGCGTCGCGGAGATCCTCAAGGTCGATCACGAAGAACTCCAAGGCCTCGTAGGCAACAAGGGCTGCCGACGCAGCTTCCTGAGGGTCGGCTCGGAGCTTTGTGTGCAGAGCGTAGAGCGCTGCCATGCCCGCGTTCTGAGCGTTCGTGGTGTCCTGCGTCCACGGTCCGACGATGTTGTCGTCCTGTGGAACTAGGTCCATCAGCGTCTCAATCCGCTCCTCGAACGCTCCAATGTCTGCAGGAGGCGTAGGGTCGGCCCAGACTTCCTGGAGCGCGAGTTCAAGTGCGTTGGGCACTGGCCGACCGTGGAGGTGTTCGAAGCGACGATACGCGGGCAGCTGACGCTCGGCGCATGCCGCAGCAAATGCCACCCGGAGCGGAGGCGCCAGCAAGCCGATCTCTGCAACCAACCGGGCTTCATCGAAGTACTGCATGGATTTCGGCTCAATGTGGGCGACTCGCGCGCTGGCGAGATTCACTCGTATCGGGACGCTCGCACGTGGTCGGGGGTGATGTGCACGCGTGTCGTCCGAATTCGAGTGCGATCCATCCGAACCGCCTCGAGACGCTCTAACGAGGTCGTCTTCCCCGGAGGCACGTCGAGCGTGTACGGCGCGACGAATGGCGCTAGTCGAACGTGCACTCCGTGAACTGGAGATTTGGCGTGCGGCTCGGATCGTAGCAGCGCAACGGAGGCTGGCGAGAGCGACGCGGACGGTCCACCAGCCGATCGTGGATCCCTTGGAGCACCACGTCGCGCGGCGCGCCGGGCGCAGTTCGCTCCAAGGTGACTCGGCTGAGCTGGTAGGCCGCTTCGGTCGAGCCGCGGGCCTCGAACTGCGTGCACAGGCGCCGGCACTCGTCGAGCGTGAGCACGGCCGACTCGGGCGAGCGCATCAGCAGCGCGAGAGTCGCGTCGGCGTAGCTCGCCGAGTAGACCTCGATCAACCCGAACACCGCGCGCCGCGACTGCTCCGGGGATGCCTGCGGCAAGTCGAGCACCGAGAGGAAGTGCGACTCGGCCTCCGAACGTTGCCGTGTTTCCAGCGCCGCCCAGCCGGCGGACAGCGCCTCGTCGAGGTCCTGTTCGGACGGGCGTGAACAGGACGACGCGCAGGCGAGCACGGCGAGCACCGCGCACAGGCACGAATGGCTTGCGCGCCCGATCGCCGCGGCTCCCATGCACCGAAGTCTCGACGTGGCGCCGCGGGGCGTCAACGCCACCGCACGCAGCGGCCGCGCGGAGGGTGCGCAACCGAGCACGTGGGCAGCACTCTTGACCGGGCACATGGGTGACAGATCCACGGGGCCCGAGCCGTGCATCGGACAGCCCGCGAGCCCGGTTCGGGGCCCGCGTCGGCGGACTCGCCGCTGCCGACGATTCGCGCCACGCCAGCGCGCCCCGGCGCCGGGCGCACCGCGCGAAGCAGCACAGTCCCAGGCCGGGCCGAAGCGCGCGCCCCCCTCGTCAAGCCGCTGTCCATGGCCGACGATGCAGCAGCAGGAGCTCCGCCATGAACCACCGCCTCGCCTTCGCCCGGATCCGCGCGCTCGGGCTCGCCGTGCTCGCCAGCACGCTCGCGAGCTGCGCCACGTACTACGAAGCCCGCTTCGAGCCCTCGCCGCTCGAGGTCAAGATCGAGGACACGCGCGTGCCCGGCCTGCTGGCGCGCGGCCTCGCTTCGGTGCGCGGCATCCGCAAGCCCACCTCGGAGGCGCCGACGCCCCAGTTCGAGGTCGTGCTGCGCATCGAAAACGTTGGCCAGCGGCCCTTCACGGTCGACGCCGGCAGCTTCGAGCTCGTGACCGCCAACTTGAAGGCCTTCGAGGGCCGTGCGGAGGGTGGCTCGGACGCGCCGCTCGAACCGGGCGGCGTGCAGCAGCTCACGGTGCTGTTCCCGTTCCCGCAGGACATGCGCCTGCGCGACGCCGACGTGTCGGGGCTGGCGCTGCGTTGGGAGCTGCGCAGCGACGCCGCGAACGTCATCGCCAGCGCGAGCTTCGAGCAGCGCCTGTTCCGAAATGAGCCTTACTTCTACGGCCCGGTGTGGTGGTCGGGGCCGCGCAATGTGTGGCTCGGCAACCCGCGCATCGGGGCGTTCTGCGTGTACTGACGGGGAGTGCTGACGGGGAGTACGGACCGCGTGCACGGACAGGCGCGTGAGCGCGCGTTCAGCGCCTGGGGAGCACCCGGCCGCTCACGGGGTCAGCGACGGGCCCAGCAAAGGGCCCAGCGACGAACCCAGTCACCGCCCCAACGACGGGCACGGCAACGGTCGCCGCGCTGCTCAGCGGCTGCTCACCAGCACGATCACGAGCGCGAGGCCGATCCACAGCAAGATGCCCAGGCGGCGCTCGGCGCGCAGCGCCTGGCGCCAGTGGCCGGCCAGGGCGGGCGCGGCTGCGAACGTGAAAGCGTCCGACGGGGCAGGGCCGGGCAAGGACCCCACGCTGTGAGACGCTTCGCGCTCGGCCGACGCCGGGCGCTGGTTCTGCGATTGGTCGTGGAACACTGCTCTCTCTTCTCCTTGGGCCTGCGAACCGTCTGCTGCGAGTTAGACGAACCGACATCCGTAGTAACGTCAGGGAGCGGGGAAGCTCCCCACGCTTTTTCTGAGATCTTTCTTCGCTCTGGGACTGCAGCGGGCCCGCACGCCAGGTGGCGTCGCGCGGCGCACCACCCAGAGGTAATTGCGCTCGAACACCTCCGCCATGGACACGAAACAACTGGAAATCACCTGCCCCTGCTGCCGTTCGCGGCTGTCGATCGACGCGCGCAGCGGCGCGGTGCTGCGCAGCCTGCGGCCCGAGCAGACAGACGAGACGGGCAAGCCGGTGGTCAGCGACGCCGACTGGAGCCAGGCCGTCGACCGCGTGAAAAAGCGCAGCGACGGCGCGGGCTCGAAGCTCGACGCGGCGCTGCAAAAGGAGCGCGAGAAGGGTTCGCGGCTCGACGACCTGTTCCGGCAGGCCAGCGAGAAGCTGAACAAGCCCTTGGACGAGAGCTGAGGCGCGCGTGTTCGCTGCCTTGACGCTGGTTTGTGGACTCGCCGCATGGCTGCCCGCGTTCGGCGGGCAGGGCCCCGCTCCGCAAGGCGAGTACCACGCCGTCGAAGTGCGCTCGCCCAGCGGCCATTTCACGGCGCGAATCGCCAAGGCGCCCGGCCAGGAGCGCGTGTCCGACGCCCTGGCGCGCTGGCGCCTCACGGTGCGCGAGACCGAGCCGCTCGACGGCAGCGCCCCCTGGACGTGCGCCATCGCGCACCGACCGGGCGAACGGTGGCGTTTCCTGGCCGAGGATGGGCGTTCCTACGTCGAGGTCGAACCGGTGTATTCCGCGAGCCGGCCGCTGGTGCGCGTGTGGGGCCCGGCGGGCGAGCGTTTCGCGCTGAGCGCGGCGCAGCTCGACCTCGAGCAGCGCCGGACGAACGACGCGCAGCCGCCGTGGCTGAAAGCGGAACGCGGTGTCACGCTCGAGTGGCAGGAGACGCCGCGCGGACCGGTGCAGGTCGCGCACCTCACGACGCTGGCGGGCGCCGAGCGCTGGCTGGACCTCGAGACCGGCGACGTGCGCGCGAGCGCGGCGCTCGATTCGACGCCGCTGGCGCTTCCCGACGCGGCGTTGGCGGGCGTCAACGTGCTCGCGGCGCCGTACGTGAAGAACTTCGACTGCGCCGCGCAGATCCACTGGGGCGAGGCGCTCGAGGTGCGCGTGTCGGGCTCGCACCCCACGCCCAACTGGCGCAACGTCGGCTTCCAGCTCGAGCGCAGCGGCGAGCGCAACGAGGTGCTGCGCCTCCTGCCGATGTCGTCGCCGCCGCCGGCGAACAGCCCGCAGCTGCAGGTGCTGCAGGGTTACCACGCAACCGCGCAGATCGTCGGGCTCGCGCCCGGTCGCTACACCCTGCGCGTCGAAGGGCGCGGCGACGAACAGCCGGCCGAGCGCACGCTCGAGGTCTTGCCCGCGCGGCCGGCGCTGTGGATGCGCACGCGAGGCGGCATCGCCGGCGTCGAGCGCAGCGTGCGGCTGTACCGCGGCGGCGTCGCCGTGGTCGAGTCGAAGAACCCGTCGCGCGATCCGCGCATCACGCTGCTCGCGCCGCGCGAGGTGGCGCGGCTCGAAGACCTGCTGCGCCAGGCGGAAAAGGACGCGCCGGCCGGGCGTTCGGGCGTCGTGGACGCGTTCGAGCACGAGCTCTCGTGGCGCAGCGGCGAGCGCGACCTCGTGCGGAGCGTCGAGTCGCCCGGCGAGCTCGGCGCGGCCGGCGAACTCGCGCGGGTGTTGCAAGCGCTCTACCAGTAGCCCGTAATCCTCGCGCCGAACCGCTTCAGCGCAGGCCCGACCATGAGCACGACACTCGACTACAAGATCGAAGGCGACGACTTCCAGTTCCTCAACATCCGCCTCGCGCCGGGCGGCACGGTGCGCGCCGAGCCGGGCGCGTTCATGTGGATGGAGCGCGGCATCGAGATGGAGACCTCGACCGGCGGCGGTTTGCTCGCCGGCCTCAAGCGCGCGATCGGCGGCGAGAGCTTCTTCGTCACGACCTTCTCCAACGGCGGTCGCGACGTAGCGACGGTCGGCTTCGCCGCGCCCTACCCGGGCAAGATCCTGCCCGTCGATCTCTCGCGCGGCCCGATCACCTGCCAGCGCGACGCGTTCCTGTGCTCGACCACCGACGCGCAGATCTCGCTCGCCTTCAGCAAGCGCTTCGGCGCGGGCCTGTTCGGCGGCGAGGGCTTTTTCCTGCAGCACATCACCGGCCAAGGCACGGCCTTCCTGCACGCCAGCGGCGGCATCATCCACCGCGAGCTCGAGCGCGGCGAGGAGCTGCGCGTCGACACGGGCTGCATCGTGGCCTTCGAAGAAACCGTCGACTACGACATCCAGATGGTGCGCGGCGTGAAGAGCTGGCTGTTCGGCGGCGAGGGCCTGTTCTACGCCATGCTGCGCGGCCCCGGCCGCATCTGGCTGCAAACGCTGCCCTTCTCGCGCCTCGCCGGTCGCTTGATGGCCGCGGCCGGCGGCGGCAAGGAACAGGGCAACCTGCTCGGCGGCTTTCTGCAGGGCGAGTGACGCGGGGCGAAGACGCGCGCCATCGAAGACACGAGCTGAACTTGTCGAGCGGTGGCGCGTTGGGACATCCAACGTGATCAGCCGCCCCCGAACTGCAGCACGTGCACCCCGACAGCCTCGCACTTGCGTTGTCGCCCCGCTCGAAGCGCTGGCGACGCACGAAGGGGAGCGTGATCGACTGCGATCGCACCGCCTACGACGCGCTTCTCTGCGTTCCGCTCGCGCCGTGGAAGGAACCGGTTTGGCAGCTGATCGTGCAGGCGAACCCGGCGCCGCGCTGAGCGTCGCGCTCGGTTCCGCTTCCATGAAAAATGAACCGCGAGAGTTCATTTTTCATGGTGCGGCGGATGAGCTGTCCGCAACGGCTCAGTTCACTGCGGGAGCGGACCAGCGCCGCGATTCTTCGCCAGCAGGCCCGCGAAGGCGCGCCGTTCGCTCCACAGCAAAAAGCCGGCGAGCGCGCCGATCGTGAGCAGCAGCGGGTCCGCGATGCCGTCGCCCGAGATGAACAGGTGGACGGCGACGATGTTGACGAGGATCGGTCCGAGCACGAGCAGCCCGAGGTTGCGTGTGCGCGGCAGAGCGACGAGGACGCCGCCGAGCACCTCGAGCACCTTGACGAAGGTCAGGTAGCCCGTAGGCGCGAGCGCGCCCATGAAGAGCGCCATCGGCGAGCCCTCGGGCGGCGGCGGTTGTTCGGGGATGAGGTCCAGCAGGAACATCAGCCCGAAGGCGACGAACATCAGTCCGAGCAAGGCGCCGGCGAGCGTGGGTAGGTGCTTCATGTTGCGATGGCGTTGACGGTGCGGGGTTGACGGCGACGACGACGGCGGAGTCGGGCGCGAGTTGGCGGTACGGTGCCAGGATCAAATCCGTCATCTGCGCGCGCCGCCGGGGG
>ERZ1066135.992-NODE-992-length-12001-cov-7.351331_pt1 | contig 12001 bp, 7 predicted proteins | sample MGYA00382782_ERZ1066135 | MGnify/ENA primary metagenome ERZ1066135 (study PRJEB33369, sample SAMEA5778365) | biofilm metagenome | biome: Industrial cooling water; feature: Water cooling tower basin; material: Biofilm | place: United Arab Emirates | collected...
GCTCGTCGGCGATCTCGCGCTGCGCTTGCTCCAGCGCCTCGAGGTCGCGCAGGCAGATGCACTGCGGGCTGATCCAGTCGTTGAGGCGCGCTTCGAGCGGCTTGGGGCGGTACCAGCCGACATTTTCGAACAGGATCTCGCCTTCCGTGCAGACCGTGTCGTAGGTGAACTCCTCGCCCTCGACGTACTCCTCGATCGTCACCTCGGGCACGTGCCGCGTGAGCGCGATCGCGTTGGTGAGCTCGGCTTCGTCGCGGCAGGTGTAGGTGTCGGCCGAACCGGCGCCGGCGATCGGCTTGATGATCAGCGGGAAGCCCGTGTGGCGCGCGACCGAGCGCGCTTCTTCTGCGCTGCGCGCGCGGCCGTAGCGCGGAATGCGCACGCCGGCTTGCTCGAGCACTTCCTTCATGCGCACCTTGTCGCGGAAGGGAATGGTCTGCTCGACGCCCAGGCCGGGGACGCCCAGCGCTTCGCGGATGCGCGCCGCGAGCACCATGCCGGGCTCCCACAGGCATTCGACGTGGTGGATCTTCTGCCCGCGCACGCGGTCGACGACCGCGTTCACGACCGCGACCTCGTCCCACAGGTTCGGCGTCTGCAGGTAGGCGTCGAGGCTGGCGCGCGCCATCGGGTCCAGGCCCGCGAGCGGCTGGTCGCCGATCCCGAGCACGCTCGCGCCGACGGTCTTGAGGCCGCGCGCGAAGTGCGGCATTTCCGCCGGGAAACCCGGGCTGATCATCACGACGTTGAGCATCGCTGCAGTTCTCCGTGCCTTGACTAGAGAGGCGCCTACCCGAGCTTGACGCGCACCGTGTTGACGATGCGTTGGAGCGCCGCTTGGACGACTTCGGTCTCGCGGTGGCGCACGATCACGTAGCCGTCGCCTTCGTAGCTCGACGAAGGCGCCGCTCCGAGCGTGGGAAGCTTGGCTTCGACCACCAGGCCGCCGATCTCGCGCTGGCACTGTTCGAGGCCCTCGAGCGCGACGATCTTGCCTTCGCCCTGTCCGCGCAGGTACGCGGCGCCGCAGGCGAACTTGCGCTCGGGCCGGTCGAACTGCTCGAACACGAGCAGCCGCGCCCAGGCGCGGTACAGGTCGAACTCGTGGGCGTACGAGATGAGCGTGCTGAACTGCGCGCCGGGCGGACGCGCGGCGACTTCGGAGATGGCGATGCGTCCGTCGGGGCGCAGGAACCACTCCATGTGCGTCACGCCGGTGAACATGCCGAGCGCAGCGAGCGCCTTGGGGCCCGCGTCGAAGATCGGCGCGAAGCGCGGCTCGTCGATGCTGCGCGGCGTGATCACGCACCACTGGATCCAGGGGTTCTGGATCACCACCAGCGGCGCCGGCAGGTAGATGTTGATCGAGTGCAGCAGGTGCTGGCCGTGCAGCGTGACCGTGTCGAAGGAGAACTCCTCGCCGGTGATGAACTCCTCGAGCAGCACCGGCGCCTGAGCGCTGGGCGGCGCCGAGCGCAGGTAGCCCTCGAGCTGGTCGGGTCCGTCGACGCGGAAGGTGTTGCGGGCGCCGGCGCCGGCGGGCGGCTTGACCACCAGCGGATAACCGACGCTGAGCGCGAAGCGCACCGCTTCGGGCGCGCTGGAGCACAACTTGTGCTGGGCGCAGGGGAGCCCCGCGGCGCGCAGCACGTCCTTCATGCGCGACTTGTCGCGGAAGTTCTGCGACTCGTGCGTGTCCATGCCGCGGATCGAGAGCCGCTCGCGCACCTGGGCCAGGGGCGTCTGCAACTGCTCGAGCACGCCGATGATGCGTTCGGGCTTGCCGCCCCAGCTCGCGCCGAGCGCCTGGGTGGCGGTCACGAGCTCGTCGACGTCCATGGCGTCGTGGACGCGCTGGTAGCCGGCGAGGCGGCGGCGCACGTCCTCGGGGAAGCGCTCGAGCGGTTCCTGCGTCACCAGGCCCAGCCGCACGCCCTCGAGCTCGGCCGCGGCGCGGGTGAAGCGAAAGGTGGCGTCTGCAGCGTAGGGCGCGACGAAGACAACGGTCGGCATGGGCGGAGCATAGCCAGCGCCGCGGTCCGGCGGCTACCCGTCGCACGGCGTACCTCGCTTCGAGTTCCGAGCGCGAGCGAGGAACGTCTCACACGCGCCGCGCCGCGCCGCTATCTTCCGTGCGCGGCGCTCGGAGAGCGCGCAGAATCGACTCCTGAATGGATCCGCTGAAAATCCTGCTCGTCTCGTCCGAAGTCACGCCCTTCGCCAAGACCGGCGGCCTAGCCGACGTGGTCGCCGCGCTCGCCCGCCAGCTCGGCAAGCTCGGACACGACGTGCGCGTCGTGATGCCCTACTACGGACGCCTGCGCAAATCCGAGTACGTGTTCGAGAGCGTCGAACGTGTGCAGGACGTGCCGATGCGCTGCGGTGAGAAGCGCTACTGGTTCTCGGTGTCGCGCTCGCGGCTGCCCAAGAGCCATCTGGACGTCTTCTTCGTGCGCTGCCCCGAGCTGTTCGACCGCGAGGGCATCTACACGCAGGATCCCGACGAGCACCTGCGCTTCGCGCTGCTCTCGCGCGCCGCGCTCGAGCTGTGCCAGTGGACGCAGTGGGCGCCGGACATCGTGCACGCCAACGACTGGCACACGGCGCTGATGCCGCTCTACCTGCGCACGGTGTACGCGTGGGACAAGTTGTTCGCGCGCACCCGCACGGTGCTCACGATCCACAACATCGGTTACCAGGGCGTGGTGAGCAGCGAAACGCTGCGCGACCTCGAGCTGCAGAACGAGCGACGCCTGCTCTACCAAGAGGATCTCGACCAGGGCCGGCTGAACTTCCTCAAGACCGGCATCCTGTACGCCAACGCGCTCACCACGGTCAGCAAGACCTACGCGCGCGAGATCCAGGGCGACGAGCACGGCATGGGCCTGCAGGGTCTGCTGCGCCAGCGCGACGATTCGCTGTTCGGCATCGTCAACGGCGTCGACCACGAGGAGTGGAATCCGCGCAAGGATCCGCTCATTCCGCACAAGTTCTCCGAGCGCGACCTGCGCGGCAAGGAGGCGAACAAGCAGGCCCTGTGCGAGAAGTTCGGGCTCGACTACGACCCGCGCGCCGCGTTGATCGGCTGCGTGTCGCGGCTCACGGCCCAAAAGGGCTTCGAATTGCTCCCCGACATCCTGCCGGTGCTGCTGCACCGCGAGAACGTGCGCCTAGTCGTGCTGGGTTCGGGCGAAGAGCGCTACGAGAACTACTTCAACTGGCTCGCCGGCGCGTTCCCGACCAAGGTCGCGTTCAAGGCCGGCTTCGACAATCCGCTCGCGCACTGGATCGAAGCGGCGTCCGACATGTTCGTGATGCCCTCGCGCTACGAACCTTGCGGCCTCAACCAGATGTACAGCCTGCGCTACGGCTCGATCCCGATCGTGCGCCGCACCGGCGGCCTAGCGGACACGGTGAAGCCCTTCGACGCGACGACCGGCGAAGGCACGGGCTTTTTGTTCGACGAATTCACCCCCGAAGCGCTGTACGGCGCGCTCCAGCGCGCGCTCGCCGCGTGGCGCGACGAATCCGCTTGGCGCCGACTCGTGCAGAACGCGATGCGCGAGAACTTCTCGTGGGAACGGCAGGTCGAGCACTACCTCGCGCTCTACCGCCGCCTCGCGCCCGCCCAACGCTGACCGTCGAGCCCCCAACCATGGCCGCGCTCGCGCGGCCCACGCCACCGACCGCTCCGCACCGTCCCACCTCCAGGAGTCCGAACCATGCACGTGTTGTTCGTCGAGCCCGGTTTTCCCCGCAACCAGCGCGAGTTCGTCCGCGCGCTCCACTCGGTCGGCGCCCGCGTGACCGGCATCGGCGAGTCCTCGCCGGACGCGCTCGACAACGAGCTCAAGCACTGGCTCTACCGCTACGAGCAGGTGCGCTCGGTCACGGACTCGGCGGCGTTGCTGGGCGTCGTGCGCCGCTGCCAGTCGCGCGAGTGGGTCGATCGCCTGGAGGCGACCGTCGAGGCGCACATCGAGCCCGTCGCGCACGTGCGCGAGGCGTGCCAGATCCCCGGCACGAGCACGCGCACGGCCTTCCTGTGCCGCGACAAGCCGGCGATGAAGGAGGCCCTGCGCGCCGCGGGTGTGCCCTGCGCGCAATCGCTGGGCACGAGCGAGGCCGAAGAGGTGCGCGAGTTCGCGGCCAAGGTCGGCTTTCCGTTGATCTTGAAGCCGCGCAACGCCGCGGGCGCCGCGGGCACGTACCGCGCGAACAATGCCGAAGAGCTCGAGAACGCCATCCGCGAATCGCGCGTCGACAAGGGCGCGCCGGTGGCGGTGGAGGAGTTCATCGAAGGCCACGAGGGCTTCTACGACACGCTCTCGATCGAGGGCGCGGTGCAGCACGAGTTCGTGTCGCACTACTACCCCGGCGTGCTCGAGGCGATGCGCACGCGCTGGATCTCGCCGCAGATCTGCGCCACCAACCGCATCGATGCGCCGGACTACGCCGAACTCAAGGCCATGGGGCAGAAGGTGATCGACGTGCTCGGCATCGGCACCTCGGCCACGCACATGGAGTGGTTCTTCGGGCCCAAGGGCCTCAAATTCTCGGAGATCGGCTGCCGGCCGCCGGGCGTGCGCGTGTGGGACCTCTACAGCGCGGCCAACGACTTCGACCTGTACCGCGAGTGGGCCTTTGCGATCGTCAACGGCCGCACGGAGCGCAAGCCCTCGCGCTCGCACGCCGCCGGCATGATCGCGCTGCGCCCCGAGTGCGACGGCCGCATCACCGGCTACGACGGCTTCGAACTCGTTCAGAACCGCGTCGGCCCGTGGATCATCGACTGCCACATGCCGCCCCCGGGATCGGCGACGCAGCCGGTTTCGTCGGGCTACATGGGCAACGCCTGGGTGCGCATGAAGCACCCCGACTACGACGAGCTGCGCCGCATCATGAACTTCGTCGGCGAGAACCTGAAGGTGCGGGCGCGGCCCGCGTGATGCGACAGGCGAGCGCCGCGCGTTGGTGCGGCGCTCGTCGCGTTGGTTGTGCGCTACGCGAGGCGTTGGTTGAGCGCTGCGCGAGACGTTGGTTGTGCGCTACGCGAGGCGTTGGTGGTGCGCTACGCGAGGCGTTGGTTGTGCGCTAAGCGTCAACGCGACGCGCGCATCCGCAGCACCCAGGAATCGAAGCGCGCCGGGTTGTTCGTCGGCCCGGCCGCGAGACGATTCCACGCCAGCACGAGCGGCGAGAGTGCGCCGCCCAGGCGTGTGTCGGAGAAGTGGGCGAGCTGTGGCGCTGGCCAGCTGAGCTGGTAACCCGCGCTGGCTTCGAGCGTGAAGCCGCGTTGCTCGAGTTCGGCCTGCGCCTGCGCGGCGACGAGTCCGTTGAGTTCGCGCGCGGGCAGCAGCGGCCGTTCGGCGCGGCGCTTGACCATGCCCTTGGACTCGCGGTGGATGTCGCCGATCACCAGCGTGCCGCCCGGCGCCACGCAGCTCGCCAGTCCGTCGAACCAGCGCTTGCGATCGGGTGAGAAGCTCACCACGCCGGACGAAAGCACGCAGTCGAAGCGCGCTTCGCCCGCGGCGGGGAAGGGCGGCGCCTCGCCGAAGCCGGTGCGGCCCTGGAACTTCGCGACGCCGTTTGCACGAGCGTTTTCTTCGGCGAGCTTCACCATCTGCGGCGAAGGGTCGAAGGCGCACAGCTCCGCCCCCGGGGCCGCGAGCGCGGCCTCGATGCCGACCCAGCCCGCGCCGCAGCCGAAGTCGAGGATGCGCTTGGCGCCTGCGGGTTGGGCGAACAGCGCGACGTACTTGCGCATCCAGCGAAAGTGCGCGTAACCGGGCTTGCCCGGCTCGCCGTTCCAGCCGCCCGCGTTCGTGTCGAACTTCTGCACCGTGGCGTCGGGTGAGAGCACGCGCTCACGGCGTTGCGCCGCGATCATCACTCCGTTCTTCGCGACCGCGCCGGCGAGTTCGCGCCGACCTTGCAGCGTCTCGCGCTCACAGCGGCCGTTCGCGATGCGGTAGAGCGCGACCACGTGCAGCCACGGCCACAGCGCGTTGCGCCAGCGCGCGAGCTCTTCGTCGCGGCGCGCGTCCTTGAGGAAGAACAGCGCCCACGCGTCGGCGGGGAGCGAAGCATCGCTGCGCTCGCGGAACAGCGTCGCGGCGCGCGGGATGTCGAGCCCGGTTCCGATCTGACCGTAGATCAAGTGCGTGCGCGCCACCGGCGGCGGCGCCTTGCCTTCGCTGGGCGGCGGCGGCGCTGGATCGACGACGGAGAACTGCGCCGGCTCCAGTCCGAGGTCGGCAAGCAACGGAGCGAACTCGTCCGGAGTGAGGTTTTGAAGTTTGGCCAAGCGCTGCAGAGCGTAGCGAGCGCGAGGGCGGCGCACAGCTCGCACCGCAGCGCTCCTCGCCGGTGCGCGCGCCGCCCAAGCTCGAGCAGTTGTTATCCTCCGCACCGACCTTCGCGTCCTGGACCCCAACTCGGTCCCCTCGCCATGACCCCTGACGAACCGCTCGCCGCCTGGCGCCTGATGCAGGTCGAGATCCCGCTCGACGCGAGCGAGGAGCAACTGCGCACGCAGGCCGCGCAGGAACTGGGATTCGACGCGCGCCAGCTGCGCGGCTTTCGCATCGCGCGCAAAGCGCTGGACGCGCGCGTCCGCAGCGGCTCGCGGCGCCTGCGTTGGGTGTGCCACGTCGACCTTTTCGTCGACGCTCGCCGGCGTCCGCAGCGGCTCGAGCAGGCGTTGCGCACGGGGCGCGCCAAACCCGCGCCGCCGCAGCCGACGCTGCGCGCCGAGCACGTGGATCCGGCCTGGCGCGCGAGCGGCAGCGCGCCGGTAGTCGTGGTCGGCGCAGGGCCCGGCGGGCTGTTCGCCGCGCACGTGCTCGCGCTCAACGGCGCGCGCGTCGTGCTGCTCGAGCGCGGTCCGCAGGTCGAACAGCGCGGCCGCCATGTCGTGCGTTTCCACCGCACGCGCGTCGTCGATCCCGAGCGCAACTTGCTCTTCGGCGAGGGCGGCGCGGGCACTTATTCCGACGGAAAGATCTACACACGCGTCGACGATCCGCTCGAGGTCCCGTTGCTCGAGGAGCTCGTCACCTGCGGCGCGCCGCGGGGAATCGTGTACGACTCGAGCGCGCACATCGGCACCGACAAGCTGCACCGCATCCTGCCGCGGCTGCGCGCGCGGCTGGTCGAGCTGGGCGTCGAGTTCCGCTTCGAGACGCGCCTCGAGGATCTTGTCTTGCGCGACGGCCGCGTGCACGCCGTGCGCACGAGCAGCGGCGAGGTCGAGGCCGCGGCCGTGGTGCTCGCCCCCGGCCACAGCGCGCGCGACACCTGGAGCGCACTGCACGCGCGCGGCGTCGCCTTCGACTCCAAGCCGTTCCAGCTCGGCGTGCGCATCGAACATCCCCAGGAGCTGATCGACCGCGCGCGTTTCGGCGCGCGCATCCCCGAGCTCGGCGCCGCGAGCTACAACCTCGTGTGCCGCGCGTCGCCGGGCACGCCGTCGGCGTTCTCCTTCTGCATGTGCCCCGGCGGCAAGATCGTCGCCAGCGTCAGCGAGCCCGGGCTCCTGTGCACCAACGGCATGAGCAACTCCAAGCACTCGTCCGCGTGGGCGACGTCGGCGCTCGTGACGACCTTCGGACCCGAACACTTCGGCGAGGGACCTTTCGCAGGCGTGGCCTTCCAGCGCGAGCTCGAGCAGCGTTTCTTCGCCGCTGGCGGCGGCGACTACACCGCTCCGGCGCAGGGCGCACGCGACTTCCTTGAGGGCCGCGAGCCCGCGCACGTGCGCCGCTCGACGTACACCTTCGGCGAACGTCCCGGCCGCATCGACGAACTGCTCCCGCCGCTGGCGCGCGACGCGATCCGGCGCGCGCTGGCGCACTTCGAAGGCCAGATCGCGCACTTTTCGAGCAACGAAGGCCTGCTCGTGGGCCTGGAGTCCCGCAGCTCAGGCCCGGTGCGCATGCTGCGCGACGCGTCGTCGCGCCGCGCGCTGGGCATCGAAAATCTCTATCCCGTCGGAGAGGGCGCGGGCTACGCCGGCGGCATCATGAGCGCCGCGCTCGACGGCGCGAACAGCGCGTTGGCGCTGCTCGCGAGCTCGCCAGCTTCGCGCCCGCTCGCACCCTGAACGAACGACGTCACCGACCTCAACCCGCGCATGTCGACCCAACCTCGCTCCGAATCCTCCAAGTCGCGCAAGGTCACCACGCGTTCGCTGCGCCAGATGAAGGAGCGCGGCGATCCGATCGCGGCGCTGACGGCCTACGACTTCCTCACGGCCGAACTGCTCGACCGCGCCGGCATCGACGTGATCCTGGTGGGGGACTCGGCCGGGATGGTGGTGCAGGGACTCGACACGACGGTGGGCGTGACGATGGAGCAGATGCTCTACCACTGCCAAGTCGTCGCCCGCGGCGTCGAGCGCGCGCTGGTGGTCGGCGACATGCCGTTCATGAGCTACCAGGTGAACGCCGACGAAGCGCTGCGCAACGCGGGCCGCATGGTGAAGGAGGCCGGCGTCGAAGCGGTCAAGCTCGAGGGCGGTCAGTCGATCTGCGGCACGGTGCGGCGCATCGTCGACGTCGGAATCCCGGTGATGGGGCACCTGGGCCTCACGCCGCAGTCGATCCACAAGTTCGGCACCTACCAGGTGCGCGCGACCGAGCCCGAGGAAGCCGACGAAGTGCGCCGCGACGCGCTCGCGCTCGCCGAGGCCGGCGCGTTCGCGCTCGTGATCGAGAAGGTGCCCGCGCAGCTGGCGAGCGAGGTCGCGCGCAGCGTCGACATCCCCGTGATCGGCATCGGCGCCGGCGCGGGCTGCGACGGACAGATCCTCGTCACGCAGGACATGCTCGGCCTCTACACGCGCTTCCATCCGCGCTTCGTGCGCCGCTACGCCGAGCTCGGCAACGCGATGCTCGGCGCCTTCGAGAGCTACCAGCGCGACGTGAAGGCGCGCAAGTTCCCGAGCGCGGACGAGAGCTACTGACGCGCGGGGCGCCTCGGCGCTCGCGCTCCGTCGCCCCAGCGCTCTCCCACAGTCGCCGCAGCGCCGTGGACGGCGCCACGTCGCCGTCGCGCAACTCGCGCACGTCGCGCCGAAGGTTCACGCGCGTGTCGTGGCGCCGCGTCTCGCCGCCGCGCCGTCGCCACGTCGTGCACGGTCGCAGTGCCCGCGGCGCCGCGACAGCCTGCGTCGGGCTGCAGTTCTGCGCAGCAGAAGCATGGCGCACTGGAAGGTGTTTCCGGCTCGCCTTGGAAACACTTCACGGCGTTGTCACGCCCGCGGCCCCGGGGCGGCCTGGGAAGTTGCATTGTCGGCGAAGTGGGGGTCCACTTCTTCTCCAATTGACCCTCCCGAACGGGAGTTCTTCGCGACCCACACCATGAACATGAACAAGTTTCTGATCCCCCTCGCCGCCGCCTGCCTGGCCGGCGCCGCTTCTGCTGACACCCCCAACTTCGTCGATGCGCAAGGCAACGGCTTTCCGGTGACCGTGATCACCCTGCCGGTCCAGGGCCCGAGCTACACCCAGGACATGTGGATCTCGCCGAGCCCGGACGTCTACGCCGCGCTCGACAGCACGATTCCCTCGGGCATCTACTACTTCCAGCTGCTCGATTTGGACTTCAACAACCTGTCCGAACTCGCGCTGGGTGACCGCATGTTCGAGGTCATCAACAACAGCGGGGCCCTGACGATCACCCGCATGGGGGGCACGCCGGACCTGCCCGCGCCGGGCGCCGGCGCCGGTGGAGTCGGCCAGAGCATGCCGCTGTTCCCGTTCGTCAGCGCGCCGTACTACCCCAATCGCCCTGACCTGCTCTGCGCGCACAAGGCGATCATCTTCGAATTGCTGCCGGACGGCTCGAACCGCATCGTGCGCAGCGGCTTCTTCCGCGTCGGCGACGGCCAGCTGGCTTCGATCTCCGGCATCGTGTTCAACGACGTCGACCGCGACGGCGCGCGCGACGCGGGTGAGGCGGGCATCGCCGGACGCACGGTCAAGCTGATCTCGAACCACCCCGCGACCGCCGGTCAGGTCGTCGCGACCAAGACCACCGGCGCCGCCGGCGAGTACATCTTCGAAGGCGTCAACCCCGGCGACTGCAGCGTCGTGCTCGAGATCGACACCGCGCAGTTCCTGGCGACGACTCCGATGGACGTGCGCCTGGGCAACTGCGGCTGCGGCTCGCAGATCGTCGACTTCGGCGCCGTGCCGCTGGCCGTCCAGTGCGAAGGCCGCACGCCCGGCTTCTGGCGCAACAACAACGGCATCGCGCAGATCAACGCCGGTCAGTGGTGGGACGAACTGCGCGACCTGAAGCTCGTGAACGCCTGCGGTTGGAACTTCGACCCGAGCGGGAGCACTTGGCAGTGGAAGAGCTACATGAGCGGCTCCAACGCCTACAACATGGCCTACAAGCTCTCCACGCACCTCGCTGCGATGAAGCTCAACGTGCTGTCGGGCCGCGTCTCCGAGAACTGCCGCGTGCAGACGCCCTGGGGCCAGAAGACGATCGGCCAGCTGATCCAGATGGCCAACGACGCGATCATCGACGATCCGTACACGCCGCCCTGCGACGATGACCGGGCCTACCAGGAGCAGCTCAAGAACGTGCTCGACAAGGCCAACAACAACTTGAACTGGCTGTAAGCCACGAGCGCGGCGGGTTCGCAGCGAGCGAACCCGCTGTGCAGAGCGAAACAGCCGCGGGGCGGCCCGGAGCAATCCGGGCCGCCCCGCGGCTGTTTTTCGTTCGCGCGGTTCCGCGCGCTCGGCAACCCCAGCCCGTTCAGGGCTTCTTGTCGCCCAGCGCCTTCTTGAACAGCGAACCGAGGTTCGTGCTGGCCTTCGAGCCCGAGTTGCGCTGCAGCATCTCGTCGATCAGGCCGCTCTCGACCGAATCCTCGGAGCCGATCAGCGCGCCGCGGTCGTCGAAGCGCGTCAGCGACACGCGCCGCTGCTTGGTGTCGACGTTCTGCACGCGCACCGTGATCTGCTGGCCCATCTGCACCGCGTCCTGCGGCCGGCGCACGCGCTCCTTGCTCATCTGCGAGACGTGGAGCAAGCCTTCGACGCCCGGCATGAGTTCGACGAACGCGCCGAACTCGGTGAGGCGCACGATCTTGCCGGTCAGCGTCTGTCCGGTCGCGACGCGCGAGCCGACTTCGTCCCACGGATCGGCCTCGAGCTGCTTCATGCCCAGTCCGATGCGCTTGCCGCCCTCCTTGATGTCGAGGATCATCACGCGCACGGTGTCGCCCTTCTTGACGGCTTCCGCGGCGTTCTCGACGCGCTTGCGCGAGATGTTCGACACGTGCAGCAGGCCTTCGACGCCGCCGCCGATGTCGACGAACGCCCCGAAGGGCTCGACGCGCGCGACCTTGCCCTGGACGACCTGACCGGGCTGCAGCGAGCCGACCGCGTCCTTGCGCGCCGCCTCGCGCTCGACCTCGAGCACCTTGCGGCGCGACACGAGCACGCGCTTGCGGCCGGGGTCGATCTCGAGCACTTCGCACTCGAGCGTGCGGTTCAAGTACTGCGCGAGGTTGTCCTCGCGGCCCAGGCCGACCTGCGAGGCCGGCATGAAGGCCGCGATCGGTCCGATGCGCAGCTCGAGCCCGCCGGTGTTCTGGCCGCTGACGCGCGCTTCGACGCGGGCGCCGACCGCGAGCTCGTTCCACGCGGCGAGCGCCTTGGCTTCCTTGCGCGAGAGCACGTGCAGGCCGTCTTCCATGCCGTGCATCGAGAACTCGAACACCGCGCCGACCGCCGGGAGCTCTTCGAACTCCGAGCGCTTGATCACGCCCTGCGCGCGCGGGCCGAGCTCGACGATCACGTCGTCGCCGCTCACGCCCACGACCACGCCCTTGATCAGGCGCGAGGAGGCTGCACTGCCGCCCTTGGCGGGCGGGCGGCCGCTCTCGTCCAGCTCCTGGAGGTTCACGCCGTCGAGGGCGGCGTCGATTTCGGAGGCGAGGGGATCGTTGCGGGAGGCGTTCGGCTTGGTCATATGG
>ERZ1066135.993-NODE-993-length-11998-cov-9.508582_pt1 | contig 11998 bp, 11 predicted proteins | sample MGYA00382782_ERZ1066135 | MGnify/ENA primary metagenome ERZ1066135 (study PRJEB33369, sample SAMEA5778365) | biofilm metagenome | biome: Industrial cooling water; feature: Water cooling tower basin; material: Biofilm | place: United Arab Emirates | collected...
ACCTTGAACACGAAGGGAAAGCTCGGCAGGTCGAACACCAGCATCACCATGCCCTTGATGCCCGGCGCGATGCGGAACTTGTCGGTGCTGTGGCGCAGGTGGTAGAGGAAGTCGCGGTAGAACTGGTTCTTGCCCTGCTTCTGCAGCCCGAGCGCGTTGTAGATCTCCCAGCGCGGCTTGCGCGGCATCAGGCTGCGCAGGAACTGCACGTAGGCCGAGGGGATCTCCATCTCGACCAGGAAGTAGGCGCGCGCGAAGCTGAACAGCAGCAGCAGCTCGTCCTCGCCGAACAGCGCCGTGTCGATGACGAGCTGGCCGCGCGTGTTGTGCAGGATCGGCAGCGCGAAGCCGGTCTCGCGGAAGCCGTTGATGATCTTGCCGACGATGTAGGCGCCTTTGTTGCGGAAGAACAGGCTGGCCAGCACCTGGATCTGGAAGTTGGCGCTGACCTTGCCGTCGCCGAACTGGGTGCGCAGCGCCTGCAGCACGTACTCGACGTCGCGGCCGAGGTCCTCGAACTCGCGCTGCAGCTCGAAGTTGCGCACGATGCGCAGCAGCGTCTCGCGCAGGCTCTCGGCCGAGCCGGCCGGGTAGTAGGCGCGGTAGGTCGGCGCGGCGGCCGGCTCGTCGTTCTCGATGTACTCGGTGCTGACGGCCGGCCGCACGAAGATGAACTCGTTGCGGAAGTAGCTGCGGTGCAGCAGCTTGGTCGTCACCGAGTTGAAGAAGGTCTCGGCCAGCTCGGGCTGGTGGTGCTCGATCAGCAGGCCGATGTAGTGCAGCTTGACCTGCGCCCAAGTGTCCTGCGACAGGCCGGAGGCGCCGAACCCGTGCTCCAGCCGCTCGGCGGCCTCGTCGACGCGCTTGTCGTAGAACTCGATGCGCTCGCGCTGGGCGCGCTGCTGGCCGTGCCAGTCGGCCGCCTCGAAGCGCTGCTGGGCCTCGCGACTGGTCTGGCGGAACAGCCGGTAGTGGCGGTCGAAGCCCTCGAGCAGGGCCACCGCGATGTCGTAGGCCTGCGGATCGTCGAGCGAGCGCGGCAACAGCGCGGCGGACATCGGGCTCAGCCCTCGCCGTAGCTGCGCTTGACGGAGGCGATCGCGGCGGCGTGCGCGGCGTTCACCTCCTCCGGGCCGCGCACGGTCAGGCCCACGTCCTGCAGCAGACCGTCCTTCAGGCCGTAGAACCAGCTATGGATCACCAGCTCCTGGCCGCGCGCCCAGGCGTCCTGCACCACGGTCGTGCGGCAGACGTTGGTGGCCTGCTCGACGACGTTGAGCTCGCACAGCGCGTTGAGCCGGTGCTCCGCGGGCACGGTGTCGAGCCAGCCCTGGTACCAGTTGCGCACGTCCTGCACATGGCGCAGCCAGTTGTCGACGATGCCGGCGCGGCGGTCGTTCAGCACCGCGGCGACGCCGCCGCAGCCCGAGTGGCCGACGACGATGATGTGCTGGACCTTCAGCACGTCGGTCGCGTACTGCACGACCGACAGGCAGTTCAGGTCGGAGTGCACCACCACGTTGGCGACGTTGCGGTGCACGAACATCTCGCCCGGCGCCAGCCCGACCAGCTCGTTGGCCGGCACGCGGCTGTCGGCGCAGCCGATCCACATGTACTGCGGCGTCTGCTGCGCGAGCAGGCGGGTGAAGAAGCCCGGCTGGCGCGACTCGGTGGTCTCGGCCCAGCGGCGGTTGTTGGCGAAGAGTTCGTCGAGTTCGGTGCTCATGTCTTACCTCCGGGCACCGAGTTTACGGACCGCGCGCCGCACAAACGGCACGCGCGCTCACATCGTCTCGGCGAACAGCTCCCGGCCGATCAGCATCCGCCGGATTTCCGAGGTGCCGGCGCCGATCTCGTAGAGCTTGGCGTCGCGCCACAGCCGGCCGAGCGGGTAGTCGTTGATGTAGCCGTTGCCGCCGAAGATCTGGATGCCCTCGCCGGCCATCCAGGTGGCCTTCTCGGCGCACCACAGGATGACGCTCGCGCAGTCCTTGCGCACCTGGCGCACATGCTGGGGGCCGAGCGCGTCGAGGTTCTTGCCGACCGTGTAGCAGAAGCTGCGCGCCGCCTGCAGCACGGTGTACATGTCGGCGACCTTGCCCTGGATCAGCTGGAACTCGCCGATCGACTGGCCGAACTGCTTGCGGTCGTGGATGTAGGGCACGACCTGGTCCATCACCGACTGCATCAGCCCGATCGGCCCGGCCGCGAGCACCGCGCGCTCGTAGTCCAGCCCGCTCATCAGCACCTTGGCGCCGCCGTTCAGCGCGCCGAGGATGTTCCCGGCCGGCACCTCGACGTTCTGGAACACCATCTCGCCGGTGTGCGAGCCGCGCATGCCGAGCTTGTCGAGCTTCTGCGCGGTGCTGAAGCCCTTCATGCCCTTCTCGACGATGAAGGCGGTGACGCCGCGCGCGCCGAGTTCCGGTTCCGTCTTCGCGTAGACCACCATCGTGTCGGCGTCGGGGCCGTTGGTGATCCACATCTTCGTGCCGTTGAGCAGGTGGTAGCCGCCCCGGTCCTCGGCCTTGAGCTTCATGCCGATGACGTCGGAGCCGGCGCCCGGCTCGCTCATCGCCAGCGCGCCGACATGCTCGCCGCTCACGAGCTTCGGCAGGTACTTCGCGCGCTGCGCGTCGCTGCCGTTGCGCTTGATCTGGTTGACGCACAGGTTGCTGTGCGCGCCGTAGCTCAGCCCCACCGAGGCGCTTGCGCGGCTGATCTCCTCCATCGCGACCATGTGCGCCACGTAGCCCATGTCGGCGCCGCCATAGGCCTCCGGCACGGTGATGCCGAGCACGCCCAGCTCGCCCATCTTGCGCCACAGGTCCATCGGGAACTGGTCGCTCTTGTCGATCGCGGCCGCACGCGGCGCGATCTCGGCGTCGGCGAAGGCGCGCACCGCGTCGCGCAGCGCGTCGATGTCCTCGCCGAGCTGGAAGTCGAGGCCGGGCAGGTTCATGGCGCGCTCCTCGCGGGTCAGTACTTCTTGGGCACCGGGGCGATGGTCTGCTGCATCAGCGCGCAGGGCGACTCGCGGCCCTCGTCGTCGAGGTGCACGACCTCGGCGCTCGTCACGATCACGCGCCGGCCCGCCCGCACGACCCGGCCGCGCGCCTCCAGCGTGCCGCTGCCGAAGGACGCGAGGAAGTTGATCTTGTATTCGACCGCGGTGACCTCGGTGCCGAGTTCCACGGTGGTCATCGCCGCGTAGCCGCCGGCGATGTCGGCCAGCGCGCCGATCGCGCCGCCGTGGAAGCCGCCCTGCTGCTGCGTCACGCGCTCGCTGTGCGGCAGCCGCACGATCGCCTCGCCGGGCGCCAGCAGCACCAGCCGCGCGCCCAGGTGCTGCATCAGGCCCTGGCGGGCGAAGCTGGCGCGGATGGCGGATTCGACCGCGTCGTCGAGCAGAACCAGGGCCATGCGGCGCCTCCTAGCGATGGGTGGATCGGGAATTCAGGCCGCCGAGCGCGACGCCGGCTTGCGCGGCTCGCCGGCGCCGAGCAGGCGCTGCGCTTCCTTCTCGTGGGCGCGCACCTCGTCGAGCGTGGCCTGCAGGTCGGCCATCTGCTGCTCGATGTGCTCGCGGTGCTCGACCAGTACCGCCAGGTACTTGCGCAGCTGCGGCAGCGAGTCGCGCGGCGACTCGTACATGTCGACCAGCTCCTTGATCTCGGCCAGCGACAGGCCCAGCCGCTTGCCGCGCAGCGTGAGCTTCAGGCGGGTACGGTCGCGGTGGCTGTAGACGCGCTGGCGGCCGCCGGCGCCGCCGCGCTCGGGGGTCAGCAGGCCGCAGTCCTCGTAGAAGCGGATCGCGCGCGTCGTCAGGTCGAATTCGCGCGCCAGCTCGCTGATCGTGTAGCTCGGCGACGCAAGGGCAGCAGGGGCGTTCATGGCGGCCTAGAATCGGTTGACGTTGACGTTAACGTAAAGTGTAGCCGGGCCGTCCGGCCGCCACCAGACCTGCGACGGGCCCCCGCGATGAACGACCTCGAACGGCAACTCGGCTACCCCTACGGCGACACCCTGCCCGAGCCCGGCACGGCGCTGCAGGTCGCGCCCGGCGTGAAGTGGCTGCGCATGCGCCTGCCCTTCGCGCTCGACCACATCAACCTCTGGCTGCTGCGCGACCGGCTCGACGGTCCGGACGGGTCGCGCGAAGGCTGGGCCATCGTCGACTGCGGCATCGCCGACGACGCCACCCGCGCCGCCTGGGAGCAGGTCTTCGCCCACGAGCTCGAAGGCCTGCCGGTGCTGCGCGTGATCGTCACCCACATGCACCCCGACCACATCGGCAACGCCGCCTGGCTCACCGAACGCTGGGGCTGCGGCCTGTGGATCAGCGCGACCGACTGGAACGCCGCGCGCATGGCCACGCTGTCGACCACCGGCTACGGCGGCGACAGCGCCGCCGCCCACTTCGCGCGCCACGGCCTCACCGACCCCGAGGCGCTGGCCAAGGTGCGCAAGCGCTCGAACTACTACGCGTCGATGGTGCCGGCGGTGCCGCCGCGCTACCACCGCCTGCTCGAGGGCCGCGCCCTGCAGATCGGCGACGCCGCCTGGCGCTGCCACGCCGGCTACGGCCACGCACCCGAGCACATCGCGCTGCAGCGCGAGGCTGGGCCGAGCCTGCTGATCTCCGGCGACATGGTGCTGCCGCGCATCAGCACCAACGTCAGCGTCGTCGACATCGAGCCCGAGGCCGACCCGCTGGCGCTCTACCTCGCCTCGATCGAGCGCATGCGCGCGCTGCCGGCCGACACCCTGGTGCTGCCGGCCCACGGCCGGCCGTTCGGCGGCGCAGCCGCCGCCTCCGGGGCCGGCGGCCTGCACACCCGCATCGACCAGCTGCAGGCCCACCATGCCGAGCGCTTCGCCGACGTGCTGGCCGCCTGCGCGACCGCGCCGCGCCACGCCGCCGAACTGCTGCCGGTGCTGTTCAAGCGCCCGCTCGACCTGCACCAGACCACCTTCGCGATGGGCGAGGCGATCGCGCACCTGCACGCGCTGTGGTTCGAGGGCCGGCTGGTGCGGCGCCGCGGCAGCGACGGCTGCTACCGCTTCGCGCCGGCCTGAGGAGCCAACCGCGCGCGCCGTGCACGGCCGGTCAAGCGCGTGTCAAATGCATGGCCGACACTGTCGTCGTCGCACCCACCGGGAGCCGCCCTCATGTCCAACCTCACGCTCTGGGGCTTCGACGCCTCCACCTACGTCCGCACCGTCAAGATGCTGTTGGCGGAAAAGGGCTGCACCGATTTTCAACAGGTGCAGATCAACGTGCTGGCCGGCGAATGCAAGAGCGCCGAGCACCTGGCGCGCCACCCCTTCGGCAAGGTGCCGGTGCTCGACCACGATGGCCTGCGCGTCCTCGAGGCCACGGCGATCACGCGCTACCTGAACGACATGCTGCCCGGCCCGTCACTGGTGCCGACGACACCGCGCGATCGCGCACGCATGGACATGATGATGGGCGTGATCGACGCCTACGGCTACGGTGCGCTGGTCGGCGGTGTGGCCGCCTACCACCTGTTCCCGGACTTCGTCGGCGGCAAGAACGAGGCGATGCACCAGGCCGGCCTCGACAACGGCCGCAAGCTGCTCGCGCTGGCGATGCAGACGCGGGGCACGTCGCCTTTCATGGCCGGCGACCTGAGCCTGGCCGACCTGTACCTGGCCCCGATCGCCTTCTACGTGTCGCTGACGCCCGATGCCGGCGCGCTGTTCGACGTGCCTGGCTTCGCCGACTGGTGGGCGCGCGTGCAGGCACTGCGGAGCTACCGCGAGACGCAGCCGAACCTCGGTTGAGCCCAGCCGGAAGCGCGCCCGCCGTTCACTCGAACACCGGCATCGCGTCGTGGCGCAGCGCGCCGCGCGCGCCGTCGACGTCGGGGATCACCGAGCGCACCACATCCCAGAAGCGCGGGCTGTGGTTCATCTCGCGCAGGTGCGCGAGTTCGTGCGCGACCACGTAGTCGATGGTCGGCAGCGCGAAGTGGATCAGCCGCCAGTTCAGCCGCACCGAGCCGTCGGCACTGGCGCTGCCCCAGCGCGTCTGCGCCGAGCTGAGCGCGAGCCGGCGCACCTGCACGTTCAGCCGCGGCGCGTAGTGCGCACAGCGCTCCTCGAACACGCGCTTGGCCTGGCGCTTCAGCCACGCCTGCACCACGTCGCGGATCTGCTCGGGCGCGGCACCGTGCGGCAGGCCGATGTGCAGCGTCAGCCGCGGCATGCCGGGCAGCGCATCGGCGGCGCCGTCGAGCACCGCGCCGGTGGCGCGCGGATCCAGCACCAGGATCACGGTCTCGCCGAGGAAAGGCAGCGTCGCGCCGTCGCGCCACTCGATGCGCGAAGCCGCCTGCTTGCGCGCGCGTTCGTGCTGCTCGACCAGCTTGGCGCGGATCCAGGCCGCCTTCTCGCGCAGCGCGGCCTCGACCTCGCCGACGCCGACCCAGCGCGGCGCCCGCACCGTCAGCCCCTCGGCCGACACCACCATGCCGATCGAGCGCCGCCGCACGCGCTTGAACTCGTAGGCGACGACGGCGTGGCCGAGGTCGATCTCACGCTCGGCACGCGGGTGGCGGAAGCGGGTCGGCGCCGGCGCATCGGGCCGCGCCACCGGGGGCACCGCCACGGCGGACGGCGGCGCGACGACGGAGGGCGGCTCGGGCGCCGCATGGTCTGACGGCGGGGCCTCGAACCCCGGCAGGTCGAGCTGGCCGGCGGCGGCGTGGAGGGCACGGGCGGCCTGGCGCGTCATGGCCGACGAGTATAGGAGCCGGCCCCCGCATCGGGCGCTCGCTCGCCGCAGCCGCGCCGCCGCCCGGCGCAGCCGCCGGGCAGGCACGGGGCCGTTGCGGCGGATTCAGGCCGCGTAGGCTTCGGGGTCGAGGCGACGCATCTCGGCCTCGATCCAGGCCTCGACCTCGCGCATCAGCTCGTCGGGCTCGCGGCCGGCGCTCGGGATCGGCCGGCCGATAGCCACATCGATCACGCCCGGCCGCAGCACGAAGCTCTTGCGCGGCCAGCAGCGCGCCGAAGTCACCGCGATCGGCACCACCGGCACGCCGGTCGTGACCGCCAGGCGGGTGCCGCCGGTCTTGTAGACGCCCTGGCTGCCGCGCGACGTGCGCGTGCCCTCGGGGAACATGATGACCCAGTGGCCCTTCGCCATGTACCGGCGGCCCTGCTCGGCGACCTTGTTCCAGGCCTCGGTGCGCTTGCTGCGGTCGATGTGGATCATGTCGAGCCGCCCGATCGCCCAGCCGAAGAAGGGGATGTAGAGCAGCTCGCGCTTGAACACGTAGCACAGCGGGTGCGAGCACAGCGTCGGGAAGGCGAAGGTCTCCCAGGTGCTCTGGTGCTTGGGCAGCAGGATCACCGCATCGAGCCGGTCGGTCGGCAGATGCTCCATGCCCTGCACCCGGTGGCGCACGCCGCAGATCGTGCGCGCGCCCCAGATGCACAGCCGCAGCCAGGCGATGCAGACCCAGTAGACCGGATCGCCGCGCTTGAAGATCGACAGCAGCAGCGCGGCGATCGCGAAGGGGATCACCGTCACCCCCATCCACAGCACGAAGATCGCCGAACGCGCCACGGCGAGCGCGCCGCTCACGGCCCCAGGCCCCCGGCGCTGCTGTCGGGCACCTCGACGGTGCCGCGCGCGACGGCGCGCTCGTGGCGCTCGCGCAGCACGATGAACTCGGCCGCGGCGGCCAGGTCGGCGTGCACGCGCGTGCCCGGCACCTGCACGGTCAGGGCCTCGATCTCGGCGTCGGCCAGGCCCTGGCACTTGCCGGTGCGCACCAGATGCGTCTCGCAGCCTGCCGCGGCGGCGGCCTGCAGGTCGCGCAGGCTGTCGCCGATCGCCGGCACGCCGCGCAGCTCGACGCCGTAGCGCGCGCCGATCTGCTCGAGCAGCCCCGGCAGCGGCTTGCGGCAGCCGCAGGCCTCGTCGGGCGCATGCGGGCAGAAGAACACCGCGTCGACGCGCCCGCCGACCTTGGCCAGCGCCTGGTGCATCTTGGCGTGCATCGCGTTGAGCGCCGCCATGTCGAACAGCCCGCGGCCGAGGCCCGACTGGTTGCTGGCGATCACCACATGCCATCCGGCGTGGTTGAGCCGCGCGATGCCCTCCAGCGCACCGGGCAGCGGCTCCCATTCCTCGGCCGACTTGATGTAGTCGTCGCGGTCGGCGTTGACGGTGCCGTCGCGGTCGAGGATGACGAGCTTGAAGGGCGCGCTCATCTCAGGCCGCCAGTTTCGACAGATCCGCGACACGGTTCATCGCAGCATGCAGCGTGGCCAGCAGACCCAGGCGGTTGGCGCGCAGCGCCGGGTCGTCGGCGTTGACCATGACTTGGTCGAAGAAGGCGTCGACCGGGGTCTTGAGCACGGCCAGAGCCCGCAGAGACTCGGTGTAGCGCCCACACTCGTAATCACCGCCACTCGCGAGTTGGACCATCGCCAATGCTGCAAGCAACTTCTGCTCGGCCGGCTCGCGCAGCAGCGCCGCGTCGATCTTGGCCTCGACAGGTCCCTCGGCCTTCTTGAGAATATTGCCGACTCGCTTATTGGCCGCAGCCAGCGCCGGCGCCTCGGGCAGCGCCGCGAAGGCGCGCACCGCCGCCAGGCGCCGCGGCACGTCGCCGAGGCGGCCCGGCGCCAGCGCCAGCACGGCCTCGACCTCCTGCGCGCTGTAGCCCTGCTCGCGCAGCGCGACGGCCAGCCGGTCGCCGAAGAAGGCGCCCAGCGGCTCGGCCACCGGCACGCTGCGGTGCTCGGGCGCGAAGGCGGTCTCGGCGGCCGCGATGAGCTCGGGCAGCGTCAGCGGCAGGTTCTTCTCGATCAGGATGCGGATCACGCCGAGCGCATGGCGACGCAGCGCGAACGGGTCCTTGTCGCCTGTCGGCAGTTGGCCGATGCCGAACAGGCCGACCAGCGTCTCCAGCTTGTCGGCCAGCGCCAGCACGGTGCCGGTGTGGTTGCGCGGCAGTACGTCGCCGGCGAAGCGCGGCTTGTAGTGGTCCTCGATCGCGATCGCGACGCCGTCGCGCAGGCCCTCGTGGCGCGCGTAGTAGCCGCCCATCACGCCCTGCAGCTCGGGGAACTCGCCGACCATGTCGGTCAGCAGGTCGGTCTTGGCCAGCCGCGCGGCCTGGCGGACCTTGCTGTCGAGCACGTCGAACCCGTCCTTGGCCTCGACGGTGTAGGGCACGGTCGCCGAGCGCAGTTGGTTGACGATGGCATGCGCGATCGCGCCGACGCGATCGCTCCGCTCGCCCTGGCTGCCGAGCTTGCCGTGGTAGACCACCTTGGCGAGGCCCGCGACGCGCGACTCCAGCGTCTTTTTGCGGTCCTGGTCGAAGAAGAACTTCGCGTCGGCCAGCCGCGGCCGCACGACGCGCTCGTTGCCGCCGACCACCGCGCTCGCATCGGCCGGGCGGATGTTGCTGACGATCAGGAACTTGTTCGTCAACCTGCCGGCCGAGTCGAGCAGCGGGAAGTACTTCTGGTTCGCCTTCATCGTCAGGATCAGGCATTCCTGCGGCACGTCGAGGAAGGCCTCGTCGAAGTGGCCGAGCAGCACGTTCGGCCGTTCGACCAGCGCCGTCACCTCGTCGAGCAGCGCCGCATCGTCGATCGGCGTCAGGCCTTCGGCCGCCGCCGCATGCTGAAGCTGGCGCGCGATCTCGCCGTGGCGGTCGGCGAATCCGGCGATCACCGCGCCCTGCTCCTCGAGCTGCTGAGCGTAGCGGTCGGCGTGCTGCAGCACCACCGGGTCCATCGCCGCCTCGAAGCGATGACCGTGGGTCTCGCGGCCGGCGTCGAGGCCGAGCGCCCGGACCGGCACGACGTCGGCGCCGTGCAGTGCGACCAGGCCATGCGCCGGGCGGACGAACTGCACGTTGCTCCAGCCGTCTTCCAGCTGGTAGGTCATGACCTTCGGGATCGGCAGCGCGGCCAGCGCGGCGTCGAGCGCCTGCTGCAGGCCGGCGGCGAGCGTCGCGCCCGGCTGCAGGCTGTCGAGGAACAGCGCCTCGGCCTTGCCCTCGCCTTCGCGGCGCAGGCCCGGCACGGCCGACGCATCGGCGCCCAGCGAGGCGAGCTTCTTCAGCAGCGCCGGCGTCGGCTGGCCGTCGGCCGCCAGGCCCACTGCGGACGGCATCAGCTTGGCCGACACCGGCTTATCCGGAGCCACCGCGAGCACGCCGCTGACATGCGCCGCCAGCCGCCGCGGCGACGCAAAGGGCGTCACCGCCGACTGCTCGGACGCCAGGCCCTGGGCGCGCAGAGACGCGACCATCGTCCCGGCAAAAGCCTCGCCGAGCTTCTTCAAGGCCTTCGGCGGCAACTCCTCGACGAACAGCTCGACCAGCAAATTCTTCCTGTCGCTCATGCGGCCTTCTTCTGCTTGTCGATCTGCGCCAGCACCTCGTCGGCCCAGTCCTTCGGCGCCATCGGGAAGCCGAGCCGTGCGCGGCTGTCCAGGTAGCTCTGCGCGACGGCGCGCGCGAGGTTGCGGATGCGGCCGATGTAGGCGGCGCGCTCGGTCACGCTGATCGCGCCGCGCGCATCGAGCAGGTTGAAGGTGTGCGCGGCCTTCAGCACCTGCTCGTAAGCCGGCAGCGCGAGCTGCTGCGCCATCAGCCCCTTCGCATTGCCCTCGTGGGCGCCGAAGGCGCTCAGCAGGAAGTCGACGTTGCTGTGCTCGAAGTTGTAGGCGCTCTGCTCCTGCTCGTTCTGCAGGTAGACGTCGCCGTAGGTGAGGCCGTCGGTCCACTGCAGCTTGTAGACGTTGTCGACACCCTGCAGGTACATCGCCAGCCGCTCCAGGCCGTAGGTGATCTCGCCGGTGATCGGCCGGCAGTCGATGCCGCCGACCTGCTGGAAGTAGGTGAACTGCGTCACCTCCATGCCGTTCAACCAGACCTCCCAGCCGAGGCCCCAGGCGCCGAGCGTCGGGTTCTCCCAGTCGTCCTCGACGAAGCGCACGTCGTTGGTCTTGAGGTCGAAGCCCAGTGCTTCGAGCGATCCGAGATACAGCTCGAGGATGTTGCTCGGCGCGGGCTTCAGCACCACCTGGTACTGGTAGTAGTGCTGCAGGCGGTTCGGGTTCTCGCCGTAGCGGCCGTCCTTGGGGCGGCGGCTCGGCTGCACGTAGCCGGCCTTCCACGGCTCGGGGCCCAAGGCGCGCAGGAAGGTCGCGGTGTGGCTGGTGCCGGCGCCGACCTCCATGTCGTAGGGCTGCAGCAGCGCGCAGCCCTGGTCGGCCCAGTAGTGCTGCAGGCGCAGGATGAGTTGCTGGAAGCTCAGCATCGCGGGTGTCGTGTAGGCCCGGCGCGGGACACGCGGGCGAGCGCTGGATTCTAGGTGGCGGCCGCGTTGCGCCACGCTGGCGCAGGCCCGCGCGTTGCCCCGGGGGCGACGCCGGCGGGTGCCACGGCTAGCATCGCGCAGCCATGCGCCCCGCCCGCCCCCGCCTCGTCCTGCTCGCCGGTCTCGTGCCGCTGCTGTGCCTGGCCGCCTGCGCGACGCGCGAGGAGCCGCCGCGCGCGCCAGCGCTGGCCGAAGTCGCGGCGGCGTGGAGCACGCCGCCGAACGAGGACGAGGCCCTGCGCGCCGCCCTCGCCGCGCAGGGCGTCGACACCCGCATCTGGCCGCTGCCGGCCTGGGACGCCGAGTCGCTGACCGCGCTGGCGCTGCAGCGTCATCCGGATCTGGCCGTGGCGCGCGCCGCGCTGCGCGCCGCCGAGGCCGAGGCGGCGGTCGCACGCCAACGTGCCGGCCTCGGCGCGGCGCTGTCGGTCGAGCATCACAGCGAGGACGGCCGCAGCGCGGCGCCCTGGGGCCTGGGCGTGGCGGTCGATGTGCTGCTCGGCGCCGGCCCGCGCCGCGCCGCGCTCGGCGAGCAGGCCGACGCGCTGGCGCGCGAGGCCGTCGAGCAGGCGGCGCAATCGGCCTGGGCGCTGCGCCAGCGCATCCACACCGCGCACCG
>ERZ1066135.994-NODE-994-length-11987-cov-6.825930_pt1 | contig 11987 bp, 6 predicted proteins | sample MGYA00382782_ERZ1066135 | MGnify/ENA primary metagenome ERZ1066135 (study PRJEB33369, sample SAMEA5778365) | biofilm metagenome | biome: Industrial cooling water; feature: Water cooling tower basin; material: Biofilm | place: United Arab Emirates | collected...
GACCACGGCGCCGGCCGCAGTGTCGACGACGTCCACCACGCCGTTGGCGACCATGACGTAGACGCGCGCACCGTCAGGGGACACCGCGAGCTCGCCCGGCGCATCGCCGACCGCGATCGAGGCCAGCACCGCATGCGTCGCGGTGTCGACGACGCTCAGCGTGTCGGCGAGCGTGTTCGCGACGTACAGACGCGCCCCGTCGCGCGAGAGCGCGGCGCGCGAGGGTCCGTCTCCGACCGCGATCGACGCGCTCGCCGCGCCGCTCGTGGCGTCGAGCACCGCGACGCGGTCGCCGGCGGAGGCGCAGACGTAGGCGAGGTTCGACTGCGCCGCGGCCACGGCGGGCGCGGCCAGGAAAACGGCGAGGTGAGCGGCGCACAAGGCGCCGCGACGTGCGAACAGATTCATGTGGGATCTCCTGGTTCCTTCGGGGGGACGGCACGCGTGAAGCGCGCGCTCCGCCGGACGTTCGCCGGGCCCCCTCGCGTGCGCTCGCGGCCAGCCGGCTTGTAGGCGCCGTTCACGACCGTGGAGGTCGCGGTCCGGCGCGCGCAACGGAGCTGAGCGCGTGAACGCGCGGCGCAAGGGAGTTGGGGGGGTGAGCGGTCCGCGCCGAGCGCGCGAGGCATTTCCCACGGCAAGTCGCGCTCCGCCCCCATCGCGGGCCGCGGAGAGGGGGCCGCGACGCGCGGGGTCCAGCTCCTGGACGACCGCGCTCGGTCAACGATCCGCGGGAGTCACGCCGGCGCCGCGGCGGTCGGGCGAGGCCGGACGGCGCGGACGCTCGAAGGCGAAGCTCTCGAGCTCGCGCAGCAGGTGCTGCACGCCCGCGACGAGTTGCGGATCTTCGCCGTGCGCCATCAGCGACGGGTCGTCGAGCACCTCGAGATCGGGCGCGACGCCGTAGCCCTCGACGCCCCACGTGCCGTCCTTCTCGTAGAACGCGAACCGCGGCACGGTAATCGACGCGCCGTCGACGAAGGCCGGATTGCCGGCGATGCCGACCAGCCCGCCCCAGGTGCGCTGGCCGATCAGTTTCCCCAGGCCAGCCTGGCGGAAGTAGTACGGGAACGCGTCGCCGCCCGAGCCCGACGAGCCGTTGATCAACATGGCCTTCGGGCCGTGGTGCGCGCGCGGCGGCCAGATCCAGTCCTCGCCGTGCCGCACGGCCCAGAAGTTCGTGCGCGGACGCTGCAGGCGCTCGATGAAGCGCGTCGGAATCTGCCCGCCGCCGTTCCAACGTTCGTCGACCAGCAGCGCGTCCTTGGCCCACTGCGACTCAAGCTGGCGCACGAGTTCGTTCTGTCCGCGCTGGCCCGTGTCCGGCACGTGCACGTAGCCCACGCGGCCCTGCGAGAGCTCCGCGACGAGCGCGCGCCGCGTCGCGACCCAGTCGCGGTAGCGCAGCTCGGCCTCGCCCTCGAGCGGCACGACGACAACGCGCCGCGCCGCGGAGTCGACGAGCGGCGCCGCGTTGAGCGTCAACTCGGTCGGACGGCCCGCGCACCCGAGAAGCGCGGCGTGCACGTCCTTGCCCGCGTCGACCGCGCGCCCGTTGACCGCCAGCAGCCAGTCGCCGTTGCGCGCGTCGACGCCCAGCGCGGCGAGCGGCGAACGAGCGTCGATTTCCGGCGAATTCAGGCCGAGGATGCGCGTGATGCGCCAGGCGCCTTGTTCGAGCGCGAAGTCGCAACCGAGCAAGCCCGCGAGCGAGCTCTTGGGCGCTTCCTCGGCCGTCGGACCGGCTTGGTTGTAGGCGTGGCCGACGTTGAGCTCGGCGATCATCTCGCCGAGCAGGTAGTGCAGGTCGCTGCGGTGCGTGGCGTCGGCGAGCGCGGCACGGAAGCGTTCGTAGACCGCGCCGTTCCAGTCGACGCCGTGCAAGGTCGGCTCGTAGAAGTAGTCGCGCATCAGGCGCCGCGCGTCGGCGAGGATCTGCGCCCACTCGCGGCGCGGATCGATGCGCGCTTCGAGCGCGCTGAAGTCGAGTTTGGTCTCGGCCTTCTGTTCGGGCGCCGCATCCACGACGGCCCAGGCGTTCTCCAGGCGGACCAGCAGCTTCTCACCGCCCGCCGCGAGCTGGAATCCACGCGCGCCGCTGAGCACGGTCTTCTCGACGCGCTCCTTCTTCTTCGCGCTGAGCGCGAACTGCTGCACGACGCCGTCGCCGCCCGTGCTGCCGACGCGCGGCCGCCGCAGGTAGAAGAGCTTCGATTTGCCGCCTTCGAGCGAGTCGAACACGCCCGCCTCGACGGGCAGCGCCACGCTGCGCGCTTCGAGGCCCTCGAACTCGATCTCGACGGGCTTGGCCGGCTTCTGCTCGGACTTCGAAGCGTCTTTGCCAGCATCGGCGCCGTCGCTCTTCGGCTCGTCTTTCGGCTTGTCCTTGTCTTCGCCCTTCGCTTGCGCCTTGGCGTCCTTGCCTTCGGCTTCGTCGCGCGGCGCGAACACGTTCTCGACATCGCGCCGCAGCGCGAGCGCCATCAAGTTCGCGCCGTTGGCGTAGATCCAGGTTTCGTCGAGCCCTGAATAGCTCGGGCTGAACGTGCGGTTGGAGACGAAGTAGAGCCACGCGCCGTCGCGGTCGAACACCGGCGAGCTGTCGTCGTACAGGCCGCTGGTCACTTCGCGCAACGCGCGCTCGCGCGTGTCGTAGATCCACAGTGCGTCGAGCCGCGAGCGTGTGCTGCGCATCGAGAACGCGATCCAACGCGAGTCGGGCGACCAGTCGACGCCCAGGGGTTGCCCGTCGGGGTTGACCGCGATGCGCTCGAGTTCGCCGCTCTCGAGGACGAGCTTCCACAGCTCGCCAGCGTTGTTCGCGAACACGACGCTGCGCGAATCCGGCGCCCACTGCGCGCGCTGCTTCCAGCCCGCGCCGATCTGCGTCAAGGTGCGGCTCTGCGCCTCGCCGGTCGTTCCCGGCCAGACGAAGGGCCGTCCGTCCGCGGCCGCGAGCACGAGCTCGTACTCGCCGCTCGCGTCGCTCCAGTACGCGATCCAGCGGCCGTCGGGGCTCCAGCTCGGCGAGCGCTCCGCCACGCCGTCGCTCGCGGTGAGGTTGCGCGTGACGCCGTCCTCCACGCCCGCGGTGAAGATCTCGCCGCGCGCTTCGACGGCCACGCGCACGCCGCTGGGGCCGAGCACGACGCTTTCGATCGACTTGGCGAGAGCATGCGTGCGCGGCCGCAACTGCGGCCGCTCACCGGGAATGGCGACGTTCACCTCGTGCGTCACGCGCGTCGCGAACTCGTAGCGCAGCAACTTGCCGCCGTTCTCGAACACGATGTCCTCGGGGCCCACCGACGGAAAACGCACGTCGGCGCCGACGAAATCCGTCACCTGCTGCGTCGTCTTGCGCTGCGTGTCGTAGGCCCACAGGTTGAGACGCGCGTTGGCGTCGCGATCGGAGAGGAAGAACAACTCGTGGCCGCGCCACAGCGGCAACGCGTCCGTGCCCGGGTGCTCGGTGACGCGGCGCGACTCGAGCGTGACGAGGTTGAACAGCCACACGTCCTGCGCGAGGCCGCCCTGGTAACGCTTCCAGGTGCGGAACTCGCTCGCCGCGGTCGGCGTGTACGCCAACCACGAGCCCGTGTCGTCGATCGCGCCGAACACGCCGTACGGCACGGGCAACGCTTCGCTCGCGCCGCCCGCGGCGCTCACGCGGAACAGGCGCGGCGCGCGCTGCTGCCCCGAGAGTTGCGTGGAGAAGTAGATCAGCGACTTGCCGTCGGGATGCCAGTCGCACAACGTCTCGTTCGCGGGGTGGTACGTGACGCGTTGCGGCACGCCGCCGTCGACGTCGAGCACGTACAGATCCGCGCCGCCGTCGTAGCCCGCGACGAAGGCGATGCGCTTGCCGTCCGGGCTGAACTTGGGGAACGACTCCTCGCCCTCGGGGGAAGCGAGCGCGCGCGCCACGCCGCCGGTCTTCGGCGCGAGCCACAGATCGTTGGCGTAGCGGAACACCACCTCGCTCGCGCTCACATCCGGCATGCGCAGCAGCACCGCGTCCGGTCGCAAGGCTGCGGGCGCGGCGTCTTGGGCCAAGGCGCCGGCGCTGAGGGTCAACGAGCTGGCGAGAACGGCGAACAGGGGGTGGATTTGCATGCGCGGCGCGTGCGCGCCCGGAGCGGGCGCGGGGCCGGAATTGTGGCCGGTCTCCGACGGGCAGTGAAGCGCGCGGGGCGTAAGTGCTGGCGAGCCCGCGAAACGCCGCTCAGAACTGGAAGTACAAGAACGGCGAGTAGCTGACGAAGAACAGGTGGCACACCGCGAGTGGGAACGCGCAGGCGGTCACCACGCGCGCAGCCACGGCTCCGAGCCCGGCGCCGTGTTCCGCCAGTTGTTGAGAGTTGGGCAGCAACAGCGCGACGAGCGGCGCCCCGACGAGCGCCAGGGTCTGCAGGTTGTCGAGGCGGAAGCCGAGCGCGAGCTCGCGGTCGGCGCCTAGCCCGGCCATGGCCTGGAGCATGCGCAAGGCGCCCTCCATGCTGGTCGCGCGGAAGAAGACCCAACCCACCGCGACGATCGCCAGCGTGACCAACTGCTGTCCGAAGGCGGGCAGGAAGCCGTAGAGCGAACGTTTGCCCATCCAGCGCTCGAAGGCCAGCCACGCGCCCTGGTACGCGCCCCAGGCGACGAAGGTCCAGGCCGCGCCGTGCCACAACCCGCCGAGCAACATGGTCGCGGCGAGGTTGACGTAGGTGCGCGCCGGGCCGCGCCGATTGCCGCCGAGCGGGATGTAGAGGTAGTCGCGCAGCCAAGTCGACAGCGTGATGTGCCAACGCCGCCAGAACTCGGTGATGCTGCGCGATTTGTAGGGCGAGTCGAAGTTGACGGGGAACTCGAACCCGAACAGCAGCCCCAGACCGATCGCCATGTCGGAGTAACCCGAGAAGTCGAAGTAGATCTGGAACGTGTAGGCGAGTGCTCCGAGCCACGCCTCGGCGGCGCTGGGTTCGGCGAGCGCGAAAACCTTGTCCGCGACGAGCGCCACCGAGTCCGCCACGAGCAGCTTCTTGAGGAAGCCGACTTGGAACAGGAACGCGCCGCGCGCGAACTTGTCCTTGGTGTGCGTGCGCTCGAGCAGTTGGTCGGCGAGCTCCTGGTAGCGCACGATCGGACCGGCCACGAGCTGCGGAAACAGCGATACGAAGCAGGCGAAGTCGATCCAACTCTTCAGCGGGCGAGCGTGCCCGCGGTAGATGTCGATCGAATAGCTCATGGTCTGGAACGTGTAGAACGAGATCCCGACCGGGAGGATGATCTTGGCTGCCGCGAGCGGCGCGACGCCCAGCGGCGCGAGCAGCGCGTTGAGCGAGTCGACCCCGAAGTTGAAGTACTTGAAGTAGCCGAGCAGGCCGAGGTTGACGGTGATCGAGAAGAGCAGCCAGCGCTTGCGGGCGCGCTCGGCCGCGGTGCGCGCAGCTGGTTCGGCGCTGGCGGCGATGGCGTCGTTCGCGGCCCCGATGCGCGCGCCGGCGACGAAGTCGACCACTGTGCTGAACAGCATCAGTCCGACGAAATCCGGACGCCACCAGCCGTAGAAGCAGTAACTCGCGAGCGTGAGCCACAGCGACCGCGCGCGCTTGGGCAGGAGGAAGTAGACCCCCAGCACCGCCGGCAGGAACCAGAACAGGAAGATCTGGCTGACGAAGATCACTTCTTGGACTCCGCCGGGCGCCAGAGCTCGGGGCGCGTGAGCTTGAAGTTGGCGTTGGTGCGCTTGGACACGCGTATCCGCATCCGGGTGACGGGCTGCAGGTCAGCCGTGCGCATCGGCGCGAAGATCGGGTAGGCGTGCGCGTTCGCGACCAGGGTTCGCTCGTGCCAGTTGCCCACGCTGCCCGAGGCGCTCTCGAAGCGCACGGCATGCACCGTGTTGGAGTCGAGCGTGAGCGTGTAGCGCATCCAGTGCGTGCCGTCGCCCGGCGGGGCCTCGGCGAAGTCGACCACGAATTCGTGGTTGGGGCCCGCGACGCCGCTCCAACCGTTCTCGTCCTCCGCGGTGATGCGCACGCCCTGCGCGCTCGAACCCGCGAGCGCGATCGGCGCAGCGCGCATCGGCGCCCGCGCGTACTTCGCGAACGTGTCGAGCGCCTCGAGCGGGTCCGTCAGCGTGCGCACGTCGGAGATCAGGAAGTCCTCGGGGAACTCCCAGATCAGGATCTTCGGCGCGGGACGATCGCCGCGCGCGACTTCGCAGAACAGGTCCGTGATGCGGTAGCCCGCGGCTTGGCCTTCGAGCGCGCGATTCTCCACCTCGCGCTGGAAGTGCCCCGTGAAGAGCGAGGCTGTCGGGCACACGCCGCTGAAGCTCGTGCCGACCACCGCGATCGGCTGCGGGGTCTTCACCCCCATCAGCGCCCGCTTGGCCTGCGCGTCGAACGCCAGCGTCGGAGTGCGTTGTTGCGCGAGGGTTCGCGCCACCGCGCCATCGGGGCGCAGTCCGAGCTGGCGCACCATGTTCTCGCTCTTGAACTCGTACGGCGGCATCTCGCGCAGCTCGCACACACGTTCGACGCCGGGCAAGGGCCCCGCGGTCCAACGCTCGCGAACGCGTTGAGCCACCAATCGCGTGCAGATCAAGGCCGCCGGATAGTCCCAGTGGTCGTCCGTACGCAGGAAGAGTTCCTGGTCACTCGCCTGCAACTCGGCCAGCGGATCGACGATGTCGAGCCCGACGGCGCGCAGCCGCTCGACGATCTGGGGATAGACCGGCCGGAAAAGGCGCCGCACGTCGTCGGGGAGGTGCTCGGGCTCGACGGTCGCGCGGCGCGGCACGACCAGCAGTTGCACGATCGAGCCCTGGCTCTCGAACCAACGCACGGCCGACGCCACGCGCTGGCAGGCGAAGTCGAGTTGCTTGAGGCCGTCCGGCGGCGGGTAGTCCACCGTCTCCCAGGCGTTGAAGATGCGCCCGTTCTTCCCGAGCACGACGCGCGTCGGGGAGTGGCCCAGGCCCACGAACAACGCCTCGTTGTAGTAGGGCCGCGCGTGCTTGGCGAGCGCGCTGTTCTTGTCGAGATCGCGCTCGATCTCGCGCAACGGTTCACCCTTGAGGAACGCGGACCAGTTCCAGGCGCCGCTCCAGCGAGAACCGGGCCAGTTGCCGCCGCTGACCTCGAAGATCGGCGCCAGGACGGCGACGGCGAACAGCGACACGATCGACAGCCAGGCTGCGAAACGATGCATGGGACGGGTGCGGCGCGCGGCGGAATTCAGTCCGCGAGCGGCCGCTCGTGACGCGCACTCGAGCGTGCGTAGGGGCGCGGCGCGAGAACGCGCTCCTGAGGGTGGTCGTGGGACATCGAGGGGGAACCGACGGGCACGCGAAGCGGGCGAGAAATGCTAGCGCGGGAGGGCCTCGAAGCGAGGCGGCGGTCCGCGCGGCACCGAGCAGATCCCGCGCCGCGGCGGAAAGAACTTCGCAGCGCGACGCGCCGCGCTCAGAGCACGCGCGGGCGCGGCAAAGGCAGGATGAAGCGGCCGCCGCGGCGTTCGTACTCGGCTTGCTGGCGTCGGATCTCGTCCGCGAAGTTCCAGGCCAGGATCAAGCAGTAGTCGGGTTGGCGCGCGAGCAGCTCCTCGGCCGGCAGCACCGGAATGTGCGTTCCCGGCGTGAACAGTCCAACCTTGAGCGGACTCTTGTCGACGGTCCAGGGCAGCAAGTCGGTGGTGATGCCGCAGTAGTTGAGCAGCGTGTTGCCCTTGGCCGGCGCGCCGTAGCCGCCGATGCTCTTGCCGCGCGCGCGCAAGTCGCCGAGCAACGCGAGCAGTTCGGCGCGCTGCGCCTGCACGTCGCGCGCGAACTGACGCAGGCGTTCCGGCCGCGCGATGCCGCTGTGCTGCTCGGCGTGTGCGAGGGCCTTCACCTCGTCCGCGTGCTCGCGCACGCGTTCGACCGGCGCGGAGTACACGCGCACCGAGCCGCCGTGCACGGGCACACGTTCGACGCGCACCACGCGCAGACCGGCTTCTTCGCACACACGCATCAAGCTCGTCACCGAGAAGTACGCGAGGTGCTCGTGGTACACGGTGTCGTACTCGAGGCGCTCCACGAATTCAGCGAGTTCGGGGACCTCGACGATCGCCAAGCCGCGTTCATCGAGCAGCGTCTTGAAGCCGCGCAGCAGGTCGACGGGCTCGTCGACGTGCGCGAGCACGTTGTTGCCGATCACGGCGCGCGCTGGACCGTGCTCCGCGCGCAACTCGGTCGCGCAACGCGAGTCGAAGAAGCGGTTGACCGTCGGCACGCCGGCCGCCGTGGCCTTGGCCGCAATGTTCGTCGCCGGCTCGACGCCCAGCGTGCGCACGCCGTGCGCTTGGAAGCAGCGCAACAGCGAACCGTCGTTGGAGGCGACCTCGACGACCAGTTCGCGCGAGCTCGCGCCGGTCCGCTCGACGACGGCCTTGGCGTAGCCGCGGTTGTGCGCCGCGATCGTGTCGGACGTGCCGGTGACGTACAGGTAGTTGCGGAACAGCGCCTCGGGGTCGATGACGTCGAGCAGCTGCACCATCGAACAGGTGCGGCAGACGTACACGTCCAGCGGGAAACGTCGCTCGGCGGCGAACTCCGCCGGCGAGCGCAGGAACGAGTTGGCGAGCGCGACGTCGCCCAGGGGCAGGAACAACTCGAGGTCGCGGCCGCCGCACGCGCGGCAGGTGGTGCGCTTGTGGTGCATCCGTTCGTCCGAAAAGGGGCGCGCGAGGATACGCGACGGCTCAGCGAACGGAACGCTGTTCGAAGGCCAGCGTGCGGCGCACGCCGTCCGCGATCGAGAGCTGCGGCGCCCACGCGCACAGCGCGCGCAGCTGCGTGATCGACACGGCGCCGTGCGCCATCTCCTCGGGGCGTGTCGGCAGGGCGCCGAACTGCAAACGCGGCCGAGCCACGCCGACGAGGTGCGAAGCGATCTCGACGAACTCGCGCACGCTCGCCAGGCGGCCCGTCGCCAGGTTGAGCGCGCGCTCCTGGAGCGGATCGCCGACCGCGCCCAGCCGCAGCAGTCCCTCCGCGGCCTCTTCGACGTAAGTGAAGTCGCGTTGTTGGAGGCCGGCGGTCAACGGCACGGGCGCGGGATGTTGAGCGGCCTCGAGAAGGCTCGGAAGGAGACGACCGGCGTGCTCGCCGGGACCGTAGACCGTGAAGAGCCGCGCCGTGAGCGCGCGCAGGCCGCGGTGGATCGATATGCGCGCGAGGGCGCGCGCGCCCTCGAGCTTGGTGAAGCCGTAACTCGTCGTCGGCGCGCAGCGCCAGGCGTCGGCGAGGTCGCCGCCGCTCGTGCCGAACTCGAGCGCGCTGCCGGCGTGCACGAGCGCTTGGCCGCTCCAGTGCGCGTCGCATTCGACCGCCTGCGCGAGTTCGGCGACGAGGTCGCAGTTCAGGCGCTGCATCAGCAGTTCGTCGCGCTCGCCGCGGTCGACTCCGTAGCCCGCGAGGTTGAACACGATGTGCGGCCGGAACACCCGCACCAGGCGCGTCGCTTCGCCCGAACGCGCGAGGTCCGCGGCGCGCACGTCGCACACCACGCCGTGCCGGCGCAGCACCTTCGTCGCGGCGAGTGCGTCGCGCGCCACGACGGCGACATCGGCTCCGCGCGCGTGCAGCTTGGCCGCCACCCACTGGCCGATGAAGCCGCCGCCCCCGAGGACGAGTGCGCGTTTGTCGCGGTAGGTGTCGAGAGCGGTCATCGAGCGTCAGAGGATCGCACGAACGCGCCGAGGATGTCGAACTTCGGGGCCGCCGCGCGCCAGGCGACGTCGTCGCGCGCGAGTTGCTCCCAGGCCTCACGCGCCGACATGACCGGGCTCAATTCAATCGGCGCCCCGGGCGAGGCCCGCTGCGCCACGCGCAGCGGCCGATCGGCGAACGCAGCGAACAACTCGAGCGTGGTCTGCGCGTCGCGCGCCCAGGCGAAGACCGGCTCGTCCGCATCCCAACGCGTCGGGTTGAGCCAGGCGAACTCGGCGTAGTCGGGATGGCGCGGCCCCGCGACGAGCACGAGTTCGCGGCCGAGCTCAGCGTCTGCGAGCGCCTCGTGCGCCGCGCCCTGCATGCCGCGGTAGCCGCGGTATTTGTCGAGCGCACGCCACGGAATCCAGGCGAACAACGTGAGCGTGACGAGCACCACCACGCCAGCGCGCACTCGCGCGGGTTCCGCGGCGCGCCGCTCCAGTTCGCGCAGGCCGCGCACGCTCGCCCACACCAGCGGCAGGATCGTCAGGTGCCAGTAGCGCGCGCCGAAGTCAGGGCCGCCGTTGAACCAGTACAGCAAGCTCGAACCGGTCACGACGGCGATCGCGCAGGCCATGGCGCGATCGGTCGCGCTCCAACGTGCGCACACGAGCCAGATCCACACCAGCACGAGCGAGCCGCAGATCCAGCCGAACAGCTCGGCGTTCACGCTGAACAGATTGAACTGCGCGGTGACGATTCCTTCTCCGAGCGAATGCCCGGGCCACGGGTCGAGCCCGCCCCAACCCAGGCCCTTCTCCGGCCCGAAACCCATGTCGTTCTTGCCGGGACCGTAGACGACGTCGACGTAGCGCTGGATCGGAAAACGCAGCGGCTCGCCGGTGAGCGCGCGGTTGTACGGCAACGCGGCGAGGCCGCTGGCGGCGGTGCTCAACACGAGCGCGGCGATCGCCGGCCAGCGCAGGCGCGCGCCGCCCAGTCCGATCGACCACAGCCCGAGCAGCAGCGCGAGCAGCAGGCCATCGAACGGTCGCACGAGGGCGGCGACGCCGATCGCGACGCCAGCGAGCGCACACGCCCCGATGCTCCCTGTGCGTCGCGCACGCGCGACGCCGAGCGCTGCGCACGTCGCGGCGAGCAACGTGAGCGGGTGCGTCATGAAGCTCATGTTGAGGAACACGAACCAGGGCGACACCGCGAGCAGCACCAGCGCGATGCGTGCGACGCGCTGCGAGGTGAGTTCGCGCAGCAGCGCGTAGGCGGCGAGCAGCGTCGCTCCGCCGAGCAGCGGATTGACGAGCCACGGCGCGCCGCACCAGGCGCCGAGCGCGAGCACCAGCGGCCAACCGGGCGGCACCGGGCTGTACCAGCGGCCCTGGTCGAGCAGCATCAAATCGACGTCGAAACCCGCGGGAACCGGCGGCGGCGCGAGGAACAGCTCCCCCGCCGCGAGGTAGCGCGCGTGGAACAGGTACACGACCTCGTCGGGCACGTGCGGCGAGCGTTCGTACACGAACACGTTGAGCAGCGCCGCGACGAACACGCTCGCGAGCGCGAGCAGCCACGCGAAGCGATCGGGACCGCCAGGTTCGGGCGCGTCACCGCGGTCGGGGCCGAAGAGGCGCTCGAAGCGCTGCTCCAGCCAGGCGAGCGTGCCGGACGACGTCGCGCTCGCGCACAGCCAGAGATTTCCGAGCGCAACGATTTCAAGCGCGAGAGCGACCGCGAACTCGACCACGCTGCGCTCGAGGGGCCGCGAGAGCTTGGCAGCCGCAAGCAGAAACAGCGCGATGAGCAGCGCGTATCCGCGATTCGTGGCGAGGCGCCGTGCACTAGCCGCCAGAGCGGCGCGCCGACGGAGGAGCCCGTACGCGACGAGCGCGGACCAAAGTGCGACCACGCCCCAAGCGACCACCGCCTCGCGGCTACCGACGAGCCTCAAATGGTGGTAGCCAACACGTGGCCCGGCCTCCCACAGCGAGAGGATCGCAGCTTGCGCGACGAGCAACACAACGATCCACACGGGCCCGAAACTGGTCCCGCGCCGGGCTCGGGTGACTTCGAGCTGGAAAACTCGCAGGAACAGCAGCGCCGCCGTCGCGCCGAGCGCCACCGGCCAGAGATCGAACCACGAGTCGTCCACTCGCGGCGAGTCTAGTCGAGCGCGCCGCGGCGACGCACGCCCCGAGCGCAGCGCCTGGTCACAAGGAACCGAGCAAGCGCTCGAGCAGGCTGCGCTCGAAGGCGAAGGTCGCGCCGAAGGCTGTCAGCGGGAGCAGCAGCG